>OBLQ010000530.1_pt1 | contig 14602 bp, 16 predicted proteins | sample 1519881 | NCBI WGS metagenome assembly OBLQ01 (sample SAMN01911456, study PRJEB22533) | soil metagenome | biome: Soil | place: Malaysia | collected 2012-04-30 | depth DG_metagenome m | reverse complement strand
ACGTACAGGTCAGCCCCACCGTCCACAGTCACTGGTTGGGACGGGCCAGCCATACCAAAGGCTTCTACGACCCGGGAGGGGACACGTTGACCACGACCGTCTTCGTGAATGCCATGTTCCCGACGTTGACTGTGAACGTGATCGGATAGTCCCCCGTTGCGCCAGGCGGAAGAGTGAACTCGAGGTTGATCGGCTCGCGCGAGCGAGGGTTGAAGATCAAGATCCTTTGCGGCCCACCCTTGACGACCTGCCACGTCTGAGGAGCGAGGATAGCGTACTCGCCCTCGACCCTTCCAACACCCATCGATCGCACGTCGACCCGCCCTTTCAGCGTCTGTCCGTCAGCGCTGAACTTGATGCGATCCGGAAGGCTAACTTCCAGTTCGATCAGGTCCGCGATCTTGAAACTCGTGCGAAGCACGTGCTCTTTGCCGTCTGCGTCGAGGATCGAAGCGTTCAAAATCCGCCAGCCTGCCGTCGCCCCCGAAGCAATGTCGCTCCGGTACTGCAAGGACGCGTGACCGTTCCGGTCAAAGCCGGGGAAAGGCTTGGCGACCGACGCCATCATGTTCTGCGCCCAGCCTTCCGCATGAAGTTTGTAGGACGTAAAGTCGCTCTTGCCGCTGATGTCGAAGTCCATCCTCAACTGGTCCTCCTTCGCGACCTCGCGGAGTTTTGTCGATGAGTGCCACTCCATTCCATCGGGCAAGTTCTCAGCACTGTCAAAACCGAGAGTCCTATAAGCAAGGCTCCGAGGCAAGAATGCAGGGCCGGTGCTCGCGCCGGACGGCATGGTCTCCATGTCGATCCCGATGACGCTTCCTTCCTTGATCGTCTTCGACGAATCCAAAGTGATCCTCCCTTCGACAATCCACCGGCCGTCCTGCGCCGTCGTAAAGACCGAGACGTTCGATGCGCTCTTGGACTTCCATACTGGGCCGGAACGGGGCGTGGTGTCCAGCGTCCTCGCAGCGACCTTGGAGCCGGATGAGATTCTCAGTTCCGTGTTGTCGACGCCGTTCAGCCAGCCGTCGCCGTCGGGGTCGAGGTCGATGACCAAGTCGTCGCCATCGGACACGACGGCGGCAAAATACACGACCCCCGGCTCCCACTGAAGGTAGGTGTCCTTGCCGAAGGGCTGCCACTCCTCATTGGAGAGAGAGCCGTCGAGGACGGGCGTAAGCGCCATCAAAGTGGGGTCGGGCGATTGGGTGGGTTGGACGAAGAGCGACAACGCAACGAGCACTGGAACCATCGAAACAAAAGACTACCGGACTGTGCCCGCCGATGTGGCGACCTTTCCACAATGCCTGGGCCCGTGGTCTACTCGGCTGTGACCGTCTCTTCTATTACAGAAGCGGGCTCTTCTACTGGCGCAGGCTCAGCGGCCTCCTTCGCTTTGCCCTCGTGCTTCCCGGTAGGTGCCTCGGCGGCCTTGAGTTCCGCGGCCTTGCGCGCCTCTTCCTCAGCCTCTGGGTCGACGACGTCCACGTAGACGCGGCAGTCGACGTGCCGGTGCAGGTCGACGTCGATCGAGAAATGACCGAGTTGCTTGATTGGCTGGAGAAGGCCGACGACCTTCCTGTCCAGTTCGACGCCGAGTTGGTCCTTGACCGCGTCTGCGATGTCTTGCGAAGTGACCGCACCGAAAAGGCGCTGTCCAGTGCCGGCCTTGACCTCGAGCCGCACGCGCTTGCCGTCGATCTTCTCTGCGACCTCCTGGGCGGAGGACTGCGTTGCAGCCAACTGGGCTTCGAGCCTCTTGTTGCGGGCCTCCAAGACCTTCATCTGAGCCTTGTCTGCTACGATGGCCATGCCTCTGGGAAACAGGAAGTTCCGGGCGAAACCGGCCTTGACGCGGACGACCTGTCCTTCCTTCCCCACTTTGGGGACGCTCTGTTTGAGGATGACTCTCATGGCGATAAAACCTGCTATTTCTTGATGCCGACTCCGGCCACGGCCATAGGCTTCTCAAAGAGCCTTTCGACTCCGAAATAGGCGTTGATGCCGTTACCGAACTTGTATCCCAACTTGAGGTCGAGTTGGGGCTCGTTCAGCCCGAACAGGTCACCCCTGAGGTTGAACCTGGACGCGAAGGAATAATCTACCCCAACGGCGGGCTTGCTCGCGTAGACCCCGTACCTGAGACCCAGGTAGTTCGTCATGTCCCTCCCGAACTGGAGGTTGAGTTTGTTGGACTCGAAGGCGTCATAGAGCCCTACCGTCAGCCTCTCGTTGCCCCACGGCACGGTCATGTTGATGTCCGACCGGGTCCGGCCCGGGTCGGTCTCGCGGGTGAGGTTGGCGTCGAACTGCACGTCGTTAGTGAAGGAACTACCGCCAGCCTGCAGTTTTTCGACGGTCTTCTTGAAGTCGCCCAGCAGGCTCTGCACCTGGTCGGCCAGGTCGTTGACCTTGCGGATCAGTTTGACGGCCTCGTCCGAGACGACGACGCCGTTTTGTGCCATGACCTCGGCGTTGTCGGCGATCCGGGTCCCCGACTCGCTCATCGTCTTGACGTTCTGCAGCGTCTCGTCGATCGCAGAGCGCATCTTCGGGTCGGCGACGACGGCGTTCAGTTGGTCGACAAGTTCGTGGCCTGATTCGACAGTCTTGTTCAGGTTGTCCAGCAAGGCGACCGTCTTGTCCTGAAGTTCGCCGCTCTCGACCAACTTCTTGATGTCGGTGCTGACCGCCTCCAGGTTCTTGAGGCTCACGGCGGTGGTCGTCAGGAGGTCGTCGAAAGTGTTCGAGTTCTGGGCCAGCATCGAGTCCATGCGGTCTGCCAAGTCACCGAAGTTCTTGACCGTCTTCTCAGTCGTGGCCATCAGGCTCGTCATCCCGCCCTTCAGTTTCTCGTCCTGAAGGAGTTCCCTAAAGGCGACGAGCGTCTTGTTGAGTTCCTCGATGGTCTTCTGGCTGTTGGGCACGAGGTTGTCCAGAGCCGAGGCCAAGCGCCCGTTGATCGTGTCGCCGGGCTTGAGCATCCCGACCTTTTCGGCGTCGACCGGAGGCACGATATCCACCTCTCTATCGCCGATCGAGATGAACGACGTCGGCAGGACCGCCTCCGATCCCTTGGGGATCTGATAGTTCTCAACGATCGCAATCGTCGCACGCGCCTGTCCCGCCGAAATCAGTTCGACCTTGCTGACCGTGCCGATCTGCACGCCCGCGAGCAACACTCGGGCACCCGTGTCCAGCCCCCCCGCATTGTCGAAGAGGACGTAATAGTCCTGAGTCTTCTTTGCAAAGAGGCTTCTTTGAAGGATGGCGTAAGTCGCCAATATGAGCGCTGCGAAGACGACCACGAGCGCGCCGACCTTCCATGCCGACTGCATATAGGCATTTTATCGGAATGCCGGAGGGCCTTGCTCACCTCAAAGGCTCGAGTCTCTCCCTGAACCTTACTGGTATCCTCCAACAGGCTCAATTGAATCTAGAATTCAGTCTGAGACTTTGGGCGCCCTGAACCGAAAATCTGGAATACAGCAGGTGCGCCAGGCGGCTGAGCCCGCATAGTTCGCTCCGACCTGCAGGTTGAGACGTCTAATTAACTAAACCGGTCGGACCGCCGACCGGCCCAGAGTCAGGAACCGACGCGAGTACCGTCCAGATTATAGGACTGCAACAGGATTATGTGGCAACGCTTTACGGAAAGAGCACGGAAGGTCGTCTTCTTCGCACAGGAGGAGGCGCAGAAGTTCGGTGAGGGCTACGTCTCCACCGAGCACCTGTTGTTGGGCCTGGTCCGAGAGCAGGACAGCGTCGCCGCGCGTGTGCTGGAGCGGCTCGGCGTCGGCCTGAACAAGATCCGCACAGAGGTCGAGCGCCAACTACCAAAGAGCGACGCACGGACCAACCAAGACATGTCGCTGACGCCGCGCGCAAAGCGCGTCATCGACTTGGCGTACGACGAGGCGCGAAACCTCAACAACAACTACATCGGCACGGAGCACCTGCTGCTCGGCCTGATCCGCGAGGGCGACGGCCTGGCCGGCCGCGTGCTTGCAAAACTCGGCGTGGAACTCGACAAGGGTCGGCGCGAAGTCATGGCGCTACAGGACAACGACGTGCAGTCGCGCGGCACCGCGCGCTCCGGCGGCGGCCAGCAAGGCGCGACGATCAAGACGCAGACGCTCGACGAGTTCGGCCGCGACCTGACGGAACTCGCTCGCGAGGGCAAACTCGACCCGGTCGTCGGACGACAGAACGAGATCGAGCGCGTCATGCAGATCCTCACGCGCCGCACGAAGAACAACCCGTGCCTGATCGGCGACCCCGGCGTCGGCAAGACTGCGATCGCCGAAGGCCTTGCGCTCCGCATCGTCAGCGGCGACATCCCCGACATCCTCAAGAACAAGCGGATCGTCGCGCTGGACCTCGCAGGGCTGGTCGCGGGCACCAAGTACAGAGGCGAGTTTGAAGAGCGGATGAAGAAGGTGATGGAGGAGGTCCGCAAGGCCGAGGGCCAGGTGATCCTCTTCATCGACGAACTCCACACGCTTGTCGGTGCGGGCGCGGCAGAGGGCGCGATCGACGCGAGCAACATCATGAAGCCCGCTCTCGCGAGAGGCGAACTGCAGTGCGTCGGCGCGACTACCCAAGACGAGTTTAGAAAGTACATCGAACGCGACGCCGCGCTGGAGCGCAGGTTCCAGGGTGTCAAGGTTCGTGAGCCGAACCAGGAAGAGGCGATCGACATCCTCAAGGGTCTGCGCGAGAGATACGAGGCGCACCACAACGTCGAGATCACCGACGACGCCCTCACCTCGGCCGTCCAACTCTCGATGCGCTACATCACGGACCGCAAGCTGCCCGACAAGGCGATCGACCTCATCGACGAGGCGGCCAGCCGCGTACGGCTACAGCAGAGCCTCCCGCCGCTCGAAGTCCGCCAGGACAAGACGAAGTTGAACAAACTCCGGTCGGAATACGACCACGTCCGGCGCCACGCGCCCGACAGCAAGGAAGCCAAGAAACTCAATGAGGAGATCGAAGCCCTCGAGGCCACCGTCGCCGAACTTGAAGAAGCGTGGCAGATCGTCGGCGAAGAGGAGATCGCGTCGATCGTCCAGAGTTGGACCGGCATCCCTGTCACGAGGCTCGTCGAGGCCGAGAGCCAGAAACTCCTACGTATGGAGGAGGACCTCCACAAGCGGATCATCGGCCAAAACGAACCGGTCACAGCCGTCGCACGCGCCATCCGGCGCGCACGAAGCGGCCTCAAAGACCCGAAGCGGCCGATAGCGTCCTTCGTGTTCCTCGGCCCCACCGGCGTCGGCAAGACCGAACTCGCCAAAGCGCTCGCCGAATACCTCTACGAGAAGGAGTCGAGCATGATCCGGATCGACATGTCCGAGTACATGGAGCGCTTCGCGATCAGCCGCCTGGTCGGCGCCCCTCCGGGCTACGTCGGCTACGACGAGGGCGGACAACTCACCGAGCAGGTGCGGCGCAACCCCTACGCCGTCGTGCTGCTCGACGAGATCGAGAAGGCGCACCCCGAAGTCTTCAACCTGCTGCTCCAGGTCATGGAGGACGGCCAGTTGACCGACAGCCAGGGACGCACAGTCGACTTTAGGAACACCATCGTCATCATGACGTCGAACGTCGGCGTCCGGCCGATCTCGCTCGAAAAGGGCCTCGGCTTCCGCGACGTCAAGGAAGACCCGAGCGACCCGAAGGTCTACGAGCACATGAAGAACCGGATGCTGGAAGAGATGAAGAAGACCTTCCGCCCCGAGTTCCTCAACAGGGTCGACGAGGTCATCGTGTTCCAGCACCTCAGCCGCGACGAGATCCTTGAGATCGCCGACCTCTACTTGAAGCGCGTGAACGAGCAGGCGAAGGACCTCCAACTCAACATCCTGCTGAGCGACAAGGTCAAGGACCTGCTGGTGGACAAGGGCTACGACCCGAACCTCGGCGCCAGACCGCTTCGCCGCGCAGTGCAGCGCTACATCGAAGACCCGCTCAGCGAGGAACTCCTGCTCAGCCGGTTCAACGAGGGCGACACCGTGCTGGCGGACGTGGACGAAGAGGGCAACATCGTCTTCAAGCGAGGCGAAGCGGCGCTCGATGCGCTGAAGGAAGAGACCAAGGTTCTGCCGAACTGAGGTTGGCACTTTCGCCGCTGAGTCCTATACAATAGGACCATGCGTCCGATCAACGTCCTTTTCAAGTTCGTCATCATCGTCGGGGGGCTCGGCGCGCTCGCGTACTACATCATGCAGCGCATCCCCAAGACGCTCACGACGGAAGGAGAGGCGACGATCGTCGCCAAGCAGATCGCGGAGATCATCGGTCCGAGCAAGACCGAACTCTCGAACGTCGACCTCGCTTCGGTGGAATCAAAGATCAACTCGATGGCGACGATCCAACTGCCGCGAATCGAGCATGCTCTCGAGGGGCTGCCTAAGACGAACCAGAACGGCCTTGCGGCGGAACTCATCATGATGCGGTTCTTTGACCCGCGCCCGGACACCTACCGCTCGCAGATCGAGGGCGATCCGTGGACCGTCCTCAACGGCGTCTACAAACTCGGGCCGTTCACGATGGTGCGCGACGCGCCACCGACCGACATAGCGGCGATGATCAAGGCGTTCCAAGAAGGCTCGACCGCGCGTTGATTGCATAGGCCGCAAAGAACCGTGAATACTTGCACTCCTTGACTGCTCTTAGAAGAGTCGCGTCCTCTTCTCAGTCGTCGAGGCAGTCCCGGTCGGCGTCGTGGCTCCTGCGCACCTTACGGGTGGGAATGTCCAGCAGTTTCGGGCGCCTGCAATAGAAGCACCCGCAGAACGTGTGCGTGTTGGTGACCTTGCCGACCTCGCGCCTGCCCTTGCGCGTATCGGGGTCCATCCAGCGGGAGACGATCTCCCGGGCCCATTTCTTCTTTTTGGCTTCCTGCCTGGCTCTGAACTCGTGCGACCTCATGTTGCACCTCAGCCACCTATTGTAACGGCGTTTTCCAAGAACTGGGAGCGCATTTTCGCCTTGGTGACTTGTGTCAGGTATGGCAGCAACCAGGCGGTGGTTGGCCGTCTGGCTTGCTGCGTGGGGTGGGGGTCAGGCCGAGATGTTCAACTGTCCGGCTAGGGCGCCGAACAATGGGTTCGTTGAGGTCTGGTCGGCCGTCTGGCCGGACTGCGCCGTCCGGTCGTGATGGTGGTGATGGTGGCGACGGGTCTGCATGCTCTGCGCGATGCTGGCGAACGCCTTTTGCGCCGCGGAAAGGTCTCCCGCGTTGAGGGCGTTTGCGAGCGCCTGCATGGCGCTGGACATGGAGTTGGTCGTGCTGGCTCTCGTGGTCGACGTCGCGTTGTTCGAGCGTGCGGACTGGATCTTGTCGAACGCGGCCCTTGCCGCGTCGAGGTCACCGTTCTGCAGCGCTTTCGCCAGATCGTCGAAGTTCGACTTCATCTGCGCGCGTCGCGCCAGCCAGGGATTGTTGTTGACTGCCTGAGTTGAGCAGCCACAGCCACAGTTGCAAGTAATTTCTGATGGCATTCTTTGTTGCATCCGAGGGCGTGCCTTGGGCCAGCCGGCCTGGTGTTCGTTCCCCTCCGAGCCTCGGTCGCGCCGGTCTGATTTGGGGCGTCCTCCTTCTTGATCTCGGAAGTTGCCGAGCGCGTTAATAGGGTTCCCAGCCTCGGTGCTCGCAAAATCCTCTGAATTGACCTATTGAGCCCGGGATTCTGGAGTCCTTCAGTCAAAGTCACTGGAAAGCACGACTCCGAACCTGTCCCGGAGTTTCCGCACGTCCTCCCGGTCGCCCTCGTCCAGTTCGTAGCCCGCGTGGCAGAGCACCTGGACCTCCGGCGACAGGCACTGGAACTCGCGTCCGCCGACCCTGCCCCGGCCCAGGAACCCCTCGGGCGGGTACCTCCAACCCATCTCCTTGACCTCGCCGTCGATGCTTTGCGCCTGCCAGCCGCCGCCCTCCTCGTCGAACTGGACAGGGTGGATGTCGATCCTCCTGTCGCCCGTAGCGCCGAGAACGAAACTGCACGGAAACTCGTTTGTCTTGACCGGCTCGAATCCCTTTTCGCGCAGAGCATCGACCGCCTTCCGGACGTCGCCGTCCGCGTGCGCCAGATCGCGGGCGAGCGAGTCCCAGGCGATCACGAGGTCGAGGTCGTCGTGCTCGCGGGTCTGCTCTCCCAGCAGCGCGTCCACCCCCCAACCGCCGTCGAGCCATGCGGTGGCCCCGGCGTCCTCGATCGCCTCCATTGCATCGACCACGTCCTGCGCGGACATCGGCATGGGGCTAGTTTGCCCGAGACGGCGCTCGGCCCTACCTAGAGGTGACCGAGAACACCTGCTTGAACGAGCCACCGTCCGTCGTCTTCCAGACCCCTCCGTTCGCCGAGTCGACCAGATACGTGGTGGTAATGCTTGGGTGACCGAGGTTGTCGTATCCGGTCGTGCTGTACATCACGTACCGGTTGTTCTCGGTCATTCGGGCCTGTTCGGACTTGAACCCGGCAAGGAGGAAGAAGGCGACCGTGGCGACGACGCCGATGGCGAGACCAATGAGCTTGTCTTTCATGTCACGGGTTAAGACGAACCCGAACCGCCGTAGATCCGCCCCTTCAATCGTTGAGGCTGTCGAGGTCGGCCGAGTCACTACGAAGCATGCGGCGTGTAGGTGTGCCGATGCGCCGTACCCACTTGCAGATGGAGCAGCCGCAGTAGGTGTGCGAGCGCGCGACCCGGCCGACCTGGCGCCTGCCTCTGGGCGAGTCAGGGTCCACAGACCAACTGGCGACGATCCCCCTCGCCCACTTTTTCTTCTTCTCGATCTGGTGTTGCTTGAACTCGTACGACCTCATGCCGCGACTCCTTTTCCTTATTATATGCGGGTGCGGTGGCACTCCCCGCGAAGTACCTCGCGAGTCTTATGTGCCAAAAGAAATCCTAGTCCTGCTCGCCGGCGACGAACGGCGAGGTGTAGTTCGGCGGCTCCTTGCCGATCCAAGCGTCGCGTGCCGGTTCCCTCCCCCTTGGGGGAGGGCTAGGGAGGGGGTGGAAACGGATTGCGCCCAGTTCGCTCGATACACCTGTGCAGAACATCCTTTGCAACGGATGACGGATCCATGAAGCACTGCTGCGACGAGTACCGAATAGTCAGGATGCCATGCTTTTCCAGATGGCGGTCGCGCTCGTCATCGCGTGGAGAATCGTGCTGCCGTCCATCGACCTCGACGCACAGTTTCGCCTCGTGACAATAGAAATCCAGCGTGTAGGGACCGAGCGGCACCTCTCTCTTGAAATGGAAGCCAATGCGGTGCGCCCTGAGTTCATGCCAAATCCTCTTCTGCGACTCGGACATCGTGCGCCTGAGCCGCTTTGCGTTGTTCGTCTGCGGCTTGGTCGGTCTGGGGAGTTCTGAGATTTCATGACGATACCCCTCTACGTGTTGAAGCATGAAGTCACCCCCTCCCTAACCCTCCCCCAAGGGGGAGGGAACGGACGCGCGTCACGGCGTTACGTACCTGTCAATGGCAGAGAGAGCAAACCTAGCCGGGTGCTAATCCTGCTCGCCGGCGACGAACGGAGACGTGTAGTTCGGCGGCTCTTTGGTGATCCACACGTCGTGCGGATGCGACTCGCGCAGCCCCGCGTTGGTGATCTGCACGAACTCGGCGGTCGAGGCGAGTTCGTTCAAAGAGTGGGCCCCGCAGTAACCCATGCCTGAGCGCAGGCCGCCGACCAGTTGCGCCATCGTGTTCTCCAGCGGCCCCTTGAACGGCACGCGGCCCTCGACGCCCTCCGGCGCGGCGCCGGCCGTCAGTTTCTCCGAGAAGTACCGATCACTCGAGCCCTGCTTCATCGCAGCGATGGAGCCCATGCCGCGGTACACCTTGTACGCGCGGTTGCGATAGATCTCCGTCTCGCCGGGCGACTCCTCGCACCCCGCGAACATGTTGCCCATCATGACGGTCGAAGCGCCCGCCGCGAGCGCCTTCACCACGTCGCCGGAAGAGCGGATGCCGCCGTCGGCGATGGTCGGCAGCCCGAGTTTGTTCGCCTCCTCGCAACAGTCCATCACAGCCGTAAACTGCGGAACACCGATCCCCGCCACGACGCGCGTCGTGCAGATCGATCCCGCGCCGATCCCGAGCCGCAGCCCGTCCGCGCCCACAGCGTGCAGGTCGCGCACACCGTCCTTGGTGGCGACGTTGCCCGAGACGACCTTCAGATCCGGAATCTTCTTCTTGAGCATCTTGGTGCAGTCGATCACACCCTTGCTCTGGCCGTGCGCCGCGTCGATCACCACAAAGTCGACGCCCGCGTCGTGCAGCGCCTTCGCGCGCTCATAGGGCTCGCGCAGAGGTCCGATCGCCGCGCCGACGATCAGCCTTCCCTTCTTGTCCTTCGTCGCCTGCGGGTGCCGCTTGACCTTCTCGATGTCCTTGATCGTGATCAGGCCCTGCAGCCTCCCGTTCTTGTCGACGATCGGCAGTTTTTCGATGCGGTGCTGCGCGAGAAGTTCCTGCGCCTGGTCGAGCGTCGTGCCGGGCGCGCTGGTCACGAGCCCCTCGCTCGTCATGCGCTCCCGGATCTTCTTCGAGTAGTCGGTCTCGAACCGGATGTCGCGGTTGGTGAGGATGCCCACCAACCGGTCGTCCTCGTCCACGATCGGCACGCCCGAGATGTGGAAGTGCGACATCAGTTCCGTCGCGTCCTGGATCGTCTTGTCCGCCGTGAGTTTGATCGGATCCGTGATGATGCCGTGCTCGGACCGCTTGACCCTGTCCACCTGGTCGGCCTGCTCGTCGATGGACATGTTGCGGTGGATCACGCCGACCCCGCCCTCGCGGGCTATCGCGATCGCGAACCTGGCCTCGGTGACGGTGTCCATCGGCGCGCTGACGATGGGGATGTTGAGGCGCATTCCGGGCAGAAACTCGGTCGAGGTGTCCACTTCGCTGGGCACGACCTCTGTCCTCCGGGGCACCAGGAGGACGTCGTCGAAACTTAGCCCCAAGCGGAACGGTTCTGCCATATGGTGCCGTTCATTCTGGCACGATATAGGTTCTGCGGGTAGGGAGTTCGGTAAGGAGGCGCTCCGGGGCCCGGACGAAAGTAACATAAGGGCGCGATGGCGTATTACGTGGTCGGGCCGGACGGTGCAGAGAGCGGACCCTTCGAACTGGACGTGCTGATAGGGTGGGTGAAGGAGGGACAACTCCCACCGAGCGCTCCCGTACGCGACGTGCGGGGCGGGCGGAGCACGCCAGCCGGTCAGCTCGTCGAACTGTCGCCGCACTATGCCGCCACCTCTTATCCCGGACAGGCTCAAAAGACCGGCTCTGCGATTGTGCCGACCGGCAATCCAGACGCGCTTTGGGGCTACTACCTCGGCGTCGCATCGCTGATCTGCTTCGTCGGACTGTTGATCGCGCCGATTTCTATCTATAAGGCGGTCAAGGGCTTGAAGGCGTACAGGGCGAACCCGGAGATCCACGGCCTGGCGCACGTCATCGTTGCCTTCGTGCTGGTCGCCCTCAGCGTTGGGCTCCACGTCACGTTCTTCGTCCTGGTCTCGCGAACATAAGTCGAAACCCACCGGGTAAACAGCCCGGAATGGAATATCGCAGTCTCGGGCGCACCGGCGTCCAAGTAAGCAACCCGTGCCTCGGAACAATGACGTTCGGCTGGTCGCCGGACGACTGGGGCTCGACGCAGGAGGAGGCGTTCAAGGTCGCGAACAAGGCACACGACCTGGGCATCAACTTCTTCGACACCGCCAACGTCTATGCGCGCGGCACGAGCGAGAAGATACTCGGCAAGTGGATGAAGGGCAAGCGCGCCGGTCTCGTCATCGCCACCAAGTGCTATGGCAAGATGTCCGACACCGACCCCAACTCGTGGGGCAACTCGCGCAGGAACGTCATGGAGGCGTGCGAGGCCTCGCTCAAGCGTCTGGGCACCGACTACATCGACATCTACCAGTTGCACAGGCCGCATCCGTCGATCCCGATAGACGAGACGCTCCGCGCGCTCGACGACCTGGTGCGGCAAGGCAAGATCCGCTACGCGGGATGCTCGACCTTCGCTGGCTGGCAACTGGCCGAAGCGCACTACGTCGCAAAGTGCCTGGGCATCAACGGCTTCGTCAGCGAACAGCCGCCCTACAACCTGCTCGACCGCCGCATCGAGCGAGGCGTCCTTCCCTTCTGCCGCACTTACAACTGGGCGGTCATCCCCTGGTCGCCACTGGCAGGCGGACAACTTAGCGGCAAATACCTCGAAGGCAAGCCAAGGAAGGGCCGCTACGCCAAGTCCGACCCAGGCGGGCGCATCACCCCGGCCACGACGAAGATCGTCAAACAACTCAAGAAGATCGCAGACAAGGAAGGCGTCTCCCTCACGACGCTCTCGCTGGCGTGGGTCGCCGGGCAGCCTGGAGTCACTGCGCCGATCATCGGGGCGCGCTCCGCCAAACAACTCACCGAGTCGGTCAAGGCCTGCAACACGGTCCTAAGCAAAGATGCCCTCGAAAAGATCGACAAAGTCGTTGAGCCGGGCACGAACGTCTTGAAGTATTACGAGGCGAACTTTGGCCCCAACGTGGTGCCAAACTGCTGACGAGAGGTCTGTCATGAAGGTCAAAGCCTACGTAGCCGAGTTCATCGGCACATTCGCCCTTGTGTGGGTCGGCATCTATGCGATCCACCACCTGGCAAGCGCGCCAAGCGGCCTGCTCGGCATCGCGATCGCGCACGGACTTGCGATCGGCATCCTCGCTTCGGCGACGATGCACGTGAGCGGCGGCCACCTGAACCCGTCGGTGACGCTGGCGATGCTGATGACGCGACGCATCAAGTTCATCGACGCGCTGTGCTACATCATCGTGCAGTTGGCAGCGGGGTTTGTGGCGGCGTGGCTCATCAAGTCCGTCGGGCTCTTCAACGGCCCTTCGGCGGTCGACGGAGTCCAGACCGTGATGCAGGGCACGCCTGCCATCGCCGACGCGCTCAACGGCCGAGGGCTCCCTGCGCACGACGCGGTGATGTCCGCCTGGTTGCTGGAGGCTATCGCCACCTTCTTCCTGGTGTTTGCGATCTTCGGCACTGCGGTCGACAAGCGGTCCCACAAGGTCGGCGGCCTGTACATAGGGCTCGCCGTCACGATGGGCATCCTTGCGATCGGCCCTCTCACTGGCGCAGCGCTCAACCCCGCGCGCTGGATGGGGCCCGCGATGCTCAGCGGCGTCGGCGCGAACTCCGCGTACACGCTGCCCGAACTGTTCTGGGTCTACTGTATGGGCCCGATCACCGGCGCGATCGTCGCAGGGTTCGTCTATCAGTTCGTGATGATGGACCGCGACCAGTGGGTCACCAAAGCGACCTGATCGCTCACCCGCCTGCCCCCTCTCTGTTTACAGGACTGAGAGGGGGCACGGCCAAATCACTTGCCGTTGTAGAGGCGGGCGCCGTACCAGAACAGCACGATCGACGCGACCAACATCGCGAAAAACGGCGCCGCGCCGGATAGAGTGATATGTGGAGTTGCGCCCGGTGCACGGTCCCCCAACAACGCCATGAGTGCCACACTGCCAATACAGATGGCCATGTAGACGCAGAGTCCGCCCAAGACCGGGTGGCGCCGCTTGTTCTCGTCCTTCTTGTTTTGTGGTGGCTCTTGCCAGTCCGTCATTGTTCCCGTCCTCCTCTACTACCGCCGTCAACACGCTCCGTCGAGTCCGTTGCCCATTATTGCCGATCCTGAGTCATCTTTGACATCTTCACAGTCCTCTCCAACGTGCCAGAATCACACCGATGGTTGCGGTTGCTTTGGTGTGTCTTGCGATGATGAATACCCAGCAGTGGAAGCCCGTCCAGGGCGGATTGATGACCCGGTGGGCGAAGGACGTGCGTGCCGACGCGCCCCACTCCGAGTACCCCCGCCCCTCCCTCGTCCGGACCGAGTGGAAGTCCCTCAACGGGCTCTGGGACTACGCGATCGCGCCGTCGACGACCAAGGCGATGCCACAGAGCGACGGAAAGATCCTCGTTCCCTTCCCCGTCGAGTCCGCGCTCAGCGGAGTCAAGAAGCCGCTCACGCCCGACGAGACCCTGTGGTACCGGCGCACCTTCGAAGTCCCGAAAGGCTGGGGCAAGCACGTCCTTCTGCACTTCGACGCCGTGGACTGGCGGGCCGAAGTTTGGCTGAACGGCCAGCGGCTCGGTTCGCACCAGGGCGGCTACGACCAGTTCACCTTTGACGTCTCCACAGCATTGCACGAGGGCGAGAACGAACTGCTCGTCGCCGTCCAAGACCCCACCGACACCGGCACACAGCCGCGCGGCAAGCAAGTGTTGCATCCGGAGGGCATCTGGTACACGGCGGTCAGCGGCATCTGGCAGGACGTGTGGATGGAACCGGTCGGCGACGCCTACATCAAGGGACTAAGAGCAGAAGTTATCTCGTCAGACCTTCACGTCGGCGCGAACGACGCCGTTGGTGGCAAGGCGATAGTCAAAGTGACATTTGACGTGCCAGGGCTTCGCGACGGTGACTCCGTCATGGCCCAAGTAACGAACCCAGAAGGAACCACCTACCCGGAAATAACAGTCGAGAGAGGCAC
>OBLQ010000529.1_pt1 | contig 14613 bp, 11 predicted proteins | sample 1519881 | NCBI WGS metagenome assembly OBLQ01 (sample SAMN01911456, study PRJEB22533) | soil metagenome | biome: Soil | place: Malaysia | collected 2012-04-30 | depth DG_metagenome m | reverse complement strand
GTTCCGGTGACCCATCCAGGATCGGCGGTGCACCAGAAAATGTCCTGGTCGTGGAAATCGAGCGCCAGCCTGCCGGTGATGTGATGGGCCACGACCGCCTCGTGAACATGAACGGCCCCTTTGGGCGTGCCGGTCGTGCCGCTGGTGAAATGCAGCAGGGCGGAATCCCCGGGGCGGGTGGGGCCAATCTGAAACTGATCGCTTGCTTCCGCCATCAGGCCGTCGAGGTCGTGGATGTCCGGCGATTCCTCTGGTTGCCCGCCTTCGGATACCAGCAGCACATGCTTCAGATCGGGGAGATGTTCTCTCAGCGCCTTCACTTTGCGGTCGTACAGCATCTGTGTGGTGATCAGGAAGCGCGCGCCGCCGATTTCCATGCGCGCCCTGACCGGTTCGGGGCCAAAGGCCGAAAACAGCGGACAGAAGACACAACCGGCCTTGAGCGTGCCAAGGGCGGCGATATAGAGTTCCGGAATTCTTCCGGCCAGCACAAACACACGGTCGCCCGTTTGCGCGCCCATCCCACGAAGCACGTTGGCGAAACGGTTCGTCAGTCCGTGCAGGTCGCCATAGGTGTAATCGCGAACTGTGCCGTTGCGCCCGAGCCAGCGAATCGCCAGGTGGTCGCGGCGAGGACCGAGCGCATGCCGATCGATGGCCTCATAGGCTATGTTCAGTCCTCGGCCGCCGGGGAGTCCATCGAGTTCCCGGCGGGCGGCTTCCCAGGTGAATGAAGCCCTGGCTTCATCGTAGTTCTTCAGGTTCGGTGGAAAAGCCAAGGCAGCCAGGTCCTTGTGGATTGTGGCATACGATGTCTCGGTTGCTGTCTCATGCATGGCCATACTTCACGCCCGGACTTTCAACTAACAACTAACCGCTGACAAACGCTGATAAAAGCGCGAATACACACAGATCACTGCGCCAAGGCGAAAAGAACCAAAGCACCCGCCGCGGATGCGCGCGAACCATCGCGGATTTTCCCGATGGTCAAAAGCCCATTCGCGTTTGGTCCACGCGCATTCGCGGCCGGTTTTTCAACGGTCTTATGCAACCGCCGTGGTTTTCATTTTCGGCGTCGAGATTTCGGCCAGCAGCGCCTTGAATTTTTCCGGCGTTTCCACCCGCGCCAGGTCAGCTTGCACAACAATGCCCACGCACCTGTTCTTGTGGTCCACCACCGGAATGCGCCGGATCCGGTTGAGCATCATTTTCTTCTCGCAGGCATCGAGCGTGTCTTCCGGCAGGCAGGTCACGACATTCCGGGTATAAAAAGGTTCAATCTTCGTGGTGCGGGGGTCCCTGCCTTCCGCCATCGCGGTCGTGCACAGGTCCCTGTCGGTCACCATGCCGATCAGTTCTTTCGACACCTGGTCTGACACCACAGGAAGCGCGCCTACATCGAGAGACTTCATCATCTGCGCCACCGTCTGGATGGTGTCATTCGGTGTGCAGCACTTCGGGTCTTTTGTCATGATGGATTCAAGAGTCATACAACACCTCACGCGGGTTTTGCACCAGTAAGAGTCCCGCTGCCAAGCCCTGGTCCATATCGCCCATGGGCCCCGGCTCCGGGCGCCACGAGCGTCTCCTTAGTCCTTCCCGGCCGGCGCGACCGCCCGCATGTGTTTGACAAACCAGCCGGCCGCCACACGCGCTACTTCTTCGAGCGCGCCGGTCTCTTCAAACAGGTGGGTCGCTCCGGGAACCACATGCAGTTCCGCTTCGCACTTCAGGCGCTTCAGCGCCTGCCGGTTCAGGCCCAGCACCACATCGTCTTCGCCCCCGACAATCAGCAGCGTGGGCGCCTTCACCACATCGAGCGCGCCTTCGGCCAGGTCGACGCGTCCGCCGCGCGAAACCACGGCGGCGATCCGGTCGGGCATGACCGCGGCCGTGATCAGCGCCGCCGCCGCGCCGGTGCTCACCCCAAACAGCCCGATTGGCAGTTGCGAGATTTCCGGCTGCCGCAGCACCCAGTTGGCCACCTGTGTGGACCGGGAGCCAAGCATAGAGATGTCGAACCGGAGCTGCATCGTCTCGTCGTCGATCAATTGTTCATCCTGCGTGAGCAAGTCAAGCAGCAGGGTGGCCAGACCATGCTGGTTCAGTTCATGAGCGACATGGCGGTTTCTGGGACTGAAACGGCTGCTGCCGCTGCCGTGGACAAAAATCACCAGCCCGCGCGCATCGCTGGGGACTTGCAGGTCGCCGTAGAGGACTTGTCCATCGAGCCCGATTTGCACGGGCCTAATGGTTTCTTCATGATGTGGTCTGGTAATCATTCGGCACCTCGGCCTATCAGTTTCCGGACTTTTTCTGGCTGTGTTTTCAAAGCGGCTGTCGAACCGGACGGAACATCATCATCTACATTGATCTCTTTGCATCCGGTCCGCAGTGAGACTGGTCACGGTCTCCTGTGAGCAGCCGCATTCTCAGGGGAAAATGGCGTTTGATCTGAATACGTCACAACGCGCTGTGACTGGTGTCACCGAACAGGCCCTTCCGCTCCACCATGATGAGAACAGGCCGGCAAGACTGGATCCTCGGAAGCCTTATGAATCGTTGAAATTCGATCGTCCCGCAAGGCCCTGCTGGATTCCGCATGCTCTTGCCCGGTCAATTCCCAGGGAGGACGCCATGCCGAGCAAACATGTTCTTTTCCGCTCCGAGGCCCGCGAGAAGGTGCTGCGCGGCGCTTCGCTGATTGCCGATGCCGTGCGGGTGACGCTGGGACCGAAGTCCAAGTGCGTCCTGATTGACAAGAAATGGGGCAAGCCGCTGGTCTGCAACGACGGCGTGACCATCGCCAAGGAATTTGAACTCCTCGACCCGGAAGAGAACCTGGGCGTGCACATGGTGCGCCAGGCGGCCGAGCGCACCGGCGAAGCCGTCGGCGACGGCACGAGCACGGCAACGGTGCTGGCCCATGCGCTTTACGCGGAAGGCGTGCGCAACATCGCCGCCGGCGCAAGCGCCATTGACATCAAGCGCGGACTCGACCGCGGGCTCAGGACGGCCATCGAGGCCCTGAGGAAGTTGTCGCGGCCGGTGCAGTCGAGCCTCGAAAAACAGCAGGTGGCCACCACCTCGGCCCACAACGACGACACTATCGGCAAACTGGTGGCCGATGCCCTGGAGAAGGTCGGCGCCGACGGCGTGGTTTCCGTGGAAGAGGCCAAGGGCACAGAAACCTCCATCGAACTCGTGGAAGGGATGCAGTTCGACCGCGGGTATCTCTCGCCCTACTTCGTGACCGATCCGCAGAGGATGGAGGCCGTGCTGGAGCAGCCGTATGTCCTGCTTCACGACCGCAAGATCGGCGCGATCAAGGACCTGCTGCCCCTGATGGAGCAGGTGGTCAAGACCGGGCATCCGCTGCTGGTGATCGCTGAAGACATCGAAGGCGAGGCGCTGGCCACCATGGTCGTCAACAAGCTGCGCGGCACGCTGCCCGCCGCAGCCGTGAAGGCGCCCGGCTTCGGCGACCGCCGCAAAGAGATGCTTGCGGACATCGCCATCCTGCTGGGCGGCGAGGTCCTTTCAGAAGAACTGGGCGTGAAGCTGGAAAACGTCACGCTTGAGCAACTGGGAAAATGCAAGCGCGTGGTGCTCGACAAGGAAAACACTACGCTGATCGGCGGCGAAGGCAAAAAAGAGGCCATCGAGGGCCGCAAGAACGAACTGCGCAGGCGGATCGAGGAAACGAAATCCGACTACGACCGCGAGAAGCTGCAGGAACGGCTGGCCAAGATCACCGGCGGCGTGGCCGTGATCCGCGTGGGCGCGGCTTCCGAGGCGGAACTGAAAAACCGAAAAGAGGCGTTCGATGACGCCATCAGTTCCACCAAGGCCGCCATTGAAGAGGGCATCGTGCCCGGCGGCGGGCTGGCACTGCTGAAGCTGATTCCGGCGATTGAAGCTGAAGAAACGCATATCGACGGCGACGAGCGGACGGGACTGAGAATTCTCAAGAAAGCCCTTGAAAGCCCTACCCGCCAGATCGCGGAGAACTCCGGGGCCGATCCGGGCGTAGTCATCGACAAGATGCGCGGCGGCACGGGCAATTTCGGCTTCGACGCCGCCAAATGCGAATACGTCGATCTGGTGCAGGCCGGAATTATCGATCCCACCAAGGTCGTAAGAGTAGCCCTGGAGAACGCGGTGTCAGTCGCCGGCGTATTGCTGCTGACGGAAGCGACGCTCACCGAAGTTGCGGAAAAGAAAGAGGAACATGCGATGGCGCATGAGGAAGGGTATTAGATCAGGCGGTAGTTGGTAACTGGGATTTGGCAGTTGGTGGTTTAGTCGGATTTACAGGCTGCGCATTGTCGTGGGCAGGCCGATAGCATTCGATGCGTGGGGCGATTCAGGTCCGGGGATCATGCCAGTTCGATCCCTGCCGGCACTTCGAATGCTTGCTTGCATTGAGGACATTCCGCAGATCCAGAGAGATGGAGTATCCATCCTCCAAGCTCAGGATCGTTTGCTTTCAGGCACTCTTCATAGAGCCATTTTCCAGTTCCATCCAACCGTGTGGCGTTAGCCGGATCAATCTTTGTTTTTGCCACAGTGGGTTCCCGCACCCAGTCGCCGTCAGTGCAAAACACTCCGTGCCTGCCGACGACGAGAAACAGGTCTACTTTGCAGAATGGACACTGCGACGGAAATTCGCCGTCCAATAACCGATTGAGAATTTGTCCCCACAGATTGTCTCCCTGAAAGGCCAAAGCGGATTGCATGATGTGGATTCGGTCGTATCGGGAAAGATCACCGCTGCTCAGGGTTTCCAGCGCCAATTGCTTCAGGGAACCAATGGTTGATTCATGTCCGGTCCTCGATGACTCTTTCCCCAGGACAATCGCGCCTGCCAGTGCGAGCGGCATCGTGCGCTCCTTCGGTTTCCATTTTGTGGCGGCTTCGAGGAGGTAAGGAAGGACCGCCATGCTGGCGCTGTACGTCGTACCCTGATGACAAACCCGTTCCCAGAGTTTGTCCCATACAGGCGCTTCTGGATCCGGGTCAAGCCTGGCGAGCATCTCCGGAAGGTCCTCGGCAGAACCATAAGCGTGGCGTAATGACGCCCAGGCCGGGATTGCGGCATTGCTTTTCATGACCTATTTCTATGCATCTTCCGTCTGACAGGCAGCGTCGCGTGCCCGTTACAATCGGCTTCCGGTCAGACGCAGGCCCCCGTCGCATTCAAGCACGCAGCCGGTCATGAAGGTGTTGCCGATGAGGAAGACAATCGCATCGGCGATGTCTTCAGGGCGGCCTACGCGTCCCGCGGGCGTGGCGGCTGCGAACTTCGCGAATGTGGCACGGCGATCTTCTTCCGGCATCCAGTTCCACCATGGAGTATCGACTACGCCCGGCGATACGGCGTTCACGCGCCGGGGCTTGAGTTCCACAGCCAGGGGTCTGACCAGTCCTTCAATCGCCGAGTTGATGGCTGCAAGTCCCGCTGTGCCGGGGACGGCGGAGCGCGCGGAAATCGCAGTGACGAAGGTGATTGAGCCGGTATCGCTGAGATGCGCGAGGCTTTCCTGCGCCAGCGAGAAATGCGCAAGGAACTTGGCTTCGAGGCCGGAGCGAAGCTGATCAGCCGTGAGGGATAGAAACGGCCCCGCGCCTTTGCCTCCGCTCACGGCGATCACCAGATGGTCGAAAGGGCCGATCATTGCGAATGCTCCGGCGCGCTGGCGCGGGTCGGAGGCGTCAAACGCCAGCGCCTTTGCGGAAGGGCCCAGTTGCGCGCAGGCGGATTCAAGTTTGGCCGGGTCGCGTCCGGCGATCGTGACGAGCGCGCCGCGCTGGACGAGCAGTGTGGCCGTGGCGAGGCCGATGCCGGAAGAGCCGCCGGCAATCAGGACACGGGATTTATCGAGATTGGACAATGAGGCACCTGTATTACTGACCACGAAAATTTGTGCAGCCCACGACGAATTTTTCCCGGCGACAAAAGCCCCCAAAACCTCCGTTTTCTCTGCGTCCTCTGCGTTTTGAGGTTTTGTTCGTTGGTTGCGGCTATGCCGTGTCTAAGCCCGCCGGCCTTGAGACGTAGCGGAGCTACGTCTCTACGGTATGGACCCGAAGGTATGGACCCGGAGTCGCAACCGGCAAACATATCGCTACGGTCAGTTTCCTCCTGACTGTTTCGTCAATTTGCGCACGTCCGCCGCTGTGCCTTTCAGCAAATCGCGCAGGACGGTGACTTCGGCGATCATGCCGGTGCGCAAACCTCCTTCCGCAGAGGGCGCAAACAGCGGCGAATGATTGCTCGGAAGGTTTTTCCCGGCGCTCCGGGCTTCCGCCAGCTTCTGCGGATCGGCCACGCCCAGGGTGAAATAGAACGAAGGAATGCCGGCCTCCACGAAATAAGCATAGTCCTCAGAAGTCATAATCGGGTCTTCGGTGACGACGTTGCCCTTGCCCAGTACGCCTTCGAGCGTTCCCGCCAGGTGCGCAGTGAGCACCGGGTCGTTATAGACCGCTCCCGTCGATTCATAGCGTTCGACCAGCGGCATCTTCTCTGCCCCTGCGGCCATGGCTTCCCCGCGGGCCACGCGCTCGATGGCCGCCAGAAGGTGTTTGCGGACTTCCGGCTTATAGGAGCGCACGGTCAGGCCCATCTGTGCGTCGTCGGGGATGATGTTGTTCTTCGTCCCCGCCTGAATGTAGCCGATGGTGATGATCGCCGCCTCGCCGGGTTTGATCTCGCGGGAAACAATCGATTGCAGCGTCACCGCCGTGCGGGCGGCGATCAGCACAGGATCGATCGTGGTGTGCGGGGCCGCGCCGTGTCCGCCTTTGCCGTAGATCGTGATACGCACCGAGTCGGCGTTGGCCTTGGCATAGCCGGGCGTGATGCCGACCTTGCCGACGGGCAAACCGTTGGTGTCGTGCATGGCGATGCCGATATCGGGTTTCGGGAAGCGCGTCAACAGGCCGTCTTCAAGCATCTTCTTCGCGCCGGTGATGGTCTCTTCGGCGGGCTGGGCCACCAGCACAAGAGTTCCGTGCCATGTGTCTTTGCTGTGCGCCAGGATCGAGGCCGTGCCCCACCATGAAGCCATGTGGACATCGTGTCCGCAGGCGTGCATGAGGCTGACTTCGCGTCCGTTGTCGTCTTTGGTGTGGGCCTTGCTGGCGTAGGGAAGGCCGGTCTTTTCCTCCACCGGCAGCCCGTCAAGTTCGGTGCGCAGCATGACCGTCGGCCCCGCACCGTTCTTCATTACGCCCACGACTCCGGTCCCGCCTACATGTTCGGTGACTTCAAAGCCCAGCGCGCGCAGGCGAGTGGCCAGTTCGGCGGCGGTGCGCGTTTCATGCGACGAAAGCTCGGGATGCTGGTGCAGGTCCATGTAAAGGTCCATGGCGTTGTGCAGGACCGAGTCGACCTGCGAATTCACCGGAGCGGTCTGCGCCGGCAGCGGCGCCGCGGCGATCAGGGCCGGCAAAACAAGGGCGATCAGGCGGAAGAGTACCGGATTTTTCATGCGGGGATGATAGCGCAAAACTCTGATGCGCACCACGGAGACACGGAGAAAAAACGGAAAATCAGCCACGAATTAACACAAATGAACACGAATCGAAAACGAGGAATTAATTCGTGTCCATTCGTGTTAATTCGTGGCTGGCTCTTATTTTGCTTTTTTCTCGATCTTTGCCCAGGTGTCCTTCAACGCCACGGTCCGGTTGAACACCGGCTTGCCGGGCTTTGAGTCCGGATCGGCGCAGAAGTAGCCCAGGCGCTCAAACTGGCAGCGGCTGCCCGGTGTCACGCTGGCCAGCGATGGCTCCAGTTTTCCGTTGGTGACGATTTCGAGGGAATTGGGGTTCAGGTTCGCGGTAAACTCCTGGCCTTCCGGCACATCATCGGGATCTTCTTTGGCGAACAGCGTCTCGTAGAGGCGCACCTCGGCTTCCACCGCATGGGCCGCTGACACCCAATGGATGTTGGATTTCACTTTGCGTCCGTCGGGCGTGTTGCCGCCGCGCGTGGCTGGGTCGTAGGTGCAATGGACTTCGATTACCTCGCCGGTCTTCGGGTCTTTGACCACGCTGGTGGCGGTGACCAGATAACCGTAGCGCAGACGGACTTCGCGTCCGGGCGAGAGGCGGAAGTAGCCTTTGGGCGGGTCTTCGCGGAAGTCATCCTGCTCAATGTAGAGTACGCGGGAAAACGGGACCTTGCGCGTTCCGGCGCCGGCGTCTTCTGGATTGTTGATGGCCTCCATCTCCTCGACCTGGCCTTCGGGATAATTATCGATCACCAGTTTCAGCGGCTTCAGCACGGCCATCACGCGCAGCGCGCGGCGGTTCAGGTCTTCGCGGACGAAGTGCTCGAGCATGGCCAGCTCGATGACTCCGTTGGTCTTGGAAACGCCGATGGCCGCGCAGAAGTTGCGCAGAGCTTCCGGCGTATAGCCGCGCCGCCTCACGCCCGAAAGCGTGGGCATCCGCGGGTCGTCCCAGCCGCGCACGTGGCCGCGCTCCACCAGTGCGAGCAGCTTGCGCTTGCTCAGCAGCGTATACGTGAGGTTGAGACGGTCGAACTCGATCTGGCGAGAAGGAAAAATACCCAGTTGCTCGATATACCAGTTATAAAGCGGCCGATGGTCCTCGAACTCCAGGGTGCAGATCGAGTGGGTGATGTGCTCGATCGAATCCGACTGGCCGTGGGTGAAGTCATACGTCGGATAAATGCACCACTTCCCGCCGGTGCGGTGATGGTCGGCGTGCAGAATGCGGTACATCACCGGATCGCGCATGTTGATGTTGGGCGAGGCCATGTCAATCTTCGCCCGCAGGGTGCGCGAGCCGTCGGGGAACTCGCCGGCGCGCATCTTTTCAAACAACGCAAGGTTTTCTTCCACCGTGCGGTTGCGGTAGGGACTCTCTCTTCCCGGTTCGGTCAGCGTGCCCCGGTATTTGCGTAGCTCGTCGGCGCTCAGATCGCAGACAAAGGCCTTGCCGGCTTTGATAAGCTGCACCGCCCATTCATAAAGCTGGTCAAAATAATCGGAAGCATAGAACAACCGGTCTTCCCAGTCGCCGCCCAGCCAGTGGACATCTTCAATGATCGAATCGACGTACTCCTGCTCTTCCTTTTCCGGGTTCGTGTCGTCAAAGCGCAGGTTGGTCCTGCCGCCGAACTCAGCCGCCAAACCGAAGTTCAGGAAGATCGACTTGGCGTGGCCCAGATGCAGGTATCCGTTGGGCTCGGGGGGAAAGCGCGTGTGGACGCGGCCTCCATGCTTTCCGGCGCGGATGTCCTCAAGGATGATGTCGCGGATAAAGTTCGATGGGCGCGGCGGCGCTTCAGGTGTGCTCATAAGGGTGAAAGAATATCTTAGCTTAGAACAGGCGAAAACCTTTACTACGGAGGCACAGCGCGGCCGAGCCACAAAAACCGATTAGCCGCGAATTAACGCGAATGAACTCGAATTTTTTGGGGATTTGTAGTTCCCCGGAATTTGCGCAGGAAAAGAGGATTTTCAGGTGTAGTAATACGGAAAGCGGCAAAAGACATTTTGCCGCTGGTTTACGCTGATAGACTCTGGTTTTCTCAGGGTCAACCAGGCTGAGAATTTGAGCGGAAAAATAAGCCTTCCAAATGACTAAAGGCTAAGAGCTAAAGGCTAACGGCATGATCGCATCAGTTTTTGCGTATTTTGCGAACTCCGTGGAAAAATACCCTTCATGCCACTTTCCATGCACCGATTAAAACTTCTTTCTCTGATGTGTTTTCTGATTGCGTCTTTTCTTCCGGCCCTGGGGCAGCTCGGAAAGGTTGACCCGGAGACGGTCCGGCTATGCACTGCGGTCAAAGAGGCCCCGTTTCCGGCGCAGGACCGGCCGGGCGCCGGCGAATCGGGCGCGCTGGCCGGATGCGTATCGCAGGACCTCTATTACGGCTTCGACAAGGCGCCTGACCCCGTAAAGGCGCGCAAATGCGCCTATCTGGAAATGGACGCGGGCAAGGAAAGCGCTTTCAGCGGCAAGGCCATTCTGATGATGGTCTATGCCAACGCGCTGGGCGTCGCGCGAAACTTTGATCTGGCAATACGGCTGGGCTGCGAGATCGGCGGCCCTGACACCGCAGGACGCGTGCACGAGTTGCAACGCTACAAGGCCGCAAACTGGCAGGGCAACAACTTCAGCATCTGCGATCACAGCAGCGGGTCCGCTCTCTACGGAGAGTGCGCCATCCTCGGCGACCGTTTCGACCGCATCGAGCGCCACCGGAAGCTCGATGCGCTGGCCGCCCAGTGGACCCCGAAGCAGAAAAAGGCGTACGAATCGTTCCTCAAGACCGCGTATGCATTTTTTGAGGCCCGCGCCAACGGCGAAATTAATCTGCAGAACACCTTTGCCGTGCAGGAACTGGCCTTCCACGAACGCGAGTTGACAACCAATATCGAACAGTTCGAAAGCGGAAAGCTGCCGCAGTTCACCGCTGACGAGCGCCGCAAGGCCGAGAAAGAAATGCAGGCGAAGTTCGCTAAGACGCAGGCGAAGGAAACTCACCTTTCAGGGACGGTAACCGCGGACGCCATCCGCAAGGCGCAGCCTCTGTGGCTCGCCTATCGTAATGCGCTGGTCGCGCTGGGCAAGGCGCGCTGGCCGAAAGTAAAGGCCGAAGACTGGAAAACCTGGGCCGACGAGGAACGGGTGGTCATGCTGGACCGGTCGCTGCACTGAGTCACGCCACCATTGATCTCATTGCGAGACTCACCTGGCCGGTAAACCCGGCTTTTCGCCACCGCCAAAGGTCAGCCGGGCGGACCGGAAAGGACAGGAAGATAATTCGGACTTGCGGGCTCCCGCCGGGCAGGTCTACGATTTCCTGTTGGAGGTGCGGCATGAACCGGCTCCTTGCTCTTTTGATCCTCTCCGCTGCCAGCCTGGGCGCGTTCGCGCAGGTCCAGCACATCATCATTCCCGCGGGCACGCCCGAAGACAAAGATTCCCAGGCCATCACCGCTGAAACCGATCCGGCCAAGCATCTGGCGCTGTTGCAGGACTTCCTGCAGAAATACGCATCGAACCCGCAGGCCGTGGCCTATGGAAACTGGCAGGTCTCGCAGTATTACCTCGAACAGGGCGACACCGCCAAGGCCCTGGAGTACGGGAAGAAGGCCCTTGAACTTCAGCCGAGAAACCTCGATATTCTTGTCGCCGTGGCAGGCATCGCGCACCAGACGAAGGACACGGACATCGTGATGGATTGCGCGGTGCGCGGCGGGAACGCCTTCCATAGCATCGCCAAACAGCCGAAGCCGGAGGGCATGTCTGACGCCGAGTGGAGTTCGAAGAAACAACAGCAGGAAGACGAGGTGCGCTCCGCCTTCCAGTACCTTGAGGCGATGGGGCTGAACGCCATGGTGGGCGAGCAGGACCCTAAAAAGCGCATCGGTTATGTCGAGGGCTACCTCAGCGCGTTCCCCGACTCGCGCTTTGAGGACCAGGCCACACAACTGGCGGTCTACACTCTCGGACAACTGAACGATCCGGCCCGGCTGGCGAGCTTCAGCGAGAAGGCGCTGGCCGCAAATCCAAACAGCGTGCCGCTGCTGGTGGTGCTGGCTGACGCTTTTGCCGACAGTCCCGCCCCCACGGGCGTTTCGCGCGCGGAAAAGTACGCCCGCCAGGCGCTGGACCTCGTCAAAACCCAGACCATCACCGACGAAAACAAACAGATGTATTCGGGCCTGGCCCATTCGTCCCTGGGGTATGCCCTGCTGAAACAGGAAAAGAACGTGGCAGCGATCGCGGAGCTGAAGACCGCGTGCGCCGACCTGAAAGGCAAAGGCGACGCGTATGCCGGCGCGCTTTACCGCCTGAGCTTTGCTTACGCGAAGATCGGGAAGCTGCCGGATGCGAAAATAACTCTCACTGAACTGGTTGAGATCAAGGGACCATACCAGGCGCCGGCGCGCGACCTGCTGGGAAAAGTTGAAGCGGGTATTGCCAAGGCGGGGAGAAGGCCAACCAGAAAATAGATTCGCTCACTCCACGCGCGTGGCAAAGTTCAGTTCGCGGCGGCGCGGACGGCGGCGGAATCCGAGCAGCTCGAGAACGACGTGAACTCCGGGCCATGCGCGGCGTTCTTCTGTGCGCCCAACGACCCGGGAAAGGTTTAACAGAGAACGGCCATTGCAGACCGGACACACACCGAGTTCATCCGCCGAGATAAAGTTGCAGTCGGAGCAGAGCACGGCGTCGCGTAATGGCAGGTACTGAAGTCTACTTTGAGTCATCGGTCCACCTCTGGCCGCGTTTCCGCGGACAGGAAATTTCCTACTTCATGACCCCGGGGGACGACCTCTGGCAGTATTCAAAGCAACTGGATTGCCAGCGCGGAATCAGGCTAACCTCTTTGTTTCCAATGCGCGGGAGTGACTTCCGATGCCGTTGTGGTTCGATTTATCCCATCGGCATGTGTCGGATGGAAACGGGGAAGTGACAGCACGATGAAGTGGACCGTAGAAAATCCAGCGGGTCTTGCCGCCGCCATGGTGACCCTGGGGCCGCAGCTGCTGGCGCAGGGTGTTTATGTGCGGAGCACGGCCGCCAAACTGGCTGAACCGCCGGGCCCGCGCTCGGGAATCTCCGGCTCCGGCGTCCCTCTGCGTTTGCTGATCACAGGAGATTCAGCCGGGGCGGGCGTGGGCTCACCGGACCTGGAACAGGCCCTGCTCGGGCAGGTGCGCACGCCCCTGAGCGCTCACTTCGAGCTGCATTGGAAACTGGAGGCCAGCACCGGCCACACCACCCTCGACGCCGTTACCCATCTGCGTGAGCTTCCGCCGGAACCATTCGATGCTGTGGTGACTTCGCTGGGGACCAACGATGTGACTTCCATGCGCATGGTTTCTACGTGGCTGGAACATCTCGGCCGGCTTGTCTTCCTGCTGCGTTCAAAATTCCAGGCGCGGCAGATCATCATCAGCGGGATGGCCCGATTACAGCAGTTCCCGGCCTTCCCCCAGCCGCTGGCCTGGTATATGGGCGCGCGCGCCCGGCAATTCAACCGGGCGCTTCGGCAATGGGCCGCGCCGCAGGCGGATTGCGAAATCATCCCCATGGATGTCGAAATTCTGCCCGGAATGATGGCAGAAGACGGCTTTCATCCCGGCCCCCGGGTCTACGCGCTGTGGGGCGCGGCGGTGGCGGAAGCAATCAGGCGCCGCTGGTCCGCAGCCTGACGGGAACACGAACCTGAGTAGGTTGGATTTGGTAATTTCGTAATCTTGTAATCTGGTAATTGATCCTGACCCCTTGAAATAATTACCCAATTACCAACTTACCCAATTACCAAATCCGAGGGCTCCCGCTGTCTTTGATACCGCCTACCTGATCCTCCATCCGTTGACTGGGCCGCCGTGCAGGAATTTTTCCGGCGTCATGACGCCGTCGCGTTTGAAGACCAGTCCGTCTTTCATCACGAAGACCACGTTGCGCAGTGCGTCGATGTCTTCCAGCGGATTGCCCTTGACGGCGATCATGTCGGCGGGGAAGCCGGGCTTGATCGGGCCGCGTTTGTCGGCGATGTCGCAGACCAGGTACCCGTTGGTGGTCATGATCTTCAGGATTTCGCGGTCGGGAATGCCGGCGGTCTTCCAGCTTTTCAGGAAGTTGATCACCACCTGTCCGCGCGTGAGGCCGGGGACGTAGTAGTCGGCGTCGGTCGAAAACGCCATCTTCACCTTATTGGCATGCGCGCTCTTGATCCCGGCCACCGTGCGGTCGAAGGCCGCCTGCGTTCCCCGGTATTCCATGAACGGAGTCTCGGTGCCCACGCGCCAGATGCCTTTCTGCGCCATCAGCTTGTGAATGTCGTCGGTCAGGGCGATGTCATGCTCGATTGACCAGATGCCGGCCTCGATTGCCCGGCGCGCGCCTTCCTGCGTCTGCACGTGCCCGGCGACTTTGAGTCCCCCGGCGTTGGCTGCCTCTTTAATGAACAGCTTGAGGTCATCGACGGTGTAGGGATACGGTTTGCAATCCACGCAGACCTTGATGACCTTCGCGCCGAACAGCACATTCTGTCGCACGGCCTTGATGATCTCGTCGTGCGTGTCGGCATCAAGATATTCAGGGTAGACGATGTTGTGCTCTTTCACCATTTCGGGCGTGGGGAAGAACTGTCCGCCAACGCCGCCAATGATGATGCCGGAATTGATGATCGTGGGGCCGGGTATCCATCCCATCTCGATGGCCTGGCGCAGCGCCGTGTCGGCGTAAAGGCCGTTGTTGCCCAGGTCGCGCACCACGGTGAATCCCGATGACAGCATCTGCATGCCGTTCGAGGCTGCCTCGATGGCGCGCAGGGCGGTCGATTCCTGGATGTAGGTGTAATAGTAGACGTCGTTTTCCGGGACCTTCTTATAGGTAAGCGCCAGATGGTTGTGGGCATCCACCAGTCCGGGCAGCACCGAATACTGCGAGAGATCAATGGTCTCGGCGCCCTCGGGGACGGCCACAGTGGCGCCGATGGCGACGATGCGCCCGTCTTTCACGGAAATCATCTGGTTGGCGGTGGCGGCGCCGGTCTCGGGGTCGATCAGTTTTCCGGCTCTGATCACATAGGCCGTGCCGGCAGAGGAA
>OBLQ010000528.1_pt1 | contig 14613 bp, 7 predicted proteins | sample 1519881 | NCBI WGS metagenome assembly OBLQ01 (sample SAMN01911456, study PRJEB22533) | soil metagenome | biome: Soil | place: Malaysia | collected 2012-04-30 | depth DG_metagenome m | reverse complement strand
GGACCGCCGAAGCGGACGCTCATGCGCCAGCGCGTCAGGCCGCTCCGAAAGCGCCCGCGCCAGCGGAGGCGAAATCCAATTCGACGCCCTCGTCAGATGCGCGCCCGCCAGCCAGCCGCGATGAGGCGCCCAAGCCCAAGCAAAGCGGGCGCGGCGGCGAGAAAAGCCGCGAAGACACCGTCGGTCTAGGCGACCACGTCCCGGCGTTCCTGCTGCGCTAGCGGCATTTGTGATTCGTTTGGACGACGCGCGAGCCTCATCCTGAGGCGCCAGCGTCTTGAATAACAGGCGAATTGTTCCGCGTCCGCACAATTTATTGATGTCGCACGCTATGCGTGTTGAAGAAATTCAGCATGCTGCATGGTTAATTCCCGCGCGGCGGGAAACTTATCGAACAGCTTTGGAACCCGCTTATTCTGTACGCGTCCTGTCGGCAGACTCTTCTGTCGGCGGACGCGAAGTTTCGGCTTCGGCTCTTTGACATTGTGAATGATGAGCCGGCGGCGGTCATGTTGCTGCGCCGGCTTCGAAACGAAGACGACCGCCCGCAGCTAGGATTTGCCGACCAGCGCCGGCACGCCCTGCCCGCCGCCTTTCGGCTCGCCAGCCGGCTTTTCGGGGTCGGGAACGAATTCAAAGGCCAGCTTCGTCTTGTCGGCGGCGTCAAGCGACACCTTGACGACGCCGCCATTCTTCAAGGCGCCGAACAGGATCTCGTCGGCGATCGGCTTTTTGACGTGCTCTTGAATGACGCGCGCCAGGGGCCTTGCGCCCATTTCTTCGTCGAAGCCGCGTTCGGCGAGCCAGCGCGTCGCTTCCGGATCGAGTTCGAAAGTGATGGAGCGATCGGCGAGCTGCGCCTCGAGCTGCAGGACGAATTTCTCGACGATGCGATCGATAATCGCCGGCGACAGCCCGGCAAAATGGACCGTCGCGTCGAGCCTGTTGCGGAATTCCGGCGTGAACATGCGCTTGATGGCTGCATCGGTTTCGTCATGGCGCTTGCCGCCGGCAAAGCCGATCGCGTTCTTGACTGCGTCCTGCGCCCCGGCGTTCGTCGTCATGATCATGATGACGTTGCGGAAGTCGATCTTGCGGCCGTTCGTGTCGGTGAGCTGGCCGTTGTCCATCACCTGAAGGAGAATGTTGAATATCTCCGGATGAGCTTTTTCGATTTCGTCGAGCAAAAGCACCGAATGCGGATGCTGGTCGATCGCGTCGGTCAGGAGGCCGCCCTGATCGAAGCCGACATAACCGGGGGGCGCGCCGATAAGGCGCGAGACGGTGTGCCGCTCCATATATTCCGACATGTCGAAGCGGATGAGTTCGACGCCGAGCGCGAAGGCGAGCTGCTTGGCGACTTCCGTTTTGCCGACGCCGGTCGGGCCCGCAAATAAATAGCTGCCGATCGGCTTTGCGGGCTCCCTGAGGCCGGCGCGAGAGAGCTTGATCGCCGCCGCGAGCTGCTCGATCGCTGCGTCCTGCCCGAAAACGACGCGCTGTAAATCCTCGGCGAGGTTGCGGAGCCGCTCGGTATCCGACTTCGACACCGATTTGGGCGGGATGCGCGCCATTTTGGCGACGACTTCCTCAATCTCCGCGGTGTCGATCGTCTTCTTGCGCGACTCGATCGGGAACAGCATTTGCCGGGCGCCCGCTTCGTCGATGACGTCGATCGCCTTGTCGGGCAATTTGCGGTCGGTCATGTATTTCGACGAAAGGTCCGCCGCGGCCTTGATCGCTTCGGGCGTATATTCGACGGAATGGTGCTCTTCGAAATAGGGCTTAAGGCCGGTCAGAATCTTCACGGTGTCCTCGAGCGTCGGCTCGGTGACGTCAATTTTCTGGAACCGGCGCGCGAGCGCGCGATCTTTTTCGAAGTGCTGGCGATACTCTTTATAGGTCGTCGAGCCCATGCAGCGGAGAATACCGGACTGCAAGGCGGGTTTTAGAAGGTTCGACGCATCCATGGCGCCGCCGGACGTCGCCCCGGCGCCGATGACGGTGTGAATTTCGTCGATGAACAAGATCGCGTCGTCATGATCCTCAAGCTCTTTGAGGACCGACTTGATGCGTTCCTCAAAATCGCCGCGATAGCGCGTGCCGGCGAGCAGCGCCCCCATATCGAGCGCGAAAATCGTCGCCTCGGCGAGCACCTCCGGCACGTCCTCGTCGACGATCTTGCGCGCAAGCCCCTCGGCGATCGCCGTCTTGCCGACGCCCGGATCGCCGACGAGCAGCGGATTGTTCTTGCGACGGCGGCAGAGCACCTGAATCGAGCGCTCGATCTCCGCCTCGCGGCCGATCAGCGGATCGATCTTGCCGCGCCGGGCCTTTTCATTGAGATCGATGCAATAGGCGCCGAGCGCACTTTCGCCCGGTTTGCCGGCGCTCTCGCTCTCCTCGCTCGCGCCGCGCGGCGGGCGCGAAACGCCCTCGCCGGGACGCTTGGCGAGGCCGTGCGAAATGTAATTCACCGCGTCGAAGCGCGTCATGTCCTGCTGCTGGAGGAAATGCGCGGCGTGCGACTCGCGTTCGGCGAACAGAGCGACAAGAACATTGGCGCCGGTCACTTCTTCGCGCCCCGAGGACTGCACATGGATGACGGCGCGCTGGATGACGCGCTGAAAGCTCGCCGTCGGCTTCGCCTGCTCGCCGTTTTCGAGCTTCAGATTAGCAAGATCGTTCTCGATGAATTCGTAGAGATTGCGCCTCAAGAGGTCGACATCGACGTTGCAGGCGCGCATGACCGCCGCCGCATCCTGATCTTCGGTCAAAGCGAGAAGAAGATGTTCAAGCGTTGCGAGCTCGTGTTCGCGTTCGGTCGCGAGCGCGATCGCGCGATGGAGGGCTTGGTCGAGATTCCGGCTGAAGGACGCCACTGAGCTACTCCCGTTCCATCGTGCACTGTAAGGGGTGTTGGTTGCGCCGCGAAAGCTCCATCACCTGTGCAACTTTGGTCTCCGCGACCTCGTAGGTATAGACCCCGCAAACGCCGACGCCGGTCTGGTGCACATGCAGCATGATCCGGATGGCGTCTTCGGGCGCCTTCTTGAAGACCGCCTGCAAGAGCCACACGACGAATTCCTGCGGCGTGTAGTCGTCATTGAGCAGAATGACCTTGTAGAGCGACGGGCGCTTGGTCTTGGGCGACGTCTTGGTGACGACGCCGATCCCTACGCCCGGCCCTTGCTGATTATCCTGGTGTTCCGCCATGCCGCATCAGATCATCCGCGCCCCCCGATGGAGCGCGCCGGATATTAAATATGTATCCGCCGGGGGTTGAAAAGACGCAAACCTCGGCGACGGCTTTGAACAGGCGGTCCCGAGCAGCAAAAGGGCCCGGCGCGCCTGCGCCGGGCCCTTTTGCCTGGAATTGAGCCGAATTCGACCTAGGGACGGTAGGATTGGATGATTTCCACGAATTCGCCGTAGCGCGTCGTCAGAGGCTCGGAAGCCTCCTTGGAGGTCGAAATCCAATGATCGGCCATCTTGTTGAACTGGCCCAAATTCTTCTCGAAGGTCGAGCGCAGATAATCGCTCTGGATATCAAAGGCTTCCTGGACGCTCTTTGAGCCCGCCGCGGCGCGGAACGCAGCGACCCCGTCCTCATAGCTCGTCTTGGCGAAAGCGCTGTTCTCCGCGGCCGCCTTTTCGACTGCTTTGGCGAACGAGCCGGCCGACGCGATCACCGCATCGAGCGAGGCTTTCTGGAAATCGGCGAACTCGCTGACGCCCTTTGCGAATTTCTCATAGCCTTTCTTGAAGGTTTCAGGGTTAACGGGCGCGAATGCTTCCATGCCGATATCGGGGGCGGCTGTTTTCTTGGCGGTGGCCATGATTGTCTCCTGTGGGGTCCCTGGCTTCCCGATGCGCGGGAGGCGCGCTTCTTGTGCGCTGCAGCATATGATCGTTTCGGAATCGCGTCAAGAGAAAATGGTGCGTCGCACAAAGTCCCGTTTGGAGAAAATTAAGCGTGATTAACCATTAATTTACTGGCCGCGCCGATACTCTTTCTCCGTCGCCGGCAGGCGGCATGGCGCTTGCTCGGGGTTCCCTGTGCGCGGAATTAGCAAGCGTGTTCAAAGGGGCGGCGCTTCCTGGCATCTTGCAAAGCGCGCATGTTTCGGCGAGGCTCGCGCGATGGCGGTGTGGCGTTCCTTTTTCCTGACAATTTTTTCTATTGTCCTGGCGCTGAACATCGCCGGTCCCGCCGCAGCGCGTCATAATTCCAAATACGCCGCTTATGTGATGGAAGCGGATTCAGGCGACGTGTTCTACAGTCGCTATGCTGACGATCCGCGCTATCCGGCCTCGCTCACGAAGATGATGACGCTTTATCTCCTCTTCAAGGAGATGGAGGCCGGTCGACTGAGTCCAGACTCCGAGCTGAAGGTTTCCGCACACGCCGCTGGCCAACCGCCGTCAAAGCTTGGCGTATCCGCGGGATCGACGATCGACGTCGACACGGCGATCAAGGCGATCGTCGTGAAATCCGCCAATGACGTCGCCGTGGCGATCGCCGAAAATATCGCCGACTCGGAGTGGAAGTTCGCCGAGAAAATGACGGAAACGGCGCATGAAATCGGCATGCTGCACACGACTTTCCGCAACGCCTCCGGCTTGCCGAATGCGCGGCAGAGAACGACAGCGCACGATCTCGCCATACTCGCGCGCCGGCTGATACAGGATTTCCCGCAATATTACTCTTATTTCAACGCCACGGCGTTCACCTGGAACGGCCGGCGCTACCTCACGCACAATTCGCTGACCCGCACTTTTGACGGAGCGGATGGCTTGAAGACCGGCTATACGCGCGTTTCCGGCTTTAATCTGGTGACCAGCGCCGTACGCGGCGACAACCGCCTCATCGGCGTCGTCATGGGCGGGCGAACCGTCCGGACCCGCGATGCGCACATGCGCGTGCTGCTCTCCGATGCTTTCGCCCAAATCGATCAGCATCCGACGATGATCGCCGCGCTGGTTCGCGAAACGCCGACGCCGCGCCTGAAGCCAACGCTTGTCGCCGGGCTCGCCGGCCGGAATGAAGCGCCGACGATCGGCGGCAGCGACGCGCTCCGCGACAAGATCGCCGAAGCGGCGGCGGAGTTTATTGACGACGGAACCGATGACGATGAAGACGGCGCCGGCGCTGCGAAAGCCGTCGATGCGCTCGGCGCGCTCATAGCGAGCGCCAATTCAAATGACCTCAACGATTTTCAACAGGCCCGCCTTGATGCGATCGCACCCGACGAAGGAACATTTGGCGAGGGCGACGCCGAGCCGATCACGGGCGCCGGCTGGAGCGTTCAGATCGGCGCCTTCTCGTCCAAAGCTCTCGCAGAAAAAGAGCTCGAAGACGCAGCCGACGCCGGCGATCTCGTCGACAGTCCGCGGATCGTCCAGCCTGTCGACGCGGCCGAAGGCAAGCTCTATCGCGCTCGCTTCACGTCGCTCAGCGCGGCCGACGCCGATGCGGCGTGCAACGCGCTGCATGTGCATAAGATCACCTGTTTCGTGGTCGCCGAACCTCGGCCCCTCCCGGCGAAATAATCTCCTCGCGAACTTTCGATTGACGGCCGCCGTTGCTTTTGCACGCCGCCGGGCCTTGCCTTAAGCTCCCTCGCCCGACCGCGCGCGCAACGCCGTGGCGGCGCGAAGCGAGGAGCCCCAGCATGACGTCCGACGACCGGATCTTCGCCCCCCCGACCGAGTTCTCTAGGAGCGCCCGTATCGACGCCCGCCGCGAGGCGGAAATGCGCGAACGCGCCGAGCGCGATCCGGACGGCTATTGGGCCGATATCGCGCGTCGGATCGACTGGATCAGGCCTTTCACCAAGGTCTCGGATGTCTCCTTCGCGGCGGACGATCTTCATATCCGCTGGTTCGAGGACGGCGTTCTGAACGCCTGCGCAAACTGCCTCGACCGCCATCTCCCCGCGAGGCGGAACGATATCGCCATCCTCTGGGAGGGCGACGACCCGAAGGCCAGCCGCGCCATCACCTATGGCGAGGCCTTCGAAGAGACCTGCCGGATGGCGAATCTCCTGAAGGCGCGCGGCGTCAAGCGCGGCGACCGCGTCGTCATCTACATGCCGATGATTCCGGAGGCGGCCTATGCGATGCTCGCCTGCGCGCGCATCGGAGCCGTGCATTCCGTTGTTTTTGCAGGATTTTCTCCGGACTCCCTAGCGAGCCGGATCAGCGACTGCGGGGCGGTCGCCGTCATCACCGCGGATGAAGGCGTCAGAGGCGGCAAGAAGATTCCTCTGAAAGCGAATGTCGACAAGGCGATCGCCAAGTCGAGCGGCATCCGGCTGGTGCTGACCGTCGAGCGCACCGGCGCCGACGTTCCGATGATGCGGGGCCGCGATCTTTTTTGGTTCGGCGAGTGCCGCGACGATGTCTCGCCGCATTGTCCGGTCGAGAAGATGGGCGCGGAAGACCCGCTGTTCATCCTTTACACCTCGGGCTCGACGGGAAAGCCGAAGGGCGTCCTGCACACAACGGGCGGATATCTTGTTTACGCCGCCTGGACTTTCGAGTCGGTGTTCGACTACCGGCCCGGCGAGATCTTCTGGTGCACCGCCGATATCGGCTGGGTGACCGGCCATTCCTATATCGTCTACGGGCCGCTTGCGACGGGCGCCACGACCTTGATGTTTGAGGGCGTGCCGACCTTCCCCGATTTTTCGCGGTTCTGGCGCGTCATCGAAAAGCACAAAGTGAACATATTCTACACGGCGCCGACCGCGCTGCGCTCCTTGATGCGCGAGAGCGAAGATTATGTGCGCGCCGCGGACCGCTCGTCGCTTCGTCTCCTCGGTACGGTCGGAGAGCCGATCAATCCCGAAGCCTGGCTCTGGTATCACCGCGTCGTCGGCGAAGGCCAGCGTCCGATCGTCGACACCTGGTGGCAGACCGAGACCGGCGGCATCCTGATCTCGCCCCTGCCCGGCGCGACGGCGCTGAAGCCGGGGTCCGCGACGAAGCCGCTCCCCGGGATCAAAGCGGGGCTCGTCGACGCCGACGGCAAGCTGCTCGAAGGCGAGGCGCGCGGCAATCTTGTTCTCCTCGGTTCGTGGCCGGGGCAGATGCGCACCGTCTTCGGCGATCATCAGCGGTTCATCGACACCTATTTCAAGACCTATCCCGGCATGTATTTCACCGGCGACGGGGCGCGCCGCGACGCCGACGGCGACTATTGGGTGACCGGCCGCGTCGATGACGTCCTTAATGTTTCAGGCCATCGCCTCGGCACGGCGGAGATCGAGAGCGCGCTCGTCGCTCATCCGAAGGTCGCCGAAGCCGCGGTCGTCGGTTATCCCCATGATGTCAAAGGCCAGGGCATCTACGCCTATGTCACCTTGATGGAGGGGACAAAACCTTCGGACGAACTCCATAAGGAGATCGTGGAAACGGTGAGAGTCGAAATCGGGCCGATCGCCAAGCCCGACCTCATGCACTTCACCGATGCGCTGCCGAAAACCCGCTCCGGCAAGATCATGCGCCGCATCCTCCGGAAGATCGCCGAGAACGACTTCGGCTCGCTCGGCGATGTCTCGACGCTTGCTGACCCTTCCATCGTCGACCTGCTGATCGAGGGCCGGAAGAATCGATGAGCTCGGCTCGCGCGGGCCCGGCCGCCTTAATCCTTCCCGGATGAGCCCCGGCGGCGCATCCGAACCGGCGCGCCGCTTGGACGCCCGATGCGCGAGATACGCCGTCGATCCCGCGTCGTCGGCGCCTTCTCCGACGGCAATTCGTGTCTCAACCTTGCTGCGGCGAGCTCCGACAAATCGCCGGCGCGACATTGTCGACCGAGCGCTATCTCAACATGGAGCCGCTACAGTAGGGAAAGCTTTGAGCGGGCCTATGGCCGCTTGAGCGATGGCCGCGGAGCCGCCTAGCCAAATCGAAATTTGCGAACGAATCTGGACGCCGCCCCGGCCCGAGGTCGGACCCGTCGACGTATCGCTTTTTCGCATCAAACGCTCTCAGGCGAGAAATAACATCGGCCGCCTGCAGGAAGCAGGCGGCCGCTATTTCAACTTCTTTCAATCCTAGACTTTAGAAGTTCGCTTCAAAGCCGGCATAGACATACCGACCAATGGGATTGAACGGGCTGCCGCTCTCGGTCCCCAAGAGGCCCAGCGGCGGTTTCGTGTCGAACAAATTGTCGACGCCCAAGTAGACCTTGCCCCTATCAGCGACGTCATAGCTAATTCGGGCGTCATGATAGTAGGTCGCCGGGTAGTAGACTTGCGGGAACTGGTCGAAGTTGGTCGGCGCGAGAAGCACCGTATCGCCCGGCGTGCAGGTGCTCGGGAACTGAGAGCCTGCCGGGAAGCCCGTGGTACCGGAGGACGGACACGGGTTCATGATGGCGTGCTGCGTCTCATAGTTGCCAATCGTCTGCTTGCCGATATACCGCGAGGTCCAGCGAGCCTCGATCGGGCCGTGATTATAGACGAGACGCAACGTAAATGCGGTGGCCGGGTCGCCAAGCTCGCTCTTCTGACGATTGACGATATCCGGATTCGACGGAGACGTGAAATTGTCTCTACGGAAGATATAGCCGTAGATTCCGCTTAATCTCGCCCTGTCGCCATTGGCGAATTCATATGTGTAATTCAGCTCGGCATCGATACCGGTCGTAATCTGCCGCGCGAAGTTGACGGGTCCCTCGAGGGCTGCCGGATCGAGGAACAGATGCGTCGTCGGATCGCGGAAGACGATGTTGCAGAACTGATTCGGCTGCGGCAGGTCATAGCAATTGTTGATGATGGTCGGAGCGGTGAGGGTCGCTATCAGGTTCCTGACCCTGATCCGGTACCAGTCAACCGTAAGCTGCAAGCCGGGTATCCAGCGCGGCTGGACGACGCCGCCGATCGTCAAGCTCCGGCCCTGTTCAGCAGTCAAAGTCGGGTTGCCGCCGTTAAGTACCGAAACCGACGCGTCCCGTGCTGGCTGGTTGATAAACCCGGTGGGCACGCCGGCAGCGGCGCAGTTGATAGGACGCAGCGGCCCGCCCTGATTGATGAACAGCACGTCGCAGGGGTCATTTATGAAGCGGAAATTCTGCGACTGCGAACTGAAGAGATCCCCGGGCGTCGGCGCGCGGACTGATGCGCCATAACCCGCACGGATTTTCAAGTCCGAAGCGGGCGAGTACACGCCATTGACGTTCCAAGCCCAAGTCGTGCCGGCCGACGTATTGTAGCGCGAATAGCGTCCGGCGCCCGAGATCGTGAACTCCTTTACGTACGGCAGATCCTTGGCGATCGGCGCCTGCAATTCGCCGAATCCTTCCTTCACGATGAAATCCGGGAAGAAATCCGGCGCAAGCGCGTTCAGGAACGTCTGACCGTTCGCGGTCTGGCTGTCCCAGAACGAAAATGCCGTTTCTTTCCGGTATTCGCCGCCAAGCGAGAAAGACATCGGCCCGCCAGGCAAGCTAAACCACTGCGAGGAATCGCCGTTCACATAACCCGTCACATCGAATTGGGTCGCTTTTTCATCGCGCGTGCTGGTCGTGTTAACGAAAGCGAGCGCGGCGGCGCTCGGCGCCCCCGAGCCAAACACATTAATCGGAACGCAGGCCGGGTCGGTAACCGTCACCGCATTGACGCGGCAGACAATATCGCCACTGGCGTTACGGGTCGCGTCAATCGCTTCCAGGAACGGACCGTCGGAAAAATCTGCATTGAAGATCAACAGATTGTTAAGAGCATCCTCATGGGTCCGAAGGTGCCCGTAGTTCACCGACAACTCATAATTCCAGTCGTCGTTGAATTCGCCCCGGACGCCGCCGACGAAGCGGTAGGTGTTTCGCGTGTTGATCTCGCCGCGGCCACCGAAATCGACGTTGAAGCGGCTGAGCAAGAATGTCGCCGCATTTGGATCGCCAAAGGCGATGCCTGTCGGGCAACGGCCTATCGTCTGCAACGTGGTATAAGCCTGCAGCGTTAGGAAGGGGTTGTCGCAACGCAGCTGGGATCCGCCACCAAAGAAGTTGGTAATGCCTTGAAAGAAGCTCGGCTGCCCCTCCTGATTGCCCTTCAGGCGGACATACTTGGCCTCAACGAACGGCTCGAACCAGTCGCGCAAGGTGTAATGGAAGAGCAGGTTAATCGACTCGCGACGCAACTCCGGCGAGAGCTGTCCGGTGTTCCGCAACGTGGAGCCCAATCCGCCGAGAGAGTTGCCCGAGCCGACTAATCGCAAATCCCGCCGGATCGGGTTGAGGATCAAACTGCCGTCCGGCTGGAAAACATAGGTTGCGCCCAAATGACTGTCCGCAGTCGACCCGAGCGTGCAAAGGACCGGATCGTTAAAGTTCGCGGACGTGCAACCAAGCGCTGATATGAGGCCGCCGTCCGAAATGTTGTTATTGTGGATATTGGTAAAGAACAGGTCGTCCGGAATACCGTCGCCAAGTTGATTTTCGCCCGCCGTGTTCTCAAAAAGGTTGAACTGGCGGCGGCCGCTAAAGGCGCCTGTCAAGTCGTCTCTCTGTGTAAAAAACAGGGCGTTTTGCTTCGAATATTCGCCAGCAATCGCAATGTTGCCGCGCCCGTCCCCAAAGTTCATACCCCAGGTCAGGCTGGTGCGATACGAACCCGCGTCCCCTTTGCTGGAAAGTCCACCCTGCCCCTTGATTGCGAGGCCTTGGAAATCCCTCTTCATGATGAAGTTAACGACGCCCGCGACGGCGTCAGATCCGTACACGGCCGAGTTGCCGCCCGTGACCACGTCGACGCGCTCGATAAGGTCGTCGGGAATCGAGTTCACGTCGATTTGGAACGAACCCGGCTGGGAGGTGACGTGCCGGTGGCTGTCAACCAGAACGAGGGTCCGGTCGGTGCCGAGACCACGAAGGTCGAGAAAGTTCAGGCCCGAGGTGCCGATAAACCGAGTTGAGTTCGCTTGGCTAAACGTCGCACGAAGCTGCGGCAAATCGTTGAGCGTGTCGCCAACGTTGAGCGAACCCGTTTTCAAATCGTCCGCCGTCACCGAAAGAATCGGGACTGGTGAGGAGAGGGATGGGCGAGCGAGGCGCGAACCGGTGACGACGATCTTCTCTTCGCCCCCGGCACTGCAATTGGCGTCCGTCGCCGGATCGCAGTTCTGATTCTTATTCGGTACCTGATCGACGGTTTGCGCCGCCGCCACAGACATCACGCCCATCGCCAAGGCCGAAGCCCCGACAGCAAGGAAGTTTTTGAATGCCGAAGTTCGGCCGCATGCACGCAGCATCATTGTGCCCCTCCGCGAAGTTCGCGAGCTATCTCGCCCTTTGTCGTAGCCAACTTAGATTATGGCGAAAGGCGGTGCCAACCAAAATCTTGATAAATGCCGGATTTGCGGGCCGATCCGCGGCATTCTCTGTTGGCTTGTGTCGATAATGTCACGTTCATATGGCCGTCGCTCGACCGCCTCATTACGAGCACCGGAATTAGCGCTGCAATTGCGAATGCAGGTCTGACACTGGTCGGTCCGCCGACGCGGGCCATTGGAATCTCCGCCGTCCCGGCCGATCATTGGCGTCGGCGGCCGCAGCCAGCCGCGCCGAGCACAGTGGCACGCATCACCGGCCCGCTCAACGGTTCGTGCCGCGACGCGATCGTTTCGATCTCGACAGCGTGCGTTATTCTTAACCCTCGCGAAATGGCGTCGCCGTAAATATTCCCCATGGTGCGAGGTCACTCATGACGATGGCGCATTCGGAGCCGGCCGCCCGACGGGAAGCGGCCTTCGGCGCGCGCCTGAGTTCGCCGCGCGCCCTAGTTTTCCTCGGCTTTGTCCTGCTGCTCGGCGGGCTAGCCTGGCCGACATTACGGGAAATGGCCGGCGTCTGGCTCGCCTCCTCGACCTATCATCACTGTTTCCTCGTAGCGCCGATCGCCCTGTGGATGGCCCTGTCGACGCCGGCGCCGACGCCGCGTTTTTCCTTCTTCGCGCTCGCCTTCTTCGCGCTTGCAGCATTGGTGTGGCTGGCGGGCGCCGCGGCCGGCGTCGCGCTGATCGCAGAAGTCGGATTTGTCAGCCTGCTGATCGGCGCGGTCGCCGCGATCTACGGGATTTCCTGCGCGCGAACCTGGGCGTTTCCGCTCGTCTTCCTCTATTTCATGGTTCCGTTCGGCGAATCTTTTGTTCCCGCGCTGCAGGGCTTCGCGGCGCGGGGCGCAACGGCGCTGCTCCAGGTCAGCGGCGTCGCCGTCGTACGGAGCGGCGCAGTCCTCACAACAAACGCTGGCGCCTTCGCGATCGCTGAGGCCTGCTCAGGCCTCAATTTCCTGCTCGCCGCGGCGATCGCGGCGGTAGTTTATTCCTGGATGAGCTTCCGATCATGGCGAAAGATCGCGCTGTTCACGGCATTCGCCATCGCCCTCGCCGTTCTAGCCAATGTGCTGCGCGCCTATCTCGTCATCCTCGTTGCAACGCTGACGCAAGGCCGCTTCGCCATCGGCGACAACCACGTCATTTTCGGCTGGGCCTTTTACGGAGCGTTGCTTTTCGTGCTGGTCCTCATCGGGCGCCGCTTTGCCGACGATGCGCCGCGCCGCGGCGGGCCTTCCCGACACGCGATCTCTGACAAGGAACCGACTTGGCGGGGCGTCGCGGTCATCGCCGGCGCGATCGCCATCCTTGGCCTCGCGACCGGCTATGAGCGCTTTGTGGTCGAAGGCGCCCCGACAGAACGGGCGCCGACGTCGCTGCCTCTCGTCAGTGCGCCGGGCTGGGCAGTCGCCGCGCCGGTTAGGGATTGGCGGCCCGCATTGAGCGGCGCCGATCGCCGGCTCTATGCGACCTATCTGTCCGGCGAGGCGCGCGTCTTTCTTGCGGCCGGTTTCTTCGCCCACGATCGGCAGGGCGCCGAAATCGCCGGCTATTCGACGCGCCCCGATGACGCGCGCCGTTGGCGCAAGACGAAAACGCTCCACGCACCGCTTGTCGCTTTCGGCCATCAGGGCTCCTACCGAATAGAGCGCCTTCAAAACGACGACGGCGCAGAGATCGACGCGGTCATCGTCTATTGGCTTGGCGCGCGCGTCTTCGATAGCGCGGCGCGCTTGAAACTGGCTCAATTGAAAGCGCGGCTTGGCGGTGAAAATCCGCGCGGCGGGGTATTCTTCATTGCGGCGCCGACACCCGAATCAGCGACGAGCATCCGCGCATTTCTGGATCACGCCGAACCGCTCGATGCGTGGCTTGCGCGCATCGACGACAAGCGTACCAATTAGGCGATGTGCGGCATCGCCGGCATCGTCGACCTAATGGGCGCGCGCGACATTGATCGCGATGCCCTAAAGCGCATGTCCGCCGCGCTTCGCCATCGCGGGCCCGACGGCGAGGGATCGTATATCGCGCCCGGCGTCGGCTTCGCCCATCGCCGCCTCGCCATTATCGACCGCGAGGGCGGCGCGCAGCCTTTCAAGATTTTGAGCCGCAAGGGCGTGCTCAATTTCAACGGCGAGATCTACAACTACGAAACGTTGGCGCGCGAGCTCGCCGGCGACGGCGTCGCTCTTTCGACGCGCTCCGACACTGAAACGCTCGCCGAAGGCTTGGCGCATGAAGGGCGCCGCTTCGTCGAAAAGCTTCGCGGCATGTTCGCCTTCGCCTATTGGGACGTAACGAGCGAAACTTTGACGCTTTGCCGCGACCGGCTTGGCGAAAAACCGCTTTATTATGCGGTGACGCATGATGGATTTCTCCTTTACGCGTCCGAGGTCGGGGCCATCGCCAAGAGCGGCCTCGTCAGTCTCGACCTCGACGACGAGGCGGTCGCCGATTACTTCCTGTACGGATTTGTTCCTGATCCGAAGTCGATCTTCGCGAATATTCGAAAGCTTGCGCCGGCTTCGATCCTGACTGCGGCGCGCGGACAGGAGCCCTCGATCGAACGATATTGGCGCCCGCAATTCCAGCCGGCGCAGCCCATCGCGTTCAATGAGGCCCAGGAGCAATTGCTCGCATTACTTGACGACGCGGTTCGCGCCGAAATGATTGCGGATGCGCCGCTTGGCGCGTTCTTGTCGGGCGGGGTCGACTCATCGGCCGTCGTCGCCTCAATGGCGCGCGCCGACGGCGCGGTGAAAACCTGCGCTATCGGCTTTGACGAGGACTCCCATGACGAGCGGGCTTATGCGCGGATCGTCGCGAGGCTCTATGGCGCCGATCATGTTGAAGACGTTGCGCAGCTCGACGCGGCGGCGTTGATCGACGAAATCGCGCGCGTTTATGGCGAGCCCTTCGCCGACTCTTCGGCTTTGCCCACCTACATGGTCGCAAAGCTTGCGCGCGATCGCGTCACCGTTGCGCTATCGGGCGACGGGGGCGACGAAATTTTCGCCGGCTATCGCCGCCATCCCTTTTTCGTCAATGAAGAGCGATTGCGCAGCGCTGCGCCCTTGGCGCTCCGCCAGGCGACATTCGGCGCCGCCGGCGCCGTCTATCCGAAACTCGACTGGGCGCCGCGACCCGTCCGCTGGAAGGCGACGCTGCAGGCTCTCGGCGCGAGCCGCGCCAGCGCCTATGCGCAGGCGGTCGCGGCGAACCGGCCGGATCGCGCACGGCGCATGCTGTCGCCGGATTTGAAGCGCCTAT
>OBLQ010000527.1_pt1 | contig 14618 bp, 8 predicted proteins | sample 1519881 | NCBI WGS metagenome assembly OBLQ01 (sample SAMN01911456, study PRJEB22533) | soil metagenome | biome: Soil | place: Malaysia | collected 2012-04-30 | depth DG_metagenome m | reverse complement strand
GCGTCACGCGCTGCACCGGCTCGAAGGCGTCGTCGAGGAATGTCCCGCCGGTGTCCACCGTCCGCGGCTCCGTCTCGGGGTTGACCAGGACGGCGCCCTTGTCGAAGTCCCTCCGGAAGACGCCGTCGTTGCCCTCGGGGTGCATCGGCCCGCTGGCCGCACCGAGGTCCACGTCGTAGAACCAGAACCAGCGCATCTCCTCCGCGCGATAGGCCTTCCCGTACCAGAAGGCGGTCTTGTCACCCCCGGAGGCGAGCAGGTAGGAGGAGAAGGTGAAGAGCGCCTCCTCGGGCGAGAAGAGCGCAGCCTGCGCGAGGAGGTTGATTCGCTTGCCCCCGGCCGCTGCCTGGCGCGCGAGGTTCATCCGCCCGGCCCAGCCCCAGGTGCCCCGGGGGTCGGCCTTCATGCTGAGCCAGTTCTCCGAGTTCGCGCCGTCCACCTGCGCGAGGTACTCGAGGCTGCGCTGCGGCTCGCCCGCGCGGATGTGGTTGAAGATGATCTCGCGGTCCGCGTATCCCGCCTCCGTGGCCATCTTGCGGATGCGGGCGAGCATCTCCGCCTCCGCGCGGTACCAGATCTCGGGGGTCATCTCGACGGGCAGCGCCGAGATCCACCGGCCCACGTTGCGCAGCTTGTAGGAGCAGTCCGTCTCGACGTTGTCGAGCTGGACGCCGTCGTACCCCATCCCGAGAAGCTCGGCAGCGCGCCGGCCGAGGTACTCCTGCCAGCCGGCCTTGGCCACGTTCATCCCGTACCGGGACATCGGGCCGCTGTAGTGCTTGACGCGCACCCGGATGCGCTCGCCGTCGGCGTCGTGGAGGAACCAGTCCTCGTGCTCCTTCCAGAAGGCGGGCCGCTCGGGCGAGCGCAGGAGCATGACGTCCATCGTGTTGAGGTAGGCGAAGACCTTCGCGTCCGGATACGCCGCGCGGGCCATCTTCAGGACGGCCTTCTCCCGGCGCTCCGGCGAGACGATGACCACGTCCACCTGGTGGTCTCCCTCGATCCGGTAGCTCTTGTGCGTGCCGAGGGCCATCAGGACGATCCGGGCGGTGCGGGAGGGGCGGGGGGCGATTTCGCCCGACGCCGGGGCTTCGGCCGCGGGTGAAGCCTCACCTGCCTTGGTGGCCGGAGGGGCTCCGGCGATGACGCCCGGCGGGGTCGTCAGCAGTCCGAGGACGGCCAGGCAGGAGGCGAGGCGGAATCGCCGGAATACGCGGGAGGATCGGAGCGTTCTTGCGGGCCGGTTCGTTGAAACCATGGGGGGGCAATGTTAGATTACGCGCCACCCTGACGGTGAACCGCGTCCGCGGCCACTGGCACGACCGTGCCGAAGTGGTGAAATTGGCAAACACGCTAGATTCAGGGTCTAGTGCCCTCCGGGGCTTCGGGGTTCGAGTCCCCGCTTCGGCACCACCCCTTCCCAGGCGATCAAGCTCCGCTTGATAACTGGTCGTCTCTCCTTCTGGCTGATGCTCCCGCTGCAGCTCCGCGAGCAGCAGCTCACGATCCAGCGCTATGTGCGGCAGGAGCGCTGGATTCCGCGACGCCGCAGGGGTCGTCCGGGCCGGACTCCTGTATAGTCTGCCGTGAGCGAGGCCACCTTCCCAACGGCGCGTGCCGGGGTCCATGGCCTCGGGGTGACCAGCGATGTTCGACGAGCTCACTGTCGAATGCAGAGCAGGCTACAAGGCTGACGAGAGCCCCCTCCGCTTTACTCTCGATCGGCGGAGGAAAGAGGTCATCGAGATAGCCGACCGCTGGTACGATCCCGAGGCCGACTACTTCAAGGTGAAGGCGGACGACGGATGCCTCTACCTGCTTAGACGCGACCTGTGCACCGGCGAGTGGAGCCTGCGCTACGTCCGGGTCCGGGAGCCCGGGCCTCTCGTCGTGATGGGGCCGGGGGGGACGGACGGCACGCCCCACTAGTCCGGTCGGCGAGGTGACATCTCCGGCGTCTCCCTCCGTCCCCAGGGCAGGGAGACACAAGACGCGCTCCCTCCCTCCCGCCGGCCGCTCGGCCGATGAGTTTCCTCGACAGGTGCGCGGTCACCGTTATTCACCGGGCTCGAGACGACCCACACTGGTGTCCGCCGCGCTCCCCCGTCACTGGCAGGTCGGGCTCGACGCCTGCTGCTGGATGCCGCAGTACCCGATGGGGTTCAGGGGGCGCGGCGTCATCGAGGAGTCGTAGCCGGCCCCTCCACCGACGTCGCCCTCCTGCCCGACCACGACGAACCAGATCATGTGGCCCGGAGCGGGGATCGGGAGATCCACGGTGTCCTTGCCGTTCAGCGCCAGGCCGCAGTAGGCGCCGGAGACGTGGAACGCCGAGGGTGGCTCCGTGCTGTAGAAGAGGTCGTAGCTGTCCGCCGGACAGTGGGAGACATCGTAGGTGACCTCGGTGACGACCCTCGGCGGCTCGCTGAACGGATCGACGATCTGCCGCGCGGTCAGCGGCGTGCCGGGCACCGTCTGGCCGTCCGGCCGGTCGGCCACGGGACTGGGCGGGGGGGCGAGCGCGATCGGTATCTCGACCACGTCGTTGGACGGGTTCGAGTCGGGGAAGACTCCCGCGGGGTTCACCGTGAGACGCACGATGTAGTTTCCGCCGGGAACGTCCGTGACGTCGATCCACTCGCACAGGCCGTTGTCGACGTCGCTGGATCTCCACCCTCTCTGCAGCCCCGAGTTCGAGCTCGTGATCTGCCCCCCCTTCCACGTGACGTGGTACCACGCCGCGGGCCGGACCCAGCTCTGCTGAACCTCCGGTGACGCGTCCGCGATGAGCCACGACGGCGGCGCCCCCGACGCGACGACGGATCCGTCATTCGGATCCACGAGCTCGTAGGAGACGAGATTCTGGATGTGGTAGTGGCCGTGCGCGGGCTCGTACGTGTACCAGGAGCTCGAGTCCACCGGTCCCAGCGCCAGGTCCCCCTGCGACTCGTTGATGAGGGCCGTGCTGAAGGTGAGAAGGCGCCGGAAGCCGGAGCCGCCCACGCAGCCTTCGAGAACCGGGAGGCTTCCGGCCGCGATGGTCATCCCCTGAACGCTCATCGTCGATTGTGCGAGCGCCCCGTCCAGCCGGAGGTCGGGCAGAGTGCCGGGATCGGGAAGATCCAGCCTGACGGTGGCCGTGTTGTTGGAGTAGTCGGACTCCCGGATGTTTCCCTGGGGATTGACCGTCACCTGCAGGTCGTAGGTTCCGCCCGCGACGCTGGTGACGTCGACCCACTGGCAGTCGAGGTACCAGTCGTAGGTGTCGGCCCACCCGCCGTTCAGGCCCTGGTATCCGCAGTCGTGCGTTCTGGGCCCGACCCACGGGTCCCAGAGGTACTGGACCGTCTCCTCGACACAGAAGGCCTGCTTGTGTCCCGGGGCGGCCAGCCCTCCCGACATGTCCAGGAGCTGGTAGTCGGCCCACCCTTCGTAGTGCCAGTGCTTGTGGCAGGTGTCGTAGTGGAAGCCGGGCTCGGTGTTCGGATCCCCGATGTCGAGTGCGTTCTGCGAGATGTTCGCGGTCTGCGTCGAGAAGACCAGGATGCGCCGCAGCCCCGCTGAATCCACGCACCCTTCGACGAGCGCGCAGTCGTTGGGATCGAAGTAGCGCCACCCCACGTTCCAGTCCTGGCTGAGGACGCCCTGATCGACGATGAGATCGGGCCTCTTCCCGCCCTGCTGCGCGAGGGCGGTGCCCGGAGACAGACCGAGGGTGACGAGGGCCGTCAGGATCAGCGCGGCGCTCGAGAATCCACCGGGATGCGGGCTCGGTCGACTCACAGGCGGGTTGAATCTACCGCGACCGGGCCGCTGTCGCCATTATTTTCGATTGGGAAGATCCCCGATCGAGATCTCCGCGAGGCGGTCGCCGTCGAGGTCCACGTGGTGGCCTCCCGGCAGCGTGACGACCTTCGCGTGCTCCGGGGGAAGCGCCGGGCAGAGACCCCGTCCTCCTCGGCGCCGTAGACGCAGACGACCTTCCTGCCGGAACCTCCGAACAACCGCCTGACACCGCGGAGATTCCCCCCCGCCGGTCGCCCGATATTTGATCTTGATGCCCGGACGCTCCCGGTCGTATCATGCGCACCGTCCCACCGGTGGCCTTCCTGTGGGCTCGCCCGCAACCTCAGGCCCGCCGGCCCGGAGACAGGATCCGTCCTGGACGGATTCGACGGGAGGACGGGGACATGCACTTCGCGTGCACGTTTCCCGCTCGGCGGTCGCGCTCCCCTCCGTTCACTCCGCATATCGCCTCTTCCGGCGCGAAGCTCCCCTGCGCGCAGTGCCCATCCTGTCCGCCCTTCCTTGCGAGCCACCGTGACGCTTCGGGGTGACGCTTCGGGCACGTGCTTCCCATCAGGCCCTTCCATGGGTCACAGCAAGGAGGCTCCACTGTGCGCAAGCACTCGCGTCCCTTTCTGGCTCCAGCCGTCCTGCTGACGGTCTTCCTTTCCATTCCGCTGGCGACGGCCCAGATCACGACCGGCGTGATCAGCGGCGTCGTCGTCGACGAGAAGGGCGAGCCCCTCCCCGGCGTTCTCATCACCGCGCGCAATCCCGAAACGGGATACGAGCAGGCCGTGACGAGCGACAGCGAGGGCAAGTACAAGTTCCTGGCGATGCAACCCGCTGTCTACGTCCTGCAGGCGACCATGGAGGGATACGGGGCGCCGCTCAAGACGATCGTCGTCAACATCGGTCAGATCACCCGCGCGAACTTCGCCCTCGCGCCCGGTGCCGGCCTCAAGGAAAAGGTCACGGTCACCTCGGCGCCCCCCCTCCTCAACACCACCAAGTCCGAGGTCTCGACGGTGGTCACCGAGGAGGAGGTTCGCTCGTACCCCCTCGTCCAGAGGGACTTCAACGATCTGGCAACCCTGGCGCCCGGCGTGAAGACCGCCCCGAGCGGGCAGTTCGATCCGACGAAGAAGCAGCAGATATACAGCCCCTACACGACCGGAGGAACCGCGGGACGAAACATCAACATCTCCATCGACGGGGCCGACAACAACGACAACGTGGTCGGGTTCTTCGTCCAGGGCTTCAGCCTCGAGGCCATTCAGGAGTTCGAGGTCATCCAGGATCAGTACAAGGCGGAGTACGGGCGATCCCTCGGTGGCGTCGTCAACGTCATCACGAAGTCGGGAACGAACGACTTCGGGGGATCGGTGTTCGGCTACTACAACAACGAGAATCTCAGGACGAAGAGCTTCGACGAGATCCTCGCCGGAGCCTCGAAATCCCAGGAGGAGACCGAGCAGTACGGGCTCAGCTTCGGCGGGCCCATCCTCAAGAACAAGCTCTTCTACTTCGCCACGTACGAGCACCGCAAGGACAACAAGCCCCTGACTCTCAGCCCGACGCTGACGAGCACCGCCTCCGGGGCGCCACCGGGCTACCCCTTCTCGATCGCCGCCCCCGGAACGACCCTCGGGCAGGACTTCAAGCGCGATCTGTGGAGCCTTCGGATCGACTGGATCCCCAGCAAGAACCACCTCGTCTGGGCCCGCTACTCGGGTGACAACACCGATGCCCTGAACGACCAGGGAGGATCCCTGGTGGGGCCGGAGAACCAGGGGACGTCGACGAACCGCATCTGGTCGGGGGTCGTGAACTGGCAGTGGAACGTGCGTCCGAACATGATCAACGAGCTCAAGATCCACCACAACGACTTCCAGAACCGGATCCTGAGCTCGTCGCCGGATCCCATCCTGACCCTCTCCTACGACAACTTCGACATCGGCCGGAACATCAACACGCCCCAGGCCACGATCCAGAAGAAGTTCCAGCTGAGGGACGACTTCTCCTGGGTCAGCGGCGTCCACACCTTCAAGACGGGGATCGAGGGAATCCGGGTGAACATGGACGACTCCTTCCTGGGGCCGTCGACCACTCCCGCCCTGCAGTTCATCTTCAACCCGGGAGTCGATCCCAACCACAGCATGCCCACCGGGGACTCGAACGCCAACGGCGTTGACGACGGCATCGAGGTCATCAACGAGGTCGCCCCGATCAACCCCGGGTTCATTCCCGGGACCCACTACTACCAGTACGGGGCCTACTTCCAGGACGACTGGGAGGTGAGCGATCGCTGGCGCCTCAATCTCGGGCTGCGCGTCGACATCGACAAGGACATCTTCAAGGACGCCCAGACGGGAGTGAACCGCGACTTCTACAACTGCATCGCCCATCCCAACAACAACGCGGCATGCGGACGCGATCCCAATTCGGCGCCGCCCATGGGATTCGACACTTTCAAGGAGACCTACCCACAGGACCAGACCGACTTCTCGCCGAGGATAGGCTTCGTCTACCGCGTGGGCGGCGAGGACAAGAACGTCCTGCGCGGCTCCTGGGGGCTCTTCTACGACAAGCTGCTGGACAACCTCGTGATCTTCATGAGGCAGAACCTCAGCCCCTACTTCTCACCCGCCCTTCCGACCCTCGATGGGTGCGACATCACGAGCGATCCGACCTGCTCCTCGAGCATGCTCAAGGCGGGCACCGTCGTCGATCCTCGGCTCGCCCCCCTCCCGGTCGACTTCACCCTCAACAACTGGGTCGACACGAGCGTCACCGATCCGAACGGCGTGAACCTGAGGGAGTGGTTCCACACCCTCACGACGCTTCTCGGGCCCGCCACCTTCGACGACTACCTGGTCATGCCGTCGCCCGACTGGAGGACCCCCTACACCTCCAGCTACTCGGTGGGATGGGGCCACATCTTCACGCCCCATCTGACCCTGGACACGAACCTCATCTACCGGAGGGGCTTCCACCAGCTCCGGCGCCAGGACTACCGGGGCCGCAACACCGGCCGCCAGGCGCCGAACGCCGGCGGCGCCATGGTTCTCTTCACGACGGACGGAAAGAGCGAGTACGTCACGTGGCAGGCGGCCCTGAGGGGACGCTTTCCGAGTCTGGAGTTCGGGATCAACCTCAACATCTCCCAGGCGCTCGGAACCCAGGACAACGCGGGCACGGCACCGACCGACGGCGGCCCCATCGACATCTTCGACGGCGGCAACATCAGGTACACCGGCGGATCGGTGGACAAGGAGTGGGGAAGGATCTCCGGGGACCAGACCTTCTACACCTCGATGTACGGCATCTACCACTTCCCGCACGCCTTCGAGGTCGCGAGCCAGCTCGCGTACGCATCGAAGACCTCCTACCAGGGATGGGCCGGAGTCGACATCAACCAGGACGGCTTCACCAGCACGAACGAGTACGCGGGAACGCGTGGCGCCGGCCTGGGCGACGATCTGTTCTGGATCAACATGCGGGGCAGCAAGTTCTGGAACCTAGGCGCCGGGACGAAGCTCGAGGGATACATCGACATCTTCAACCTGCTCGACAGGGTCAATCACGGCCTCTACGTGATTCACCAGCAGTTGACGGTCGACAACTCGGGCAACGTGATCATCAACCCGGACTACGGCAGGCCGACGGGTGACACCTTGACCCGGCCGAGAACCGTGCAGTTCGGGGTGAGGTACACCTTCTAGGCACGCGTTCCACGACGTCAGGAGGCGGGCTCCCTCGTGCCGCAGGCGCGGCGGGAGCCCGCCGGACCGCTCAGGGCTTCAGCGCGGAGAGGAGCTGCCGGGCGTCCGCCGCGAACTCCCCGTCGGGCGCGGCGGCCAGGTACTTCTCGATCCAGGGGATCGCGGCGGCCGTGTCCCCCCTCCCGACGAGCAGGAGGGCGTACTGGTACTGCGCGGGGGCGAATCCGGGATCCGCCGCGAGGGCGGCCTCGATGAGCTTGAAGGCCTCGGCGTTGTTTCCCTCGTTGATCCTCCCGACGGCCTCGTTGTAGAGATCCTGCGGAGTGCGCCCCAGCGACTGGAGCAGCCGCCTGTAACGATCGGCCTCCTCCTGGCGTCCGGCCTTCTCGAGGCACCTCACGAGGGGCAGGAGGGCCTCCTTGCGGGGGGGCGAGGCGGCTGCCGCAGCCTCGAGGCTGCTCATCGCCTCGTCGCAGCGCCCCAGACCCTCCAGGATGATCCCCTTCAGCGCGCTGGCGGCAGGGTCTCCGGGTTTGAGCGAGAGGCAGCTGTCGAGCCTGGCCAGCGCCTCGACCATGCGCTCCTGGCGATAGAAGCCCACAGCCTCGTTGTAGGCGGCCACCGCCGGGTCGGGGGCGGCAGCGGCCGGCGGAGGCTCCGGCGCTCCGGCTTCGGCGGGAACGAGCAGAGTGATCTTCCGCACGGTTCGCGCTCCCGCGGCGGCCAGGAAGTTGCTCTCGTAGGTGACGAAGCCCTCCAGGCTCACCTGGAAGTCGAAGGCTCGCGGCGCGAGTCCGAGGATGTCCGCACGCCCCGAGCGGTCGGTTCTCGTCTCTTCCCTGAAGCTCGAGTTCCCCGGGTCCGTGAGGACCAGCCGCGCGCCGGGCAGCGGTTTCCCGTCGGAGGAGGTGACCTCCACCCTCAGGCTTCCGGTGTTTCCGGCCAGGGAGGGGATCGATGCCAGCGAGACGAGGGCGACCAGAGGCAGGATCCACTTCACGGCTCGGGCGAAACGCATCCCGTGAATCTCTCCGGCGCCCTGCGGGAGGCGCGGGAAGATCTTAGTACGATCGGCAAGGGTCGCCCACCTTCCGGGCACCGGTGTCGCCGGGGAGCGGTGCGCCTCGATCACTTCTCCGCCGGGAGATTCTCGATGACGATCTCCGCGAGGCGGTCGTAGTCGCCGTCCACGTGGTGGCCTCCGGGCAGCGTGACGACCGTCGCGAGCTGCGTGGGGAGCGTCGGGCAGAGGCCTCCATCCTCCTCCGCGCCCGAGACGCAGACGACCATCTTGCCGGAAAGGCGCTGGATCTCGGGGAGGATCGGGTACTGCACGCCCTTCGGCGTCATGCCGAACCAGTCCCTGAAGTGGAACTCGAAGGCGGCCTGCTCTCCCGGCCCCACGAGGACGACGAGCCTCACGCGGGCCCTCAGGTCGTCGGGCAGCCTCGTCGCCATGAAGGGCAGGATGTCCGCGCCGGACGAGTAGCCGACGAGGACGATCTCGGACTTCTTCCACGCGTCCAGGTAGTGGCGGAGGGTCCGCTCGAGGTCGCGGGCCGCCCGATCCGGATCCTTCGAATGCCACAGGTAGCTCAGCGAGTTGAGCCCCACGACCGGATAGCCCTTCCCCGCGAGGTCCTTCGCGACACGCTTGACGAGGCCCGCCCATCCCCCGTCGCCGGAGGCGAAGAAGACGAGCGCCCTGCCGGAGGAAGGCTCGCCGGGCACCTCATGCAATGGGAGATCGGTCAGACCGTCCGCATGCGCGGCCGCTCCAACCTGCGGCCGTGCCCCCTCCGCCCCGGTGCCCGGCCATGCCGGCGCGCACGTGACGGTCAGGACGAGGGCTCCTGCGGAAAGGAGACTGCTCAGTCGCAGGCCGTACGTTCTCGAGAGCGTGGGTGGACGGATCTCATCCGGATCGAGAGGGGTGTGCATGCGGCATTCTGCGCACCAGGTCGGGAGCCAGCCTCCATCGGGATAGTCGCCCGTGCGACGGCGCCGTATATTCTAGCCTCGCGCCGGAACGGCTGGCTCCCGCTCCCGAGCCGGGGGCCGGCGCGGCTCCCACCGACCGAGGAACCATGAAGATCACGAGCCTGCTTGTGGCCCTTCTTCTCGTCTCGCCGCCAGCGGCCGCGGCGACCGTCACCGTGGAAGCCTCGAAGGACGCCACGCTCATCGAGAGCCCGGACGGCTCGCTGGCCAACGGCTCTGGGCCCGTCTTCTTCGTGGGCCGGACGAACCAGCCGGCGAACTCCATCCGGCGCGCGTTGATCTGCTTCGACCTCTCCGCCGCCCTTCCCCGCGAAGCGAAGATCGAGCACGTTGCACTGCGGTTCCAGATGACGCCGAGCAATCCGGCCCCCCGGACGATCCATCTCCACCGCGTCCTGGCGGAGTGGGGCGAGGGTGAGAGCGCCGCCTCCGGGGGCGGCGGCGCGACGGCCGGCACGGGAGACGTGACCTGGATTCACACCTTCTGGAATACCGCGTTCTGGGAGCACCCCGGAGGCCAGTTCGTCGCGAGCGCCAGCGGCAGCCTCCTCGTGGGTGACGCAGGCCCCTACACGCTGGACGACGAAGGCGGCCTGACGCGGGACGTCCGGCTCTGGGCCGCATCCCCCGGGCGGAACTTCGGCTGGATCCTCATTGCGGACGAGACGGCGCCCCAGTCCGTCAAGAGCTTCGCCAGCCGGGAGGACACCGACCCGGCAGCTCGCCCCGAGCTTCAGATCACCTACTCCCTGCCGGGGACGCCTTCCCGCCGCTGAGAGCCTCCCGCCGTCTCAGGGGCAGCCGTTCCCCGAGGCACCGATCTCCGCGTCGCGGCTGCCGAGCCTGAACGGATTGGCGTCGTCGTAGCTGCCCCCCGGCTGGCTCCGGACGACGTAGAGGTAGCTCATGCCGGGCGGTGGCAGCACCGCGTACTGGAAGTAGGTCGCGGCCAGATCGTCGGCCTCGCACGTCTCCGTCACCGTCGGATCCGAGTAGTCGCCGCCCGTGTCCACGAGGTTCTGCGCGTTGACCCGAACGACGTCGTAGCCCGTCGCCCCCTGCAGAAGGCCCCACGAGAAGCCGTCGTAGTTCGCGTCCAGGCTCAGGAGGTCGCTCAGCCCCCCGTCGCCGATCTGCAGGTTCGTGAGCACACCGTTCTCCACGATGACCCGCGTTCCCACGGCCGTGGCGGAGACCCCCATGGACTGCAGGGTCGCGTCGTTGTTGATCGCGTCGGCCAGGGCCTGCGCGACCTGCTCGGCCGTCTGCCCGGCGGTCGTGCCGGCGCTCACCGGCTCGCCGGCCACGGTCACCTGTACCGTCCCGCCGCCGCTCGCGGTCCCCTGAAGCTCGAGGAACTCCTCCCGGAGGCACCGCGACGAGCAGCCGTCGTAGTCGTCGCGTCCGCCGTCGTCGCAGGTCTCGACAGGGGCGTCCACCTCACCGTCTCCGCACGAGACCGTCTGGAACTGGCGCATCATCTCGTGGTCCTCGTGCTCGAGGATGTGGCAGTGATAGGGATACTTCCCCTTGTAGTCGGTGAAGTGCGCGATCACCCGGAGGATCTCGTTCGGCCCGACCAGGGCGGTGTCCTTCCAGCCGGCCTCCTCGGGAGGCGGCGGCTGCGGATTGCCGTCGGGGATGATCGCGCCGTTGGGGTCTTTCGTGAATGTGTCCCGGTCGAGAACCTGGAAGAAGACCAGGTGCATGTGCATCGGGTGGGAGACCCCGGAGTCGTTGATGAACCGCCAGATCTCCGTCGTTCCGAGCTCGGGGTACTCGGCGATGTCGTCCCACCCCAGACCGTTGATCTCCCAGAACGCCCGGCCGCAGGCGTCGAGGCCGGACTTCTTGAGCCTCAGGTCGCGGACGGCCACGGCGGTGTTGGGATCCAGCCTGGGGACGTTGCGCAGAGCCGGCGGCAGCGGATCGGTGTCGCCGGCCTGGCTCCCGACGACGAACTTCATCACGTCCGTCACGTCCACGGTGCCGTTCGGGTAGGGGGCGGGAGCGCTGTTCTCCAGGAGAATCTCGTCGCCCGCCGAGTACCCCGAGAAATCGACGACGACGTCGTACCGCTCCGCGGGGCTGACTCTCAGGACGCTCACGCCGTGGACGGGCGCATCGAGAAGCCCCCCTTCGTCGCCGATGACCGTGAAGGTCAGCGTTCCGGCCGGAGGATGCAGCGACAGCTCGTAGACCCTCGATCCGGAGCCGTTCAGTATCCGGAACCAGTACTTGCCCTGGTCGACGTTGAAGTAGGGCCAGACCTTCCCGTTCACGAGGATCTTGTCGCCGAAGAACATGTCCTGCCACGTGCTGGGGTAGTTCAGGGAGCCGTCCGGGTTGAACTTCCGGTCCTGGATGACGAGCGGGACCTCGTACGGCCCGCGGGGGAGGTTCAGGGCGTCCTCGATCGAGTCGTGGACGAAGTAGAGGCCGGCGAGACCCATGTAGACGTTCAGCCGGGTGATGCCGAGCGCGTGGTCGTGGAACCAGAGGTAGCTCGCGTCCTGCTTGTTCGGGTACTGGTAGACCGCCGGTGGATCCTCGGGCAGGAAGGTGGCCTCCGGGTAGCCGTCCACGGCCGCCGGGACGTGGCCTCCGTGAAGGTGCACGACCGTCTTGGCGAGATCCTGCGCGCCATGGATGCAGGTCATTCCCGATCCGCCGGTCTGCACGTCAACGTCGAGGTAGTGGCTCGTGCGCGGGACTCCCGTATCGAAGTCCCGGATGTCGTTGAACCAGTCCACGGTGACCGGATCTCCCGTGTGCGCCTCGATGACGGGCCCGGGGAAGCCGGCGGTGGCAACGCCATCGCTGTAGGCCCAGACGCGCGTCGGTCCGGGCAGCTGGCTGTGGACCTGCTGCTCGGTCTCCACCATCGAGATCGAGTAGGTGGCGGTGCCGCCGGCGGTGCCCGACGTGGGCGTGGCCACGGCCGGAATCGGCAGAGGGTCGATGAAGGGGGTCAGCTGAACGGGACAGTCTGCCGTGGAGCAGGTCGTGCCATCGCCCTGGTAGGCTCCTCCCCCGCCCGTGCAGGTGGTCTGATCGGCCTCGCTGCACGTCCCGTTCGTCGCGCAGCAGGCCCCGGTGACGACGACGCAGGGGTTCGGGGAGCAGGATGTCCCGTCGCCCTGGTAGATCCCGGGGAAGACGCAGGAGGCAGGTGCCCCGAAGGTGCACGTGGACCCGTCGCAGCACGCACCCGTGATCGTCTGCGGGGTGTAGTTCACGATCAGGCGCGGCCTCTCCAGGGTGCCGCCGGAGGAGGCCGTGTTCTCCCTCGTGGCGAAGCGCTTGGAGGTCTCCGTCTGGCTCTCCGTACCGACGATGATCCAGCCGTAGTTCTGGGAGGGGTTGTTCAGCCAGGACTGGACGTCGGCCACCATCGTGGATGTCGAGCCCCACGTGTAGAAGCCCGTGTTGCCCACCGCCGTCGTCGCGCTGATCGTGCTCGTGAAGTCGCCCCCCGGCGTGGCCCAGAAGTCGGTCGGGTAGAAGGTGTGGTGCCAGGTCGCATCGCCGATCGTGGGCAGCTCGCCCCGCCCCTGCTGGGACTTCCCCGTGTCCGAGGTCCCCTCGCCCCAGTCTGCATCCAGCCGGTGAAGGCTCACGTTGAAGGCGGTGGTGAGCTTCGCCCTGTCGCAATAGAGGATGAGCTGGACGCTGTCTATCGTCGCCCCGGCAGGGATGCTGCCCGCGATGTCGAAGGCGACGACCGCGCGCCGGATGGCGGCGCGTGTTCCGGAGTTGGGGTCGGCATCGGCGTCGTTCACGCGGCCTGCGAACATGCTGTCCCCGAGGGCGTTGCTGCGATCCGTGAAGCCGTCCTGCGCGATGGGCTCGTAGAGGGTGTTGTCCTTGGAAGGGTTCAGCGTCACCGTATCGGCGGAGGCCGGCGACGAGAGGAGGACTATCGCTCCGAGGACGGTGAAGATGGCGAGCAGGCCGGCGTTCGTGCGAAGGAAGGCTGTCATGGTACCCCCCGTTCACCCGCGGGGGGCTCCAGAGGAAGGACAGGCACCCGCCGGGGTGGGTCCGTATCGGCGCGCGCCGGCGGCGCCTGTATCGGGGGCTCCCCTCGTCCATGACTGCGGGCTCGAACAGTCCCGACTGGGCCGCGGGGCACTCCCTGCGCTGCCGTGAAGCGCGCGACTCTCACATGCGGACTGCAGGATGAATGCCACCGTCCTGCACGCCCGGTCACGCAGGGCCTGGCTGCCCCGCGGGAGGCCGGTGACCTGCATCGCGCAGGATTTGGGCCCGATCCATGGCCAGAGGTGCGCGGATTCCAGCAGGGGCCACCTCCCCCATCCCTGAGCGCGGTGCCGCGCAGAGCGCGGGAGATTCTCCGCACCTTCGCCGTGCGGACCCCCGCTACCAGGAGAAGAGGATGGGATCCGGAGCCGCTGCTTGGACGGCGTCGAGAGACGGGAGACCCCCCGCGCGGCGCGGAAGAGCACCTGCCGGAAGGCGGGCGAGCGGATCTGGATCGGCGTCGAGGGGTGGAACAGGGCCGACGGGCCTCGCCTTCGAGGCCGGGGCGGTCAGCGTCCCCGCCGCGGTCTCCCTGACGCCCTCAGGGTCGGTCCGCGCGGCGGCTTCAGTTCTCCGCCGGCTTGAGCGTCCGGATGAAGGCGACGAGGTCGTCGATCTTCCGGTCGCCGAGCGTGCGGCCCCACGGAGGCATCCCCGTGGAGAGGCCGGCCGCGCCTCCGCCGGAGCGGATGACGGAGGTCAGATCGTCGTCCGTCCGGGCTTTCTGGAATGCGGGATCGGAGAGATCGCGCGGCTTGGGATCCAGGTTGTAGGCGTTCAGCCCGTCGCCGCGACCTTCCGCCCCGTGGCACGTCGCACAGTAGTGGCCGAAGAGAGCGCGGCCCTCGCGCCCGTTGTAGTCCAGCTCCGGAACGGGCATCTTCCACGCGGCCTTCGCGGCGGGCATCGTAAGTCGGATAGCGCTGTTCGATCACGGGCAGCACCTCGTGACGAAGATGATTGCGCGCAAAGTACGCGTCAATGTTGCTCTCGTCCTCCACCCAGTCGAGGTCGCGCAAACCGGCATACTCGAGGATCGACCTTCGCGGGACCTGCAGA
>OBLQ010000526.1_pt1 | contig 14623 bp, 14 predicted proteins | sample 1519881 | NCBI WGS metagenome assembly OBLQ01 (sample SAMN01911456, study PRJEB22533) | soil metagenome | biome: Soil | place: Malaysia | collected 2012-04-30 | depth DG_metagenome m | reverse complement strand
GCGCTCACCGGACGGCTCCCGCCCCGGCGGCAGCGAGGTGGCGGCGCTCGATCTCGTCGATCTTCCCGACCCGTCGTGCGTGCCGGTCGCCGCCCCACGGCGTCGTGAGCCACGTCTGCACGATGTCCAGCGCCAGGCTCTCGCCGATCAGCCCGGCTCCGAGGGCGAGGACGTTCGCGTGGTTGTGCTCGCGGCTGTTCCGTGCGGAGGACAGATCCCAGCAGGTGGCCGCCCGCACGCCCGGCACCTTGTTGGCGACCATGCAGGACCCGATGCCGGCGCCGTCGACGACGATGCCGGAGCGGCAGTCGCCGTCGGCTACCAGGCGCGCCACGCGATGGGCGAAGTCCGGATAGTCGACCACCTCCGTGCTGTCCGTTCCGCAGTCGCGGACCGCGAAGCCCCGCTCCCGGAGGTCGGCGACGATGCGCTCCTTCAGCCGGTAGCCGCCATGGTCGGCGCCCACGGCCACCTCGGCGGACTCGGTCGAGGCGGGCGAGCGGTCGGGCTCGACGCTCGCCTCGGGAGCCGTCGTCGCGGGCTCGGCAGGGGCAACTCCTTCGAGGACGGCGGCGACGAGCCTGCGGACCTCCTCCTCGGAGGGGAGAACGCGGCTCTCCGGAATCGCCAGAGCGCTCACCGGCTGCCACCCGGCTCGGGTCGGTGCAGCTCGACCCGGTACTCGTAGCGGTCGCCGACGAAGGTCAGCCGCGTGGACTCGACGGCGCGCTCGTCGGGCGTGAACGTGAGCCGCCGGATCAGGAGCACCGGCGTTCCCGCCTCGCAGCCCAGCAGCTCGGCGCGAGGCGCGTCGACGACATCCGGCGAGATCGTCTCGACCGCGCGGTCGAGCACGAGGCCGATCGGCTCTCCCTGCAGGACCTCGTACATCGACCCCGCGTCCAGTCGATCGCGGTCGAGCAGGTCGTCGTGGCCTCCGAGCGCGTCCAGCGGGAGCCACGTCTCGGCCAGGCCGATCGTCTCCCCGTCGGAGAGGAAGAGCCGTCGGAGGAAACGGCAGCGTGCGCCCGCCGCGAGGCCGAGCTCGCCTGCGGCTTCGGCCGGCGCCTCCTCGACCGTGGAGGAGAGGACCCGGTGCGACGGCGTGAATCCCTGGCTGGACGCCAGCTCGGTGAACGAGGTCAGCAGCGGAACGTGCCTGATCTTCGGGGCGGCGACGAACGACCCGAGGCCCTGGACCTTTCGGATCACTCCGCCGGCCTCGAGGTCGGCCAACGCCTGGCGCACGGTGGCACGCGATACGCGATACCGGTCACGGATGGCGGACTCCGTCGGGAACCGGTCGCCCGGCTCCAGGCCGCCCTCACGGATCTCCTGCAGCAGCGCGTCCCGGAGCTGTGCGTAGAGCGGGAGGGGGTGCTCACGGTCGAGCACCACGGGCAGCTCTGCGGTCGCGGCGGACACGGTCAGCGCTCCGCTCGGCGATTTGTCCGGTCATCCGGACGACCGTACATGCGCGCATTGTGCTCCAGTGTCCGGTTGAAGTCAAGAGAGCCTGCCGAGCCGTCTCGCGGGTGCGCCGTCGTCTTCTGCTCGCCCCGCCACGTGGCTCACCGCGCCGCGCGCGCGCGTTACGCTACGAGCGGCACATGGCGAACCGCCGCTTCAGCCACGCGATCGCCGAAGGCGACGGGATCTCGGTCGTCGCAGCGGTCGAGGACGCCGACTCCGCCCGAGCCGCCGAGGAGCAGTGGGCAGAGGCCCTCGTCGTCCGAGGCGACCCGGCCGCGGTCCGTGAGGGGACCACGCTCCCGATCCTCTGGCGCGCCGCGGTGCCGCTCGAGCGCGCCGCCGAGGTGGCGGACGCGGTGATGCTCGTCTTCGACTCGCTGGAGGACGAGGACGGCCGGCTCGAGGCGTTGCACGAGCAGGCGCTCGAGCTCGGGCTGGATTGCGCGGTCGAGGTTCGCAACGAGGACGAGCTCGAGCAGGCGCTCGAGCGGGTCGACCCCGAGATCCTGCTTCTTTCGCCCGTGGAGGCCGAGGACTCCGAAGAGACCGCGCTCGAGTTCGTCCTCGACCTGCTCGCCGCCGTTCCGGCCGGAAAGCTCGCCATCGCGGATCTCGAAGTGACCACCGCAGACGAGGTGAGCGAGCTCGAGCGGGCAGGCGTGGACGCGGTGATCGTCCACAGCCGTGACGTCTCGCTCCTCGCGGGCGGGCCGCCGCCAGAGGTCTAGCACCGCGGGGGAGCCAATGGTCCCCCACGCACCCCATCCTTCTTCGTCGCGCGTGGCGGAGCGCTCTTGCGCCGCGGCGAGAGCGCGGCCTCGCCTCCGCGCGCGGAAGGTTTGCGTTGCGGCCGACCGAGTGCAGCGCCTTCGACCGGATCCGGTCTGCGGGGGCGACGTGGGATCGACTCCCCAGCCGAGACGGCGCTACGCTGTTCGACCATGAGGGCGACGACCGCCGCGGTCGCAATTGCGCTGGCGCTGTCTCTCGGGGTCGCCGGCGCGGCCGCGCACGGCGGCGCCTCCCGCACGTGCCCGAAAGCGTGGGCCGCCGGCTGGGTGAAGCTCGCCGACCGGGTCGGAGTGCCCGTGTACTGCCCCACCTGGATGCCCAACCCGATCGACGCTCGCATCGGCGGCCAGTACCAGGACATCTACTCGATCGGCAAGGACCGCAGCTACCTCGTCAGCTTCCTCTACCACGGCGAGCCGCCGAGCGGCGACGTCCACGTCAACTTCCGCGGCTATCCGGGCCGGACGACGATCCCACGCTGCAAGACGATCATCCTCGCCGGGAAGAACAAGACGCTGCGCGGCACGACGCCCTGCTTCGCGGACGCGCGCGGCACGGAGAAGGCGAACGGGATCACGGCCAGGCTCTACACCGTCAACCAGGACGCCGACCAGTGGCACCTCCTGCTGGCGTGGCGCTACAGCGGCTCGCTCTACACGGTGAGCGAGCACGTGATCAAGCCGTACACCCAGCGTCAGGTGATGAAGAACCTCCGCAGGCTGCTGCGCAGCCTCGTGCTCGTCCGCCCGACGAGCGGCTGATGCGGCTCACACGGAGGCGCCTGCTCGGGGGCGTGCTGGCCGGCGCGCTCGGGGGCGGAGCGGGCATCTACGAGCTCGTCGATCACCTGACGGGTGCGCCCGTGCGAACGGTGGAGCCGGTCGCCGGGCTTCCGCCCGAGCAGCACCTGCTCGACCTCGGGACGGTCGTCAGCGAGGGAGTAGAGGTGATCGTCCCGCCGCTCCACAGCGAGCTCGTGACGGCCTCTCTCGGAGACGTGCGCGACCTGGGTAGCGCCCAGCGACACCTCGAGAACACGCTGCGGGAGCTCGACGCCCGCTATCCGGCGAACGCCGCCGGCCTGGGCGTAACGGTCGCCTGGGGCTTGCCGTACTTCGAGCGCCGTGTCGGTTCGGCGTGGCGGGCGCACGCCCCCCACGACCGGCGGGCCGGCCGTCCGGCACTGCTGCCCGCGCGCAGATTCCCGAGCGATCCAGAGCAGACGATCCTCGAGGAGAACGAGGTCGCAGTGCTGCTGCGGAGCGACCGGCGCGAGCACATCGACGACGCCCGCAGCGCGATCTTCGAGCGGCTGCCCTACTTCCGGACGACGAGCATCCGGCGCGGCTTCGCGGGCGGCGGGTTCGCGGGCGCGACGAGCCTGCCCAAGAAGATGGCGATGGCTGCGGGCGTCCCGGGTGCCGACCTGATCCCCAAGACGGCGGAGCTCTTCCTGGGCTTCACATCGACCCAGAAGGCGGGCCTCGGCCCGGGCACGATCGCCAACCTCGAGACGCTCGGGTTCGTCGAGCTCCCGTCCGGCTACTTCCGCCACGGGACGCACCTCCACGTCTCCCACGTCGTGGAGGATCTCGAGGCCTGGTACCTCAACTTCGACTTCGACGAGCGCGTGCTGACGGCGTTCTCGCCGGCGACGAGGGCGCCGCGCCTCAACGCGCAGACCGTGCCCCAGGACCCGAAGGACGCGGCCGACATGGCGACTCTCGAGCGGACGTTCCGTGAGAGCGGCCGCTTCGGCCACAGCGCGTCGATTCAGCCGACCTCGCGGCTCCAGGAGGAGCTGACCGGGCCGGACGGGATCGTCTACCCGAAGGGAACGGCGATCCCCCAGCGGGTCGACTTCAACACGCTCGACAACCCCTTCGCGTGGACGGCCGACCCGAAGCGTGACCGCTTCAGCGGCGAGCCTGCGGCGGGCGTGCACTTCCTCGTCTTCAATCCGTCCAGCGACGACTTCGAGCGCAACCGGCTGGCGATGGACGGACGGCTCCCCGGCGGGAAGTCGTTGCCGGTCTCCCCACACGGTCGTGCAGCCGGGTTCAACTCGATCCTGACGACGACGCACCGGCAGAACTTCCTCGTCCCGCCGCGCGCACACCGCGCGTTCCCGCTCGCCGAGCTGTGATCACAGGAGGTCGGCGAGCTGCGGCAGGGTGATGTTGCCGCCGCTGCAGACGAGCGCGACCGTGCGGCCGGCGAGTCGCTCGCGGAGCTTCACCGCGGCGGCGAGCGCGGCTGCGCCGGCCGCCTCGACGAGCGTGCGGGACCCCTCGATCATCTGCACCGTGGCCGTCCGGATCGCGTCGTCGCTCACGAGCGCGAAGTCGTCGAGTTGATCGCGCATGACGCGCTGCGGCAGCTCGAAGCCGACGCGTGTCGCGAGGCCCTCCGCGAACGTCTCCATCCGGTCCTCGACGATGTGGCGTTCCCTCCATGAGCGGTAGGCGGCCGGCGCCGCCTCGGACTGGACGCCGATCACCTGGAGCGACGGGCGGAGCGACTTGCCGGCGATGCAGGCGCCGGCGGCGCCGCTCCCTCCTCCGACAGGCACGACGATCGTGTCGACTCGAGGCTGTTGCTCGAGGATCTCGAGCGTCGCGGTCGCGACGCCGGCCAGGAGGTGAGGCTCGTCGCCCGAGTGGACGTAGCGGTACCCGTGCTCGCGGGCGAGCCGCTCGCAATGCCCGCGTGCCTCGTCGAAGTCGCGGCCATGGAAGACCACCTCGGCTCCGAGTGCGCGCATCGCTGCGACCTTGAGCGGGTTCGCCCCCTCCGGAACGCAGATCGTGGCCCGCACGCCGAACAACTTCGCGGCGTAGGCGATCGACTGTCCGTGGTTCCCGGTCGACGCGGTGACGAGGCCCGACCGGCGCTCCTCCTCGTCGAGCTGCGCGACGAGGTTGATCCCGCCGCGCACCTTGAACGCACCCGTCGGCTGCCGGTTCTCGTGCTTCACCCACGTCTCCGTCCCGACGAGCTCGGAGAGCCCGGGGTACGAGCGCAGCTCGGTCTGCGGCAGGTGCGGCGCGATCCGGTCGCGGGCGGCGAGCACGTCTGCCAGCACGGGCGGCTCGAGAGCGTCGCCGGGCATCGGGCAATCATCGCGGCTGGGTGCGATGGGCGCCAGGATCGCCGCCGTCAAGGTGCGCAAAGCCGCTCGAGGACGAGCGCGACCCCGTCCTCGTCGTTCGAGGCCGTGACCTCGTCCGCCACGTCGATCACGTCGGGATGGGCGTTTGCGACGGCGACGCCGTGCCCGGCCCAGGCCAGCATGGGAAGGTCGTTGAGCTGGTCTCCGAAGGCGACGACGTCGGCAGCGGCGACCCCGAGCTCTTCGCACAGCTCGGCGAGGGCGGACGCCTTGTTCACGCCCGCGGCCGAGACCTCGACCACCCACTCGCCGGATAGCGAGACCGAGGCGCGGGCTCCCGCCAGCCTCCGCGCGAGGGCGGCGATCGCCTCCACCTCGTGATCCGCGTGGCGCAGGACCAGCTTCGTCGGCGCCTCCTCGAGCAGCTCCACAGCGTCGGCGACGCGTGTTCCTTTGGGCGGCTGCCAGTCCCAGGCGGCGAAGCCGGGCTCGTGTGAGAACGCCTCTCTCTCGACGGCGAACAGGATTCCCGGCAACCGATCGCGGAGCCCGTGGACCAGCTCGAGCGCGACCTCCGTCTCGAGCGTCCGTTCCCGGCGAAACGCACCCGACGCGAGGTCGAGGACGACGCCGCCGTTCGAGCAGATCGCCTCGCCGCTCACGCCGAGCTCGTCTGCCGCCTCGCGCACGCCCCGTGGGCCGCGAGCGCTGACGAGCACGATCTCGACCCCCGCTTCGCCCGCGTGCGACACCGCCTCTCTCGTGCGGCTCGAGACGGTTCCATCGCTGCGGAGCAGCGTGCCGTCGAGGTCGATCGCGGCGAGCTGCACCGGCTAGCCGAAGAATGCCCGCGCGACCTCGTACCACTCGGGCGTCACGAGCTTCAGCTCTGCGGTCGCCTCGTCGAGCGAGACCGCGACGACGTCGTCGCCCTTCAGCGCCGCCATCTTCCCGAAATCCCCCGCGTGGGCGAGGTCGGCCGCCTTCAGGCCGAAGCGGGTGGCCAGGACGCGGTCGCGCGGCGTCGGCGTGCCGCCGCGCTGGACGTGCCCGAGCACGGTCACGCGGGTCTCGAAGCCCGTGCGCTCCTCGATCTCCCGGCCGAGCACGTCGCCCACGCCTCCGAGCTTGACGTGACCGAACTGGTCGCTCGCTCGCGCCTCGGCTCCGACGAGGTGGCTCTCGCCGCTCTCGTACGTCAGCTCGTAGCCCTCGCTGACGACGACGATCGAGAAGCTCTTGCCGCGTGCGTGCCGCCGGCGGACCTCCTCGCATGCGGCCTCGACGGTCATCGGCTGCTCGGGAATCAGGATCACGTCTGCACCGCCGGCGATCCCGCTCATCACGGCGATCCAACCGGCGTGCCGCCCCATCACCTCGACCACCATCACGCGGTTGTGGGACTCCGCCGTCGTGTGGAGGCGATCGATCGCCTCTGTCGCGATCGTGACCGCGGTGTCGAAGCCGAAGGTGTAGTCCGTGCCCGAGAGATCGTTGTCGATCGTCTTGGGAACGCCCACGACCGGAAGCTCGCACTCTCGGTAGAGGCGCGCGGCGACGCCCAGCGTGTCCTCGCCTCCGATCGCGACGAGCGCGTCCAGGCCGCGGTCGCGGAAGTTCTGCAGCACCCGCTCGACGCCCTGGTCGAGCTTGTAGGGGTTCGTGCGGCTCGTGCCGATGATCGTCCCGCCGCGCGGCAGGATCCCCGAGACCTCCTTCGGCCCGAGGTCCTCGAAGAGCGCCTCGACGAGGCCGCGCCAGCCCTCACGCACGGCGACGCAGTCCCAGCCGGCTGCGTCCGAGCGGCGTACGACCGCACGGATGACCGCGTTCAGTCCCGGACAGTCTCCGCCGCCGGTGAGGATCCCGATCGTCTTCGCCACGTCGGCCTAAGTCTTAGCGGTTCGGCGGCTGCCGCGGCTGGACGGCCCGTCTCGCGCTGGACGACGATCGTCCCGTTTTCCACCGGATGCGCCGTTCGCGGAGACCCCTTCGGGTGGTGGCGAGCGGGCCTGGACGGGTCTACCTTTGGCAAAGCGTGTGGAGGTACCGGCTCCTCGACGGCTTCGGTCGACACATCGTCGCGCTCGTCCTCGCGGTCGCGGCCGTTGCCTGTGCCTGCGTTGCGCCCGCGGGCGCCGCGACGAGCCCGCGCCAAGCGCTGATCCAGGCCGAGCGGAAGAACAACGCCGCGCCGAGCATTCGCCTCTCGCTGCGGGAGACCCTCACGGTGGGCTCGCAGACCATCGTGGTGCGCATGAGCGGCGTACAGGAGACGCCGCGGCAGGCAGGCTCGTTCGTCTACGACTTCTCCCAGTTGCAGCCGGTCCTGGGCAGGACGGAGGCGATCGCGCTCGGCTCGAAGATGTACTTCCACTACGGAGGGCTCGACTCGTTGCGCTCGCGGGAGCCGAAGCTGAAGCGCTGGGTCGTCGTGAACACCGGCACCACGCTCGGCGTGAGCCCCTGGGGGTTGGGAGCGGCGTCCGTGAACACGGTCGACGCGATCGGCGATCTCCACTCGGTGGGGCAGGCGAGCGTCGGGGGCGTGCCGATCGTGCGCTACGCCGGGACGCTCGACGTCGCCAAGGCGCTCACGCTCGTCCCGCAGTTACAGCAACTGCTGGCGCATCTGCCCTCGTCGGCCGGCGCACTCACCAAGGGCCGCGGACGCATGGAGTTCTGGGTCGGGAGCGACGGCTATCTCCATCGCGCGACCGGGTCGTTCACCGTGTCCGTCGGTGGTCAGACGCGGCTCGGGATCCGTCTCGTCGCGTCGTTCAGCGACTTCGGGGCGCAGGTGGGGAAGATCGTCCCGCCGCCTGCGGCGGACGTCATGACGCTCGCCGCCTTCAATCACGTCGTGGCGGGTCTGACGCAGGGCAGCTCCACGAGGACGCTCGGCTCGATCGTCTTGCGGGCGTCCCAGGTCGGCAGCGGATACCGGCTCTCGCAGATCCCGGGCGGACAGCTCGTCCAGGGCGAGACGACGCTCGACCTCTGCGGGTTCACGTACCCGAGCGAGAGCCTGCGCACGGCGCGGCTCCAGGTCGCCTATCGCGCCCCGGGCACGAGTCTCGAGCTGTCGAACGAGGTCGTCGGCTACCGCCCGGGCGGCGCCGCTCAGGCGTTGCGGGAGGTCACCCACGCGGCCGGGAGCTGCCCTCGCGGCCCGATCAAGACGAGCAGCGGCGACGTCACCGTCCGGGTGCAGCGGTTCCGGGACGCGCGGCTGCTGCCGGGCTCGCTCGCGCTCGTCGTGCACGAATCCGGCACGATCAACGGCCAGCGCCGGAGCGTGGCCGGAGTCGTCGTCTACCAGGTCTACGGCGACATCCTCAGCGGCGTCTACGCGGACGGGGGAACGGTGCCGCAGATCCGCAAGTTCGCAGTTGCCGCGGCCGAGTGGAGCGCGGCAAACCTCAAGCTCCACGGCTAGCGGTCGCGTCCGCTCCGCATGCGGACGGCTTGGCGAGTGCCGAAGGTGGGGGTCGAACCCACACGGCCCGAAGGCCACCGGATTTTGAGTCCGGCGCGTCTGCCAGTTCCGCCACTTCGGCTTTGCTCCCGCATGGTACGCGGCCTTGGCCTGGACAAATGACCCAGGCGGGGCCAATTCCTTGTTTCCATCCGATACGAGTCCGGTCTTGAAACGCGGCTCGTAGCGCGGGATACTCGTCCATCGGCTCCGGGTCTCGGGGCCGGGTGGATGCGATCTAGGAGGGAGCTTTGAGCAGGAAGCTAACCGTCGGTGTGCTCGTGACCGTCGTGGCGCTCGTCGCGGCGCTCACAGCGGGTTACGCCGGAAGTGCGCGCAGCGCGGCCAAGGGAGTCAGCCCGCTGCCGACGTCGTCGTGCGCGCCGCTTGTCTACAAGGGGTCGGGCAGCCCCGACTTCATCCTCGCCTCGGACCTGCCGCTCCAGGGCGCGATCCGACATCAGACTGTCGAGATCAGCCGGAGCGTCGTCTGGGCGCTGCAGGAGGCAGGGTGGAAGGCCGGCCCGTACAAGATCGGCTATCAGTCCTGCGACGACTCGACCGCGCAGACGGGTGGCTGGGACACAGCCAAGTGCGCGACGAACGCCCACCTGTACGCGAGCAACCGCTCGGTGATCGCGGTCATGGGGACGTTCAACTCGGGGTGCGCGAAGATCATCATTCCGATCCTCAACCGCGCGAACCCCGGCCCGGTGGCGATCGTCAGCTCGGCAAACACGAGCCCCGGGATCACGACCACGGGCCCCGGCGTCGACCCCGGCGAGCCGAACAAGTACTACCCGACCGGCGTTCGCAACTACGCCCGCGTCGTCGCGAACGACCAGTACCAGGGTCCGGCCGACGCCATGTTCACGAAGTCGCTCGGCGTCAAGAAGGTGTACGTCCTGAACGACAAGCAGACGTACGGCTACGGCGTGGCGCTCACGTATTCGAACGCCGCGAAGAAGCTCGGCCTGAAGGTCGTCGGCTTCAAGGGTTGGGACGCGAAGGCGACGGGCTACGAGGCGCTCGCGCAGGCGATCAAGAAGTCGGGGGCGCAGGCCGTCTTCCTCGGCGGCATCGTCTGCAACAACGGCGTCAAGCTGATGCAGGACATCAAGTCCGTCAACCCGAAGATCCAGCTCCAGATGCCGGACGGCTTCAGCGACCCGAACGCGAACGGGCCGGTCGCGAACGGCGGCTACATCAGCGTCGCCGGTCTCCCGCCGAACAAGCTCACAGGTAAGGGCGCAACGTTCGTCAAGAGCTTCGGCAAGCTCGTCGGGACGACGCCGAACCCGTACGCCGCCTACGGCGCGCAGGCGACGCAGGTGCTGCTCAGCGCAATCGCCAAGTCGGGCGGGAGCCGCACGAACGTCGCGAAGTCGCTCTTCGGCCTGACGATCACGAACGGCATCCTCGGCACGTTCACGATCAACAACCAGGGTGACACGAGCGGCACGCTGATGACGATCTACAAGCAGAAGGGGAAGCAGCTGGTCCCGGTGAAGACCCTCACTCCTCCGGCCAGCCTCGTGAAGTAGGCAGCGACACAACCGACCGAACGACACGCCGGGGGGAGGCGCAGGACCTCCCCCCGGCGCTCATTCCCCTGTGGCCGCCACCGCCGAACCACACCTGCCGACCCGCGCCAGACGGCCGCTCTCGGCATGGGTGATGCCGACGCTCGCGACGATGCTCCTCGGACTCCTAGTGGTCTGGCTCGTCGCCAACTTCGTCCAGGGGCCCGCGTACTTCCTGACGATCTTCTTCATCGGGCTCACGTACGGCGCGGTCTACGCGCTCGTCGCGCTCGGATACACGCTCGTCTACGGGATCCTCGAGCTGATCAACTTCGCTCACGGCGACGTCTTCATGATCGGCGGGATGCTCTCGGCCACGATCGTCGTCTCGGTCTTCCACCTCGGCGACAACCCGTCGACGATCTCGCTCGTCTTCGGGGTGATCGTCGCGCTCGCCGTCGCCATGGTCGGCTGCGGACTACTCAACGCCGCGATCGAGTACGTCGCCTATCGTCCGCTCCGCGGCGCGCCGCGGCTCGCACCCCTGATCACCGCGATCGGCATGTCGTTCATCCTCGAGGACGTCGCCATCGGCTGGAAGGGGCCGGGCTACACCTCGGTGCCGCGCGTGCTCCCTCACGGGAACGTCTTCTCGATCGGGGGCGTGACCTACACGTGGGAGAAGCTGATCGTCGTCGTGATCACCGTGCCGGTGCTGCTCGTGCTGATGTGGCTCGTCCAGCGCACGCGTCAGGGGAAGGCCATGCGTGCGACCGCGCAGGACCGCGAGGCGGCCGCGATGATGGGGATCAACGTCAACAGGACGATCTCGTTCACCTTCGCTCTCGCCGGCTCGCTCGCGGGCGCGGGCGCCCTGCTCTACGCGCTGTACTTCTCGCAGATCCGCTACGACACCGGCTTCCGGCTCGGGCTGATCGCCTTCACGGCCGCCGTGCTCGGGGGAATCGGCAACCTCCCGGGCGCGGTGCTCGGGGCGCTCGCGATCGGGTTCATCCAGGCCTTCAACGAGGGGCTCACATGGCACTCCCCCGGGAGCGACTGGACGGAGTCGATCGTCTTCTCGATCCTGATCCTGATCCTCGTCTTCCGTCCCGAGGGGCTCCTCGGCGAGCGGACTCCGGAAGGGGCCTGACGTGCCTCGCCTCGCCGAGCCGGTCTCGCGTGCTTGGTGGCTGGGTCTCGCCCGCGCCGGTCTGAGCCAGCAACGCTGGCGCTCGTGGCCGCGCACGACGCGCCGTGCTGTCAAGGCGACCCTCGCCGTCGCCGCCGGGCTCGCGCTCGTGGCCCTCTTCGGCATCTGGAACGCGTATGCGCTGGCGATCGGTGCCGTCGTCCTGCTGCTCTTGGTGCCGTCCTGGTCCACGCTCACGGTCGGACGCCTACCGGTGGGCAGGTGGGTACCCGGCGTGGCGGTCCTCGCGCTCGCGGTCGCGTACCCCTACTACCTCGGCTCCATGCCCGAGCTGCCGGTGTTCGGTCCGTTTCCCGCGGTGAGCACGATGGTCGTGATGGCGATCTTCACGATCATGGCGCTCGGCCTGAACTTCGTGGTCGGCTACGCGGGCCTGCTCGACCTCGGGTACGTCGCCTTCTACGCGATGGGTGCGTACTCGGCCGCCTGGTTCGCCTCCGACCAGTTCTCGAGCCAGCACGTCAACATCGGCGCGGTCGGCCTCTACACGGGATGGGCCGGGCTCCACATCTCGATCTGGCTCGTGCTGCTGATGGCCGGCATCCTGACCGCGATCGTCGGCGTGATCATCGGGCTGCCGACGCTGCGCCTGCGCGGGGACTATCTCGCGATCGTGACGCTCGGCTTCGGCGAGATCATGCCCCAGGTCGCGCAGAACGGAAACAACCTGTTCGGCTTCAACCTCACGAACGGCACCGGCGGGATCACGCCGATCGACGGGCCGGGCTTCGGCAACTGGGCCCAGCAGCACCTGCATCTGCCGGCGAACTACCTCACGGCCGGCAACCTCGACTCGGTCTTCTTCTGGACGGCGCTCGTGCTCGTCCTGCTCACGATCTTCTGTTCCGCACGTCTGCGCGACTCGCGCCTCGGGCGCGCTTGGGTCGCGATCCGCGAGGACGAGGTGGCGGCCGCCGCGATGGGAGTGCCGCTGATGCGCACGAAGACGTGGGCGTACGCGACCGGTGCCTTCTTCGGCGGCGTCGCCGGCGCCTACTACGCGAGCTATCGCAGCGGCACGTTCCCGGACGACTTCTTCTTCAACATCTCCGTGTTCATCCTCTGCATGGTCATCCTCGGCGGCATGGGGAACATCTGGGGCGTGATCTTCGGCGCCTGCTTCCTCGCGTACCTGAACCAGGAAGGGCTCGCGAACGTCGGCGCCTGGATCAACAACCACTTCCACTCGAACATCCAGGTTCCGAACTACGAGTTCGGCATCTACGGTGCGATCATCGTGATCGTCATGCTCTTCCGGCCGGAGGGCCTGATCCCGAGCGCACGCCGCGCCGCGGAGTTCCACGAGGGAGTCCACGACGAGCCGCTCTACGACGTCGAGCACGACGCTGAGCTCGTCGAGTCGTCATGAGCTTCGTCGGTGTCCAGCCACTCCTCGTGACGCAGGCGTTGCGGAAGGAGTTCGGCGGGCTCGTCGCCGTCGACGACGTCGACTTCACGGTGCCCACGGGCGCCATCGTCAGCCTGATCGGGCCGAACGGCGCCGGCAAGACGACGTTCTTCAACATGCTCACCGGCGTCTACAAGCCCACCGCAGGGCGGCTCTTCTTCGCCGACGAGGACATGACGGGCAAGCCGCCGCACGCCTTCACGCAGCGCGGCATCGGGCGCACCTTCCAGAACATCCGCCTCTTCCAGAACATGACGGCGCTCGAGAACGTGATGGTCGGGATGCACACCCGGCTGAAGGGCAACCTGTTCGAGGCGATCCTGCGCACGCCGCGCGTCAAGCGCGAGGAGACTGCTGCCCGCGGACGGGCGCGCGAGCTGCTCTCGTTCAGCGGCCTGCAACGGAAGGACAACGTGATCGGCCGCAGCCTCTCGTACGGCGACCAGCGCCGACTCGAGGTCGCCCGGGCGCTCGCGACCGAGCCGAGGCTGCTCCTCCTCGACGAGCCGACGGCCGGGATGAACCCGCAGGAGACCGCTGAGTTCACGAACTTCGTCGGGCGCCTCCGCGACGAGCAGGGGCTGTCGGTGCTCCTGATCGAGCACGACATGCACGTCGTCATGGGCATTTCCGACCGAGTGACGGTGCTCGACTACGGGGAGAAGATCGCCGAGGGCACGCCGCAGGAGATCCAGCGCAACGAGCGCGTGATCGAGGCGTATCTCGGCACTGCGGCGGTGAGCGGATGAGCGCGGCTGCCACGACCGCCGACGCGGAGCCCCTGCTCCGCGTCGACTCGATCGAGACGTACTACGGCTCGATCCAGGCGCTGAAGGGCATCTCGCTCGAGGTGCACGAAGGTGAGATCGTGACGCTGATCGGCGCGAACGGGGCAGGCAAGTCGACGACGCTGCGCTCGATCAACGGGCTCAATCACCCGCGGCGCGGCACGATCGTCTTCCAGGGCCGCGACATCACCGCCACGCCCGCCCACGAGGTCGTGAAACGCGGCATCGCCCAGTCGCCCGAGGGCCGCCGCCTCTTCCCGCGGATGACCGTCGTCGAGAACCTCGAGATGGGCGCCTTCCAGCGGACGGACCGAGCCGGGCTCCACGAGGACCTGGAGCGCGTGTTCGCGCTCTTCCCGCGTCTCGCCGAGCGGCGGAGCCAGAAGGCGGGCACGCTGTCCGGCGGGGAGCAGCAGATGTGCGCCATCGGCCGGGCGCTGATGGCGCGGCCCACGCTCCTGATGCTCGACGAGCCCTCCATGGGCCTCGCCCCGATCTTCGTGGAGCGGATCTTCGAGACGATCGTCGAGGTGAACAAGCAGGGGACGGCGATTCTGCTCGTCGAGCAGAACGCCCTCATGGCCCTCCAGGTCGCCCGCCGGGGCTACGTGCTCGAGACCGGAACTGTCGCGCTCACCGACGACGCGAAGGTGCTCGCCCAGAACGAGGACGTCCGCAAGGCGTATCTCGGCGAGGCGTAGAGCCTCTACGGCTCGGCACCGCCTACCCGGAGCGGGAAGTACGGGGGCGAGAGCAGGAACCCGACCCGCGGACTGCCGCCCGCTCGGCCGCGCGCCAGCTCGAGCGCCGGTCCGACGCCGTGCGCCGGCACGAAG
>OBLQ010000525.1_pt1 | contig 14632 bp, 14 predicted proteins | sample 1519881 | NCBI WGS metagenome assembly OBLQ01 (sample SAMN01911456, study PRJEB22533) | soil metagenome | biome: Soil | place: Malaysia | collected 2012-04-30 | depth DG_metagenome m | reverse complement strand
CGTCATAGAGCCTTCCATAGACCGAGACGCTGCGCTCGGCGCCCTTATCGTTTGTCCCGTACGGCATCAGCATCTGCGGGTGGCCCGTGCGGTTCGTGTTGAGCAGGAGGAAACTGCCGCGGTCTGGCGCGAACACCATGTCGTAGTCGCCGAACTCCTCCTCGATGGTCTTCATCGCGAGCGACCTCGCGCGCAGAGCCTGCAAAGACTCGACGGCGGTGACGTATCGGTACGCGCGGAAGATCTGCGGCCAAAAACTGTTCTCCAGTCCGTGGATCTTCCCACTGGTCGTGAAGTCGTCAAACGCCGCCGCTGCCTCCACCGAGAGGTCGACCATCACTCCCCGCTGGAGTTGGCTAAACTTGACGCTCTCCGGCTTTGCGCCGAGTTTCTTCAGCAGTTCGATGTAGTCGTCGCTCGGCGTATCTCCGCTGAGCGGCTGTCCCTGCTCCAGCACACCGATCTTCAGACTCGAGATGTCGACGTCCGGCGACCAGTGCAGCGGCCGGTCGACGGAGCCCGGGTCCCGCACGTCCGCGCCGTGGATCGCGGCCAGCACGAGCATGCAGTCCTCGGCGGTTCTGCAGATCGGCCCCGCCTTGTCCATCGTCCAACTCAGCGTCATCGCGCCGTAGCGGCTCACGCGCCCGAAGGTCGGCCTAAGCCCCGTCACGCGGCACTTGTGCGAAGGCGAAACGATCGAGCCCTGCGTCTCAGTGCCGATCGAAAAGGCGACCATTCCCGCTGCCATGCACGAGGCCGGCCCGGCGGACGAGCCGCTCGAACCTTGCGTCGGGTCCCACGGATCCTTCGTGCGCCCCTTGAACCATACGTCGTTCATGGCCAGAGCACCCATGCTGAGTTTCCCGACCAGCACCGCCCCCGCCTCGGTCAACTTGTCGTAGACCGCGCAGTTGTAGTCCAGCACTTGGTCTTTGTGTGGCCCCGAGCCCCACGTCGTCGGGTACCCCTTGACGGCGTACAGGTCTTTGAGGCCGTATGGCAAGCCGTGCAGCGGCCCGCGGTAGTTTCCGGCGGCGATCTCCTCCTGGGCCTTCTTCGCCTGCGCCCGCGCCAGATCGTGCGTCGGCGTGATGACGTTGAGCAACTTCTCGCCGTACGCGTCGATACGCTTCAGATAGATCTCCGTGAGTTCGACGGGCGAGATCTTCTTGTGCTTGACCAGTTGGCTCAGTTCGGCGACCGTCATGAAGGCGACGTCTTCGTCCGAAGAAGGCTTGCTGATCCCGGGGATGTCCCTGTGGACGACCGAAGTCGCTTTTCCTGCGGCGGGTTGCTTCCCCTGCGGGATGAAGGCAGTCGCCGGCGGCACTGAATTGTCCATGTGCAGGTCACGGATGGATTCGTAGCCCCTCGTGAACTGCTGGACCTGCCGCAGGACTTCCTTGCGCTCGTCGTCGGTGAACTCGATCCCGATCATCTTCTCGAGCGTCTTCAGGTCGTCGACCGTGATGTCGCTCGTCTGTCCGCCTTGCTGCTGTCGGAGAGGGCCGGCACCGACGCTCCCGACGAGGGCGGGTACGGCGGCGGTCACGAGCGCCGCGCGGAGAAACTCTTTGCGAGTCAGATCGGGTTTCTTGGTCATGCGGGCATTCTACTCACAGCCCGCGCTGCGCCGTTTTAGGGCGATCGTTATCGTGAACGTCGAGCCTGCAAACCGCGAACAAAGGCGTTCTGTACGGAGTACAGCGCACCCCAGAGGCCGGCAAAGCAGACCAGTTCAAGCGAGAAACTGTGCAGGTGGACGAACGCCTCGGTGAAGACGAGCGAGACGGCGAAGGTAGGGAAGGCCTTGACGCTGCCTTGGACGAGCGCCTGGTACTGGTTCTGTCCGGCTGGGTTCATCGTCCGATTCTACTCCCTCCGGCGCAACCCAGGCTGCCAGGCAGCCTGTACTTAGAGCATGGGAAAGTCCATTGCTGGTGCAGTCGTAGCGTTCATCGCTATGTTCATCCTGCAGGCGATCTTGGGAATCGTTCTGCTTTTGATTCTGGGGCCAGGCAAGGTAGTCGATCAGTCGACGCAAGGGTTCACCATGACTTTCGTCGTGATGGGGTGGCTCCTTGGCTTCGCCATCGCGTACCTCGCCGGTGCCATCGCCAAGGCGATCGGTCAGCACAGGAACGCCGCGATCATTCTGATCTGCATTATCGTGCTCTTTGGTTCATTTCAGTTATTGCGCCGGGGCACTATGCCTAAGGCGCCTGAGGGCGTAGAACTGTCGGAGTTCCAGCAGAACATGTTTGCTGTAGCAAAGGCACAAATGAACACACCAAAGATCCTCTCGATCGCAGGTCTGGTGATCAGCATCGCTGGAATCGCAGTCGGAGGACTGGGGTCTTCAAAGAGACCCAGCGGAACGCCGGTCACCGGACAGCCCGGTACATAAACGCGACTTTGACTCCGCCTAGTTTGGCGGTCGATGAGGCTGTGTAGCCGTTGCGCTCATAGAACACCTGGTTGCGTTCGGCGTCGGTGTCCAACATGATGCCAGCGGTCGTCCTGTCGTCTAGCGCGCGCTCGTAGAGGTGTTCGAGCAGCACGGTGCCAAACCCCATGCGCTGGAACGTTGGGTCGACGGCCAGGGTCTGGAGGTAGTAGTGCAGCCTCGGCGGCAGGTGCGACTTCTTCAGCGTTCGATACTCCTCCAATCGAGCCATCACCTTCTCGCCCACAACTTCAGCAAGTTTGATCCTGTCTCTCTTGAGCGACTCTGAGGGCGTCGGAGTGTACGTGCCCACGACCAGCGCCAGCGCGACGATCTTGTTGTCCCACTCGATACCAAGGATCGGCTGTGACGCAAAGAGTTTCTCTAGGCAGGCCGTACGAAACAGCGCCTTCAGCATCGCGTACCTGTCCTTCGTCTGTTCAGGGATCAGGTGCGCCACGATCCTGTCCTCCGCCATCGCCCTAGCGAGCAAGTCGGCCGCTTCGTCGATCCTGATGTACGGGATCTCGATGAGGCGGTAGTCGCGTTGCACGGCCTATTCTAACCTGACCGCCCGGGCGGGGTAAACCTTGCGGGATGTTGTCCTCAGCAGTCGCCTTCGTCGCAGTCGCAGCGGTCGCCGTCTCCCAGAACCGCCCCGTCAACGTCGCAACAACGCCGGCCGATCGGCTCTCAGACCAGTGGTGGAAGGACCGTCACGCGCAGAAACTGGAAGTGACCAAAAAGGGGGGCATTGAACTCGCATTCCTTGGGGACTCGATCACCCACAGTTGGGAGGGCCCGGGCAAAGCCGTGTGGGACCACTACTACGGCCACCGCCGGGCGGCCAACTTCGGATTCAGCGGCGATCGAACGGAGCACGTCCTCTGGCGCCTCGACCACGGCGAACTCATCCCGGCAAAGCCGAAGGTCGTCGTCCTGATGATCGGGACCAACAACGTCGGTCAGGGCTCTTCGAACCCCGAGCAGGCCGCAGACGGTGTCGGCGCCATCGTCGACCGACTCAAGGCGGGCATCCCCGGCGTTCGTATCCTGCTTCTCGCCGTGTTCCCGCGGTCTCTGAACCCGCAGGACAAGTTGCGGCACGACGTCGCCGAGATCTCGGACCGGATCAAGAAGGAGGCGGACGGCAAGTCGGTCGTCTATCTGGACATCGGCAAGTACTTCCTCCGCCCCAGTGGCGAGATGCGGACCCTGCTGATGCCCGATATGCTCCATCCCAACGAGAACGGCTACATGATCTGGGCAAAGGCGATGGAGCCGACCTTGTCACGAATGCTGGGTGATAAGCCGGTTCCGCCCATGTAGCAGCACTTAACGACTCCCTCAAGACGTCAATCACAAGGGGCGCGGTATTCTACGCCTTCCCACAGACTCGAAGTGGAACAATGAAAAGAGCCCTGACCTGGTTCGTCGTTTTAGCAGTCGCCATCGTCGGCTCGGCCTGCGGTGGCGGTGGCGGAGGGGGAACGACCGGTGGAACTTCGACGACCGGCGGCACATCGACCACAGGTGGCACGACCGGAGGTACCACGGGCGGAACCTCCCTCAACACCTTCCTCTATGTGGGCAACCGTGGTGCGAACCCCAACGGCACCGTCTCCATGTTCGAGATCTTCACAGGCGGCCTCCTCTCGATGATGGGCAGCGTCAACGTCGACCTCACGCCCTCGGGAATCGCCGTCAGCACCGACAAGCAGTACCTGTACGTAAGCCACATAACACCCAACGTGATCAGCGCCTTCCATATCGAGGCAGGCGGTGCCCTGACGCCCCTGATCCCTGCGACGGTCGCCACGGCAGGTGCCGCGTGGAGCGTCTACGCGCACCCGACCAAGAACGCTCTGTACGTCCCCGACTCGACCAACAACCGCATCTACCAGTACACGATCAACGTCGACGGGTCGCTCACTGCCATGACGCCTGCTTTCGTGTCGACGGGCAGCGACCCGCGGCTCGGTGTCTTCAGCCCCAGTGGCAACACGCTTTACGTCTCCTATCACAACGGGGGCCTATCGCCGGGAGAGGTCGGCCAGTTCACCGTCAACTCAGACGGCAGCCTGTCGCCGCACACAACGCCTACCGTGGCCACAGGAGACGGTCCGTCGGGCATCTCGCTGACCTCGGACGGCAAGTTTGCGTACGTCGCTTGCGAGACGACCAAGGACATCCGCATCTACTCGATCGGGCTCGACGAGTCGCTTTCCAGCATCGGTACCCTGACGACCGGCGTCCAGAACGCCGCCAGCATCATAAGCAGCGACAACAAGTTCTTCTATACGGCAGACTTCCTGGGTGGATCGTCGGGGAGCCTGATGCTTCAGTATCAGATCAACTTCGACGGATCGCTCACTGCTCTGGCTCCTGGGAGCGTCGTGACGGGCGACGGCCCGATGCCTATCTTCGTGCTCCCCGGCACCAACATCGCCTACGTCGCCAACCAGGGCGACAGGACGATCTGGCTCTACCGCATCCAGACAAACGGCCAGATGCAGTTTGTGACGAGTTACTTGACAGGCGACCCCGGTGCGAGCCCTGCATCGTTCGGCTTCGTCACTCAGTAGGCTCGTCCACACCCTTGTGCCTCGTCTTCACAAGCCAGTACACGTAGCCCGCGATGCCGAGCACGACCGCGAACACGGCCCAGGTTGGCAAGACCTGGAAGTAGGTCAGGAAGAAGAGGTCGTGGTCGTATCCACGTGAGTCCCTTGTGTTCAGAAACGCGGTCACCGTGAAGTCGGGCGGCACGTCCTCCATCTTCAGGCCGAGGGCGTCGGCCAGAGACTTCGACAGGTCCTTTCCGATCTTCCCCGACCACACGATCTTCGCCTCCCAGTCCTTGCTGTCGCCGCGGTACTGCGCGCGCGCGATTCCCGGGCCGATGAAGTAGAGGGCCAGCGGCCGATAGTGGCCGCTCGGCCAGGTGTCGGTCGGCATCTTGTACGGATAACAAGGCACGTCGGTCGTGAACGTGACGCGCACGGCCTTCGTTTCTGGCGTGTCGGCGTCCTTCGCGCGCACGAACTTGAGCGCAGCAAAGAACCAGCCCATCTGCGCGTAGTGGTCGAGCCACTTCGTCATGGCGTCCCTTGTGCTGTAGCCGTTCTTCTCCAGCCACTCGCTCATCGACTTGCCGTCGGTCGCCTTCAGGATCGTGGCCTCGTAGTCGCCGACCATGTATTGGTCCACGACGTCGACACCTCCCGCGGTGGTCGCAGAGTCTGTCCGGCTCTGTCCACAGCCGATCCCGTTGGAGGGCGAGTTGTTCGCCTGCACGAAGTCGTCGAGCGTCGAGAACACGCTCCCGTCCACCGCGGCGACCTTCGGGAGCGTGGGAGCCGGGACGATGAACCCGAAGTTCTTGGCCGAGCCGTCAAACGCCGCCTGCCGGATGAAGTGCTCCTCCTTGGTGTCGGGGTTCCAGACGATCACCGCCTTCTCGTCCACCAGGCTCATCGGGCTCTTTGCCGGAAAGGCCAGGCAGCAAGGTAGCACGATGGAGGCCAGAGCCAAAAGCCCGACCGCACAAAGAAAGATTCGCCCTCTCTGCATCGCACGATTGTATCACCCGTGACATTTGGTTCAGAATTGCGACGAACATCCAACGCTCAGAGGTCTTCTGCAAATGATCGCAACACTCATCGCTCTCAGCATGGCGCTCGGCCGAACCCAGGACGCGCCAAAGCCAATGTTCTTCGACGGCACCGGTTCGCATACGCGCCAAGTGGCGACATCGAGCCCCCTCGCCCAGCGTTGGTTCAACCAGGGTCTCGCCTTCATGTTCGCTTTCAACCACGACGAGGCCGTCAGGTCGTTCGAGGAGGCGACGCGCGTCGATCCGAACTGCGCAATGGCCTATTGGGGCATCGCCACGGCCCTCGGACCCAACATCAACAACCCGACGGTAGAGCCGGAAGCCGCCACCAAGGCGTACGAGGCGATCCAAAAGGCAGATGCGATCCTGAAAGGGAAGTCGGGCGTCGAGCGAGACCTCGTCTCTGCCCAACTAAAACGCTACTCGAAGGACCCCAGCGCTCCACGCGGCCCGCTCGACAAGGCCTATGCGCAGGCTATGCGCGGCGTCTGGTCGGCTCACCCCAAGGACACAGACATCGGGGCTCTGACCGCCGAATCGCTGATGGACCTCCACCCGTGGGACCTGTGGACGCACGAGGGCGCGCCCAGGCCATGGACGCCCGAGATCAGACAGATCCTGAACGACGTCCTCAAACTCGATAACAAGCACCCGCTCGCGCTGCACCTGACGATCCACTCGACCGAGTCCTCAGCCCACCCTGAAGACGGACTTTACGCGGCGCACACGATCGCAGACCTCGAGCCCGGAATGGGGCACATGGTTCACATGCCCTCGCACACCTACGTCCGCACTGGAGACTGGGATGGCGCGATCACGACCAACGAAAAGGCCATCGCCGCCGACGAGGCGTACTTCGCCAAACGCCCGGAGCAGGGCTTCTATCTCATCTACATGGCTCACAACCACCAGATGCTCGCCTATGCGGCCATGATGGTCGGCCGCTCGAAGGACGGTATCGACGGCATCGACGCCCTCGTAAACATGCTCCCGATGGAACTGCAGGAAGCCTACGCTCCATTTCTCGACGGCTACCTCGCAGCGATCTATGAGGCGAGGATCAGGTTCGGCAAGTGGGACGATATCCTCGCGATGCCGGAGCGAAGCGAGAAGTTTCCCGTGATGCGGACTCTGCGCCACATGGCCCGCGCCGTCTCCTGGGCGGTCAAGGGCGAACAGAAAAAAGCGCGGCAGGAACAATGGATGTACTTCGAGTCCATCAAGGACATCCCCGACGGCTACGCGATCGGCAACAACACAGCGCCCGCCATCCTCGCAATCGCGACCCACATGATGAACGGCGAGATCCTCCTCGGGGAAGGGAAGTTGGACGCTTCCGCCAAAGAACTGCGCCTGGCGGTCAAGGCCGAGGACGCCTCCATGTACAACGAGCCGCCAGACTGGATGCAGCCCACCAGGCACGCGCTCGGAGCCGTGCTCGTTATGGCGGGCAAGTACGCCGAGGCGGAGAAGGTCTATCGCGAAGACCTGCGCCGCCTGCCGCACAACGGCTGGTCGACTTACGGCCTGGCACAGGCGCTCGCTGGCCAGCACAAGGACACGGCCGCGCTCGACGCCGAGTTCAAGAAGATCTGGGCCAACGCGGACATACCGATCGAGTCGTCGTGCATGTGCGTAAAGTAGCAACGACATTGCATAAAAAACAATTAAACGTTGTACTTGATTCAGAGATAAGTTGTAAGTGAGACATTAAATCGGCCATGCTAGTGCAAGGAGGCACTATGGCCGGTTCAATGGTCTACAGGCTCCGCGTCGATGACGTAGGGGCGACACACATGGGCTTGTTCGTGGACGCAATGCGTTCGCTTCAGGCGCGGCTCGACAACAAGGGCTTCAACTACATCGCAGGTTTCCACGGCGCGCCAGGCTGGTACTGCTGGCACCACCAGTTCAGTCCGCGCACGCCCGTGCAGGCGCGCCTTTTCCTTCCGTGGCACCGCGCCTATCTTTGGTGGCTGGAACAGGCGCTCCAAGACACGGTCGCAGAAGGCGCCGACCTTCCGGCCCTCCCATGGTGGGACTGGGCGAATGAACGGGGGATACCTACCTCGTACGACCAAGACACGGTCGGTGGCAGTCCCAACCCGCTGAAATCGTTCCACATGGAGGTACCGGCGACCGTCAACAATGCGGCGATGTCGAGGGACACGACGCGCAGTCCGGGAGACCCCGACTGGATCGGTACACAGGACCAGATGGACCACCTGCTCGAGGAGACCGACTGGTCTTCGTTCAGCGACCGCCTACAGAACTACCACGATTCCGTCCACGGCTATTGCGGGGGAGACATGGCCTCGCAGACGACCGCGGGCTACGACCCGATCTTCTTCGCGCACCACTGCAACATTGACCGGATGTGGTGGCAGTGGCAGCAGAAGCACGGGGACGGCGGAATCCCACAGTCGCTACTGGACCTGCCTCTCACGCCGTTCGGAAAGACGTTCAGACAGGTTCTCAGCACACAGGCCCTAGGGTACGAATATGCGACGACTGCGACCGTACTACCGAATCCGACCGAGGTGACCCATGACTGAGAAACACGTGATTGGTCCGTTCAAATGCCACTTGCCGCAAAACTACAAGGAGGCCTATCTGGAGATCTACGGCATCGACCATTTTCGTCCGTCCTACAGCGTCCTCGTCCTCTTGAACGACCGTGACGCCGACCCGGCGAAGTGCTCGAAGGACACGCCCACTTACTCCGGGAGGTTCTCTGTGTTCGGCCACGCTGAGTGTGCGGGAGACGAAGGACACTGCCAGGTGACGCCCGACCGTAGGCGGTTTGACGACAGGCCCTCTCACGCTCTGACAAAGGCGTTCCGGCGAATCCCGATCACCAGGCACTTGAAGAAGGCGTGCGAAAAGTCAAACGAACTGACCGTCACGCTGATTGCCAGTTGCGACTCAGGGTTCGACGGCTTCGAGGGTGAACGGCTCCTCCAGTACGACGGCCTTCAGATCGTCGCGCGTTGATTGCAGGTCAGTTCATGGCCTGATTAACTCTGCTGGAGTTCGCTCCACTGCGGCGGATCGACGCCCAGCAGCCACTTGACAAAGAAGTCACGCCGTTTGTGTTCGCCGTACGCCCCGCCGCTCGTGTGGTCGCTACCGGGCAGAACCAGGAAGTCGAAGTCCTTGTTCGCCTTGATCAGCGCGTCCACCAGGCGGTACGTCGACTCTGGCGGTACGTTGGTATCGAGTTCTCCGACGAACAGCATCAGGTGCCCTTGCAACTTGGCGGCGTTGTCGATGTTCGAGGACTCTGAGTACCACGGCCCGACGGGATAGCCCATCCACTGCTCGTTCCACCAGTACTTGTCAATTCGGTTGTCGTGACATCCGCACGAAGACACGCCGACTTTGTAAAACTCGGGGTGGAACAACAGCCCGGCGGTCGACTCCTGACCGCCCGCCGACGTTCCATAGATGCCGACGCGACTGAGGTCCATCGTCGGATCCTTTAGCGCCGCAGCCTTCATCCAAAGGATGCGATCAGGGAAGCCGGCGTCCTTCAGGTTGTGCCAACAATAGTCGTGGAACTTCTTTCCGCGGTTGTCGGTCCCCATTCCGTCGATCTGCACGACAATAAACCCGAGTTCGGCCAGTGCGTGCATCGACGAATACGTCATAAAGCGCTTCGGCACAAAACTGTCGTGCGGCCCTGCATAGATGTTTTCGATCACCGGGTAGGTCTTGCTCGGCGACCAGAACGTCGGCCGGACGATGATCCCCCAGATGTCGGTCACGCCGTCGCGCCCCTTCGCGACGAACCTCTCCGGCAGGTGCACGCCGATCTTCTTCAGCCCCGAGATGTCCGCGTCCGCGATGTCGGCGATGAGCCGCCCGTCCTTGGCGTCACGCACCTGGTGCACAGGTGCCTTGTCAACGCGCGACCATGTATCGGTCAGATATTTGTAGCCGGGCGAGAACGTCGCGGTGTGCGTCCCGTCACCGTCCGTTAACCGGACAAAGTGAGAGCCGTCGAAGTCGACTCGGTAGTACTGGATCTGGTACGGGTCCTGCCCAGGTTCACGGCCGTTGGCGGTGAACCAAATCTGCCGACTGTCCTCGTCCACGCGTAGAACGTCGCGCACCACCCACGGGCCCTTCGTGATCTGGTTCTCGACTTCGCCTGTCAGGGAGTTGATGAGATACAACTGCCCCCAACCGTCGCGCTCCGACCGCCAGATAAGTTCCGGCGTCTTCTGCAAGATCCGCAGTTGGAGTTTTGTCGTGTCTACGAAAGTGTCCGACTTCTCATCGACGATTGTCTTTGCGCTGGCGGTGGCCGGGTCGATCATCACGACCTTGTATTCCTGATAGCCGCGCACGTTGAAGTCGACCATGCCGAACCTTCCGTCCGAGTACCAAGTCATATTCGGTGGGCCCGACCAAGGCTGCCCACCGCCGAGGATCGGCTCGAGGTCGACCTTCGTCTCGCTCTTCTTCTCCACGTCGATGACGTACGTCTCGTAAGTGTCCAGTTTGTCGCCGGGCTGGTCATAGAGCCTCTCGCGCAGCACGGCCCTCGTGCCTTGGTCGCTGGGAGAGGACTCGAGCAGCAGCGCCTTCTTCCTGTCGCCCTTGATGAGTTTGAAGGCGACGATCTTGCTTCCGTCCTTCGTCATGTACGCGCGCTCGAAGTCGCCGGTTGTCGAGACGGTCGTCCAGTCGTCGCCGCTTCGGACCTGCACCGCGCCAGCCACCGTCCGGACACGGTCGTCCCGCACCGGAGGCGTACCGCCGTCTCCAAAGCCTCGGCGGCCAAATCCGGCGGGCCTGTCGACCTTTTCCGCCGTGAAAGCCTTGAGGTCGACCTTGTACCACTCGTTTCCTACCCTCCCGGTCAACGAAGAAACGTCCTGTGCGACGGACACGTTTTCGAGCGGCAACTCCCGTGCGTCCACAGTCCGCCCTAAGGCCGTGCCCAGAGCGTGCGCCACCTTAGCGTGGTCGAAGAGGTCGCTTCGCTTGTTCGAAGCGACGTCAAAGAGCACGAAGCGACGCCGTTGTGCAGACGCATCCTCGTACCACAGCCGATGGTCGTCGAGCCAAGTTGCGCTGACGTCCACGTTGTAGACGCTCTGGGCCGCTTGCGTCCGTAGGGCGTCCGCGCGCTGGTAGGAAGAGACGAGCGTCGCGTTGTCCGGAACGTACGGGGTGAGCGGTGCCTTGGTGACCGGGCCCGAAAGGGCCAGCGCAGTGACGAGGATCTGGCACAGGAACATGAACCCATTCTAGCCCGGGAGTCCTAGCAGAAGTAACGTCAAATCGAGGTTGCACCGAAACGCACCGGGCGCAGAGGCGTCAACTCCCACACAGGAGACATCAATGAAGATGCACCTATTGACAATCGCCATTGCAGTTACGATGCTGTCGCCTCTTGCGCTCGCGCACGACGGCTACCGACAGGATTCAAGGACGAACGTCGCGGCGTCGATCTCGTGGAGCACGCGAGACCGCAACGGCAACCGCTTTGGGATCACGTTCCGCGTAGACCGCCGAGGCTTCGACGTCCTGGCTGCCTACGACCAACAGAGCCGGTACGACCGCTACGGCCGCGGCGACTACGACTATCGACGCCCGTGTCCTCCGGACTTTGACTTTAGGCACTACCGGAAGGGCCAGTACGACAGTCGCTACTTCGATTCTTACGACGAGTGGTGCGACTGGCGCGACTGGACCTCCCGCTGGAACCGTCACGACCGCAACTGGTACCGCAACTACGACGAGCGGCACCGCGCCTGGGTCGCCTTCCTCTCGGAGCGCTCGCGCGCGGCGATCGACTACTACCGGCGCCACGACAACCGGCACAGCAAGTACGACTACCGCCGACGCGACAGCCGCTACAACCGATACGACTATCGTCGCGGCGACGACAGGCGCGGCGACGGTGACCACGACCGCGACGACCGCGGCCACGACCGTGGCGAGCACAGGGGCCACGAACACTAGAGAAGGGAAGTCAAGGGCCGCGACCGAATAGGGTCGCGGCCCTTTAACTTTAAGGTTGCCGGTTCTTTCGCCGTGTCGCTACGGATCCCTGTCGCTTGGGTGCCTCCCGGTGCCGACGGCGCCAGCGAGCGTCAGACCAGACGACGCCTTTCCAACACCGCACTCGATGATGGTCGAGGCCTCGATGTCATGGATCTCGTTGTGCTCGTGGCTCGTGTCAGAGACCCACTTGCCGCGAAGGAACACGACGCAGTCGGACGAAATCGCCTTGCCCTTCCCGTCGAGGTCGGCGATCTGATCCGCGATCCATCCGAGCCCAGAGCCGATCGCGCTGCCGATCGCACCACCGACTGCGGCGCCAATGGCCGTTGCCACGATAACGATCAGTATGCACAGAAGGAACCCCAAGCCGAGTGTGGCGATTCCGAGTGCCGCACAGATCGCGGCACCCACAATGACGCCTGCAATGGCGCCCGCAGTACCTCCGACAGCCAGGCCGACGGCGCCGAACGACCCCATGTACGAACTGATCTCGCAGTGGAACACGGGCACTCCGCCGTTGTCGGGGTCGACGACGCGCCCGGCCTGGATCATGCCTGAGTCGGGAGCGGGCCGGTCGAGGACCTCGTTCATGTCGACCCCGACCCCCAAGGGGGTCAGGAACGTGAACGGGACGAGCATGTTAAAGGTCCAGTCGTTGTCGTTGAACGGCTGTATTCCGAGTCCGCTGTTCTTTCCGGCACAGACGATCATCCCCTGGACCTCGATCGTGTCCGGGTTCTGACTCTTCAGCCTGGTGAACCAGTGGATTGCAAAGCCGACCGAAACGCCGATGAAATAGCCTCCGATCGCACCGATGATCGCGAGCGGGATCGTGCCGGTCACGCCGAGCGTGATGCCGATAGCCGCCAGAGCGCCGGCGAGCCCAGAACCGCTGGCGCCCAAGAGGGCTCCTCCGATGCCGAACCGGGTCAGCACCTCCTTCATGCCGCGGTAGTGGTCGCCTGTTATGTTTTGTGTGTCGCAGCCAGCCATTCTAGTTGCCTCCTCCTGGATGGATCGTCACTGTGACCCCGCCGGACGGTTCGCCGCCCTGCCACGCAGTCACGTTGAAGGCCTCGTCGGGGCCAGGGAAGTCCGGAGCATCGACGATGAGTTCGACCTCGCGGTACGCCTCACCCGGCGCAAAGGCGAACGAGTCGGGCTCGACCCTCGCGTTCCATACAGGCGGACGCGGCGCGAACATCGCGTCAGGGTCAGCGTCCTTGCCGACCTTGTCGTTGAACCTGTATGAGTCGACGGTGACCCTGACCCACTCGCACCCGTCCTTTCTCTGCTGCTCTCTGCCTTTGCCCTTCTTGCTTCCGGCCCTCAGCCACTCGAGGATCGCGCCGAGCGCAAGAGCGAAGAGAATCGCAAAGAACACGTACCCTCCGGTGTGGGTCGAGGGCCTGTGGTGTCCGGTCTTAAATGCCCAAGGAATTAAGCCGGTCGCAAGGCCGACGAAGCCCCAACCAAACAGCCACAGGAACCAGTTGAACGCCTTCTTGCTCGTCGGTATCTCTGGACACCCGTTCAGGAACCGATTGAAGATCTTGACCTTCTGTCGCACCTGGGAGTGTGCCTGCTTGACCTGCGTGTTGTTCCAGCCTCGGTTGTTCGCAAGAACGCCGTCGTCCGGATGGAACAGTTCGATTTCAAGGCAATAGTGCCCCGGCGACGCAGGAGTCTTCCACTTCGTGTTGACGATGCTCGTACCAGGCCATACGGGTACGTTCGTCACAATACTATCGATCGGTGTCCGAATCTGGCCGCCGGCGCCGAACTCGATCCACCGGATCTCGACTCTCGTTCCCATTGCAGGCTTTTCTCGCGAACTGTTCCGCACGGTCACCGCAATGTCGTACTCCGTCGAGACCGTCAGGTCATAGGTGTACTGCTCGACGCCGCCGAGAAAGATCGCGACGTCGGGGTTGTCCCACGTCACGGGCTGGTTCAGTTGCATCAACATGAACTGGCTGTAGATCAGTGGGTCGGGTCTGTTGATGATCCGTTCCGGGATATAGACGCAGAAGTCGCCTCCCTTCCTCTTCCCGCGGATCACACGCCAAAGTTTGCAAAGGGTGGCGAGCCACCTCGGCGAACAGCCGCAGTACTCGTCGCTCCGCTCGAGCCGTTTGACTGACATTGTCGCGCCCCCTCATCAATGATCTACGTCGGACGTAGATTCTTTGATGAAGACCATCGCAACTGAGTTCAAGACTGCCCAAGTCGCCAGAAAGGCGCCGCACTCGAGGATGAACGAGTGGAACTTGAAGAAGACCTCGCCGATACCAAGCGAGACCAACATGGTGCAGAATCGGACAAGTGTGACGGCCGAGAGCGCGTTTCCTAACACTTGAACGTGCTTCATAGTGCCCCCCAACTTACCACGGCAAAATCAATATTGACGCAGGATTTGTCCTCGTTAACAGGGACATTTAATATTGCACCCTTTATCGCTTATTGGAGACTTACGTTTCGCTATTGTTCGAAGGGCCAAGTCGGCAGTGTCTGCGAGAGCGGCTTGTCCGCGCGCAAGCCTAGTTCGT
>OBLQ010000524.1_pt1 | contig 14645 bp, 12 predicted proteins | sample 1519881 | NCBI WGS metagenome assembly OBLQ01 (sample SAMN01911456, study PRJEB22533) | soil metagenome | biome: Soil | place: Malaysia | collected 2012-04-30 | depth DG_metagenome m | reverse complement strand
CGACGCCGGATAAAGAAGTTTCGCGCACGGCGGCCGTCGTCGCGGCGGAGTTCGTTCCCGGTCTTTCGACGATTACACCCCGCGATGCGGTTTTGAAGAACGCCAATGTCTTTTCCGACGTGTGGGCGCTCGCCATCGCCTGGGATTATGCGGCCTATATCCTGATGCTCGCTTATCTCTTCTTCCCGAGCGCCGAACGCGCTGCGGGGCATAAGGATTAATGGCAGGCGCCTAGAAGTCGATGGCGCGGCCCTTTCGCTCCCAATCGCCATAGCGCGTCGGCTCGGGGCCCGAGGGCCCGCCGGATTCGATCGGGCGATCCTTCGCTTTCTCGGCGCGGCGACGCGCCTCGGCTTCAGCGAGCGCGCGCCGTGCGGCCGGCGGAAGATCGTTGGCGCGGCTTTCCTCGGTCATATTGAAGGCCTCTTCATCGAAACACATATAAAGGCCCGACGCTTTCGCGCAAAGGAGAGAGCCCCTTGAACCTTTTCCGCACCGGCATTCTTCTGGCTGCGCTCGCGGCGTTGTTTGGCGTCGTCGGCTATCTGATTGGCGGGCCTGGCGGAATGGTTCTCGCCCTCGTCTTCGCCGCCGCCGGCAATTTCTTCGCCTATTGGAACGCCGACCGCATCGTTCTCGGCCTTTATCGCGCCGAGCGGGTCGATGAGACGCACGCATCCGGCGCCGTGCGCCGATACGCCAAAATGCATTCGGCGCTCGCCCAGCGCGCGGAACTCCCTGAGCCCGCGATCTATGTCATTCCGTCCGAGCAGCCGAATGCGTTTGCGACGGGGCGCGATCCGCAGCATGCCGCCGTCGCCGCGACGGTCGGCCTTCTCGGCATGCTCAGGGAAGAAGAGCTTGCCGGCGTCGTCTCGCACGAACTCGCCCATGTGAAAAACCGCGACACTTTGACGATGACGCTCGCCGCGACGATCGCCGGCGCGATCACCGCGCTTGCGAATTTCGCGCTGTTCTTCGGCGGCAACCGCAATAGCGGCGGGATAGTCGGCGCGCTCGCCGTGATGATCTTGGCGCCGCTCGCCGCCGCGCTCATTCAGATGGCGGTGAGCCGCGGGCGCGAATATGAAGCGGACCGCATCGGCGCTGAAATTTGTGCGCATCCGGAATGGCTCGCCTCGGCGCTCGGCAAGATCTCGGCGGGCGCGGCGCGCCTGCCCAATCTCACGGCCGAACGCCACCCCGCGACCGGACAGATGATGATTATCAATCCGTTGACTGGCCGCGGGCGCGACGATCTCTTTTCGACCCATCCCTCGACTGAAAATCGCATAGAGCGCCTGATGGCGATGGCTGGAACGCCCGCAACCGGCCCTTGGGGTTAGGCGCATCGGCGCAATCGGCGAGGCTTCATTAAGCTTTTCGAAGCCAAGCGCGTGGCAGTTTCCCGGCGAGCCACGGGAATATGCGGCCGATGCGCAGCGAGCGCCAGATCTCCGCCGAAGAGGCCGGCGCAAGGCCGGCGCGCCTCCGCGCGCCGCTTCGCGAACTCGCCGCCCTGCCTTGGCTTCTCTTCGGCGTCTACGCCATCGCTTTTGGCGCGCTAACATATCTCGTCGGCGTCGTCATTGTCGGGCCGAGCTATCTTCTCGGACTGGAGCGCTTTGTAAGGCCCGTAGCCGAATGGCTTGTCTGGTATAGCGGCGTCCCGCTGGTCGCCGGGCTCGTCATGGCGTTGGTCGATCTCCTTTGGTTTTTTGAGGCGAAGCGCCCGCATCGCGACTATCGCGAAGAGCCGATGCGCGGCGCGAAAGTCACTGTCGCTCTGACCGCCTATAACGACGAGGAGAGCATCGGACCCGCCGTTCGCGATTTTCTCGCGCACCCTTCCGTCACGCGAGTCATCGTCGTTTCAAACAACAGTTCCGACCAGACGCTGGAGCGGGCGCGCGAAGCGGGGGCCATTGCTGTCAACGAAGCCCAGCCCGGCTACGGCCGTTGCGTCTATCGCTGCTATGAAGAAGCGCTTCGCTACGAGGACGCTGATCTCATCGTGCTGTCCGAAGGCGATTGCACTTTCCGCGCTGCCGATATTGACAAGTTCCTCGCCTACGCGCCGCACGCGGACATCGTCAACGGCACGCGAATCGTTGAAACCTTGCGCGAGCGCTCGACGCAACTCACGACGTTCATGTTCTACGGCAACCTCTTCGTGGCCAAGCTGCTGGAAGCCAAGCACCTGGGCCGGGGCACGCTGACTGATGTGGGCTCGACCTACAAGCTGATCCGCCGCCGCGCGCTCGATCGGCTGATGCCGCGCCTCAATCCGGCCGTCAATCTGGAATTCAACGCGCATTTCATGGACATCGCGCTCGCCGCCGGATTCGCCTTCATCGAATGCCCGATCACTTTCCATCCGCGCGTCGGCGTCTCGAAGGGCGGCAATGCGAGCAATCTCCGCGCGCTTAAAGTCGGGCTCGGCATGATGCGCGGCGTCACCTTCGGCTGGCGGGCGGCGTCGTGACTTCCTCCTACCACGCAACGCGTTTCACCGAAGAAGAAAAACGCGACGTGCTCTGGAGAACCTTGTGGCGCAGCTATTTCAAAACCCGCGTTCCGGAAGACGGCTGCGTGCTCGATCTCGGCTCGGGTTACGGCCAGTTCATCAATAATGTTGAAGCGCGCCGGCGCATCGCGATCGACGCCTGGGCGGGATTTCCCAACCATCTTGCGGACGGCGTCGAAGCGATTGTCGGCGACGTCGCCGATCTCCGCATGATCGACGACGGGGTCGTCGACTTCGCTTTCGCAAGCAATATTTTCGAGCATTTGCCGCAGGAGCGCGTTGCGAAGGCGCTGTCGGAGGTTCGCCGCGTTCTTTCCGGGCGCGGGACCTTGACCATCCTGCAGCCAAATTTCGCCTACGCGTATCGCGAATATTTCGACGACTACACGCATGTTTCGATCTGGTCGCATGATTCGATGAGGGATTTTCTAGAAGCCAACGGCTTTGATGTCGTCGAATGCCGCCCGCGCTTCTTGCCGCTGACGATCAAATCGCGCCTGCCGGTCTGGCCGATCCTGATCAACGCTTATCTCGCCTCCCCGATCAAACCGATTGGCAAGCAGATGCTGCTCGTCGCAAAGCCCAGCCGTTAGAGCGCGTTCCCTAAAAGTGGATACCGGTTTTCGGAAAGAACACGCGACAAAACAAGACTCTAGAGCATGTTCTCCGACTCTGATTTTTTGAGAACATGCTCTAGCGCCGCTGCAGCACGCGGATAATGCCTTCTTCAGCGATCGGCGCATAATCATCGAGAAGCGTCGGATCGCCGGCAAGCAAGGCCTTAGTGAGCCACAGGCAGCCTGGCGCCGCACATTGGAGGATGATTTCCGGTTTCTTGTCGCGGATAACTTCGCGCGTGCGCGCAATGTCACGATCAAAGTAGCCCTGATACAACTTTCTCTTCGCCAGGCTTAACTCGGGCTTGTGAAGCGCGATCCTTGCGTAATGCGCGACCCACTGACTGTGAATGCGGTCGATCCAACGCGCATGAATATGCTCGGCGAGCGGAAAGCCGATTGCAATAACCGGCGAAATCGCCATCGTCGTTGGATGGTCGATGGTCTTTGCCCAGGACAGATCATGCATCTGGGGCTTTGCGTCGTCGAAGCCGATGAAAAGACTTGCAGCAGCGAAAAGCGCAATACCGCTATGAATGAGTCGGCGGCCTGTTTTTGCGGCGGCGGAAACACACGGCCAAAACGCAATCGCCAACGCGATGAAGGCGAACAGCGCCGCCGGCAAGATATGATAGGGAAAATACTTCCCTTGCGCAAAGTAGATCGCCGCGAAGGATACGACTAAGATAAGGGCGTAAACCGACGCCGCTGGAAATTCGTGTTTATTGAGAAGAAGAGCGCCTGCCGCCGCGCAAAGCAGCGTCGCAAAAAAGGAAGTCGTAAATCCCTCGTCCGCGCTGGCGCGCACCGGTACATAAACGTCGCGCATCAACTGCGTGACGCCCCCAAGATATGCCGGAAAGGCGACGAGCGAGATCGCCGTTAGAAGAACGCCGACCGCCGCCGCGACCGGCAGGAAGCTTGGAAACAGAAATCTTAGACTACGCGTGCGCGTCCATTCACAAGCGGCGAGCCCCAAAAAGGGAAGCGCAAAGAGCGGCGGCTTGATCGCAAAGGCCAAACCGGCGAGCGCCGCAGCGATCGCGCGATCAGCTAAGCAAGGCCATTCATTCCCCTCAGCGCGCCTGACGAAGATTGCGAAGGCCGGCAAGGAAAACGCAGCGGCGAAATATTCGCGCTGGGCGAAGGCGTCATTCGAAAGGATGAAAAAAAAGACCGCCGCCGGCAAGGTGACGACAAAGCGGCTCGGCCCGGAGCCTTCAATGCGCTCCGGCAGAAGATGTTGCGTGAAGGCGAGCGCGAGGAATATCGCTGCATAGGTCGTCGCGAATACCGTCAGCTCGGAATTAACGCCGAAAATCTGCGCCATCCACGCGCCCGGCATATAGAGCAATGTCGGGACCGGCGGCGTCGTCTCAAAAATATCGACCCAGCCTTTTTCGCCGGAGAGCATGCGCTCGCACATCGATGTGAGCCAGCTCACGTCGGGCGTCGCGCCATCCTGGCGCAGCAGAAGCGAGCCGGCCGCAATCGCGCCGATAGCGGCCCAGAACTTCGCGCTCGTCGATATTTCGCTGCGATATGCGAGCGTCGCCGTCATGGCCGCGCCCCCGATGCGGTCTTGCGAATGCGGTAGAGAACGAATCGCGCGCCATGCGCGAGCTCTTCGAGACGCGCCGGGATGGGATTGGGCTTTAAGGGACCGACAATATAGAGATAATCGTAATCGTGCGTCCAATTTCGGAGATATTCCGGTGTTGCGCGCGGCGGCGCGCCCGCTGCGATTGACTTTAGATATGCGGTCGGAACCGGTCCTGCGCAGGCGACATCAAGGCGGCGAATGAAGGCGCGCGCTTCGATTGGCTGCTTGTCGGGGTCGGTGAAAAGCGTCGGCGTAAAAGCGTTTGCGAAATGCACGGCGAGCGTCGGCGCGTGATAAATGGGATATTCGGCGAGATCTTCCGGCGGGTCTTCGCCCGCGCCGCTTTCGCCGACGAGAACGCGCGCGCCTTTGTCGATCAGAGCGAAGGAGTCGATCATCGTGCGGTATTCGGGCGCATAGGATGTCCAGATCGACATGACGAGCGCGATATTTGCAAGCGCTGCGGCCGAAAGCGCGCCGAAAGCGGCTATTCGCCAGCCCGCGTTCGGGAGCCGCAGCGTCATGAAGGCGGGCAGGATGAGCGCCGCGACAGGCAATAGGCGGACGTCGACAAACGACGTCCCGAACAATCTCGACGGGATCAGGATGAAGAGGGCCAAAAAACCGAGACCGATTACGACCCCGGGGCGCGCCATTCGAAGGTGGCCGCGCTCAGAGAGGTAGAGCGCGCCGGCGCAAAGCGCCAACATGGAGATCGCCGAAAGAGGAAAATTGTAGCCGCTCAGCATATGGAGAAACGCCATTGGCTTGGCGCCGAGAAGCCAGATCGTTCCCGCTCCGCTCGCGGCGCCGCCGCGAAGAACATAGAGAGCCAATAAAGGTGCAGCCGGCGCGGCAAGAAGGAGAAAGCGCGGGAGGGCGCGCGCGAAATCCGCGCGCAACGAGCGAATGCGCGAGAGCTCGTAAAACCCGAGCACCGCGCCGTAGATTCCGAAGGCGCAAAAATGTGCGACAAAGAGAAGGGCGCAGAAGGCGCTATGAACGGCGAGCTTCGTCCGCCAGCCGCGAGCGTCGACGCCCAGCATGGCGGCGAATCCCCAGAGCGCCGCCCCGGCGCCGAATTCGAAATTCAAAAAGCCGAAGGCGAAAGGCAGGCTATAGAGGAAAAGGCATCCGAAGAACGGTGAAAGCGCGATGCGCCCTTTGACGACACGCTCGACCGCCATCGCGCCGGTCAGCACCAGAAGCTGGCTCAAAAGCAGAAAGGCCCGCGTCGCCGCGATCGGCCCGATGAATTTCGCCGCATAGGGAACGACGAGATCCATGGCGAGATTGGGATAGAGCCGCCAATGCGCCTCATAAAACGGATTGGCGCCCGCTGTCCCCGCCCGGCTCAAAATGTCCATGCGCGCCAAATGATTGAGATAGTCAACCATCGCCGGGATCGGCGTGACGATCGTCGGCGCGAGCGCAAATGCGACCATAGCTGCGCCGAGCATCGGTAGAACCGCATCGCGAAAAGCAGCTGATGGAAAGGGCAGACGAATAACGCCAGCCTGACGTTCAGCCGTGATCGTCGCCTCGCTCATTCTCGTCTCCCCGCCCTCGCCCGTCTCATTATCGGCCGAGCGCCTTGCGATTTCGTCACCGCCGCCCCAATGAACGCCCTCCAAGTTGCGGATTGACGCTTCGTTAGCGATTTCCCGCCAATTTTTCCGGCGCCGTTCATGAGGCGGGCATAAGATGGGCCAGACTTCCCGCAATCCGGGCGCGATCGCGCTTTCCATTGTGGCGCCGTGCCGCAATGAGGAGGCCAATATTGCGGCGCTCTGCGCGCGCATTTCCGCGGCGGTGCGCGCCGAAGTCGGCGAGAATTTCGAGATCGTGCTCGTCAATGACGGCTCAACCGACCACACTTGGCGTGAGATCAAGGCGGCGAACGCTGCAGACGGGCATGTCCGCGGCGTCAATCTCTCACGCAATTACGGTCACCAGCTCGCGCTGACGGCGGGGCTCGCCGCCGCGCGCGGCGCGCGCATCATGATGGTCGACGCCGATCTCCAGGATCCGCCGGAACTCATTGGCGAGATGATGGCGGCGCTCGATGACGGGGCCGATGTCGCTTACGGCCAGCGCCGCCAGCGCGCCGGCGAGACGCTGTTCAAACGCGCCTCGGCCGATCTCTTCTATCGGGCGATCAGCGCACTTTCTGATTTCGCTCTCCCGCGCAATACTGGCGATTTTCGCCTCATCACGCGACGCGTGCTCGATGACTTCCTTGCGATGCCGGAGCGCCATCGCTTCGTCAGGGGCATGATCGCCTGGGTCGGCTATCGACAGGTCGCTGTCCCTTACGACCGCGACGCGCGCCAAATGGGCGCCACCAAATATACGCTGGCGAAGATGCTGCGTTTTGCAATGGATGCGGTGACGAGTTTCTCGACCGCGCCCTTGCGCATCGCTGGCATGATGTCGCTCTTCGCTTTCTTCATCGCGGGGCTCGCGATCGCCTACGTCTTTTACGGGGTCATCGCCGGGGACACGGCGCCCGGCTGGGCGAGCGTCTTGACCGCCGTCAGCTTCTTCTCCGGCGCGCAGCTTCTTTCGACGGCGATCATCGGCGAATATCTCGGACGCCTTTATATGGAATCAAAGGGCCGGCCGCTTTTCCTGGTCGCGGAGACGACGGATGAGGCGGCGGCTGCCGATTCCTCCTCGAGCGAAGTCGACTGGGATCAGATTCGCGAAGCGCTGACAGGGCCCCTGCCGGCCGCGCCGTCCGGTGAGCGCCGCGCCGGGTGAGCTTAATGCGCCTCGTCCCAATTGGCGCCGGCGCGCGCCTCGACGACGAGCGGCACAGAAATGTCGACCGCCGGCAATGGCGCTTCCGCCATCACCTTTGAGACGAGATGCGCCGTTTCATCCGCCGCTGACTTCGGGCATTCGAAGACAAGCTCGTCGTGAACCTGCAGCAGCATCTTCGCGGGGAGCTTTGCTTTCTCGAGCGCCGCCGGCATACGGATCATCGCCCGGCGAATGACATCGGCGGCGGCGCCTTGAATCGGCGCATTGATCGCCTGACGCTCAGCATAGCCGCGCATCGCCGGATTCTTGTCGTTGATGCCGCCGACATAAGTGCGCCGGCCGAATATCGTCTCAACAAACCCGTCGGCGCGCGCCTTGCGAACGGTGTCGTCCATATATTTCTTTATGCCAGGGAATTTTTCGAAATAGGCCGCGATATAGTCCTTCGCCTCACCGCGCGGAATGCCGAGTTGATTGGCGAGCCCGAAAGCGGATATGCCGTAAATGATTCCAAAATTGATCGCCTTGGCGCGCCGGCGCACGGAAGGATCCATCCCCTCGACCGGCACGCCGAACATCTCCGACGCGGTCATCGCATGAATGTCGACGCCTTTTGCAAAAGCCTCCTTCAACGCTTTCAGGTCCGCAATATGCGCGAGCAGCCTTAATTCAATCTGGCTGTAATCGGCGGAGAGAAGAACATTGCCCTTTTCCGCAATGAAAGCCGCGCGGATCTTGCGGCCGTCTTCCGTCCGTATCGGGATGTTCTGGAGATTGGGATCGGTCGAGGCGAGCCGCCCGGTCGTCGTCGCGGCCAGCGAATAGGAGGTATGGACGCGGCCCGTCTCCTTGTTAATCGCGGCGGGCAAGAGGTCGGTATAGGTGCTCTTGAGCTTGGTGAGGCTGCGCCAGTTCAAGATCGCGCGCGGCAACGCCTCGCCTTCGGCGGCGAGCGTTTCGAGAACGTCCGCTTTGGTCGACCAGGCGCCGCCCGCCGTCTTGCGCCCGCCGGGAAGCCCTAACTTGCCGAACAGAATGTCGGAAATCTGCTTCGGCGAACCGAGATTGAAGCTTTCGCCGGCAAGCTCGTACGCCTCGGCCTCATAGCCCGCAGCGCGCTGCGCGAAATCGGTGGAAAGACGCGACAACGCCTGCGGGTCGATCTTGACGCCCTCGCGCTCCATCGCAACGATAACCGGCATCAAGGGCCGCTCGAGCGTTTCGTAGACTGTCGCCTTGCCTTCCGCAGCGAGGCGCGGCTTTAGGACCTCGAACAATCTCAGCGTGATGTCGGCGTCTTCGGCGGCGTATTCGCTCGCCTTTTTTATCTCTACCTCATCGAAGGTTTTCTGATTCTTGCCGCTCCCGGCGACGTCGGAAAATTTGATCGTGTCGTGATCGAGATGACGCTTGGCGAGCTCGTCCATGCCATTGCCGCCGCGCCCGCAATCGAGCGCATAAGAAAGCAGCATGGTGTCGTCGAACGGCGCGATTTCGACGCCGTAACGCGAGAGCAGCAGCGAATCGAATTTGAGATTGTGGCCGATCTTGAGGATCGAGGGATCTTCAAGCATCGGCTTTAGAGTCTTGATCGCCGTTTCGAGCGGCATCTGCCGCGAGACGTCTTCATCGTCGAAAGCAAGGCCCTTGCCGCCGTGGCCGAGCGGGATATAGCAGGCCTCGCCCGGCCTGAGCGCCAGCGACACGCCGACAAGATTCGCCTGCATCGCATCGAGACCGTCCGTCTCCGTATCGACAGCGATGAGGCCGCGTTCCGATGCTCGGCGGGCCCAGTCTTGAAGCTCTTTTGGTTCGAAAATCGTCTTGTAGCCGGCGACATCGACCGGCGTGGGCGCGGCGGACGGCGCGGCTTCGCCGTTCGCGCTTCGCTTGCCGTCGAGATCGGCGACGACGCGGCGCGCCAGCGTGTTGAACTCCATCTCGCCTAAGAATTTGAGGAGTTTTTCCCGGTCGATTTCCGGCATTTTGAGAGCGTCAAGCGGCGCCGGCAACGCTATGTCGGTTTCGAGCGTTACGAGCTTTTTCGAAATGCGCGCGGCTTCGGCGTGTTCGATCAGGTTTTCGCGGCGCTTTTCCTGTTTGATCTCCGAGGCGCGGCTGAGCAGCGTCTCGAGGTCGCCATAGTCATTGATGAGCTGGGCCGCGGTTTTGATCCCGACGCCGGGCACGCCCGGCACATTGTCGACCGAATCGCCAGCGAGCGCCTGCACGTCGATAACCTTTTCCGGCGGCACACCGAACTTTTCAATCACTTCCTCACGGCCGATCTTCTTGTTCTTCATCGTGTCGAACATCGACACATGATCGGAGACGAGCTGCATCAAATCCTTGTCGGACGAGATGATGACGACCTCGCCGCCCTGGCTTTCGACATATTTCGCGTAGGCCGCAATAAGGTCATCCGCCTCATAGCCTTTCATCTCGAGGCAAGGGACGTTGAACGCGCGGGTCGCTTGGCGAACGAGCGGAAATTGCGGAACGAGATCCTCCGGCGGCTCCGGCCTATGCGCCTTATATTCAGGATAAAGATCGTTGCGGAAGGTTTTCGCCGAATAGTCGAAGACGACGGCAAGATGCGTCGGGTCGTGCTCGTCCGCCATGTCGCAGAGAAGCTTGTAGAGCATGTTGGAAAAGCCGGAGACGGCGCCGACGGGCAGCCCGTCCGATTTCCTCGTCAAGGGCGGCAGCGCGTGATAGGCGCGAAAAATATAGCCGGAGCCGTCGACGAGATAGAGGCGGATAGGGGCTTTGCTCATCGCTCGGCGGTCCTGATGGCGGCGTGCATCGGTTTTAAACGCTTCAAGCGGCGCGCGTCTACGCCTCGAAGCGTCGAACGCCGCTGAAAATTTCCGCCCGTCGCCGCCGAAATGCTATCGCGTTAAATCGCGCCATTGTCCGCAAAGACGGCCGATGTCGACTTCAGGCCGCCTCCAGCGACGCCGAAGACGACTGAGAAATTTCCGGCTGTCGTTTATTCCGCCGCAAGGGCGCGACCCGTCTCAGGGGTGCAAGGTCGCCTTGCTCATAGGGCGGAAAGAAATCCCCTCCAGATATCCAGCCATTCGCGTTCGCAAAGATGCGGCTTCTTATTTCCGATGAGCTCCCGCGACAGGGAAATCGCCCAGCCGCCATACCAAAATAAATTCGCAGCCAATAAACCGGTCCGCCCGTAGAATTTCCTGAAATACCGGCTTCTCGACCGATACCAATATCCTGGGCGCCGTTGTCGGTTGGCGGTGTTTTCAACTACCGGATTGCTCTGTCCCTCATAATGTACGACGACCGCTTCCGGCTGATGAAGAACGCCCCAGCCGGCGTTTCGCGCCGACCGGCAATAGTCGACATCGTCGAAATAGAGGAAATACCCCTCATCAAGCACGCCGACTTGCTGAACGACCTCCTTCCGCAGCAATGCACAACAAAAGCTGGTCCACGGCGGCGCAACCGGACGTTCCGATGGGAAGATCGGCACGTCCCAATTCTTCAATAGCTTCGTCACGGGTCCGGTTCTGGCCGAACGAATGAGTTCGCTCACCGGCGAAATATATCTGAAACAGCTGACCTGCGCGCCGCCATCGACGCTTTCAATTCGCGGCCCAACAATGCCGATATCCGGGCTGCTGTCGGCGGTTTCGAGCAATCTTTTAATGGTGCCGGGGCGCGCGATCGTATCGGCGTTGAGAAGCAAGAAGTAGTCATAGTCAGCGCCCGAATTCAAAGCGTCGTTGAGGATCACATTGTTTCCGCCGGAAAAGCCGCGATTGGGAAAGACGGTCTTGACGTAAGCCCAGTCCTGCCACCCGTTGCCGACAATCGCCCTGTTGAGGAACGCCGCGGTATCGTCTTCATTGCCGTTGTCGCAGATGCCGACCTTCATTCCGGGATTAGCCGCCGCCTCGCCCGCCAGCGACTGCAGGCATGCAAGCGTCAGATCCATCGCTCGGTAGGAAGTGATGACGACGAGCAGTTTCATTTGGGCCGGTTTTGCAGATAGAACTCGGCCATCTGGTCCCAAGCGGCGGTTTCATCAAATCCCAAGGCGGCGATATCGGGTTGATCAAAATTCGCTCGGGTCAGCGGCTCGTCGAATGCGATCTGTTGCGCCAACGTCAGCGCGCAGGGCTTGTTGAGGCGGAGTTTCATTTCCGTCGAAAGCCGCCGGGCGAACGCGCCTTGGGACTCAATGTATCCGCTGGGATTGAGTTGGGCTTTGGTTGTCCCCGCGGCGATTTCTTCGGCGAAATGGCGATAGGCTTTCGCCAGTAGCGACACATGAATATTGTCGCGCACATAGTCAGGCGTATTGACCGCGGGAGTCTTGTCGTTGAGCCAGCTATCGATCAGATAGGCGGTGAATCTCTTCTCTTCAAACGGGCCGAATGGATTCGGGATTACGAAGCGCGCCAGTTTTACATCCAGCCGCTGACACCAGAATCTAAAAATTTCCGCCGTCAGGCCTTTTGACAAGCCATAAGGCGAAAAGGCGCGCAGCGGCCGCTCACCTTCTCCCTCGTTCTGCTCGAACACGCTGCCCGTCAACAGAACCTTTCCGCAACCGGCGTCGGCGAGCTGCGCAAGGACGCTTTTCAGATTTCGGGTATTAGTTTCGAGCGCAGCCAGGACGTCAAAATCAGCGCTCTTATAGCCTTTCACGAAAGCGGCGTGATGACAAAGAAGGTCCCAGTCTTTTTCCTGCGCGATCAATTTCAGGAAGGCTTCGTCGCCAAACGCGCAGCTCCACGTCGGGCGGCAGAGGTCCAGGATTTTATTGACCCTGCGGGCTCGCAGATCCTCATATTGATCGGCGCTTGCCTTCGTGAAAGCGGCGAACACTTCATGGCCGGCCGCGGCGAGTTCCTTGATGAACCAGTAGCCGGTGAAAGAACTGCCGCCAGTGAATAGGATCTTCACGAGAGGCCCTTAAACCTGTCGACGCCATGCCATTCAGGGTCGAAGTCCGGCCACGATTTGTCCTTGGCTGAGATTTCACTCGGTTCGATCGGCCATTCGATGTCAAATTTGGGGTCGTTGTAACGCACCCCGCGTTCTAATTCCGGCGCGTAGAGATCCGACACCAGATAAAAGGCTTCGGTGTTCTCTTCGAGCGTGATGAACCCGTGAGCGAACCCTTGGGGACAATACATCATCAGCCGGTTATCTGCGGTCAGCGTTTCTCCGAACCATTCGCCGAAAGTCGGCGATTGCGGCCTGAGGTCGAGAATGACGTCGAACAAGGCGCCGCGGATACAGCGTACAACCTTCACCTCCGCCGACGGCGGCAACTGATAGTGCATGCCGCGCAACGTGCCTTTCTTGCCGGTCAACGAGTTGTTGATCTGCGCGAACGATCGCGCGAGGCCGTGGGCGGCGAATTCCTCGGTGCAGAAAAAGCGCGCGAAAAACCCGCGGTCATCGCCGCGCTTTTCGAGCTCGATCGTATAGGCGCCGCTCAAGGGCGATTGATGAAATTTCAACTTGCGTTTCCCAATTCGATCGTCATCTGCGCGCTTGGCGGAATGAAGGTGACCGCGTTCTCCTATATCCACCGCAAATCCGATGACAGGGCGCCGTTCCGGATATGCGACTCAAGCATTTTGAGACGCATCCAGTTCGACTGACGAAAGTCGCCATCGGCGAAATTCATGCCGCGCAATCCTTCTATCAATCCGAGGACGGCCTCGTCGATATCCACTTGCGGTTGATGCCTTGGCGCCAGTTCTCGAAATAGCGCAAAGTTGACCCGATAGGAGCGTTTATCAGGCGGCGCCTCAGTGTTGATTGAAACTTCAGCGCCCGGGATCAGCGCCGCCGCTTTCAACGCGAGGTCTTTGATCTGGTAATTCCATCGATCGCTGCCGGCGTTGACTGCGATGAAATCGCCGCCCTCCCGCCGTTCGATGCCCCAGATAAGCGCGCGCGCAAAGTCTTTGACATGGATGAGCGGGCGCCATGGCGAGCCGTCGCTGAGCACGGTGATTTTGCCGGTGGTCATGGCGCAGGCGACAAAATCGTTGAGCACCAGATCGAGTCTCAGCCTCGGCGACATGCCGCAGGCGGTCGCGAATCGCAGCGCCGTAACTTTGAAATCGGCCGACGCCAAGCGCTCAAGCTCTCGCTCCATCGCCACTTTCGACTGCGCATAAGCGGTCAGCGGATTTAGCGCGTCTTGCTCGGATTTGGCTTCCGCGCCAGCCTCCCCATACATGCTGCAGCTCGAGGCGAAGACGAATGATTTAACCCCCCGCGCTTTCGCTTCGCGCGCGATCGCCTTGCTGGCCGCATCATTGATCGCCGCTGTCACCGCCTCATATCGGTTCCCCATCGGGTCGTTGGAAATGGCGCCGAGATGAATCACCGCATCGACGCCATCCAAAATTTCCGCCGGGAATTCGCGCATGTCGCCGAAAATCTGCCGATCGATTTCGCGTTCCGGCAAAAAAGCGGCGCCCGTCAGGCAGTGAGCGAAATAGGCGCTGTCAAAGCCCCAAATCTCGGCGCCCGGATGGCTGCGGCGAAGTTCGGGATAAAGCAGCGGGCCGATATAGCCCATATTTCCTGTAATCAGCACTCTCATGCGCGTTCTACCACCATCAACATTACAAGCAGCCTATGACCAAACGACGGAACCGCTTATTGCGGCGTCAGTCCCGCCATAATTTCCATGGCGCTTTTTTCGATTCCCACAGCGATTCCAGGTAGCGCTTGTCGCGCAGCGTATCCATCGCATGCCAAAAGCCATGATGCAGGAAGATCGACAGCTCGCCGTCCTTGGCGAGGTTTTCCATCGGTTCTCTTTCCCAGACGGTGGCGTCGCCTTCAATGTAATCAGCGACCTTTGGCGACAGGACAAAGAACCCGCCATTAATCCAGCCGCCGTCGCCTTTGGGTTTTTCCTTAAAGCCGGTCACTTCAGAGCCTTCGAAATCGATGGCGCCGAACCGGCCCGGCGGCTGTACGCCGGTGACGGTGGCGAGCCGATTTTCCTGCTTATGAAACTTCACCAGCGCACTGATGTCGATATCAGCGACTCCGTCGCCATAGGTGAGGCAAAAGCAATCATCATCCTTTACATAATCGATGATGCGTTTGATTCGCCCGCCGATCATCGTCT
>OBLQ010000523.1_pt1 | contig 14655 bp, 9 predicted proteins | sample 1519881 | NCBI WGS metagenome assembly OBLQ01 (sample SAMN01911456, study PRJEB22533) | soil metagenome | biome: Soil | place: Malaysia | collected 2012-04-30 | depth DG_metagenome m | reverse complement strand
GCTTTGTCGAACATTTTCTGCTGGAAGCAGAAGAACACAGGCACGGTGTTTCTCCACCGACGTTTACTCCCAAAGAGCAGCGCGGTCTTCCAGGATTAAGCAAAGAGGACATATCTCATATGTTAAAACGGGAACTGTTCGCTGGAGAAACGCCTCCTATCAATCGCGGTCTTTGCGAACTGCTGCGCATCGGTTCCGATGGGTTGTTGGCCCCCCTCTGGAATTTTTTGCACATACTCCATAAGGACTGGTCTGGAGATCAAGTCGAGCGCAAGGACGGGAGCAACCGACAGTTTTTTGATCTCAAAGATTCTTTTTTTGATCCTCACGCTGAAGTTACGGACCTGATTCGCCGTTTCCCTGATGTTTTGCTGTATATGGCGCGAGGGACAAGCTACCCGGGCGGCCCTTATGAGGTGTTAAATTTCACTAGCCAAGAACTCGAAAGCCTCGGCATTAAAAAAGGTCTCTCCTTGGGGGAGCTTTTGAGCAAAACCATTGGACTCTGTTTCGACCCTTGGTACCGCTACCGTCCCATCCTATGGTCGGAAATGCGTGACCCGAAACATTGGCGGCCTTGGGCTGAAACGGAAGCCGGAGTCGAGATGCTGACCGAGTGGATTCTCCCCTGGACCGTCGCGACGGGTCTCATGACGCTAAAACCGGATCGTTATGGGAAACTTTACGTTTCCGTGAAGTCTTTGCCCGGTTTCATGTTTTTTGCAAAAAAATATGGGTGGACTGACCAGAGAGTTTTGGATTTCTTTCTTCAAGATTGTCTCCCTTATCTCAAAAAACCGCGCCATGAAGACCGGTCCGATTTAGCTCCTTTACAGCCTTTGGGATCCGATCGACTCTTGAGCGAGCTGTCTTCGGCTGGTCTCAAAGAAATTTCTCATCTAAGTCGCCAGGTAACGTTTCTACATGATTGGGCTATGAGTCATTCTCCGAATACATTAGTTGGAAATGTTCGACACTATGACAATATTGGCGTTTATAACGGAAAGCCGGTCTCGCTAAGCATAGAAAGTTCTGAGGAAGGCTTTATTACTTTGACTATAGATGTTGGAGATAAAGAAGAGGCATTTATTTCTACTCCCAGAGTCATTACAAAAGAGGATTATTTAGGAGAAGGTCGACTCCTATCAAACGTCCCCGTTAGAGAATGGATAGATCGTCTTTGTGAGCTTATGAGTGAGAGTCCTTAGCCCTGTAGGGCAGTCAACGAATACTTTTGAAAATCCTGTCTCGCTTTACCCTCATTCCACCCACCGCCGCACCTCATCCGCCAAATAATAAGGCACAGCGAAAATATTCGGCACCGCTTCCGGCAAGGGCGGGCCTCCGTAAAATAAAAAGCCCCGACCTCGCGGCGAGTAGCGGCTCAAGTATTCCCGTAAAGAAAATAAATAATTCTTTTTCAAAGTCGGCGCGATCTTGCATTCCATCGGATAAACGATGTCTCCCACTTTGACCGAAAAATCGAGCTCGGCGCGGCTCGTGAGTTTTAAGCCGTAGAGCTTATCACCGAAACCGATCCGCAGCGCCAAGGCCACGGCGTTTTCGATGATGCCGCCCAGCGGCGTCCGCAAAGCGCTCGAGGCGACCGCCGTCAAATCCGCCGTTTCCAATCCCCTCAGACGTAACGCACTCAAAACGCCGACGTCATAAAGGTAGCGCTTGGGAGCGAATTTGTTTTTTTCAGGTTCAAAGCCGATTTGTTCGACTTTGAGGATGAGTCTCCACTTTTCCAAACGCGAAAAAATTCCCGAAACTTTCTTGTAGCCCGGCGCATCCAAGCGTATCGCCTGCGTATCTTTGCTGGGCGAGCCGACGTTGGCCGCCGTTGCCTCCATGCAGCGGCGGAACAAATTGACTTCTTCGAGGGAAAAGTAACGGACGAAATCGTCCTCGTAGCTTTTGTAAATATCCGCGCGCCGGGCGGCGTAATCTTTTTTTTCGATGAAATAAGTGACGACTTCGGGCAGGCCGCCGACTTTGAGATAGTCGCCGTAACAAGCCAAGAGCCGCTGATGTTTGTCCGCGGAAATGGCGTCGCCCGGATGAAAGCTCTCCAGAGTTTTAACTAAGGAATGCTGCTCGAGCGCGCCGAGAAATTCCTTGAACGACAAAGGCCAGAGCTCAAAAAAAGTCTCGCGCCCGACCGGAACTCTTGACGCCTCCCGATGAATTTCGCTGATTTGAGAACCGGTCAGCAGGACGGTGGCGTTCTCCCACTCTTCTTTCATGAAACGGATGAAAGAGCCTAAACGACCGCTGACTTGGGCCTCGTCGATGGCCAGAATGTCACGCTGAGGATCAAAGCCGTGTCGGTCGCGAAGCCAATCCTCAAAATCCTGAAACTCGGCGCAACGGTCGATACTTGTGGCAAAAGAAGGAGTTTTTTCGAGATTGAAGTAGAGATGCGGGCGGGCCGCGAGTAGTTCCTGAAGCAAAGTCGTTTTGCCGACCTGGCGAGCCCCAATCAATACGGCCACATCTTGATGTTTTACTTTTTTATTAATAAAATCAATAAGTTGATGCTTTGTTTGCCTGGGATAGCCCATTTCCATAAGAAACCCTATTCTTTTATTTACGTAATTTTAAGAAAAAATATTCTTTTTATTACGTAATTTAAAGAAATATTTTTCTTTTTTCCACATTATTTTTTTCGTGGTTTCCACAGATCCTCAAAGGGTTCAAGCGAGCGCAATCCCTGCAAAGCCGCGGGCTGAGCGGGCTCATGCCAAAGATATTTTCTTGCCTTTCGAAGAATCCCCGCGGCGTGGGGTTCTTCAAATTATCTTGCCAGCAAGCCCGCTCGGCCCCATACCTCCGCCATGTCCACTCCCGATGAAGTTTCTGAAGTGACTCCCGATCCGCTGGGCGAGATTTCCCAAGAAGACCAGGTTCAAAGCGCCGAGGCCGAACTGACGGGAAAAGCCGGCATGGTGGGCGCCGTGACTTTGCTCAGCCGACTCTTCGGGCTGGCCCGAGATTCCGCCATCGCTTATGTCCTCGGTACTCGCGCCGCCGCCGACGCCTTCTATGTCGCCTTTCGTATTCCCAACCTGCTCAGGCGCTTGCTCGCGGAAGGAAATCTCACTTTGTCTTTCGTTCCGGTCTTCACCGAGTCGCTGAAAAAATCCAAAGCCGAAGCCAAACAAGTCGCCGATATCACCTTCACGATTCTCTTGGTCCTACTTTTCTTCGTCACCCTGCTCGGAGTCCTCGGCGCGGGTTTATTCGTGCGCCTCACCGCTTTGGGTTTCGCCGCCGACCCGCAAAAATTCGCTCTGACCGTGTCCTTGACGCGCATCACTTTTCCCTACATTTTTCTCGTTTCGCTCGGCGCACTGGCCATGGGCATTCTCAATGCGCGCCGGAAATTCCTCGTGCCGGCCTCCGCGCCCATTCTGCTCAATATCGGCATCATCTTCGGCGCCTTCGGCTTGTCGCGCTACTTTGAGGTGCCTTCGGTCGGAATCGCCTGGGGCGTGATCGTCGGCGGAGTTTTGCAACTGCTCATTCAAATACCGGTTTTGCTCCGCGAAGGATTTTTGCCGCGCTTGAATTTTAACTGGCGTCACCCCGCAGTGCGAAAAATCACCCGCCTCATGTTGCCCAGCGTCTACGGTTCGGCGGTTTATCAAATCAATCTGCTCGCCATCACTTTCATGGCTTCCTATTTGCCCACCGGAGCGGTCAGCTATCTTTGGTACGCCGATCGGGTGATCGAGTTTCCGCTCGGTGTCTTTGCCATTTCGCTCGCGACCGTGGTGCTGCCGACCCTTTCCGAACACGCCGCCGACAAAAATTTCGCCCGCATGAAGCATGCCTTTCGCGAAGCCCTGGCCACGGTTTGGCTGGTGAATATTCCCGCCGCCGTCGGCTTGGCGGTGCTGGCCGAGCCGATTATCGCCTTGCTCTTCTACCGCGGCGGTTTTACCCAGGAGTCGACCCGGCTGACCGCGCAGGCTTTGCAATGTTTCGCGCTCGGTTTGCCTTTCGTTTCGGCGACGCGCATCACCGCCTCGGCTTTTTATGCCGTACAAGAGGCGAAAAAGCCGGTGCGCGCGGCCAATTGGGCCATGGTCATCAATATCGTCGCGGGTTTTATTTTGATGTGGCCGCTGGGACATCGCGGTTTGGCGCTCGGCGTCGGTATCGGCTCGACGGCCAATTTTCTCATGCATATCTGGGATTACCGCCAACAAGTCGGATCCTTGGGGCTGCGTTCGCTTTTGACTTCGCTGGTGAAAATGTTCCTCGGAGCCGTGGCGATGGCGGCGGCGCTCCTGACGCTCCGGCATTTTTGGAATTGGACCTTCGCTCCTTTGCCGAGGCGCGCTTTATTCGTTTTCGCGATGATCGCCGTGGGCGCGACGATTTATTTTTTCACGGTGCTGAGTTTCAAGGTGGAAGGCACTGAGATTTGGCGCAGACGCCTTCGCAGCCTTTTGCGGCGCCGGAAAAAAGCTTAAGGGTACCTCTAAAAACTCCGCTAATGGCCCGCTCGCTTCGTTACGGACCCAAAAAATCCTCATGTATTTCCATATACACTCCGGTTTTTTGGGGCCCCCGTGCCTCGCGATCGGACCATTAGCGGAGTTTTTAGAGGTACCCTTAAGAGTCCCTGTCCCGTATCCATCGGTTTAATGAAAGCCGTAATGGACTACTTTCCGGCAACGGTCGTGATTTTCCCGTCGGGTGTAATCTTACGAATGCGATCGTTGCTTCTATCGGCAAAGAAGATATTTCCGGATGCATCTACAGCGAGGCCGTCCGGATAATAAATGCCGGCGTTGATCGCGGGTCCGCCGTCGCCGGAAAACTCGGATTTTCCCGTGCCGGCAATGGTCGTGATTTTGCCGTCGGGTGAAATCTTGCGAATGCGGTTATTGCCGGAATCCGCGATATAAAGATTTCCGTTTTTATCAAAAGCGAGGCCGCGCGGGTCTTTCAACTCCGCAGCCGTGGCGGGTCCGCCGTCGCCGGAAAAGCCGGGAGATCCCGTGCCGGCCACCGTCGTGATGCTCCCGTCCAATGCGATTTTTCGGATGCGGTGATTGTAAGAGGTGTCCGCCAAAAAAATATTTCCTGAGCTGTCGGCGGTGACACGTGTAGGTTGGGTGTACTTAGTCCTGGTGAGAGTGACCTCTCCTTGTTGGGATGTGGAAACAGTGGGATCTTTGATGGTCGTAATGATCCCCTCTGGGGTCACTTTACGAATATCGCTGCTGCCGTTGACGATCCATAGATTGCCGGTTTTATCCACGGCGAGTCCGCTGGGATCATACAATTGAGCATTGATGGCCGGCCCGCCGTCGCCGCTGATGCCTTCTGTGCCGTTCCCCGCCACAGTACTGACAATGCCGTTGGGCGCGACCTTGCGAACCCGGTCCGCTCCCCGGTCCGCGATATAAATATTTCCATTGGCGTCCACTGTCACAGCCAAGGGCCAAGACAGCGAGGTATTGATCGCCGAACCGCCGTCGCCGCTTGGAGCCTGAATTCCGTTGCCCATGACGACGCTGAGATTGGATCCGTCGGGAGCCATCTTCCACACACGAAACGCATCGCGGTCGACGAAAAGCACCTTGCCGGAGTTATCGATGGCGACGTCGGCGGGATCTTTAAGAAGTACGCTCGTGCCCAGCACCGAAGGAGCCGGACTTTGAGAAAAAGAAAAAGTCGAAGGAATTTGCAGCAAGAAAACCGTCAGAAGAAGTAAGGTTTTTTTCATGGGGGACTCCTGAATAATCAATGAAATTTGGCGTCAACGAGTACGGGGACTTCTTGCCAAAATGAAACGAAAAGCTCAATAAGTCCCGAAAATTTTCTACAAACAAGACCAGGGCAGGGCAGTGACTTGTTCGTTCAGCGCTAAGGGAGTGGAGCAACGGCAAATGACATAACCGCGTTTGGCATGTTGCCGGTTTTCTTTCAAAAAAGCCGACACATGACGCGCATCGCTGAGCGTGGGATGCTCCGTCCACTTGACTTCGACGGGAGTGAGTTTTCCTCCACGGTTGAGGATGAAGTCGATTTCCGCGCCGGCTTTGCTGCGTAGGTAATGAAGCTTGCCTGTGCCGAGGTACTGAAGTCGCTTCCACAATTCGATTCCTACCCACTGTTCGAACAAGGGACCCGGGTCGGCCCGCACGGCGGCCGAGCTCAGTGGAAATTCCGCGGCGGCGTTTCGTACTCCAAGATCGAAAAAATAAAAGCGTTCGGTCGACAAGAGGCTTTTGCGAAAACTTCCCGAAAAGGCAGGCACCCGAAAACCGAGGAACATGTCTTCCAGCAAGTGATAATAACTCTTGACCGTGGGCAGGCTGACTCCGGCTTCGCGGGAAACGGCGGCGTAGTTGATTAAACGGCCGGATTCCGCGGCGGCCAGTTGTAAAAAGCGCGCAAAGGCCGGCCAATTTTTGACCAAGGATTCGCGCCGCAGTTCTTCTTCGAGATAGACCAGGGTGTAGGCTCGGAGCAGGTCAGAACGATGTGCGGAAGCCGCCGTGGCGATTCCGGGCAGCTCCCCAAAAATCAATCGTTCGCTGAGTTCCGTCGCGGGAAACCAAGGATCATGAAGTTTGCCGGATAGCTTCATGGGCAAGAGCGCTGGGGCCATGGAGGGAGCAGCTTCAGCTTTGGCCGGCGGCCGCTCGAGTAAAAGTAAGGGATAAAGATGATGCAGGAAACTGCGACCGGGCAAGAGATTGGCGCCCGTGAGACGGAGCTTGCGGGCCGAGCTGCCGCATAAAATGAAACGCCAGCGGCGCTTGTCCGAGTCGTAAAGATGCTGAACGGCATCGAAAACGGCGGGAACGTTTTGAGCTTCGTCGATCACCACCACATTGGGTTTCCTTGCCTTGCCTAAAGCCCGGCATTGTTGGATCAGGCGGTGGGGATTTCGCAAGTACTCGGCGCGCTGGAGGGGTTCGGAAAAGTCGATCCAGATTTCGGCCTGAGGCAAGAGCTTGCGCAGCAAGGTGGACTTGCCGGTTTGCCGGGCGCCGAAGATGAGGTGAACGTAGGGCGCCGCGAATTTCTTTTTCCAGTGATTTTCAATAATCCGACTAAACATAATGTAGACTTTATAATAGTTCGACTTTTATAAAGTCAACCTCAAGATCGGTTTGACGCTGTTCTTTCCAGGTCTATTTCCCGATCGCGGAATTTATTTGAGTATTGCCGGCACATGAGGCAGGTAACTCAGCGCCCATGGAAGAAAATCTCTACTACCAACAACGCTTAGATAAGTTGAAAAAACTCCGCGACTCCGGCGTGAGTCCTTTTCCCAATGATTTGAAATGCACGCACAGCAGCGGTGAAATTTTTCGAAATCATTCCGCCGTCGCCAAAGCCGAGCTGGAAGCTCAAAAAATCGAAGTTTCCCTCGCCGGCCGCGTCATGTTCATGCGCTCCTTCGGGAAGGCTTGTTTCGTCAAATTAAAGGATCGCGACGGAACGATTCAAGCCTACGTTAAAAAAGACGCTCTCCCCGACGCGGATTGGGAAATTTTTCTACAGGCCGAAGTGGGGGACTTTTTATGGCTGCGCGGCTATCTGTTCCGCACCAAGACCGATGAGCTTTCCATTCATGCCGAAGCGCTCCGCCTTGCGGTCAAAACCTTGCAGCAACTTCCGGAAAAATTCCACGGCCTGACCGACGTCGAGGCCCGCTACCGCCAGCGCTACGTCGATTTAATCATGAACGACGAAGTCAAAGAGGTTTTTCTCAAGCGCTCCGCCGTCATTCAAAAAATCCGGCAATTTTTGACGACGCGCTCCTTCGTCGAAGTCGAAACGCCGATGATGCAGCCGATTCCCGGCGGCGCCGCGGCCAAGCCTTTTGTGACGCATCATAATGCGCTCGACATGAAACTTTACTTGCGGATCGCGCCCGAGCTTTACTTGAAGCGCCTCGTCGTCGGCGGCTTGGAGCGGGTTTTCGAAATCAACCGCAATTTCCGCAACGAAGGCATCAGCATCCAGCACAATCCCGAATTCACCATGCTCGAGTTTTACATGGCTTACGCCACTTACGAAGATTTGATGGCCTTGACCGAAACCATGCTTTCCGAACTGGCTCGGGAAATTTGCGGGAGCGCCGAAATTCAGTACCAAGGCACTGCGATCTCTTTTCAAGCCCCGTTCCAGCGCATGACGCTGAAGGAATCTCTCGTCAAGCTCGGCGGCATGAGTGAGGCCATTCTGACTTCCCGCGAGCAGGCTCTTGCCGAAGCGCAGCGCTTAGGCATCACTCTGAAAAAAGCCAAGGAAGGTTTGGGGGCCATTCTCACCGAAATCTTTGAAGAGGCGGTCGAAAAAAAACTCCTTCAGCCGACTTTCATCACGGAATATCCGACCGAAGTCTCGCCACTTTCGCGGCGCAACGAAAAGAACCCGGAAGTCACCGATCGTTTCGAGCTGTTTATTTACGGCCGCGAGATTGCCAACGGTTTCAGCGAGCTCAACGATCCCTTGGACCAGAAAGACCGCTTCCTCAAGCAAGTCGCCGCCCGCGAGGCCGGGGACGAAGAAGCCATGTATCTCGATGAAGATTTCATCACCGCGCTCGAGTACGGCATGCCGCCGACGGCGGGGGAGGGCATCGGCATCGACCGTCTCGTCATGTTGCTCGCGGATCAGGCTTCGATCCGGGACGTGATTTTGTTTCCGCATATGCGAAAGAAATGAAAGTCACCACTTTTCTCGCCATCCAATTTCTGCTCGGACAAAAGCGCCGTGGGCTGTTTTCCTTCCTGACTTGGATGGCTTTGTTCGGCGTGATTGTCTCGGCAGCGGCCTTCGTCGTGGTCGAGGCGGTGATGGTCGGTTTCGGTGAGGACTTGCAAAACAAAGTGATCGGTTTTTCTCCGCATGTCTCCGTGACTTGGCAGCCGCAAACGCAAGCCGGTTCCGAACTACGGGAGCAACTCGCGGCTTTGCCGGGCGTGCTTCGGGTCAGCCCCCTGCGCGAAGGCGAAGCGATCTTGCGGACGGAGGACGATGAACTGCAAGGCGTGAAAGTCCGCGGCCTCGATCCGGCCGATCCGCCGCTTGCCAAACAAGTGCAGGTTTTTTTTGAGGAAGGGGAAAACTGGGCTTCTCTCGAAGCGAAGGAAGAAGCTTTGCCGGGGCTATTGCTGGGGAGCGAGCTGGCCGCCGAGGCGGGCGTTCTTGCCGCTTTCGCCGAAACTGTGGAACTGCTCTATCCCTTCGGAGAGGTGGGACCCACCGGAGAAGTCGAGCCGAATATACGCCGCTTTCGAGTGGTGGGTACTTTCAAGTCCGGCTATTTCGATTATGACAGCAAGTTTGTGCTCGTCGCGCTTCCCGAGACGGCGCGACTGTTCGGCGATTATGTTCCGGAAACTTGGGGCTTGTATCTGAAAGATCCGGCGCAAGCCGAGGCGCTGAAGGCTCGCTTGGCGGGTTTTCCGGGCGTGGCGAAAATCGACACTTGGCAAGAATGGCATGAGCGGCTTTTTTCCGCCCTGAAGCTCGAACGGATCGGCATGGCGATCGTGCTGACGCTGATGATTTTGCTGGCTTCGTTCAACATTCTTTCCATGCTGATGATGGTGGTTTACGAACGAAGGCGGGATCTCGCCGTGCTCAAAGCCCTCGGTCTTCCCGAGACACAAATCGCCGCTATTTTCCGCCGTGCCGGACTGGCGATCGGCATCGCCGGCGGCCTTGTCGGGGTGGCCTTGGGAAGCGGAATTTGCCTGCTGCTGCAATCTTTCCGGCTACCGCTGCCGACTCAATATTATCTCGACGCCTTGCCCGTGCGCTTGAACCCGATTTTTTTAAGCATGACTTTGCTTTTGGCGGTGTTGCTCAGTTGGATAGCGACGCTGTTTCCGGCTCGGGAGGGAAGGCGACTGACGGTGGTGGAGGTACTCCGCTACGAATAATCGTAGGGAGGACCTTTAGGTCCGACATCTCGGCGAAGCCGGGACCTCTGGTCCCGTGTCGGACCTCAAGGTCCTCCCTACGCATCATAAGATTGACGCGAAATATGTCTTGGCGATCTTACCTTGCGAAAAAATATCTCCGCGCTCCCACGAAACGTGGCTTGCGCGTCGTGTTGGTGCTCGCGGTCTTGGGCGTGACTTTGGGTGTGGCCACCTTGATGCTGACTCAAGCCGTGCTGCAAGGTTTCGAGCGCGTGTTTCTCGAAAGCATCTTGGGCTTCAACGCCCACTTGGTCGTCTTAAAAGACGGAGAAATGTCTCAACCCGAAGTGGAACTTGCCAAACTCTCGGCCCTGCTGGGATCGGAATTGCGGGCCGCCACTCCTTTTTTGTACAGAGAAGTCCTATTGGTCGCGCATGGACGAGTTAAAGGGGCGGTTTTTAAAGGGATTGATCCCTTGACCTTTCCCAGGGTCTATGCTGTAAAGGCTCGCCTTGCCGGTGAGCCGCAAGTACCTGCAAAGATTGAAGAACTGCTTCAAGGGCCGAGTGAAATTCCCAAAGTAGTGCTGGGCGAGGACTTGGCCGAAGCGCTGGGAGTTCATCAAGCAGGGGAGACGGTCAAAGTTTTTTTGCCGCAAAAGGCGTCGAAGCTCCAAGCGGAGTCGAATTTTAAATCGTTTCGAGTGGTGGGTTTATTTAGTTCCGGGCTCTACGAATACGATCACGGTTTTGCCTTCGTCAATGCGAAGGCTTTGCAAAACTTGCTTGGCGTCGAGAGCGCGGCCACCGGTTTTGAGATGATTTTGGCTCATCCCGCTCGAGCCGACAAGATTGCCGAAAGGCTCAAGTTCGAGCTTGGTTTCGGCTACAAAGCGGTGAGCTGGAAACGACTCAACGCCACTTTGTTTACGGCTTTGCGTCAAGAACGGGCCGTGTTTCTGGTAATCATGGCGATGGTGGTGGCGGTGGCGGCCTTCAACATCGTCGGTGTTTTGCTGCTGAGAATTTTAGAGAAACGCCGCGAAATTTCCGTACTTCGGGCGATGGGCGCTCCGATTTCGGGTTTGAAGCGGGTCTTTGAGTATCAGGGTTTGGTCATTGCTTCAGTCGGCAGCCTATTGGGAATCGGCTTGGGGCTGGGACTGGCGGAGTTTCTGCAATACTCCGGAATATTGAAGTTGGAAAAGGAAGTTTATCTGGTAGAACGGCTGCCGGTAGAGATTTCACCGCTGGTGGTGGTGATGGTTGCCGCGGTCAGCATGGCCATTTGCACGGCGGCTTCTTGGCTGGCGCTGCGAAGCCTGAAACGAGCGCCCTTGGATTTGTAAATGGCCCTGATCGAGGCAAAAAATGTTCACAAAACCTATGGCGATGCCGCTGACCGTCTCGATGTCTTGAAGGGCGTCGATTGGAGGATCGAGACCGGCGAAGCCTGGGCCGTGCTTGGAGCCTCCGGAGCGGGCAAATCCACTTTGCTGCATATCCTAGGCACTTTAGATAAACCGAGCGCGGGACTTGTGACGTTTGAAGGCGTCAATCTCTTTGCTAGGTCCGACAAGGAACTCAGCCGGTTTAGAAATCGCAGTATGGGCTTTGTCTTTCAGTTTCACCATTTGCTGCCGATGCTCAGTGCCCGTGAGAACGTCATGCTTCCGGCCATGATTGCCGGGACCGCCAAAGCCGAGGCCGAGACCAAAGCCGAAGCTTTATTGCAACGGGTCGGACTCGCCGCCCGCCTGGCACATCGGCCCGGCGAGCTGTCGGGTGGTGAGCAGCAGCGAGTGGCCATTGCGAGGGCTTTGGTGATGGAACCCCGGGTCTTGTTTGCCGATGAACCGACCGGAAATTTAGACAGCCGGTCCGGAGAAGAAGTGGCCGATTTGATGTTGGAATTGCATCACGAAAAACAAATGACTTTGGTCGTGGTCACTCACAATGACCGCTTGGCCCAGCGCTTGCCGCGGCGGCTCAAGATGAGCGACGGGAGAGTAGAGCCTTGGTGAGATTTTTCATGAAGGGTACCCTGAAGTCTAAAATCGGCATCTTGCTGTTCGCTTTATTGCTTGGCTTGGCGGCGGCTTCCACGGCTCGTGCGCAGTCACGAATCGTCGATATCGAAGTCCAAGGTAATCGCAATGTCGATACCAGTGCGATTCTCCAGCAAATCAATCAGGCCAAAGGCAGCACCTATTCCAGGGAAAAAGTCAGCGAAGACGTGACCCGAATTTATAAACTCGGCTTTTTCGAGGATATTCAGGTCGAAACCCTTTCCGTCCCCGGCGGAGTCAAATTGCTCTACCGAGTCGTCGAGAAAGCTCCGGTCGATAAAATCGTCATCGAAGGCAATAAAAAAGTCGGGGAAAACAAGATCCGTGATGCCATCACCGTGAAGCTGAACGCGCCCCCCGACAACAAAAAGATCGCCGAATCCAAAGAGAGGATCAAAGAGATTTACGGCAAAGAAGGCTATGGTTCCACCGTCATCGAAACCGAGACCCGCGAGCGGGGCGGTGAGAGCGAACTGGTTTTCAAGATCACCGAAAGCAAGGGAGAGGTGGTCCGTCAAGTGAACTTTACGGGGAATACCGTGTTCAGCGAAAGCAAGCTGCGCGGCATGATCCGCACCAAGAAGAAAAATTTCCTCTCCTGGCTGACGGGCTCGGGAAAGTATCGCGAAGAACTGATCGATCAAGACCTCTCGCTCATCACTTATAATTATCTCAACAAAGGTTACATGAAAGTCCGGGTGGGAGCGCCCAAGGTCGACTATTCTAAAGAAAAGCAAGGTCTGATTTTGACTTATCCCATCGACGAGGGCGACCGTTACCGCATCGGAGAGATCGATTTTTCGGGTGATATTCTCACCACGAAAGAAGAATTGCGCAAGATGCTGAATACCATGCCCGGCAATCTTTACAGCCAGAGAATCATGGAAGGCGACTTGCAAAACCTCACCGCCTTTTACGGTAATCAGGGCTATGCCTTTGCCAATATTAATCCGCAAACGAGGCTCAACGACAGTTCCAAGACCGCCGATATTAATTTCGCCATCGACAAAGCGCGCAAGGTTTGGATCGAGCGGATCAATATTACCGGCAACACCATCACCCGCGACAAAGTCATTCGCCGCGAGCTGAAAGTCGTCGAGAACAGCCTCTATAATGAAGACTTGGTTAGGCTTTCCAAGCGCAAGCTGGAACAGCTCGGCTTTTTTGAAACGGTCGAAATCTCCACGCCTCGCGGCTCTTCCGACGACAGGCTGGTGCTCAATATCAACGTCAAAGAAAAATCCACCGGGACTTTCAGTGTCGGCGCCGGCTACAGCTCGGCGGAAAGCTTTTTGTTCACGGCTTCCGTGTCCAAAAACAATTTTCTCGGCCGCGGCATCAGCGGATCGCTCAACGCCGAGGTTTCGGGCAAGCGGCAGCAGTTTTCCTTTCAGTATTCCGATCCTTATTTCCTCGACAGCAATTGGATCTTTCAAGCCAACGGTTACCGAGTGACCAGCGATTACGAAGACTTCCGGCGCAAATCCTTCGGCGGTGAGATCGACTTCGGGCGGCGTATTTTCGACTTTTCCTCGATCAGCATCGGCTACCACATCGAAGACGTGAAACTCGACGATTTCAACATCCTGGTTCCTGAATTTTTCCGGCAGAATTCCGACGGTTTGACCTCCAGCCTGGTCTTTCAAATCCAGCGCGATACCCGAAACAACCCCATTATCACGACCAAGGGCAATTATGAAAACCTCACCGTCGAGTACGCCGGAAACGGCCTCGGCGGCAACTTCGATTTTAAATTCAATGCTCGGATCAGCTATATAAAATCACTGAGCGATGAACCGGTTCCGCTTGCCGAACGTTATTTCACCGGAGGCATCAACAGTTTGCGCGGTTATGAGTTCCGTTCGGTGGGGCCTTCGGTCACCATTCCCGATGGGATTACCGGACCGGACGAAGAATTCATTTACGGCGGGAATAAATTGATGGTTTTTAACCTTGAATATGAATTCCCCCTCTATGAGGCGGCCGGTTTCCGGGGTGTTGTTTTCCTCGACGCCGGCAACGCTTTCGCCGAGGACGAAGCGATGAACCCTTTGAAGCTGCGGGCCGATTTCGGCGCCGGCATACGCTGGCTTTCTCCCTTCGGTCCCTTGCGTTTCGAGTGGGGTTTTCCCTTCAAACGGCAGGAGGGAGAGAAACGCAGCGTGTTTAATTTCACGATTGGATCATTTTTTTAGTGATCCTCTGCGGCTTTTGTGAGAAGCGATTTGAGTTTTGTCTTTACCTTGAAGGAGGATGACATTCTATGAAACGAGTGAAATATATCGCGACGGCCCTTTTGTTTTTGGCCTTACAGGGGGCGGCTCATGCCCAACAGCTTAAAATCGGCTTGGTCGATTTTCAAAAGGCATTGAATGATGTCGAGGAAGGGAAGCGCGCCAAGGCCTCTCTCAAGGCACAGTTCGACCAAAAGCAAAATGCGCTGACGGCCAAGCAAAATCAGCTCAAGTCTCTTAAAGACCAGCTCGAAACCCAACGTGCCGCCCTGAGCGGCGACGCGATGAAGCAAAAGGAAGCCGAGTATCGGGATAAATTTCTCGACTTGCAAAAGACCTTGGGACAGTTCCGCAACGAGATTTCCACCAAAGAATCCGAAATGACTCAAAGCATCATCGTTCGCTTGCGAAAAACCGTTCAATCGGTGGGACAAAGAGAAA
>OBLQ010000522.1_pt1 | contig 14657 bp, 16 predicted proteins | sample 1519881 | NCBI WGS metagenome assembly OBLQ01 (sample SAMN01911456, study PRJEB22533) | soil metagenome | biome: Soil | place: Malaysia | collected 2012-04-30 | depth DG_metagenome m | reverse complement strand
ATCAGTTGGAAAGCGGTCTGCAAGCTCTCGTGGAGGAACTTGGCGGCAAAAGCGGTGCGGTGCTGCGCATTATCGTAAAAGCACTGTGCGAATTATCGCTCAAGGGTTTTTCCGACGACTTGCGCAGGTCCGAAGCCATTTATTGCAATGAGCTTTTGGCGACGAGAGACGCGCCGGAGGGCATTGAAGCGTTCTTGGAAAAGCGCCATCCCCATTGGTCGCACCGATAGCGATTTTGTCTAAACGCGGCTCCTTAACCCCCGTGTATCGTCCACTCAATCGTTTGACAACGGCCAGTGGTGTGTTACGATTTTTGCGCAAATGTCGGGACTCGAAATCACAATCACCGCCGATAAAAACGAGATTCGCGAAGCGCAAAGGCTCCGCTTTGACGTTTTTAACCTGGAAATGAACAAGGGGCTTCGTGCATCCTATGACCGGGGTCTGGATAGCGATGATTTTGATCCTTTTTGTGACCATCTGATCGTTCGCGATCTGGACAGCCGCGAGGTTGTGGGAACGTATCGACTGTTGCTTGGCGCGCAAGCCAAAAAAAAGATCGGCTTCTACTCCGAGCGGGAATTCAACCTAGAGAACATCAAATGTCTCAGCGGTGAATTGCTCGAGCTCGGGCGCTCCTGCGCGCGCAAGGATTTCCGGGATAAGGCGCTTGTTCCGCTCATGTGGGAAGCCATAGCCCAGTACGTCCAAGAGCATCAAGTGAGGTATCTGTTCGGGTGCGGCAGCATCTATACGACCGATGTCGAGGAAGTGAGCGCCTGCTTTTCTCTCCTTAAACGAAAATATTATGCCGCTGATACCTTCCGCGTGGAACCGCTCGGCGACTGCCGGCTGCACGGTGTTAGCGATGCTGAGGCTATTGACGAGCAGGCGACGTTTCTGCAATTGCCCAGCCTGATCAAGGGTTATTTGCGGCTTGGCGCGGTGGTGTGCGGTCCGCCCGCGCTCGATCGGGAATTCGGCACGGCGGATTTTCTGATGCTTTTGGACTTTCAAAAACTCAGTAGCGAATATCTGCGCCGTTTTGGCCTCGTCGCTTCCAAGGTGCGTGATGCGGTGGGTTAAATTAGCTGCTTTTTTGTCGCTTTGGGCCTTTTTTTTCGCTCTGGTTGCCCTGGTTCACCTGTGGATCAGCGTCTTGCGGTTGCCGAACCGCTGGAAAATCATCAGCCGATTGTCACGGACTTATATTTTGCTGCTGAGAACCATTCTTGATATCAAAGTGACCGTCATCGGCGATGAGGGGCAGCTGGAGCGGGGCGGCTACGTCATCATCAGTAACCACGTGAGCTATGTGGACGGTATTGTTCTCGGGAGTCTTTTTCCCGTAGCCATCGTATCGAAGAAAGAAGTGAAAAGTTGGCCGGTCATTGGGCAATGGACCGCGCTCTGCGGGACGATTTTCATCAATCGGCAGAGAAAGGAATTGCTGCCGATGCTGATCGAGGAAATCAGCATGAAGCTGATGCAAGGGGCTAATGTCTTGCTGTTCCCTGAAGGCACATCAACCAACGGCGAACGCATGTTGCCGTTTCAAACCGCTCCGCTCGCGGCGCCTTTGCGCAAGCGCGCGCTTATCGTGCCCGTGACCCTCGCTTACAAAAGCATTGAAGACAAGCCCGTTTCGGTTGCCAATCGCGACTTGGTCTACTGGTACGGCGACATGAATTTTTTAAATCACTTTTGGAAATTGCTGTCGCTGCGGGGGATCGAGGCGATGGTAACGATTCAACCGAAAATCGAATGTTTTCGTTATGAAGATAACTCCGCGGGACGGCGCAAGTTAGCCGAAGATTGTTACAATCACGTATTGGGTATAATCACACCCGACCTAGACGATGAAGAAGAGTTTTCCTCGGAAGGTTCGCCTACCTCACTTCGCAGTTAGTTGTTTCTTAATGTTTTCGACGAACTCTTTAAGCATCGAATCGGCTTTTTTGCGGATAATCGGCTGCCCGAACTCGCCAATCTTCCCGAGAATATTAACATCGCTCTCCACCAGCAGTTCAGTTTGATCAGCTGAGATTTCTTTCAGGCTCATATGGGTCTTGCCATTCACCGCGCCGGCGGCCATGCGGTCTTTCGCCTCAGCGCGCAAGGCCGCACGCCAGTTCTGTTTGTCCTTCTCTTCTAAAACAATTTTGCCCGTGAGATTGAGCGCAATGGGGCCGACGCGAACTTTAAGCGACCCTTCGTAGGTGGTATCGTCGATTTGATGCACCGCGTCCACTCCGGGAAGCGATTTGGCGACCTTGGGGACATCCATAAGAAAATTCCAAAGGGGTTCGCGGGCAACCGGAATTTGCGCGTTCTGCGTGAACTTCAACGTTTCTTTCCTTTCTTGGCCGCCTTCTTGACCGGCTTCCTAGCTTTTTTTGTCGCTGCCACGGCCCTGGCGTGCTGGCGGATCTCGGCAAGCGCTTTCTCGAGCGCGCGCCGGACGAACACGCCGGCCATTTCTCTCTTATAGCCCGCGGAACCGCGGAAATCGCTCACCGGATCGACCGCCTCCTTCGCTTTCTCGCCAGCCTCCGCGAACGCCTCGGTTTTTAGCGGCTGCCCGCGCAGCAGCGCTTCGGCCGCGGTGGCCCTGACTGGAGTTGTGCCAACACTCCCGAGCGCGATGCGCACATCGCTAATGGTTTTTTTATTTTTGTCCAACGTCAAGACGGCGGCTGCGGAGACGGTGGCATAATCATCGGCCGTGCGCGGGAGAAATTTCAAATAAGCACCGCCGCTGTTGGCGGCGAGCTTGGGCACGAAAACTTCAGTGATAATTTCGTCGGGCTTGAGCACCGTTTCGTAATAATCGGTGAAGAACTCATCCAGCGGAATCGTGCGGCTGCCGTTGGCAGAAGTCGCTTTCACCGTCGCCCCAAGTGCGATGAGAGTCGGCGGCGGATCTTGGTTGGGATCGGCGTGGGCGAGGCCGCCTCCCACCGTCGCCATGTTGCGCACCCGAACCGTCGCCACATGGTGATAGGTTTCCGCGAGCATGGGGAGCCGGCGGCGCACTAGCGAGGAGCTCTCTACTTCGCGGTGGGTGGCGAGACCGCCGATGCGCAATCCCCCATCCATCATTTCGATGCCGTTCAATCCGCGTACCGAGCGCAGGCTTACCAGACAGCTCGGCCGGACCAGCCGCTGCCGCATCATGATGACCAGCGCCGTCCCGCCGGCGATGAGCTTTGCATCAGTGCCGAACTCTTTAAGAGTCGCGTTGACTTCCTTGAGATTCTTAGGCGTGCGGTACTCAAAAGGTATCATAGCGTATCCTTATTTTGTGTATTGGTGTGCCTTCTGAATCGATTCAATGATTTTATAATAGCCCGTGCAACGGCAGAGATTTCCCATCATCCAATCCTTGATTTCCTCCTCGCTGGGTTTGGGATTCTCATCCAGTAGCGCTTTGGCCGCCACCACTTGACCCGGGGTGCAAATACCGCATTGAAAACCGCCGTATTGAATAAAACTTTTCTGCACGGGGTGCAATTCGCCGTTTTTCGCCAGGCCCTCGACGGTGGTGATTTCGTGACCGTCGGCGAAGACCGCCAAGGCCAAGCACGAGCTGATCATTTTCCCGTCCATCAAGACTGTACAGGCGCCGCATACACCGACGCTACAGCCTTCCTTGGTCCCCGTAAGTCCGAGGTCGTAACGGAGGCAGTCGATCAACAGACGGTGAGTGGGCACTTCCACCTCGACCCTTTTGCCGTTGACGCGGAATTTTATCTTCTTGTTCATCGCTGATCCTCTCTTTGGTTCTTGTCGGGTAGAATTGAGTGAAGAGCGGCCAAAAGCCACTGGGCCTATCTTATAGAAAGAAATAAACTAAACTGCAAGACGTTGGCACCGCCGCCCATTTTCACCACTGCCGCCATTGTGAAAAAAACCGCCTCGGCGCCGTGCCGCACGGCGCAGCCGCCTCTTGGAACCGCCGGCACCGTTATCGACTCAAAATGTGATTACGGTTCGGATGCTCTTCCCTGCAAGCATGAGCTCAAATGCCCGGTTGATTTCCTCCAGCGGCAGCTGGTGTGTGATCATGGGGTCTACCTTGATCTCGCCGCTTAAATAACGCTCCACAAAACCCGGCAGCTGGGAGCGGCCTTTAACCCCGCCAAAAGCACTGCCGCGCCAAACGCGGCCGGTAACGAGCTGAAAAGGCCGCGTGCTGATCTCCTCGCCGGCCGCAGCGACGCCGATGATAGTCGATTCGCCCCAACCTTTGTGGCAGCACTCCAATGCGGCGCGCATGGTCCTAACGTCACCAATGCATTCGAATGAATAATCCACACCGCCATCGGTGAGGTCGACGATGACTTCTTGAACCGGTCTGCGATCGCCGCCGGGATCAATAAAATCCGTTGCGCCCAAGGCTTTCGCCATGGCGAATTTTTCCGGGTTAATATCAACCGTGATAATGCGGGCGGCTTTAGCCAGGACCAATCCCTGCACGACGCTCAAGCCGATGCCGCCGAGGCCGAACACCGCCGCAGTCGAACCCGGCCTGACTTTCGCGGTGTTTAAGACCGCGCCGATGCCCGTGGTAATGCCGCAACCGAGCAGACAGACTTTGTCCAATGGCGCCTGCGGGTTGATCTTGGCGACGGCGATCTCGGGCAAGACGGTGTATTCGGAAAATGTTGAAGTTCCCATGTAGTGGTACACGGTTTTCCCGTTCACCTTAAAACGCGACGATCCGTCCGGCATGACTCCCTTGCCCTGAGTGGCGCGGATCGCACCGCACAGATTCGTCCGTCCGGATGTGCAAAACTTACACGCGCCGCATTCCGGAATGTACAAAGGGATAACGTGGTCTCCCGCTCGGACGCTGGTTACGCCCGGACCCGTTTCCATCACCACGGCACCGCCTTCGTGGCCCATGATCGCCGGAAAAATGCCTTCCGGATCCTTTCCGGATAAAGTGTACGCGTCGGTGTGGCAAACGCCGCTTGCTTCAATCTTGAGCAAAACTTCGCCACTCTTGGGTCCCTCTACCTCCACCTCTTCGATGGCCAAAGGCTTGCCTGCTTCCCAGGCGACCGCCGCTCGCGATTTCATAAATCCTCCTCAATACCAAAACCGGCGCAGGACGATAACCATCTCCCGCATGCGAGGAAATCGCACGCCCCGCCTTCTCTCAGTGCTTTCGGTGCGCAAGTTTTGTTGCATTAGGGTTAACAGATCGGCGGAAATTTGGGAATAGCGAAATCAGGCAAATCATCTGTTGCAATTGTTGCCGAATCTATGGGAAAGGATAGACAAAGACAGCGAAAGGAGGACTTATGATTCTGGAAATGAGAACTTACGTACTGAAGCCGGGAGCAACCGCGGCGTTTGAGCAGCGTTTTGCCGAGGGGCTAACGGCACGCCAACAATTTTCCAAACTCCTGGGACTCTGGCGCTCGGAGGTGGGCGGGCTGAATCAAGTCGTTCACATCTGGCCGTATGAAAATTTTGCCGCCCGTGACCAAATTGGCCAAGAAGCCAGAAAGACCGGCAAGTGGCCGCCAAAGACCCAAGAATACATTGTCACGCAGGAAAGCAAAATTCTTCAGCCGGCGCCTTTTTCGCCGCCCCTGCCGGAAGGGTCGTTGGGCAACCTGTATGAGTTTCGCACCTATACTTATCTGCCGGGAACGATGCCAACGGTTCTTGAGCGCTTCGCTCAAGTCATGCCCACGCGCGCCAAACTTTCCCCGCTGGTGGGGGTCTGGGTGAGCGCCATTGGACCGCTCAACCAGTTTATCCATGTCTGGGCATACAAAGACGGGGTAGAGCGTGATCGCCTGCGCGCCGAAGCCGCGAAAACCATCGCGGGGTGGCCGCCGGAAACGCGCCAATTCATGGTAAAGCAGGAAAACATGCTTATGGTTCCCTGCGCGTGTTCGCCCTTGCACTAGAAGAAACTTCAGACAAATAGATCAAGACAGGCAGGCTGACTCATGAAACAGATCATACTCGTGTTGGGGCTGGTGCTCGCTTTGGGCTCGAACGGCTTTGCCCTGGAGCGCATCCGCATCGGCTACAGTTCTATCAGCGGCTCCTATATCGGGATTTGGGTGGCCCACGATGCCGGGCTTTTTCATAAAGAAGGATTGGATGATCAGATCATCTTGATTCCGAGCGGCAGCCAGCTGGCGCAAGTTACGGTCGCCGGGGAAGTCGATGTCGGTTCACTAAATGGAAGTTCGGTCATGGCAGCGGCGTTGAAAGGCGCGGACATGAAGATCATCGGCAACAGCGTCAACAAGATGATCTTTTCCTTGTACAGCAGACCGGAAATCAAAAATGTGGAAGGGTTGAAGGGAAAGAAAATCGGCGTTACCCGGTTCGGCTCGAGCACCGATATTTCGGTGCGCTTTGCGTTGCGCAAGCTTAATATCGACCCGCAGAAAGATGTCGTGATCTTGCAGATGGGCGCGATGAGCTCCATTATGGGCGGGCTCCAGGGCGGCTCCATCGATGCCGGCGTGGTTTCGCCGCCGGTGCTTTTTGCGGTTGACAAGATGGGCTTTAAAGAGCTCGTTAACATCACCGACATGGACCTCGCCTTCCCCAATCCATCTTTGATGGCGCAGGGCGAGATCATCAAGAAGAAGCCGGAGCTGATTGACAAGTTCATGCGCGCCTACGTGCGCGGCATTCACAGAGCCCGAACGGATAAACAATTCACGCTCAAATCGATTGCCAAGTACACGAAAATCGAAGATCCGCTGATCTTGGAAAAAGCCTATGACTTGTACGTCGGCAAAGTTTTGGAAAAGGCGCCCTACATCAACATGACGGGTATGAAAAACGCGCTGGAAGACGTGGCCAAGACCGACCCCGCGGCCAAGAACGCGAAACCGGAACAGTTTGTCGATACCCAGTTTATTGACCGGATCGAAAAGAGCGGACTGCTTAAGGAATTATACCGCTAATGGCAGCTCAGGCGCGGGAGTCTTTAGACAAGTCAGTGATTTACAAGAATTTAATTCGGCCCCTGCTTTTCATCGGAGATCCTGAAAAAACCCACGAACGCGCCTTAGCCCTGCTGTCCAAGATGACGCCGCTGGAAGGCGTGCTGGAACAAATATTTTCCGTCCAAGACCCCCGCCTGCGGGTCAAAGTCGATACCCTCACGTTTCCAAACCCGGTCGGGCTGGCCGGCGGATTTGACAAGAACGCGGTCGCCGTCAAAACCATCGCCGGCTTTGGCTTCGGGTTCATGGAAATCGGCGCGGTCACGGCACTGGCTCAGCCTGGCAACCCTAAGCCACGGCTGTACCGATTGCCTGAGGACCAAGCGCTGATCAACCGCCTTGGATTCAATAATGAAGGAGCCGCCGCCATCGCCCGGCGGTTGCGCACGCTGCGAGCAGACGGCAAACCGTTGAAGATTCCGCTGGGGATCAATCTCGGCAGAAGCAAAATTGTCGAAACCAAAGATGCGGTGGCGGATTTTCTCTCCGCCTTCCATCAACTTTTCTCTTTCGGCGATTTTTTCACGTTGAATATCAGTTCGCCCAATACCCCGCAATTGCGCGACCTGCAAGAAAAGAACTTGCTTAAAGGCTTGCTGCAGGCGATTCAGGCAAGCAATCGCGATCTCGCTGCGCGTGGTGGAGTTAAGCCGAAACCGATATTGGTAAAGATCGCCCCGGACATGGAATTCTCGCAGGCAGACGATATTATTGAAGTGGCGCTGGCAGAAAAAGTGAGCGGGCTGATCGCGACCAACGCGAGTGCGTTCCTGCGCGACACCCTCGCGTCCGGCAGCCGGGAGCCGGGCGGGCTTAGCGGCAAACCGCTAAAGTCTCTGGCGACTTCCTTCGTACGCCATCTTTATCGCGCAGTCGGCACTCGACTGCCGATTATCGGCGTCGGCGGAATCTTCACCGCCGCCGACGCCTATGAAAAGATCACCGCCGGAGCGACGGCCGTGCAGATCTATACGGGGTTCGTTTACGAAGGGCCGGCGGCCGTGAAGCGCATCAATCAAGGACTGATTCGCTTGATGGAACGAGACGGCTATCGATCCATTATCGAAGCCGTGGGTCAAAAAGCTAAAGCGCCCTAGCCCGAATCTCTACCGTGTAAGCGCGGTCGAGAGGTGAACTCAGAGGAGCGAGGCAGGGAGACGAAAAGTTTCAATACTCTCTTGGGTGCTCGGTTCGGGGCTTGCGTTTTTCCTCGGGCGTTCGCTCCAGCAAGTCGCTTTGCGGACTGCTCCGCGGCACAGGCCTACCGCCTCGCTCCGGAGGGTTCGCCTCGCGACCGCCAGCATGTGGCCGGGCTTTTTCTAGTTGTGAGAAAATCGGGTTAGGCTAGCTGCTTGAGCCGTTCGTAATCCTCGCGCACATCGAGATCCATAAAAGATAATTCGTCCTGCCAATCGACAAACTCCGTTATCTCCGCGTGCCTTTCGATTAAAGCGCGCCCGCCGCGATCGCCCGAAACCTCCAGCAACTCGGGAAATATCTCGCGCCGAAACAGCACCGGGTTTCTCGTCTGTCCGTTGTATCGCGGCGCGACGATAAGGGCGCTGGTTTTTTCAAAGCGCTCGATCAAGGCGTTAATCAGTTCAGGGCGAATCATCGGCTGGTCGCCGACCACAAACAACACGCCCTCGCTGTTTGGGTCGGTGGCCCAAAGTCCCGCGATAACCGAAGTGCTCTGGCCGCGATCGGCCTGGTCGTTAATCAGCCAGAGCATCTTTTCATTTCTCACGGAGATGTGCGGCGGCAACAATTGCAAATTGCGCACCACGCAAACGACTTCAGCGACATCGGACGCCAGCGCGCTTTCCAATACCCATTGCAGCACCGGTTTCCCCCGCAGCGGCAAGAGCAACTTCTGCTCGCCCATTCTGCGGGCGCTTCCAGCGGCAAGAACGACGGCGGAGATCATCTTAGCCATCTCAATCGCGCGGCGGCAACAGCACGTCTTTCACCGGCGGGTCGCTCCGGTAACTGGTAATGAGGACGCGCTCAAAGCCGAGCGGGGTAAGAAGCTGTCCGAGCTCTTTAGCCTGCGCGACCTCCTCGGAAGTATCGGCTTGATTGATCAAGGCGATCCGGCGGCAATGGGCCGGAATGCCTTTCAAGCAGCCGAGCGGATGCTTTACAAGCGTAACAACCTGTTCCCGGCTTATCGGAGTTTGCGGCTCAACCCCGAGGAGCGCAAGCGCCCGTTCCATTCTGTGGACGGAGTTTGCGGCCCACGGTTGACCTAAGACTTTGATAGCCATCGTCCAAATGACCGTTGAACAGCTCTCTGGCACTACCGGCTCGGTTTCGGACGGTATCTTGAATCCGCGCATTGCCGCGCCATCCGCTTCAACCAGGATGGCGTCAAATTGGCGGCTGCCGTGCAAGCGGTCCAACCACTCCGGGGGTAGGCCGAGTAACTTTCCCTCATCGTTGATGCCGGTACCCGCGCCGATGATCACCGGCGCGGGAATCATTGCAAACTCGCTGAGCAGCGCCTCTACATCCTGGACAAGAAACAAGCGATCGATGTGAGGCCGGACCGGCTTGAAGATCTTGGTTGTGGTGGTGACGAGAATTTTTCCTCCTCCTTCGCGCAACTCGCGGGCCAAGCGAAACAATGTCGTGGTTTTTCCGCCCGCGCCCACGAGGGCAGCCATGTCGCCGAGGGTAAAACGCAGGGCTTCTTGGAGATACATCGTCGCCTCATGTAACTCTTCCGTTGCGGACTTGCAAGCGTATGGCGTCGCAAAAAAAGACGCTTTAAGCCCGGAGTCCGCGGTTGCAATCAAGAGCGAAGTCCGTGCCCTCTACGTCGTTTCCAACCGCGCAAGCCGGGCTAGCTCAGGGTCGCCCGTGGCATGCGATTGTCTTGCATGCGCCGGTGCTTTTCGATAACGTCCGGTTCCATGTCGCACCGTTTCAGCATTGAGGTGGCAAAAGATTATTTCAATTTTGCCTCGGCTCATTTTCTGATTTTTGCCAATGGCGAGCGCGAAGCTCTGCATGGCCACAATTACCAGGTTTCAGTCGCCATGGAAGGAGAACTGGACCGCGCCGGAATTGTGTTGAACTTCATTTCTTTCAAGCCGCTGGTCAAGCGCATCTGCGATGAGCTTGACCACAGGACTTTGATCCAGTCCTCCAGCCCGATCCTGAAAATCAACCGCGGCGCCGGAGCGGTCGAAATCCATTACAAAAAACAAAGACTGCTTTTGCCGCGAAAGGATGTCATTTTGCTGCCGCTCACCAATACCAGCACGGAATTGCTCGCGGAATACATCGCGCAAAAAATCCGCGTTAAGGTGCGCCAACAGTTCCCAATGGCCAGGGTCCAATGGATCGAAGTTGCCGTGGAAGAGGCGCGCGGACAAAAAGGAACGTTTCGCGGGGAATTCTAAGCCGATGTGTGGCCGTTGAGCGGCGCGCCCGTCAAGTGGAAGTTTGTTCAAGGACCCAGCGCGCGACCTCATCGTGACGCGCAAACCAAACCTCGGGGAAGCCTTTCATATAATGCAGCAGCTCGCGCAGCATCGCCGACATCAGCGGCCGGCCGCCAAAGTGCGCGTGCGCCGTCAGATTGATTATCGAAACGGGCTCGTGCTGGTAGAGAAAATCGAACGTGTTCTTGTAGACGTCGAAAAAATCTCGCGGGCTGCCGCGCAGCACCCGATTGTCGGTAAAATCGCTGTGGGGAATCGCGACCAGGGCTCCCTCTGAGGTTTTAAGTGGATAGGGGAGGTCGGTATCATTGTAATCGCCATGCCACAAAAAGCCCTCTGCGGCAAGAAATTGCGCCGTGTGGTTAGTCGGGGCGGCGACCGGGCTAAACCAACCGACCGGCCGGGTTCCAACAATGCTTTCGATGATCCGCGCGCATTTTTGAATCGTTTCCCTTTCCTGATCCGGGGCTAGATACGGAAGAACCAAATCCTGAGTGTAAGAGTGAGCGGCGATTTCATGCCCGCGCCGGTAGAGCTCCTTCACCGGCTCTGGGTAAAGCTCCGCTCCTTTGGCATTGAGGCAGACGGTGGCGGGGAGATCCGTTTCGTCAAGAAGTCTCATCAGACGCCAGATGCCGGTTTTGCCGCCATATTGCGACCAGGATATGCCGAGCAAATCCGGTGTGCCCGGTCTCAAAGCTGTGGTCATCGGTGAATAAGGCGGAGCTTTTCCGTCCGACCACACCTCGAACATAACCGTAATCATGATCGCAATTCTCTTGTTATCGGGCCAGAGCAAAACGGAACGCTTCATGGGACCGTCTCCAAAGGCGGTCACGCGAGCGCGCCGCTGCGCCACAACTCAGCGACCCGTTCGAGATCTGCAGCAGGCAGCGTCACGTCCCCGCCGGAAGCGTTCTCGCGCATCTGTGCCGCGTTGCGGGCGCCGGGAATCGTAATGCTCACAGCCGGGTGGGCGACGCAAAAAGCGATGGCTGCTTGGGTCAGCGTTTGCACCGGAGCGTGGACGAGAAATCTCAATTGTTCGGCCTTGGCCAGCTGTTTGCGAAAAGCCTCGCCTTTGAAGCTCCGTGACCTGACGTCTTCACCCGCGAATCTTTGTTCATCGGCAGCCGTCAATTTTCCGGTTAAAATGCCGCGCTTGAGGGGGATGCGAGCGATAATGCCGATGTTGGCCGCTTGCGCGATCGGAAAAAAAGCCTCGGCCGGCTCCTGCGCCAACAAGTTGTATTCCACCTGGATGGTTTCCGAGCGGCCGTCTTTCACGGCGGCGATGCCTTCCTCCATGGTATTGATGGAAACGCCATAGTGGAGAATCTTGCCCTCGCGCTTTCGCCGTTCGAGCACGTCCCAGACCTCGCCGTGCTCGATCACGTCAACAGTGGGATTATGCAACTGGTAGAGGTCGACGTAGTCGGTTTGCAGGCGCTTGAGGCTTTCATGGAGCACGCCGTCGATATAGTCCGGGTCAAAGATTCTCTTGCCCCGATTGGGACCGACCATGACGTTGCCGCCTTTGGTGGCGATGAAAACTTTGTCACGCCGCCCATGCAAGGCTTTACCCAACAGCGTTTCAGAATAGCCGGCGCCATAGGCGTCGGAGGTATCAATGAAATTAACGCCGAGCTCCAGCGCGGTGTCGATTGCACTGAGAGATTCTTCGTCCTTCATCGGCCCGAAATGACCGGCGTGCACCATGGTGCCAAGGCCGACCGCGCTGACACGCATTCCCGTGCGCCCGAGAATTTTATATCGCATAATGGCTCCTCCAAGACCCTCGCTTACATTAATTAATGCGTCACAGTCACGCAAGCAAGTAATCACCGGCGGGCAATACTATCTGCGCAAGAATTTCTGACCGATCATCACAATTTAGGCCACGCCATAGGCGCCAGATATGGCCCGCTCATTCCGGACGCGTTCAAAAGGATTTTTCCAGCTCTGTTAATTCGTCAAGCAGGCGCTTGCAGGTGCCGCCCTTCAGAGCAGGTGCATACCTTCATGCAAGAATTTATAGGGCGAAGTATTGTCCGCACCATTCTATAGAAATTTATAGAAAATCTGGTCTTTTTGCAGCGATAAGGCCGCTGGCATAGTACTTGCGTTGTAATTCTGCATGGCCTTAATTTGCGAGCATTGCGATGAGATAATCGTCGGCAATCCTTACCGTGTCACAAGCGAAGAAGATGGTGTGGTTCTGCTGAACATGATCGTGTGCTCGATCTGCGCGATGGAAGCCAAGCAACTGCAGCTTCATACTGAAGTCATCGACGCGAAAGACGAGAAAGATCGGGCTTCGAAAAGCGCGATCGACGTGCCCGGATGCGCGTGTAATTGAGTGAACACCGACTCGTGACGTAAGCGGTGGAGAAGGGTGATTTGATCGAGATCATTTCGCTCTCGCGGCGCGCTGCTACCCCTAGCCAAGGTTGCTATCCAGCCAGCGCTCAACCGATGTCGACCGTGATCCAACCTTTGTGCTTTTCATGCTTTCTTTTCGCTCTGCATCCACGCGGACGCCGTTTCGCAAATCAGCCTACCAGGCCGAAAAGCGCAGATGCACTCGTTGTGTGTCTTGTTATGGACGCGTCAAGGCTCTCGTTGACAAGGCCTCGCCGATTCCATATAAATTTCTTTACTACCGTCCCTGAGCGGGCGTAATTCAGCGGTAGAATGCCAGCTTCCCAAGCTGGACGTCGTGGGTTCGATCCCCATCGCCCGCTCCAAAATTTTTTTCGACAAATCTCCAATTTGCGAATTCACCTTCTTGGGTGGAATACCCCAACCATGTTAGAAAAGACACCGAGTTCCTTCACCGTTACGTGGGCGCACTTCGATCCAACTAGGCTGATCTACCTCTGACTTGCATCGTTCATGTCCGGGACGCTGCGGCGTAAATGTTCAGCCCACAATAATCCCCGGCCAGTTCGGAGCGTGGCCCCGTCGCCCTTGACGATAACGCCATACATAGCGTCGATGATCTGCACAGATTCCTTACCGAGGCGTGTATCGGCGCAGGTTGCCGGCTCACCGGGCTGCGCCAATCACAAAAAATTAACGTGACCGTGATCGCTCAAGAAAACGAGCGCGCGCTGGAACAGAGGCCTGCTTAAATAGCGCCGACATTTCAGCTCTCCGCCGACAACTCGGCAGACGGCATCTTTTCCGAATTGCGAGGGGATCCTTTAAAGACCCCAAGTGTGCCTGATTTAACTTCATTTCTCGACGTTAATCTGTTTGGCATAGGGCTTGCCAATTGTTTTCAGGGGGAGAAGAAAGGGAGCTTATGGTGACTATCGGAGGAAGGGTCCTGTCGGTCAACGTGGGCCAGCCGCGCGAGTTTGAATACGACGGCCGGTCCGCCAGAAGTGCTATTTGGAAATTGCCGGTGGCGGGACGAATCAAAGCGCGAGGGGTAAATCTCGACGGAGACGATCAGGCGGATCGCAAGGCGCATGGCGGTTTTGATAAGGCGGTCTACGCGTATGCCATTGAAGACATGCGCTGGTGGGAGAGGGAGCTCGGCCGATCGCTTCAATACGGCGAATTTGGCGAGAACCTCACGACCGAAGGGATTGCGGTGAATGACGCGCTGGTCGGAGAGCGCTGGAAGATCGGTACCGCCGTCCTCGAAGTATCCGAACCGCGGGTGCCTTGCTGGCGACTTGGAGTCCGGATGAACGATCAGATGTTTGTCCGCCATTTTACCGAGGCGCTCCGACCCGGTACTTACCTGCGAATTATCGGCGAAGGCGATCTCGGCGCGGGAGATGAAATACAGGTGATTTATCGTCCCGATCACGATCTGACGATCCAGGACGTGTTTCGAATCTACACGCGCGATCGAGGCGAGGTCGAGCGGTTAATCGCTACGCCGCAAATATCTGACAGCTGGAAAAACTGGGCGGAGACCCTGCTTCAGAAGTCAAAAGGTACCCGCGCGAGCGCGGCGGCTCCGAACCGTGGTTAAGCTTCCGCTCTAGTTTTAGGAGGAGAAATGATCGATCTCTATTACTATTAAGCTTCGGATATTAGGGTGACGATAAAAAGAAGACTTCTAGGCCAGTTTCCCGTCACTGTATTTCGCGAACATCAATAGACCACGCCGATTCTGAAGTCGGATATCCAAACATAAGGAGTCGGCCCCACGCCCCACTCGTTTTCAGGCGCTCTGCCGGGGGCGGTCGGAATGAGCCAG
>OBLQ010000521.1_pt1 | contig 14665 bp, 8 predicted proteins | sample 1519881 | NCBI WGS metagenome assembly OBLQ01 (sample SAMN01911456, study PRJEB22533) | soil metagenome | biome: Soil | place: Malaysia | collected 2012-04-30 | depth DG_metagenome m | reverse complement strand
ATGTTGGTCTCAAGATCGAGCAGCGAATTCGTGAACGCCTCAAGCCGCTGAACCGCGTTGCTCGCAGAAGCATTGACGATTTCACCCTGCGCCGTGGAAGACGCAGGTGGACTCAGGAGTGTGGCGGTCCGTTGTTCCAGGTCTGCTTTAAGGCCGGGGTAGACCATCTGGTTGAAAACCGGCGGCATGATTTCCCGCACCTGCTGGTCGAGGGAACCAGGAATCGAGGCCGGCAGGAGCCACGATTCAAAGTTGCTTCCGGAAAGTCCCTGCGCGGCATAGATTGCGGCATAAGCCGGCGGGGCCGCCGGATGGTCTTTTGCCTGGCCCAGGCCGTCGCGAATCTGCTGGAGATACGGAATTACCTTCCGCGAAGACTGCGAGAGGCTGCGCCAGCCAAGAAACGCGCCCGGAAACAGCAGCAGCGCCGCGGCCACGCACAGCCAGCGCGTGACTGTAACCTCGGCGCTGCGGTGGGCGTATTCGGTTTCCACCGGGCGCGCAAGGCTGCGTTCGGGAAAGATCTTCTGTTCGAAAAGATCGGAGGTGAAGCCGCCACCGTGCGCGTGTTTGTCGTCATCGTGGATGTCTTCGAAGGCTTCGGTGGCCTGCGTAGCGCTGCCGGAGAAATAAATGCCCCGGAATTGCAGGGCATCGCGATGTCCGGACTCCTGAAAGAGACGTTGCAGCCAGGTTGCGAGCGGAGATTCGAGTTTTTGCAGATTGGATGGAAACAGGAAAAGATCGTCGCGAAGCCTGCTCGCGGAATCAGCCGGGCGGGTGAAGAACTCTACGCGCCGGCGCGAGAGCTCACGGTAAACTTCGGTAAAAGCCTGTGAAGTCCATTGCGGATCAAAAGGCGCGTCCAGGTTATAGGGATTCGACCAGCCGAATATTTCGTTAAGGCGTGTTGCCATCTGCACGCCGACGAAGGTCTTGTATCCCGGCACCGTGTCGCACTTGGTCACCACGATATACACGGGAAGGCAGAAGCCGAGTTGGTCGCGCAGCATCTTAAGCTGGCGGGCCGCGTGACCGGCTTCGAGTTCCAGGTCCTCGGCGGAAAGCGCATGGTCTCCCGCAAGGTGCGTAGAGGGCACAGCGAGAATGACGCCATCCACAGGACGCCGGGGGCGCTGCCGCTGAAGGCGGGTGACAAAGTCCTTCCATGCTTTCTGGGCCTCGATGTTGTCGACGCTGGGGGCGAAGAGATTGCCGGCGACCTCGAGCACTTCGCCGGCCGCGAAGTGCCAGCGTGCTACACCAGAGGCCAGGTCTGACACCCATGTGCGGTCGTGGGTGAAAAAGGCCTTCCGCAGCCCGCTGAGTACGGCGGTCTTTCCCGAGTCTCTGGGGCCGAGCAGCAGGAACCACGGTTCATGATCGGCCGTGGCGCCGGCGACGGAGGCGTTAGCGGGTGGTTTTGTCTGCGAAGCCCGCGAAGATGGAACAGTGGAGCCGTTTTTCCGCGCGGATGATTGAGGAGCGGATGCGGCCCGGCTCAACGACAGTGATTTGCTCACGCCATTCCGGCGCGAAAGCCGAAAGACGATCAGAAAAACGACCAGGGCGATCAACGCCGGCAGGGCCAGTTCGAAAATGGGTTGGTCGGCAATGGCAAGCATGAAACTCATGGCCGCAATATCTTTCTGATCTCGTTAAGCTGGGTCTCAACCGGTGTGCTGACCTGTGTCCACAGGACCCACGAGAGCGAGAACCAGGCGGCGAAGATCACAGCCAGGATCCACAGCCATTTTTTTGGCGAGGGAAGAATGGCGATTTTGTTATCGGTGAGCGTATGCGCGTAGCTTTGGGGAAACAGTTTTTGCGGGTCCGTCGGCGGGGAGACCATTTTCGCGAGCGCGGTCAGGTAATCCTCCACATCGGGGCTGCCCGGCTTCGTGAGCGCCAGGGCATAGAAATAGACTGACGCCAGTTCGCGATAGACGGGATCATCCTGCCGTAACAACTGGTCAAGCTTTTTCAGGCACTGGCCTCCGGGCGAAAGTCCGCGCGAGGTTGCGGCTTCAAAGAGTTCAGCTTCCAGAGACGGCCACTGGCCGTCGCGCGGCCACGCCCTGGCGCCGAATATCTCGTCAGCCATGGCGGCCATGACCCGCTGGGCCTGCCGGTACATCTCGACTCCAAGCAGCGTGCACTTTCGATCGACCTCGTTTTTCTGGTTCGTGAGGAACTCCGCGAGCATGCTCTGCGTTGCCACTGCCGGCGCGGAAGGCGGGATGCGTCCCTCCAACTGCTGCTTCAGGCGCACGACTTCCTGATAGAAGTCCTCGAAGCGGTTCAGGAGAAAAGGATCATCGGGCAGACGGACTTCGGTCCGTGTGAGCGGCGGCACCAGAGTGAGGCCGGCTTTGCGGAATTGAAGGGGAGCGCTCTTCATTTGGCCACCATGGTGAAATCGTCCTGCTTCAGGGCGATGGTGATGTCGCCTCCGGGCGGAAGCGGCGCGCTGTGCGTGCCCGGCGTCGGATAATTGGCGAACACCATTGCGCCTTTCAGCCGGCGGGGTACCTTCACGATGATCGGGTCAATGGGCTGGCCCGGAACCCACTCCCAGGAACTGACCAGGAGCTTCTTGCCATAGCGGCGCTGAAGGTCGCTCTTCTGCGCGAACCAGTCTTTGGCTGTCATGGAAGGCGCCGTTTTCCAGAAATCCTTGTCCTTAATCAGGACGACATCCACGGCTACGGGACTGTTTTTGTTGGCATCGGCGTCGATCCCGACGTTGAGGTCCATTGGACTCGGCTTCAGCGTGACTTTATTGACGACGGTTGAGACGCTGGCTTTGGCGATGCTTTTGGCTTTTTTGCAGCCAGTTGAGGACAGGAGAGCGAGACTTATCACGAATAGAAGTACGGAGCGGTTCCAGGAAATGCCTTTCAACGCAGAGAGCACAGAGGCACAGAAGCTTTCCCCGGTCAGGAATGAGCGCTTTGTTTCGACTTTTCTGTGGTCCATCATCCCCGGGACTCCCTTGGGATTCGGCTTCTGAATTCGCGGATGAGGGTTCCGCGAATCATGGCCGTGCGATAGAAAAACGACAGCCGCGGGAATTTTCCTTTCGGGAATCGCGCCATTTTGAAAGAGATCGGGCTATACATAAACAAAGATCTCCGAGCATGAAGACCCCGGTCCTGTCCCGTTTTTGAGCGCCAGGGATTCCGGGCGCGCATATGGCAGCCGGATGTTGCGTTCGCCGCGTGTGCCGTTTCCGGCAGGGCGCAGGGTCAGTGAAAGCTCATTGGCCGGCGCCTGAAGAAGCGGCAGCTCCAACTGGGACTCGAAGACCCATGCTTTCCTTCCATCGATAAGCTTCGTTTCCGGTGAGCGCGCAAAGATAATCTCAGAGGCCGCGCCCGGCTGCGGCTTGCGGACTGTTCCAGTCAGTTCGTAGCCGCTGAAGTCCTGCTTGCCCGCCGGATCGATCACGTAGTACCGCCAGATCGTTTTGCGGGCTTCCAGGGAAAGCGTGAATGTTCTGAAGGTAATAGCGCCGTCGCTGTCGATGGTCCGGCAGGCCGCGGGCAGCTTAGGCGCCTGCCGGCTTCCACCCGCATAAATGGAAATTGCGCCCCACTGTTGCGCGGCTGGACGGTCGCTGAGAAAGAACCTGTCTAGATCTTTGCCGTCCAGAACAAGCTGATAGCGGCCTTCGGGAAGGCGGCGCAGATCGACGGCGGACCCTCCCGGGCTTTGCCAGAGCGCCTCCCTGGTGAGAGGCTCGATGACCTGCAACTCGCCCTGCGATGACAGTGACTCAGGAACATAATTAAAGATGCGGGGCCGGACCGGCACTGGCGCGTCCGTGAATGCGCCGTCCGGCGTGTGAAGTAACTGGCGTTGGGCGCCCATGACCTCCGTCTGATGGCTTGCCGTGTTGTCAAAATAGAAAAGGTCTTTTACCGGCGCCGCGTTTCTGCCTGAGGTGAAATCGGTATAGGAATCGAGAGCGCCTGAGCTGGTTAGAGTAAAAGTAAAGGGACAGCTTTCATCAAACCCCTGCAAGAGATTGGACTGCGCCTGAACCGGAGCATACACGGTTCCTGAAGCCCCTGAACCGCGGAAGAGCATGCGGTAGCGGTCGAGCAGCGCGCGGCAGCCGGCGGTAGGCGATACCGTGATGTCGGGGCAGAGGCCGCCGGAGTATCCATGCAGGCATTCGATGCGGAACAAAGGCGCGTATTGTGTAGCTGTCATCGTGGTTCTCCCGTGCCGCGCTAGCTGCTGACCGTTGTTGAATGGGCCGTAACCGCGGGCACCGGTTCGGAAATCCAGTTCTCCTGGACCACCAGCATCCGGACTTTGTAGGCGATCGAGGGCATATACTTCGCGCCGAGGATTGACCAGACGTTGTTGACTTCATGAATGCTGAGGTTCACGAGTTCCAGGCTCAGCTTTTCCAGGCTGGCCGGGAATGCGGCGGAGCTCTGGGCGGTGAAACTGGGTTTGCTCTGGAAGAAGCCCATCACGTTGCTGAGCACTTTCAGCGCCTCGCCATAATTACCGCTGAAAGACGCCGTGACCAGCACGAGCAGGTTCAGTCCCAGCGGCGGATTTACCCTTCCGAAGCCTTCCTGCACCGTCCGCATTGGCCATGAACTGCCGTTGGCGGAAGGCTCACGCTCGACGTTGATCAGGGAAACGACGATCTTGTTTTCGATGGCCGGCGGCAAAGTGCCATCCGGGTTCGCCAGGCTCGACAGGACAGCCAGGTTCTCATTGCTCTGGAAACGGGTCGAGAGCAGGTTGTTGATTTCTCCGACGATAAAGTTCATTGCCTTGTCGATCATGAGACCACCTTTCCATCTTTCCTGAATTCACGCCGTATGCCGTAACGGATGTCGTCTACGTGGATTGAGTCTCCGCCATTGCGGAGCGTGGCCAGCGACGACGAACGCAACACGTTCACAATGGCGCCGCCGCTGATTTCAAACTCTTCGGCGATGCGGGCCAGGTCCACGGACGGCTCCAGGCGTTCCGGCGCCGAAAACGCGCCGCGCCACAGCCGCGCCCGCTCTTCGGGCCCCGGCACGGGGAAATAGATCATCGATTGAAAGCGGCGCGCGAAGGCCTGGTCGATGTTGCCCTTGAGGTTCGAGGCCAGAATCACAACGCCGGCGAAGTCCTCGACCCGTTGCAACAGGTACGCGACTTCCTGGTTGGCGTAGCGGTCATGCGCGCTGGAAGTCTGGGTGCGCTTGCCGAACAGGGCATCGGCCTCGTCAAAGAAGAGGATCCAGTCGTTGCGTTCGGCCTGGTCGAACACGCTGGCCAGATTTTTTTCGGTTTCGCCAATGTACTTTGAGACCACCAGCGAAAGATCGACGCGATAGACATCGAGTCCCGTGCTCTTGCCGAGCAGCGAAGCCGTGAGGGTCTTGCCGGTGCCGGGCGGGCCGTAAAACAGGCTGCGAAAGCCGGGTTTGACGTGGCGTTCGAGTCCCCATGTCCGCAATAACGTATAGCGATGCTCGATCCAGGCGCGGATCTCTTCGACTTCCTCCATCACGTGCCCGGGAAGCACGAGGTCGCTCCAGTCGAGGTGAGTGGAGATGCGCTGCGCGGGAAAGCCGCTGCTAAAGACTGGACGGTATCGTTCGCCTGTGGTGAGCAGGGCTAGGTGTTCGGGCGAGATACAAAGCGGGGTGGAGAAAATGCTGCGTCCCGGCTGGGGGTCCTCAAGCAGAAACACTTTATGGTCGCGAAAAAAATGTCCGGGCACGAACAGCTTCTGAAGAGCAAGCCGGCGGTCGAGGTCGGCGCCGGCCAGAATGAAAGCGGCGGTTTCCAGCGTCGGATGGAACCCTTCCTGCGGGCCGGAAGGGGCGCCGCCAAACTCGGTGAAGCCGCGATCGAGGGCGACATTGCGAATCAGAAACGGGTCGAGCACCTGGGGACGAAGGTGAGGCGCGAGAGAAAGCGCCAGCACGGCCCGTTCCTCGAATGACATGGAGCGATCGCGCACCATCTGCGCATAAGCGGATGACGGAGAGGCGAGTTCCGGCGGGTCGATTTCACGCACGTCATCGACGGCGCATTCGCCTTTGAAATAGAGCTTGAGGCTGGCTTCGATGACTTCGCCAAGCCAGCCGAGTTCGCGTTCGAGCACCACAGATTGTCCGGTCACAGCATCATCTCCATTTCACGTGCAGCACGGTCTGCATCCAGGGCTGGCGCACCGTCGAGAGCCGCCAGGGCAGGCTGTCGAGCAGCACGTCATAGCCTCTCGTGGAAACCGTCAGGCTCCAGGAATCGTCTGAATCTCGGCGCAGCAGCCGGCCTTCACGCGCCAGAAACGACTGGCGCAGGCCTTCGATCGAGGTATTGCGCAGCTTGGGCCAGTTCGCGATGACGGCCTGCAGCATTTCTTTTGAGAGCAATTCTTCCGCTTCGGTGATCGGGGCCACCGGTTCCAGCGCCTGCTCGGGCTGCGCGCCGCATAGAATCTTGTTGAGCAGAAGTTCGTTTTCCGGGACCTCGATGTTGCCGGTGGCCAGATACTGCACCAGATAGACCGCGCGGCTCCTTTCCGGTTCGCCGGGGAAAGCATTTTTCTCCATGAGCCCAAGATTCTGGAAGTAGCGGCCGAGGAAGGGCCAAAGCAGAATTGCTCCGGCATTGCCGATGTGGAATGGCTCGCCCGGCGGGAACGGTGTGGAACGTTTCCAAGGACGGTCCGCGGGGCGCCCTTCCGGGGCGAAACGGCGTTCCTGGCGCCGTGGCCTGACCGGTATGGCGGAAGTTTCACGCTCGACCCGGTCGAGCGCTATCTTGAATTTTTCGATGGCTTCTTTGTCGGCGAAGAAGCTGCCGGTCTTTTCGCGCAGGCGCTCCATGATTTCGGCTGCCCGTAGTGAATGGCCGGCCACCAGCCGATCGATGGCCCCGCGGATGTAGAGGGCCATTTCCCAGCGGCGTCCCTGTGATAGCGCCGACGAGCGTAGCAACTCTTCGACGCATGTCTGCCGTAGTTGCGCTTCTGGCGTTCCATGGGCGGCCAGCACAGCGGCGGCATGAAGTCCTTCAAGAACTGAAACGGCGTGTGCATGGTCAGCCGGAAGCAGTATCGGCCATAGGCGGTTAAGTGCCTCGGCCGGGAGCAGCCGCGCAATGCGCCTGCGTTCCACGTCATGGCTGGCAGAGGCCCGCAGTATCGGCAGAAATTGCCGTGGATCGTCGTTCAATTCGCCGATAAAGCTGTCGATGAAGCTCCGCGTTTCTGTGACAGATGGTGGCAGCGAGCCATAACGCAGGAAATATTCGAGCTGGCCTGTTGTGGTGATCTCGTCGGGGAAAGCCGGATGGGATGGCGCGGAACCACTGTCCTCCGCAGGCCGCTCGGTGGAAGCCGTTTCTGAAGTCCCGGATTTCGCGGTCGATTGAAGCTTCGAGAGCATCTCGGCCAGGGTGGCGCAGGCGTTTTTCGCCGGAATCCGGCGTCGGGCCGCCTGTGTCATGCTTTTCAGGTACTCATCATTGCTCAGGCCAAGCTGCCGGGCCACGTGGTCGCACAGGGCGCGCAGGGCCTCAGAGGGCGTGCGGCCGGTCGGTTGTTCATCGAGCAGGAACGCCAGCGCTTCACGCCAGTGGATCGCGTTGGCGCGCCCCCGCTGTGTCGCTGAAAGAGAGGCGTCTGCGGCCAGTTCGGAACCGGTCTCTATATAAAGGATGATAAGTCCGCCATAGTCCGGGGCCGCTTTCTGGACTATTTCCTTAAGATCGGTCTGCGGCATGTAGCGCATCAGCCGGTCGATGGCCTGGGGAGCGGTGGAAACCGAGCGCAGGACCCCGAGCAGCGGCCGGGAGTGCGACTCAAGCAGGGGCCGCAACCAGCGGCTGGATTCCACCGGCGCGAAGATCTCGTTCCACCATGGCAGGTTTCCGGTCCGCAGCAGGTGTGCGAGGGCGTCAAGCCTTCCACGCACGTCGTCGCCGGTTCCGGAATCTGTTCCGTGATCGGCGCCGCCTTGCTGATGATCGGTTGGTGGTGACGCGGGTTGTTCGCCGGGTCCGTCGAAAGTTTCGCTGGTCGAAGTTGAATCGATGCCGCCTTGCTGACGGGGCGCTTCTGCCTTCTTCACGCTTTCTTCTGGCTGCGTGCTCTCGGAGCCTCCATGGACGGCATTCGAGAACCGCGCATCTCGACGCGCTTCATCCAGCAATGCGCGGAGTCGGCCCTGTTGGCCCGCGGTCTCGGTCATCTCATCGAGCATCCGCGCCGGTGAGACATGGGCATAGGTGGCCAGACGAATGAGCAGGCTGGCGATGATGGCTTTCTGGTCCGCGCTGCCGGAGTGTTCGACGGCTGCCTGCAGCAGTAACGCGCGTCCGGCTGTCCGCGGGACCGGTGATGGCAGCGAAACCCGTAGCGCCAGGTCGGCGAATGCGCGATCCAGATCGGCCACCGCCTTCAGGCCGGGCGATATGACGGAAGCCAGCCGTAAAAACGCTCGTGTGGGAAACAGTGCAGCCGCGCGCTGCGCCACGGCGATGCCGCCGGTGCGCGTGATCAAGGGAAGCAATGAGTGCGCGATGGACGCCATTTGACTGTCATCGCACCGGCCCGCCAACTGTTGCAGAGATCGGAAGTCCAGAGAGGCCGCGCTTTCAGGCAGAGAACCGTATTGCAGGTACTGAAGCAGGCATGGAGGAACGTCTTTCTGGTCGGCAGCGCCAGCCATGCCTTCCCCGGCCACATCGGCATGTGAAGGCGAAGAGGTTTCCTCCGGGCGTGATTGAGACGCGAATTCCTCCCGCAGATGCAGGCAGAGTTCCCGCAATAGCGGCTGCGACTGGCTTTCACGCTCGAGCAGGAGCAGAATCCGGTCGCAGGAAATCTGGCAGCGCAGCGAGAGCGCGCACAGGGTTTCGTGGGCCAGTTCTTCAATGGAAGCCGCGGGATGCCCCGGCGATGCCGCGATTTTCAGAAGATGGGCGAGCGAGTATCGGTCAACCTGTTCCCGCCACGGAGGCGAGAAAGCGCCGGCGATGTGCCTTCCGGCGGCTTGCAGCGAACGCAGAAAAGAGCAGACGGCTTCGGCACTGGGGCCGGAGAGAATCCCGATGGCCCTGGAAAGAAAAGCCGGAGGCAGGTGGTTGATGATGCGTTGCACAACCTGCTCCTGGGCGCCGCAACGTCGCAGCGCTTCCCGCCAATCGGAGTCCTGCTGTTGTTCGAGCCATTCTGTGAGCGCTGTGGTGCGCGGCTGGTTCACGCCCTCGGGCCAGATTCCGTAGAGAAGCCAGCGTTCGATCTGGCTTGAAAGCGGGAGAGCATCGTCGGCTTGCTCCTGCCGCTGAGCGGGCGGACCGGAGACCGTGGCGGACACGCGGTCCCGGCCTGCGCTTTTGCGGATCGCAGGCGGCAACTCGCCAAGCAAAGGACCTATAAGCCGCGCCGTTTCCTCAGGGGAAAGGACCTGGCTCCAGGAAGGCAATCTGCGCCAGCGCAACCAGTAGGCCAGCACGTCAAGATCGCTATATAAATGATGGAACTCCGGCTGCACCACCATGCGCGGGGTGTCGGAAAGCCGCCCGCGAATGCCAAGAACATCTTCTTCCAGCAGCGTGAGAATGGTCGCGTTAAGCAGCGATTGCGGCCCGGTTTCCTTTGCGGCGCGTCTGCTGTGCGGTTCGGGGTTGCGGCGCAGGACGAGGTCGGCCAGCACCAGTTCATAACTGGTTTTCTGGCGCGCGGCCAGCCGCTGCAGCAGAAATCGCAGAAATGCTACGGCGTTCAGGGCGTGCCAGTGACGCTCGGCGAGATATTCGAAAGCCAGCTCCCAGAGCAGTTGCGAGAAGGCCTGGTTCTGCAGGCGGAAGAGCGGCTTTTGCGCGTGCAGGCGGCGGAGCTGTAGTGTGCACAGCGTCATCCATGAAGCGTTCACCGGGTCGAGCGCCGCGAACAGGCGATGCACGATCTTGTCTGAAAATTGACCGGCCAGGCGTTTCCTGACAGAGGGGTTTTCTCCCAGGCGATGCACCAGTGCGCAAACGTCGTCGGGCGACGAGGCCAGACATTTGAGCATCTCCGGTTCGGCGCTGTACCGGGTGGCGCGGCGGGTTGACCAGGGCACGATGCCCCATTCAAGAAAACGGGCCAGGTCTTCCAGCGGATGAGACGGTCGTGAGCTGGGTGAATCGGTTTCAGACTGCGTCAGAGCGGAACCGCTCGATCCATCCGAAGATCCATCCGAAGACGGTGCAGGTTGCCATTCAAGCCCGGGTTCTCCGGAGCGCCCATTACCGTGAAGGATGTTGGCCAGTGTGATGGAAGCCGCGATGCTCCCCGAGACCTTTTGTAACTGGTTCGCGATGCGGGTGGTCAGCGCGGAAACGGGCATGGAGTGCCGGGCAGCCAGAAGCCGGAGTACGCCGGTGGTGAATGCGCGCATCGAAAACCCGCCTGACTGGCTCCGCGCCGCTTCGGTGAGAACGCATTCCCACAGCACCCGCCGGAAACTCTGGCGATCGGCGGGAACCAGGGCCGCATGGTCGTGCAACGTGATCAGCACAGATGCAATCTCAGCCATCGCGGTCCCGTAGGCCGGGACCAGAGATCGAAGCATGTCCTTTAGCAGTTGCGGCGAGACCTCGCTGGCAAGCCTTCCCCGGAAGGCATGATTCTCACGGATCGCAGCCAGCAATTGCCGCCAGTCGCCCGGTCCCTTGAGTGCGGAAGCGACCGCTGCATTCAATCCTCCACGGCTTGCGATGATGCCGGCGGAAGGCGGCGCATCAGGCCCCGGCAAGAGATGCGGACCGCGCGCGCGGGCGCCATCGGATTGCTTCGGACCGTCCACCGGCGCGATGGACTGCAGGCGATGCGGCGGCAGCGAACGGAACGCCCATGCGCGCAGGCCGCGGGCGATGCCGGCCGCCAGGTCTTCTTCGAGATGCTGATAAGAAACCTTCCCGATATTCAGCTCGATGCGGTCCACGGCCAGAAGCTGGTTTTCGCCGGCCAGCGCTGACAGCGACTGGATGAGGACCGTTTCCAGGGCGCCGCCCGCAAAGGCGCTGACGCGGTTCTGGGTAGTTGTGGCCCGCTCGCGTCCACGCAGGCCTATTTCGAAGACTATGCGTGTGATCTTGTGCGCGGTCCGGTTCATGACTTGCCTGCTTCCGGTATTGCCGCCGGAGGCGGTCCGTCAGGGGGTTGTTGCTGTTCCAGCTTCACGAGCATCGCGCGGAGCCTTTCGGCGGCCTGGTTAAGCGACGCAATGTCCGCTGGGCGGGGCGCCTCGGCTTCTTCCATCTCGAGTCTCAGCGTCTGCCAATTGCTGTACAGTCCCTCAAATTCCTTCATTTGCCCCACCGAAAGCCAGAAGCAATGAATGGCCAGATGGGCGGGCGCGTTCTCATACATCAACTGTTCGGCATAGAGCTTGAACTCATCGTTCTGGAAGCGCACCGGCCAGTTGGGCATGATCACGCTGACCCGGTATGAATAGAAGTCGTCGCGAACGCCGCCTGAATTCCGGACCGGGGGGCCGGCCTGCTGCGCGCCGCCGTATGTCCGCAGGAGCACGTGCTCGACCACATGCATCCGTTCCCCGGAGTAGCTGTTTGCGGCGCTTTTGCGCATGCCCTGGAAATAGCGGACGAGGTCGTCAATGGCGTGTTCCGCGTCGTGGTGGCTGTGGGCACGGTGGATTTCTATCGCATGAACGCCCTGCGGAGGAAAGAACAGAATGCGAAATTCACCGTGCGTATGCTGCACATGGTAGTTTTCGCGGTTGCCCCCGAAACTGAGCAGATGTTTCATGACCGCTGAATCCGCCGACGAAAAAACGAAATGGTGATGCAGGTCCCGCAGGTCCGGTTCGCCTTCGGTCCACGGGCTGGCGATTCGCTCGCGTTGCAGGCTGGCGGGCGGAACGCTCCCGCCCGGTTGCCTTTCCAGGGCCAGATGTTCCGGCTCCAGCGGCCAGACGTTTTTCTCCAGGTAGTAGTAGCCGGGATCGGAATGCGCTCCCCTCTGCTGCGGGCGATAGGTTTTCCCGTCGCAGTGGCCATGCATCCCCAGCAGCAACGCCACGCGCCGCTCGAAGCCGGAAACGGAAATTTCCCGGTTGCCGTAATCGTAGCCCAGTGCGCGTCCCGAGCCGAGCGACGGCAATGGGCTTTCGTCCGGCACCAGATAGCCGCGCAGGAATTCGATTTTCCAGCGGACCAGTTCGCGGAAGAAATCGTCTTTCTCGCCAAACGGCCGCAGGTCAAGCCGCTCGAGAATGCCGTCGTCAAAGCTTTCGCCGAAGCGCGCCAGCAGGTGATTGAGAATCCGGTTGCGCCGCCGCAGGTAGTCGTGGTCGGTCAGGCGCGAGATGCGCTTCAGCCCGTCGTAGTAGGCGCGTAACGGGCTTTCATTGTCGTCGCCGCCTTCCGGAATGCGGCGCAGGTGGCGGTCGCGCTCGGGACCGGATTGCCCCAATCGCCGCAACATGGCCGCCAGCGTTCTCATGCCCGCCTCCGCGTCGATCTCGGTCGCGAAAATTTCTTCGCCATCGGCGATCAACTCGCCGCGGTCGTTGTAAAGCTGCAGGTGGAATCCGCCCTGGGGCCACGGCCGGACTTTGTAGTTCCCCGGGTCGATTCCGCTGGCCAGAATATCGCCGATCCGCCGCTCCCGTTCCTCCCGGTTAGGGACTGGTTTGCCCAACAGCACGACTCTCGACTCTTCGTCGATGATCTGCACGCTCAGTTCCTCGCGGTGCAGGAACTTCACCCGGGCCTCCAGCTCCCTCGCATGCCGGGGATTGGCCATGTAGCGTTGCCAGTGCTCCGCGCCCGCTCGCGCCGCCTCCACGCTCGTATAACGCTGCTGCCCCATGGCCAGGATTGTTCCGGCGGAGTTGTGCAGGGCCAGGCGCACGTCTCCGGAAACCGTTCTGGTGACTCTGTAGTTATGCAGATGCCGGCCGCTTTCGATGATCTGGCGGCGCATCTCGTGCGCGTCGGCCTCGGTAGGCAGGCGGCGGGTGACGAGCACGATTTCATTGTGCTCGTCGACCATGTAAACCAGATAGTAGTCCGTGCCGGGGCGGGGGGCCGCCTGCCGCTGCACCAGCACGTCCGCGAGGTTTTCCGGATCGGGATCGCGGGCCAGCGGCTGGTAAAAGTAAGTGTGCGGAAGGTCTTCCTTCAGCGAGAACAGGTCGGCGACATGCGACAGTTGCGCCAGGTAGTCGGCCAGGGGCTGTTCGAAGAACAGCAGGAAAGCGCGCAGTTGCCGTATGCGCGCCTGCCGCCGGCTGTCGGACCGCAACTGCAGGCCGCTGCCGCCCTCGAACAGGCCGTTGACCACGCCGTTCCGGCCCAGGCCGTACACGGCCGGAAACTGGTGCTGCAACGAAACGTAATTTTCGATGTTCCGGTTCCTGCCTTCCGGGACCTCCAGGTAGGAAAGCGTCCGGAAGGAAACGGCCGCAGCCTCAATCTTCTGCCGCATGCCGGTTTGCAGTTCCTTGATTCTGGCCCCCACCGCGCGCGAATCCACCAGGCATTTGAAACCGCCTTCCAGTTCGATGTTGATGTTGTGCGAAGGCTGGGGCCTCAGAATCGGCGGGTCAAGGCGCGGGATGCAGCCGGGCCGCACCGCGATCCCTGTGCTCGAGAGCGCGCCGCCGGTTTCGCCCACCAGCAGTCCTTTGACCTGCTTTACGCCTTCCACCTGCAGAACGATCCTGGCGATTTCCGATACGTGAATAGTGCTCCGGAGGTCCTTCAGGCTCTGCTTGTCCAGCGCTCCAAGAGTGAGCCGGGGGCCGTTCCATATCTCCTCGGGCGGCTCCGTGTTGATCAGCCTGTCGATGGGCTCGATCCGGGGAAACGGAACCAGATGGTTTTGGATGGAAAACAGCACGTGCGCCAGCACGCTGGCCGGGTCCACATGGGCTGCGATCCGTATCGTGCCCTGCACCTGGATGGGTTGTATCTTCAGGATGCGCACGGCGTGCACATCTTCGCCCAGGTTGCGGAACCAGCGCATCCACTTCACCGTCTCCTTGCGGATGGCTTCGTGATCTTCGGGCTTTTCCTTGTCCTCCCGGGTCTCAACCAGAATTTCCTGAAGTCCGTCAATGCCCTGAGCCTGGCTCTCGGCCCGGTCCAGCCAGGCGTTTTTGAGGCCATCAATCCTGTCATAGAGCAATTTTCTGTAGTCGTTTTCGGTGACCGGATCGCAGGTCAGCGCCAGGTCGCCCGTGTACATGCAGTGTTCCGGGGCCTTCGTGCCGGGGGCCGGGGCCAGAATGTCTTTGATGTCGAAGCCGGTGCGGTATGCGAGGTCGGTGAGCGCGAAGCACAGCTGTTCGAGAATGGTAACGCCGGGATCGTGCTCGTTGAAATCAGTCCACAGGGACCCGCCGAGTTGCTGGCAGTGGTTCAGCCCCAGCCTCAGAAGCTCCATGTAGTTGGCGCTGGTTTCGGTCGTGCCCGCTCTCGGTATGGTCGTCGGTGCTTTCATCGATGAATTCGATCGGACTCTTCAATCTTTTCAACCTCGCGCCCGGGTTGCCGGGCCTCACCACAGCCGCGTGATGTGATACCGGATCATTACCGGCTTGCCGTCATCGCCCTTGCCGAAATAGCAACCGGTGCGCACCCGCAGGGTGTAGTCCGTGCCTTTTTTGAACAGTCCGCC
>OBLQ010000520.1_pt1 | contig 14726 bp, 16 predicted proteins | sample 1519881 | NCBI WGS metagenome assembly OBLQ01 (sample SAMN01911456, study PRJEB22533) | soil metagenome | biome: Soil | place: Malaysia | collected 2012-04-30 | depth DG_metagenome m | reverse complement strand
CCTGGCACGCGACTCGCGACCGATTCCGCGACCTCGGCTATGCGCTCTCGGAAATCTCCGGCGCCGCCGAGCGGATCGCCGCCGAGATCGTCCGTCTCCAGGCGACCGAGGTTGCAGAGCTCGCCGAGCCCTGGGACGAGGCTTCTGTTGGCTCGTCGACTATGCCTCAGAAGCGGAACCCGATGACGAGCGAGTACGTCGTGGCGGCCGCCCGGTTGCTCCGGGGCGCCGTCGAGGTTCTCTTCGACGCGCCCGCACACGCCGGAGAGCGCGACATGGGCCTCTGGGCGACCGAGTGGATGGCGATCCCGCAGGCGCTGATGCTTGCCGGCGGGATCGCGGCGAAGCTCACGGAGATCCTGCAAGGGCTCGTCGTCGACGGTGACCGCATGCGCGCGAATCTCGACCTCACGCGCGGGGGAATCCTCGCTGAGGCGGCGATGATGGAGCTCGGCTCCGCGATCGGCCACGAACCTGCGCACGCGCTCGTGGCCGAGATCAGCCGCCGAGCCGCTGCCACGGGCACTCCTCTCGCGGCCGCGCTCCGGGAGGATGCGACCGCGCGCACGCACCTTCCACCGGCCGCACTTGACCGTCTCGAGCGTCCGGAGAGCTACCTCGGCGTCGCTGCCGAGGCCGCGGGTGAGGCTGTACTGCGGGTGGAGAGGGCCGAGTTGCGAACGTGACTGGTCTGCTGGATCACGGCATCGCGGGAGCACGTGTTGTCGTCACGGGCGCCGCGAGCGGCATCGGCGGCGCGACTGCGCGCATCCTGCGCGAGCGCGGAGCGGACGTGCTGGCGGTGGACCGTGATCGAGCGGGCCTCGAGCGCGCGTTCGAGGCGGGAGTGCAGACCTTCGTGTGCGACGTCGCAGACGCGCACTCTCGGGCCGAGTTGGTTGCGAGGGCCGGCGCCGTCCGCCATCTCGTGAATGCAGCAGGCGTCATCCGTCTCTCCCCGATCGAAGAAGCGACCGAATCCGATTGGGAGGCGGTCATGGCCGTGAATGCGAAAGGTCTCTTCTTTTTGTGCCAGGCGTTCGTCCCGCGTCTGCCGGCTGGTGGCGCCGTCGTCAACGTCGCCTCAGCAGCCGGCAAGATGGGGTCGACGCACGAGGCGGCGATCTACGGCGCTTCGAAGTCGGCTGTGCTGTCGCTGAGCCGGAGCTTCGCGTATGCCTACGCGTCGCGCGGTGTGCGGGTCAATGCGGTCTGTCCCGGTGTCGTCGAGACGCCGATGAACGAGGTTGTGCTCGACGGACTGGCTGCCGCCCGCTCGATGTCTCGAGACGAGGTGCACGCTTCACGCATTCAGCTCGTCCCGCTCGGGCGCGCGGCAACGCCCGACGAGGTCGCCGAGTTGATCGCCTTCCTGCTCTCGGACGCCGCGTCCTACATGACCGGTCAGTCCGTCAATGTCACCGGCGGCCTGATCACGCATTGAGTCAGATGCTGCCACGTCGCTCAGCGGTCGACCCGGTAGTGCTCGACGAAGTCTGCGTCGAGCGTCCAGCCGAGGCCGGGGTTCTCCCCGAGGGTGATCTCGCCGTCGACGATCTGCGGGCGGTTTGCCACGAGCCTCCACCAGATCGGATCTCGATCCGGATGGAAGCACTCGACGAAGGTTCCGGCCGGCTGGCTCGCGATGAGATGCGCCGCGACCTGAGGCTCCTCGTGGTGGCCGATCTCGACGCTGTAGACCGAGCACAGCGCCGCGGCTCGGCGCCAGGCCGTGAAGCCGCCGGACCACGAGGCATCGAAGTTGCAGATGTCGATTGCCCCGGCCTCCATCAGGTCTCGGCAGCCGCCAGGCGAGAACTCGCTCTGGCCGGCGCAGACCGGGATCCCGCCTCGGAAGCGGACGTCGCGCATGTCGCGTCGGTCGTTGCTCCAGCGGCACGGCTCCTCGAACCAGCGGATGTTGAGGTGGCGCACTCGATCGCAGAGCTCGACAGCCTGCGACGTCGTGTACCCCTGATTTGCGTCGATCATGACGATGAACTCGTCGCCGACCGCCTCGCGAAGCCGCTCGACGCGCCGGGCATCCTCTGCCGGAGAAGCGCCGCCGACCTTGAACTTGCAGGCTCGAAAGCCGAGCTCCTGCCACTCGGCGGCGTCGGCCGCGATACGGCCGGGGTCGGGATCGTAGTAACCGCCGATGAGGCTGACCGGAACCTGGCGGCGAAAGCCGCCCCAGAGCCGCCAGAGCGGCGTGTCGAGCAGCTTCCCGATCGCGTCCCAGATCGCGAGGTCGACCGCTGCCAAGGCGACAAGCCCGATCCGACGGTCGCGCAGGATGTCGAAGGTCACCTGGTGTCCCAGCTCCCAGCACCGCTCGTACGCCAGGGCATCTTCGCCCACGAGCTGCGGCGCGAGCTCGTCCCGGATCACGGACACGATGTCCGGCAAGGTCTTGTCCTCGTCGCCGGCGTACGCCTCGCCGACGATTCCCTCGCTGGTTCGGAGCCGAACGATCACGGTAGCCCTTGCGGTCATCCGGTAGTGGCTGCCGCGGAACTCCCGCACGAGCGGAACGACGACCGGCACCACCTCGATGTCCGTGATCGTCAGGCGGGCCGCCATCCGAGAGAACGTTACGCGATTCGCTGCAGCTGGCGGGAATCCATCCGATATCTTCGCCGCCCATGAGGATCGAGGTCACGATGCCGAATCTCGGCTACGACATGGAGTCGGGGACGATCGCAGCCTGGTGCAAGGCGGTGGGAGACCGCATCGAGCGCGGTGAGGCGCTTGCACAGATCGAGACAGACAAGACAACCGTCGAGATGGAGGCTCTCGCGAGCGGCACACTCTGCGAGATCGTCCACGGACAGGGCGACGAGGTCGCCGTCGGCGCAGTGATCGCGTACCTCGAGACAGAGAGCCCGTGACGGCGACGAGCGGGTCACGGGTCGAACGGCTTACGAAGATGCGCGCCGGAATCGCTCGCCGAATGAGCGCGAGCAAGCTCGAGATACCGCACTTCTACGTTTCCACGGAGATCCGGCTCGACGAGGCACTCACTCGACTCGCCGCGCGTGACGCCGCCGCCCCCAAGCTGACGCTCACGACGCTGCTCGTGCGGGCAAGCGTTGTCGCTCTCCAGGAGCACCCGCGCCTGAACGCGCACTGGACCGACGACGGCCTCGTCGTCTTCGACGAGGTGAATCTCGCCGTCGCCGTGGCCCTCGATGAGGGGCTGATCGCTCCCGCGTTGCTCGGCGCGCAGCTGCTCGATCTCGAAGCCACGAGCGCTGCCCTCGACGACCTCGTAGAGCGCGCGCGCGCAGAGAGGCTCCGCCCCCCCGAGCTCAGTTCGGGGACGTTCACGCTGAGCAATCTCGGGATGTTCGAGGTGACCTCGTTCACCGCGATCGTGAATCCACCGCAAGTGGCGATCCTGGCGGTGGGACGCTCCCAGCTACTGCCCCGTTTGGTCGGTGGCGAGGTGCGTCGGTCCTCAGTTCTCTCGGCGACCCTCAGCGCAGACCACCGCGCACTGGATGGTGCGGACGCTGCACGCTTTCTCGAAACGCTCAAGCGTCTGCTCGAGTCACCCGTGGAGCTTTCGTAAATGCAGGGGGAGGCGCGAACCGTGGAAGACGACGATCGTAAGCGGGCGTGGTACCGGCAGATGGTCGAGATCCGTCTGTTCGAGGACAAGGTGCAGGAGCTCTTCATGCAGAGCCTGGTGGAGGGGACGACTCACCTCTGCCAGGGGCAGGAGGCCGTTTCGGTGGGAGCCGTCGCTGCGCTGGAACCGAGCGACTACATGACGATCACCTATCGCGGGCACGGGCAGGCGCTCGCGCGAGGCCTCTCGATCGATTCCGCCTTCGCAGAGCTGATGGGGCGTGCAACCGGCTGCTGTCGAGGTGCCGGTGGATCGATGCACTTCACCGACTTCTCGCGCGGCCTGATCGGCGCATTCGCCATCGTGGGAGCGGGTTTGCCGGTCGCGGTTGGAGCCGCAATGTCGGCCCAACACCGGGGCGAGACATCGGTTGCCGTGTCGTTCTGTGGGGACGGGGCAACGAACATCGGCACCTTTCACGAGTCGCTGAACATGGCGTCCGTCTGGCAGGCGCCCGTCGTGTTCGTCGTCGAGAACAACCTCTACGGCGAGTACAGCAGTGTGCGCGAGACCACTCCGCTCGACGATCTCGCGGAGCGTGCCCGTGCCTACGCGATGCCCGGTGTGATCGTCGACGGCCAGGACGTGGAGGCGGTCTTCGCGACCATGGCAGAGGCAGTCGGCCGCGCTCGGGCGGGCGGGGGGCCGACACTCGTCGAGGCGAAGACGTATCGCTACCGCGGGCACTCGCGGACCGACCCGGCGAGCTACCGGCCGGAAGGCGAGCTCGAGCGATGGCGGCAGCGGGACCCGATCGAGCTGTTCGGCGGGAAGCTCGCGGCTGCTGGGATCCTCTCGGAAGCCGAGCAGGCAGCGCTCCGGGCGGAGGTGCAAGAGGAAATCGATGCGAGCGCGGCACGTGCCGCCGACGCGCCTTATCCGACCCTGAGAGAGATGGAGGACTATGTCTACGCGCGTTGAGGCGAACCGAGCCGCGCTCACGGAGGAGACGCCGGCGCTGACATACCGTGACGCAATCAGGGCAGCCCTCGAGGACGAGCTGTCGAGTGATCCTGCCGTCCTCTTCCTCGGCGAGGACGTTGCGAACGAGGGAGGTGTCTTCAAGACGAGCGTCGGTCTGGTGGAGCAGTTCGGTCCGCAGCGGGTACGAAACACCCCAATCTGCGAGAACGGCTTCCTCGGTGTCGCGTTGGGGATGGCGCTCACCGGGCTCCGGCCCGTCGTGGAGATCATGTTCAGCGACTTCCTGCCGACCGCGGGCGATGCGATCGTCAACGAGCTCCCCAAGTTCCGGTTCATGTCCGGCGGCCAGTGCCACGTGCCGCTCACGATCCGCTCGATCGGTGGGGGAACGGGCCGGTTCGGCACACAGCACTCGGCGACCGGGGAATCCTGGTTCATCGGCCTGCCCGGGTTGAAAGTCGCCACGGCGTCCTCGCCGGCGCTCGCTTACGGAGTGCTTCGCGCAGCGATTCGCGAAAACGACCCCGTCCTGTTTTTCGAGCACAAGGGGCTGTATGGCCGCAAGGCACCTGTCGCACGGGGTGAGGAGGCGCTCGCGACCGTCGGTCGCGCGACCATATTGCGTCGCGGCAGCGACGTGACGATCCTGTCGACGCTGCTGATGGCCGACCGGTCGGCCGAAGCAGCCGTTCTTCTCGCCGACGAAGGAATCGACGTCGAGCTAGTCGACCCAACCTGGCTCCGGCCACTCGACATGGACACGATTGCCGCCAGCGTCGAGAAGACCGGGCGACTACTCGTCGTGGAAGAGCAGGTTCACGCCGGCGGCTGGGGCGCGACGGTGATCTCCCGCCTCGTGACTGCAGGCGCGGGATTCGTCACGCCGCCCAGGGCTCTCAGCCTGCCCGAGAACCTCCTGGTCCCCTACAGCCCGCAGCTCGAGGACGCGCTGCTTCCGACACCCGAGTCGATCGCTGCCGCCGCACGCACACTCCTGGGCTGACGGCATGCTCGTCGTCCGCTCCAGTCGGATTCTCGCCAGGCTCGACCCAAGCCACGGCGGGGAGATCCTCGACCTCGTCGATCTCGCGACGGGACGCCAGCTGCTCGCCCGACCACCCTTCGCGTCGTCAGCGCCACAAGCGGGAGATCTCGACGAGGAGACATGGACGGCGTCCTACCGCGGAGGTTGGCAGTGCGTGACTCCGAATGCCGGCAATCGGTGCGACGTTGACGGAGAGGTGCACGGGTTCCACGGTCGTGCATCAAACGATCCCTGGTCGGTCCTCGACACAGAGCCGTCGAGCGCGAGCCTCCGCTGGTCAGGCCACGGCCTCGAGGTGACACGCACAATCACCGCCGCCCGCGACAAGCTCTCGGTTCACACGAGCTGGCAGGCAATGAACGACGCTCCGCTCGTCGCGCTCGAGCACGTGGCACTCGGGCTCGAGCTCCTCGATCCCGAGGTCCGGATTCGGCTTCCCGCCGGTCGAGCCTACGAGCTCTCCGAGCGAGACGGGCCCACGCGGCCGCCGGACGACGCTCGGTTCTGGCCGGACGTGCGGCTGCTTGACGGCGGCAGCGAACGGGTCGAGCGGTGGCCGCTCAGCGAGAGACGCTCCCGGCTCTTCGCCATCGCGGATCTTCCCGAGGGCGGGGCAGAAGCCGTGAACTGCCGGACCGGCCAGGGGATTCGGCTCGAGTGGGATGCACGTGCGCTGCCTCACCTCTGGATCTGGCACGAAGTCCGCACGACGGGCGGTCCATGGCGCGAGTTGACAGAGGTGCTGTGTGTGGAACCGGCGACTGTTCCGCACTCCCTCGGGCTCGCGAAGGCCGTCGGCGAAGGACAAGCAGTACGCCTCCGCGCTGGAGAACGTTTCGAGTCGACGATCACTGCGCGACCGTTCGAGGAGCACCAATGAGCGTTGACGGTGGGGCAGCCGTCGTTACTGGCGCGGCGAAGGGGATAGGGCTGGCGATCGCCCAGGCGCTTGTTGCGCGCGGCGCCTACGTGATTGCGGTCGACATCGACGCGAACGGTCTGGAAAGCGTGCGAGGCGATCGTCTCGAGCCGCTCGTCGGCGATATCGGCGAATGGTCGACCCATGAACGCGCGGCCGACGCGGCGGAGCGCGCCGGCCGGCTTCGCTGGTGGGTGAACAACGCCGGAGTGGACTGGGTCGGGGCAGCGCACGAGATCGACGCCGCGCACATCGAGCAGGGCTTGGGGGTTCTCTTGCGCGGCCCTCTCTTCGGCTGCTGCGTGGCGATCCGACGGATGCTTCCCGAGCGTGAGGGCTCGATCGTCAACATCGCGTCGATCCAGGGCGTCGCCGGCTTCCCTCGTTACCTCGTCTACGACGCAGCGAAAGCCGGTGTGATCATGGCGAGCAAGCAGATCGCCGTCGACTACGGCCCGTTCGGCATTCGCTGCAATGCCGTATTGCCTGGCTCGATCGAGACGCCGATGACCTACGCGACACTGCCGGAGGACGTCCCGCGCGAAGAGGCTCTCAGGCAGGAGGGCATGATCGCTCCGCTGCAGAGAGTCGGACAGCCCGAGGAGATCGCCGAAGCGGTTGCGTTCCTTCTCTCCGACGCGAGTTCGTACGTCAACGGCTCCGCGCTCGCAGTCGACGGAGGATCGAGCGCCCGCTGCTACCCCTACCCTCGGCTCGAGCTCTAGGGGGAGCGCGCGGCTGATGGAATTCCTCGTCAGAATCGAGGTCGACCTCCCCGCTGATATGCCTGAGGCGCGACGACGAGATCTCATGGAGGCAGAGGCGAGGCGCGGACGCGACCTGTTGAAGAGCGGAGCGCTGGTCAGGATCTGGCGGGTGCCGGGCCGCCTCGCGAACGTCTCGCTCTACGAGGCCGCCGACGCAACGGAGCTGCATGTCGCGCTGAGCTCGCTGCCCCTGCATCCGTGGATGCACGTCGTCGTGGAGCCGCTCGCCGTCCATCCACTCGAGAGCTCGGAACAGGGCGATAGCCATGCAGCCTGAAGCGGGAGCGGAGGTCTTCGAGACCTGGTCGAGGCTGTTCGGCCGCTCAGCTCCCGGGAAGATCGTCTGCGTGGGGTTGAACTACCGCTCTCACGCGAGCGAGACCGAGATGGACCTGCCGAAACAGCCACTGCTCTTCGGCAAGTTCGCCAACACGATCGTCGGGTCCGGGGACGCGATCGTCCTGCCTCCGGAATCGAACCACGTCGACGCCGAGGCCGAGCTGGCGATCGTCATCGGGTCGAGGGTTTCACGTGTGCTGGCCGAGGGTGCACTCAAGGCCGTGTACGGCTATACGGTCGCGAATGACGTGAGCGCTCGCGACGTGCAATTCGGGGACGGCCAGTGGTTTCGAGGCAAGAGCTTCGACACGTTTTGTCCCCTGCTCAGCGAGATCGTTCCGGTCTCCGAGCTCGGCGCCGCTACCGATCTCAGGGTCGTTCAGCGGCTGAACGGCGAGGTCCTCCAGGACGGCCGAACGAGTGATCTGATCTTCGATGTCCCGGCACTCGTCTCATATGTATCGCACGCCATGACGCTCGAGCCCGGCGATCTGATCCTCACCGGCACGCCCGAAGGCGTCGGCTACTTCCGCGAGCCCCGAATCGCGCTCACCCACGGCGATGAAGTCGAGGTGGAAGTGGAGACAATCGGAGTGCTTCGCAACCCAGTCACGCAGATGTCAGCCGCTGACCCGGGGGCGGCGGGGTGAGCCTTTTTAGCCGCGAATGCAAGAGCGTAGTTCGAAGTCGATTGGAATACGGCTTTCGAGGGGTTGGTCGACCTCCGCGCGAGACACCGCTTTCGAGCGGACTGATAGGGCGGCGGCTGCTGATCAGGGAGGAGTAGATGAGTGTGGCAGTGGTTCCGAAGCTGCGGGAGATTGAGCGGATCGCGAAGGAGCGTGGGATCGAGTTCTTTTTTGCGCAGTTCGTCGATCTGTACGGACGCCCGAGCGCGAAGCTCGTTCCGGCTGCGAACCTGGATGACCTCGCAGCGGATGGGGCTGGGTTCGCGGGGTTCGCGGCGGGGGAGATCGGTCAGCGCCCGAGTGATCCGGATATCGCAGCGATGCCCGATCTGGCGAGCTTCACGCCGGTGCCGTGGCAGCCGAACCTTGCCCGCTTCGCCTGCGATGTCACGGTCGAGGGCGAGGAGTGGCCGTATTGTCCGCGCACGATTCTGCGGCGTGTGCTCGCACGGGCGAGGGAGCTCGGCTACGAGTTCAAGCTGGGGCTTGAGCTCGAGTACTTCCTGGTGCGCCGCCGTGAGGACGGGTCGATCGAGATCGCGGACGCGTACGACACGCTCGAGAAGCCGTGTTACGACATGGCCGGGTTGACGCGCCAGTACGAGTTCCTGACGACGGTGTCGAGGTATTGCAACGAGCTCGGCTGGGGCAACTACGCGAACGATCACGAGGATGCCAACGGCCAGTTCGAGCAGAACTTCACCTACGACGACGCGCTCGTCTCCTGCGATCGGGCGATCTTCTTTCGCTACATGGTGCACACCCTGGCCGAGCAGAAGGGGATGATTGCGACGTTCATGCCGAAGCCGTTTACACATCTGACCGGCAACGGCTGTCACTTCCACATGTCGCTCTGGCGTGACGGCGAGAATTTGTTCCTGGACGACGCGGACTCTCGCGGTCTGGGCCTCTCGGAGCTCGCGTACAAGTTCATCGGCGGGCTGCGGCAGCACGCTCGCGCCTACAGCGCCCTCACCGCGCCCACGGTGAACTCGTACAAGCGGCTGAAGCCCGGGTCGACGGCGAGCGGGGCGACCTGGTCGCCGGTGTGGATCTCGTACGGCTACAACAACCGGACGCAGATGTTGCGCATCCCGGCGTCGGGGCGGATCGAGGATCGGACGATCGACGGCTCGGCGAATCCGTATCTTGCGGCCGCCGCCGTGCTCGCCTCGGGCCTGGACGGGATTGAGCGGGACCTCGACGCGGGCGAGCCCAACTCGGAGAACCTGTACGACTCCTCGTACGAGCAGCTGACCGCGCGCGGTCTGCGCGCGCTGCCGGCGAACCTGCTGGACGCGATCGGCGAGCTCGAGCGCGACGAGGTTCTGCGCGCGGCCCTGGGACGGGGCCGGGATGAGGACTACGTCGACTACTACGCGAGGGTGAAGCGCAGCGAGTGGTCCCGCTATCACGAGCAGGTCTCGGCCTGGGAGATCGACGAATACCTCACACGCTTCTAGCGCCGAGGGTCGGGAAACGCCGATAGAGATGGAGGAGTGCGGCACATGTGCGGGATCGTTGGCCTTTACTGCAAGTCGCCGGAGCTCGAGCCACGACTGGGCGCGTATCTGGCGGCGATGCTTGCCCAGATGGACGAGCGCGGACCCGACAGCGCCGGCGTCGCCGTCTACCGCGACCCCGCTCCCGCCGGCTGGTGCAAGCTCACGCTCTACTCGGCCGATCTGGACGAGCAGTGGGCCGGCGTCTGCAATGAGCTTGTCGAGGTCTTCGGTGGCGCCGAGGAGGTGGGGCTGCGGGCACGTCATGCAGTCGTCCTGGTCGAGGGCGACGCAGACGTGGTCGAGGCATGGGTCCGCAAACGACACCGCCACTTGCGGGTGATGAGCGCCGGTCGGGTGATCGAGATCTACAAGGAGGTCGGGCGGCCGCGGGACTTCGTCGAGCAGTTTGCGCTCGCGGACATCCGGGGGACGCACGGGCTCGGGCACACGCGGATGGCGACCGAGAGCCGCGTGACGACCGAGGGCTCGCATCCGTTCTCGACCGGTCACGACCTCTGCCTGGTGCACAACGGCTCGCTCTCCAACCACAACCGGCTGCGCGAGCGGCTACGCCGCGAGGGGATCGACTTCCAGACAGAGAACGACACCGAGGTCGCTGCCGGCTACCTGAGCTGGCGGCTGCGAGAGGGGGCGACGCTCGAGCAGGCGCTCGAGGGCTGCCTCGACGACCTGGACGGCTTCTACACCTTTCTCGTCGGCACGGCCGACGGGTTTGCGGTGTTGCGTGACCCGATCGCCTGCAAGCCGGCGGTGCTCGCCGAGACCGACGACTGGGTGGCGATGGCCTCCGAGTACCGGGCGATCGCCGTGCTGCCGGGAGCCTCCGATGCGCGGATGTGGGAGCCCGAACCGTCGGTTGTCTACGCCTGGGAGAAGGCGGCCGTCGCATGAGTGCCACGCTCGCCGAACTCGAGACCGTCGATCTCGCGCAGACGCCGCTCCGGGAGCTGAACCAGCGCCTGCACGACCTCGCCGGCGACACGCCCGAGTCGAAGCGCTGGCGGATCCTCAACCCAAACGGCGCGCACGCCATCGCGTGCGGGCTCGACGCTCCGCTCGAGGTCGAGATCCTCGGCCACGTCGGCTACTACTGCGCCGGCATGAACAAGCACGCGCGTGTGCGTGTGCGCGGGAACGCAGGCACCGGGCTCGCAGAGAACATCATGTCGGGCGAGGTCGTCGTCGACGGAAGCGCCAGCCAGTCCGCGGCCGCGACCGGCCGCGGCGGCCTGGTCGTCATCCACGGCGACGCCGGCGCCCGCTGCGGCATCTCGATGAAGGGCGTCGACATCGTCGTCCGCGGCAACGTCGGGCACATGAGCGCCTTCATGGCCCAGCGCGGCAGCCTCGTCATCTGCGGCGACGCCGGCGAAGCGCTCGGCGACTCGATCTACGAGACCCACATCTACGTCCGCGGCAGCATCCATGGGCTCGGCGCCGACTGCATCGAGAAGGAGCTCCACGACCACCACCGCTCCGAACTGCGCTCGCTGCTCGAGCGCGCTGGCTTCGACGACCTCGACCCCACCGACTTCCGCCGCTACGGGTCCGCCCGCCAGCTCTACACCTTCCAGATCGACAACGCCGGAGCCTACTGATGGACACCACCGGTAGCGGCGCCGCGTCACCTGCCTGGCGTCCTGGTCTACGCGAGTCGTACCTCTTCGACCGCAACACCATCGCCGAGATCCAGCGCGCGGCCCGTCAGGGGATCTACGACATCCGTGGCTTCGGTGCCAAGCGCCGCCTGCCTCACTTCGACGACCTGCTCCTGCTCGGTGCCAGCGTCTCCCGCTACCCGCTCGAGGGCTACCGCGAACGCTGCGCCACCGACGTCGTCCTCGGCACCCGCTACGCCACCAAGCCCCTCGAGCTGAAAATTCCGATCACGATCGCCGGCATGAGCTTCGGCGCCCTCTCTGCACCCGCCAAGGAGGCCCTCGGCAGAGCGGCAACCGAGATGGGCACCTCGACCACGACAGGCGACGGCGGCATGACCGACGAGGAACGCCAGGCCTCCGAGACGCTCGTCTACCAGCTGCTGCCCTCCCGCTACGGCATGAACCCCGACGACCTTCGCCGCGCCGACGCGATCGAGGTCGTCGTCGGCCAGGGCGCAAAACCAGGCGGCGGAGGCATGCTGCTGGGCCACAAGATCTCCGACCGCGTCGCCGCCATGCGCGACCTGCCAAAGGGAATCGACCAGCGCAGCCCCTCCCGCCACCCTGACTGGACCGGACCCGACGACCTCGAGATCAAGATCCACGAGCTCCGGGAGATCACCGACTGGCAGAAGCCGATCTTCGTCAAGGTCGGCGCCACCCGCACCTACTACGACGTCCAACTCGCAGTCAAGGCCGGCGCGGACGTGATCGTCGTCGACGGCATGCAAGGTGGCACAGCCGCAACTCAAGACGTCTTCATCGAACACGTCGGCATCCCCACCCTCGCCGCCACCCGACTCGCCGTCGACGCTCTCCAGGAGCTCGACATGCACCGCCGGGTGCAGCTGATCGTCTCCGGAGGCATTCGCAGCGGCGCCGACGTTGCCAAAGCACTCGCGCTCGGAGCCGACGCCGTCTCCATCGGCACCGCCGCGCTCATCGCGATGGGCGACAACAGCCCCGAATACGAAGACGCCTACCGGCAGATCGGGACCTCCGCCGGCTACTACGACGACTGGCACGCCGGACGCGACCCAGCCGGCATCTCCACCCAAGACGACCAGCTCGCAGCCCAGTTCGACCCCCAACTCGGTAGCCGCAAAGTCGCCAACTACCTCCGCGTCCTCACCCTAGAAACACAAACACTCGCCCGCGCCTGCGGCAAGACACACGTCCACAACCTCGAACCCGAAGACCTCGTCGCGCTGACGATCGAGGCAGCCGCGATGGCCCGAGTCCCTCTCGCCGGAACCGACTGGATCCCCGGCTTCACCCCTGGGGCGTACTAGCTCGTTCTTGAGCTGGGCGGACGCTCGCTCGTCCGCGGCGGCCGCTAACCGAGAGCCTGCGCGAGTGTTGTCTCGCCTGAAGGCTGCGACCTCCTATGCAGTGCGAAGGGGCCGACCGGGAACGCGCTTGTCGAAGCGAGATTCAGGGGTCTGGAGCTGGCCTTGAAGCTCTGGAGCGACCTCCCCTGGCCGGAGTAGAAGCCCAAACGGCGTTTTGCGCCAACCAAGCCGATTCGAGCCAGTGTGTGGAGCGTCGATGGATGCGATGGAGCGCCGGCCGTCTGCCGCCCTCCGGTTGGTGGCCTTGCGGGTACAAAACGGGCGCCGACTCGCGCCCTCTCGAGAACCCTGGACGGGTTCGTTGAAAAGAGCGAAAGACCTGTAAATAGGCCGTTTTCGGCATTGTTGAACCGCTCTCGGCTCTCTTCACCCGTCACCCCGAATGCGAAGTTCATCCTCGGCTTCGGCTGAGATCTGCCGCCGAAAGAAAGAGGCGAAGCCGCCGCCGCCGGACTGGCTTCGCCTCTCGTGTGCTCGGACTCAAGGGGGGAAGTCCGAGGACCTGACCCCTCCGGCCCCCGCCGCATCGGAGCCTTCGGTGTTGCCGGAGTATCGTCGACAACTGGCAGCTTCATCCATCCCTGACTCGGTGGTTCACTCGCACGCTTCACTCACGCGGGGGGATGCGAAGAGCCGCGACTTCGACCATGCTCGAAGCGAGGGGTGCGGGGGGCCGCAGCCCGCGCCCCCTCTTTTCGAGCCGGCGACCGTGACAGATGAACGGTCGCCGGCTCGCTCTTTCCGGGTCCTCGGCGGGGTGTCAGGGGAGGGAGAGCACGATCTTGCCGAGCTGCTCGCCTGCCTCGAGCCGCGCGTGCGCGGCTCGGATCTCGGCCAGCGGAAGCACCTCGTCGATCACCGGCCGGGCACGCCCGGCCGCGATCAGGTCGTACGCACCGAGGAAGTCGGCCCGTCTACCCATCGTCGAGCCGAGGACCGTCAACTGCTTCCACCAGATCCGGTGCAGCGCGGCGGGAGGGTTCGGCCCGGTAGTCGCTCCACAGACCGCGATGCGGCCGTCGCGTGCCGCCACATCGAGCGAGGTGCGCCAGGTCGCCTCGCCGACGTGCTCGATGACGACGTTCGCACCGCGGCCGCCGGTCGCCTCCTTCACTGCCGCCTTCACGTCCCCGGTGACGTGGTTGACCGTCGCGTCCGCACCGAGCTCGCGTGCCCGTCCGAGCTTCGCGTCGCTCGACGAGGTCGCGATCGTGCGCGCCCCGAGTGCCTTCGCGATCTCGAGCGCGGCCGTCGAGACGCCGCTCCCGATTCCCCAGAGAAGCACCCATTCGCCCTCCTGGAGCGCCGCTCGAGTGACGAGCATCCGGTAGGCGGTCTCGAAGACGAGCGGGAACGCAGCCGCCTCCTCGAAGGACAGGCCGTCCGGGATGGGGTGGACGTTCGTCGCCGGAATCGCCACCAGCTCGGCGTTCGTCCCGTCACCGTGCTCGCCGACGACGTGGATCGACCCGTCCGGCGCCTCGATCGCGGGATTGATGACGACAGGCTGGCCCGGCTCGAGCCCGTTCACGCCCTCGCCGAGCGCTTCCACGAGACCTGCGCCGTCCGCACCGAGGATGCGCGGCTTCGGGACGGACGGGAGTCCCTTGCGGACCCAGATGTCGAGATGGTTCAGGGCCGACGCGCGAATCCGGACGAGCACCTCGCCGGGGCCGGCCGTCGGGTCGGGCGCCTCCTCGAGCTCGAGCACCTCGGGGCCGCCGTCCTCGTGGATGCGCACTGCCCGCATGGAGCGCAGCCTATCTGGGCATGCCCAGGAGGCAGCCGGGCACCCGACGCGGTCGCGCGGGTCAGCGCGCGGACTCCGCCCCCCCGAGCGCCCATCGCGCGTGCTCCTGGAGCATCTCGT
>OBLQ010000519.1_pt1 | contig 14727 bp, 12 predicted proteins | sample 1519881 | NCBI WGS metagenome assembly OBLQ01 (sample SAMN01911456, study PRJEB22533) | soil metagenome | biome: Soil | place: Malaysia | collected 2012-04-30 | depth DG_metagenome m | reverse complement strand
TCTTGGTAACTGTCGCTGTCCGTCGGATACAGCCCGCAATAGACCATCGGCTTTGCTTTGCGGTATCCGGGCAGCGGGTTCTTCGCCGTGTTTGAGGCGAGGGTGACTGTGTCGCCGACCGCCGCGTCGCCGATCGACTTGATCGCCGCAGTGAGGAAGCCGACCTCGCCCGTCTGAAGTTGCAGGTCGCGCACGAGCGCGGGGCGGAAGACGCCGACGTCGTCCACCTCGAACTTCTTGTCAGTCGACATCATCATGATCTTGTCGCCCGGTTTCACGCTGCCGTCCACGACGCGGACATACGCCACTGCGCCCTGGTAGGAATCGAAGTGCGAATCGAAGATCAGCGCGCGCAAGGGGGCACTGGCGTCTCCGCGCGGAGCGGGGACGTGCCGCACGATCGCTTCCAAGATCTCCACGACACCTTCGCCGGTCTTGGCGCTACAAGGGATCGCCTCCGTCGCGTCTATCGCCAGCGCGCTCTCGATCTCCTCCTTTGCGCGGTGGAGGTCGGCGTGCGGCAGGTCCATCTTGTTGATGACAGGGATGATCTCGAGGTTCTGGTTCATCGCCATCGCAGCGTTAGCGATCGTCTGTGCCTCGACGCCTTGCGTCGCGTCGACGACCAGAACGGCTCCCTCACAAGCGAAGAGAGCGCGACTGACCTCGTAGGTGAAGTCGACGTGGCCGGGCGTGTCGATCAAGTTGAACTGGTAGGTCTGGCCGTCGCGCGCCTTGTACTCCAGCCGGACGGCGGTCATCTTGATCGTGATGCCGCGCTCGCGCTCTAGGTCCATGCTGTCGAGCATCTGCTCCTGCGCGTGTCCACGCACGACCCCGGTCAACTCGAGGATGCGGTCCGCGAGCGTCGATTTGCCGTGGTCGATGTGGGCGATGATGCAGAAGTTGCGGATGTGCGACTGGTCCATGTCGTTGGCGCAGGCCGAATTTTACCGGCGGGCGGCCCGGGCTCACGGGCTAACGCGCCGTTCGCCCGCCGTTGAGTCCGGCTGTTGGGAGGCCAAGGCTTGGGTAATCCTTTAATTCTCCCGTTTCTTCCCGTTTTCGCTCCCGTTTCCTCCCGTTTAGTGTTTCCGTTTTCCTCCCGTTTTTCTTCGTTTGTTCAGTTCGATCGCCCTTGGCAATCGCCGCGTGTCCTCCACTTCGGTGCTGTCCCTTGAGACGCTAGCGGCGTCACCGTTGTTCCGGTATGGGGCGAAGTTGTCTTGACAGCGGGTCAAACCTGAGATTCAGAGATGGCCTCAGCGGCGAGTTCGGCCAGCCGCAACGTTTGCGCCCACTGCGTGAACGCGCTCCTGTCGAACGCCTCTGCCTGCGACTCAATCAGTCTCAAAACATCGTTCCACTGCCGATCGCTCTTGCGCCGTCCCGCATCGTACCATCGCAGTTTTTCGAGCGCGATCGCTTCAGGAGCAAGAAACTTTGCTTGCAGTCCCGGGAAGAACTCCAACAACCGCGCAGTCCTCGCCTCCCACGCACTGAAGTCATCAGCCTGCATCCAAAAGACATCAATTTTGAAGATCGATTCCCTGTGCAGGGCTTGAAACGACCGCGGCCATCCAGGTTCGCTAGCCATTTCGGAAGGCGGATCCTGGGGAACAACAAACCTCTCGCGCAACCGATCGACCAGGCAGGGGATATCGTCGCCAGACTCGACCATTACGTCAATATCGTTTGTAGCACGTGGCTCGCCCCAGGCGGAAGAAGCCAGCGATCCCCCAACTATGGGAGCGATGGAACACTCCGTGCAGGCGCCTAGGAAGTCTTCGAACGCGGTTCGGAGGCTGTCTTCCAAGAATCTCCTTTCTCCCTCAGTCCGCGCGCTAGCCCACTCAGGGCGATCGCTCTTTGGATCTTTTCGCTCGGCGACATTGTACGAAGCAACGCCAGATACTGCACGTAGGCGTCTCGCGACGTATCCTGCAAATCTGTCCTTCGCATCTGCCACATTTTACATCAGGCCACAGCAAGCAGGGCGGCCGAATCCGGCCGCCCTGCTTGGCATTACGAAAGCGGCAAGCCTACTTCCAGGTGTCGAGCATCTCTGCCACTGTGTCGCGGAGGATCTCGGGCAGGAACTTGCCGCTCATGTCCATCGAGGCCGCGAACGAGAAGTCGTCGATGAACGCACCCAGCGCGAACTGCCGGTAGACGACGCCGTTCTGCGTCTTGAAGGGAAGTTGGATCCACCCGGCCGCCGAAATGTAGCCTGTGACGCTTCCGGGCTTCCAGACTAGAATGACGTTCTGGAACACGGCGTCGACCTCGGCCTTCGACATGCCGATCTTTGCGCCTTCCTGGTACATCACGTTGTGCACGCCACCGCCGAAGGCGTCGCTGACGACTCCGGTCTCGTTGAGCATGTTGTCGTGCATCCAGACGCGCTGGGCCAGAGATAGGCCGACGCCGTTACCGTAGTCCTCATAGAGGTTCGTGATCTGGCGCATCGTAAAGATGTTGTGCGGGTCGTGCTTGACGTCCCCCGTAGCCATGTGGTGGTGCAGGTTGATGTCGTCAGTCAGGCCGAGCACGTTCCACCCGAACTCGTTGATGTTCTTGCGACCAAGGACTCCGTTGCCGTTGCCCGCCCAGTCCATCAGCGAATTGGCCGACGTGTTGCCCGAGTTCCACATCATGTACTGCGTCACCTGCTGGTAGGACAGGTAGTAGTCGATCTGGTTGGCGTTGTGCGTATCGCTCTTCCAGTTGGTGTAGATCGGCACCGCGGCCAGCGGGTCGACGCCACCGTAGACGCGCGACGACCAGTAGTAGTGCTCAAGCACCTTGATAGAACTGGCTGGGTACGTGCGGAAGTCTGGAAGGATCGCGCCGAGCGTCGGGCCGTTGACCTCCTTGAGCATGAAGCCCTTGGTGCCATCGGAGTTGGACAGGAGCATCGTCCTCATGCGCGATTCGAGGCTGTTCGAGTTGTCGATGAGGATGAGGTCGAAGGTCGTCTTGTTGCCGACGACGTTCCTCTCGATGTCGATGATCCGCGACGCGAGTTGGCCCTGAAGCCGCGAAACGTCTTCCCACGGCAGGTCTGTGAGCCACCACCAGGCCTGGCCACCGGTCTCTTCGAGGATTCCCGCATACCTTCCGTTGCTGACGCGCTCCAGATCGACGAGGCGCATCCGGTCTCCGCGCCCGCCGAACTGCATCAACTCTTGGATCTGCTTCTTGCTCGTGTTGCCGAACCTGATCCAGTTCTTCTGGTCGGCGCCGGTGTTCCGGATGAGCACGCCAGAGTAGAGGTGCTTACCGTTGGTCGTCTCGACCTCGATGTCGATCAGGCGCCCGTTCTTGGACTGGACGAAGTCGTTCATCTCGTCCCAAGACTTGCCGGCGAACCACCACCAGGCTTTGGCCTGGGTGTCGCGGTTGGGGACAGCCACGAACGCATAGCGGCGCTGGCCGTCGACGAAGTAGGTCTCGAGGTCGGTGATCCGGGCGCTGTGGTCGGTGAGGAACTGGGTCATCTGCGCCTCGGACTGGTTGGCCTTCCACCACCAACTCTCAGCGTAGGGGCCGGAGTTCTTGACGAAACTGCACGTATAGCGGTGCGGGCCCGTCGAGACGACTTCGATGTCGAACATCCGGTAGCCCTTGGCCACTGTGTCGTCGATGGTGGCCTCGCTCACGTTCGAGAGGTAGGCGTGGCCGACCTTGTCCGTCAGGTCTTTGGCCGTCTCGGCGGAAGCGATCGCCGCCGAGACGGCAAGAAAGATGAGGCCTGCCGCCTTAATCGCGCGGCTGGGCATGGGCCCTGTCAGGTCGAGTGTGTTCATTTCCGATTCCCTGTTCACCGCACGATAGCGCGGGACGTGTTATTAGTATAGTCGGAAAATGAAAAAGTTCCACGTATATTAAGAAAAGTCCCGAAAAAAGTCCATGACAGGTTCGGGGGCCGGTGGGACCCTAGTGAATCTTCCTGCTCTCTGGGATCGAAGGCAGCATCGTGACGGCGACCGAGACCCGGACGTGCTCTCCTGCAGACCGAGTATCGGGGTCTGTCTGGTCGAGTTCGTGGACGATCTCGAGCAGTTCGCTGATCTTTTGCTTCACGATCAGCGCAGATTCGGGCGAGAGGTAGGCGATCCGGCCGCGCGAGGTCATGTACGCCACGTACGAGCGATCCTTCCGCAGCGCCTCCTGCGCGGCCCTCATCTGCCGGATTTTGAGCCTCATTTGCCCTTCAAACCGCTTCATAAAAGCCTCGGCGTACTTCCATGGCCGACCGGCGAGCACGGTGCGCTCGGTCAGTGCGGAGGGGACGTAGAGGGCTTCGGTCCGGGAGCGGCGCTTGCGGGTTCCCACCTGCAGAACGAGGCCGACCTTGAGCAGTTTCGCCATCTGCTCGTTCACGGCGGCAGGGCTCTTGCCGATGATCTCGGCGACCTCCCTAATCGAGCGCGCTTCGGTCGTGCTAAGTCCGCCCCAGACCTCGTCGCAGGCGTAAGATGTCAGGGCCTCCATCTGGCGGAGGTTCAGTTCGATCAGTTCGACCTGGCCCGGAAACTTAGGCTTCATATACGTGGGAAACTCCCGATTTCCGGTCATAGAGTATAGCACGAGCGATAGGGTCCTTGGGCCCCAACAAACCAGTCGCCGCTGACATCTGCCCGAGGCTCCTACTTACCGGTCATGTAGTAACTCGGTCGCAGGAACTTCGTAAAGTTGCGGATCGCCTCTGCGCGGGTCTGCTCGTCCTTGAGTTCCATCTTTGCCTGGCCCCACTCGGGTACGCCCTTCAGGATCTTCTCGCCGTACTCCTCGATGTCCTTCTCGGTCATGTGGTGCTCGCGGATGTCCTTGAGTTCGCCGGAGTCGAGGAAGAACCCGCCGCAGTCGTAGCACTCGTCGACGCTGACGTGCCAGTCGATGTTGCAGAGGTGGCGGTGCAGCGGCTCGTGGCACTTGGGGCAGTAGAGCACGCCGCGGCTCGCGTCGTTGGTGCGAGGGTAGGCGAGCGCCTCGTTGAGCGCAGCGCAGAGCCCCTCGTTGTTCTCGTCGAGCCGGGTGAGCTCCATCCAATCGAGCCACATCCCTTTGCAGCCGTCGCGGCACACGTCGACCTTGACTCCGCCGAAGTCCTCAGTGACCATCTCCTTGTGGCAAACCGGGCATTCCATTTTCTTTCCTGTCTCCACTTTACCGGAGCCGCAACGGGTTGCAAGCGCGCCGAGCCAGGAATTTTGTGTGAGCCGAGCCCCGTCCCGCAAGCCAGACCCTATACTAAGGGTATGGCGGACCGGAAAGCCAAAAGGGTGATCTATGTAGCCGCAGCCATCCTGCTTCTCTTCTTCGGTTTGAACTTCTATATCGAGCGGGCCATGGCCGAGAGCCCCGACTACGTGAACGCCGCACAGGAACTGCCGGAGGCTAGGCGAACAGCGGAGAGGGTGTTCGGGCCCCTGACGTGGGAAGGATATTACGCAGAGAGCGGGATCGTCCACCATGACGACACGGTCAAATGGAAGAAGATCTTCGACTCAACACCTGTCGCGGCCGAGAAGTACTACCACAAAACGAACCTCGGCACGTTCTCAAGCCGCCGCCTCTTCGTCCAGAACAAGGCATGGTTTCTGGGTTTGCAAGACCGCATGAAGGGGCTCAGCGCAACGCACAACGACAAGGGCACATTCTCAATGAAGGGGTATGAGCATGCACCCTTCACCACAGCACTCGAGACTGGCATCATCGGCGCGGCCGACGCGGGAGACGTCCGATCGATGAAACAACTTGCGAACGTCGCGTGGGAGATGTTCAAAGTCTACGCGGGCGAGCCCGACGCATTCACGCAGATGGACTCTGGACGCCTTCGCACCATCATAGAGGTCGCTCTGCTTTCTGCAGCGATCCGTCACCGCCACGACCAAGCGGTCATCGAGGCGGTACGCGAGTCTCTTGCGGAAGCGCCACCTCTCCCACCGCTCGCGGAGGTCTATGCTGGAAATCTCCGCGACTTTCTCCTTGACCTGGACAGTCTGGGTCGGCAACCGATGTCAGACCAGATTAAGTCGATCAACGAGGAGATGGCGTCCAGCCATTTGCGTCAGTCGGAGCCCTCAAAAATCCAGCAGTGGCTCGACAAGGTCTTTCACTTCCACGGGTCGGACAATCCGAAACGGGTTGGTCCGCACGCAGTGGACGCCCTCAAGGTGCGGCTGTTGCAAGCTACGGTCACCCTCGCGGAGACAGGCCAGCAGGGCGCTCCTGCCGAGTGGGTCCAGAAGACCCTCCGGTTCGCAAAACAGGTCGACAACAAGAACGATCTCTCGTACGAGTGGGTGGGTGGACCCTACTACGGCTTCGAGGCGGTTTTCCAAGCCCAGAACATCTTCCGCGACCAAGCGGCACAAGCCGCACTCAGCCTCGTGCAGAGGTTTCCCGACCTTGACTCTCTGCCGTCCGCACTCCCCGCCGATTTGAACTTCGCCGATCCCTTCGCCGCGGGAGACGTGATCTACACGAAGACCAAGACTGGCTTCAAACTCTATTCCCGCTACATAGATCAGAAAGACGGCGGTCTGCCGCCGTTCACCGGGATCGTTCCGGACGAGCACGACTGCAGGTTCATGCCTGGAAATGACTGGAACGACTACGGCCTCGTCGTCAACTACGCGCCGACTGACCCGATTCCGTAAGAACTACTTCGCAGTCGGGCTCATGTCGTTCGTGACACGGATCTTGATATCTATCCCGCGCCGGATCAGTTCATCCAAGAAGGCACCGCCTCGCATCGCGTTCTCGTACCGCACCGCGCCCTTCTCGACGCGGCCCTGTGCGACCTCCTGGGCGATGATCGAGGTCGAAAAGCCGGTCAGCCGCTCCATCGAGGTGAACCCCGTGTCCGGGCACTGCTTGTCGAAGATGTCGATCTGGATCGTCGTCGCGCGCCCGTCCTTCGTTCCGGTGCCCACGCCGCGCACAGCGCACATGTCTTCATCGACGAACTTCGCGAGTTCCGGCCCGAACACTTCGCAGAAGACCTTCTTGGGCACGACCTTGCACCCTTCGACCTCGATCTCGTCTTCGCTCCAAAGCCCGAAGTCTTTGAAGATCCGCATCAGTTTGCAGTGGCCGGGGAAACGGATCGTCTTGTACTCGTAGTTCCGCACGGTGTCCTGTAGTGTGTAAGGAGCGGTCGATGTTCCGCCTGACGTCGTGAACGCCTCCATCTCCCCCAGTTGCTCGATCTGGAGCGACTCGAGTTCAGAAAGCGTGTCTACTTTTACGATCTCCCCTTCGCGCAGCACGACGGCGTGATAGTCGTACTCGGTCACCAGTCCCTCGACATTAAAGGTGAGTTTGTAGTTGAAGGGCGGTTTCGGGTGCTGAGGGAGAACGCCGCAGTAGAGCCGCACCGAGTCGCACTCGTCCAGGTTCTCGACCATGTACATGCCCAGGTTGTTGACCAGCCCTGGGGCGAGCCCCGTGTCTGGCACGAGCGTGACCTCGTTCGCCTTCGCCTTCTCGTCCAGCGAGAGGGTCTGCATGGTGATGTCGGTGTTGCCGCCAAGGTCGACCATGTCGGTCATGGTCTCGATCGCGACCTCGGCGATCTTCGGGTGCATCCAGTAGGGGACGCAACTGATCACGACGTCCACCTCGTTCAGGAAGGACTCGAGTTGCTCCTTGTTCAGCGCGTCGATCTCCCTCGGCTCGCAGGCTTCGCGGCCGATGAGCCCGTTGACTCGGTCGGAGGCGGTCTTCGCCTGGGCCATGCTGGCGTCACCCATCAGGATGCGCTCTGTCTGTGCGAACTTGGCGAGGTCGTAGGCGGCGGCGGTGCCTTGCATGCCCGCTCCGAGGATGGCGAAGGTGTTCTGCATTGAACTTGTGTTCTCCGACGTCTGGGCGGACGGTGTGCCACCCTCACGGTGTTTCCGAGGTTACCCAGCGGCTCTCACCACGGATCGGGCGGCCTAGTTCTTGGGCGCGAGCACGTCCAGCGCCCGCTCGATGAACATGTCCGTGCCGTCCGGTGCGAACTCGTCGAGCACGAGGAAGTCCGGATCGACGCCCCTCCCCTCCAGTCGGACGTCGTCGACGCTCAAGTCCACCATTGGTATCTCCAGCACGGCCCAGTCACCGAGCCGTTGCGGGCTCGTACCCAGCACGCGCCCGCCCGTCGGCTGTCCGACGAGCACGGCCCGTTTGGAGACCTTGAGGATGTATGCGAGCACCTCCTTTGCGCTCCTGCTGCCGTTGTCGATCAGTACGACGAGCGGTTTCTGGTAGCCGAAGTACTGGTCGAAGCCGTGCCCTCCCACCGACCACGTGAGTTTCGCCTCCGGCCGGAAGAACGGGTCCGCGTAGCCCTCGGGCCGGCCGCCAAAGCCGTCGCGGATGTCGAGGATGAACCCGTCGGTGTGGATCGCCTTGCCATAGACGAAGTTGGAGAGCGTGTCCTTGAACTTGTCCGTGGCCATCGTCCAGAGGTGGATGTAACCGTACTTGCGTCCGTCGCGGTCGATGATGCGCTCGCTGGCCCTCGTCGCCTGGAGGAACATGTCGATCCCGTCCGACTCGCTGACCTTCATCCTTATTTCGAGTGTTGCGCCGTTCCTCAATATGCTGAACACCGCCTCGCCTCCGACAAGCCCCTTGAGAGAATCGATCGGTGTGAAAGGACGACCGTTCACGCGCAGCACGACGTCCCCCTTCTTCAGCCCGGCCGCGGCCGCGGCCGTGCCTTCCAGCACCATCTGCACGCGATACCCTGCGTCTGAATCCGCGAACCAGGCGCCGATCTCCGGCATCTCGAGCGACTTGCCGCCTGGGGCGAGGTCGGTCAGCGTGTAGAACCCCTGGTCGGAGGCGGTGAGGAAGTCGAAGTGCGAGTCGCCGAACTCGTCGATCATCTGCAGCATCGTCTTTCGGAACTCGGGGAGGCTTTTCGCGCCGCTCGCGATCGGGCCGTACTTGGTCAGCAGCGCGTCCATCCGGTCCTTGTTGTCCACCCGTCCGTAATAGCGGGTTCTGACCGCCGATTCGGCGTCCTTCCAGGCGGCCGCGTAGTCCGTCGGCTGTTGGAGGGGGGCGAGCGCCAGCATCGAGATCAGGGCCGTCAGTGCCATGCCGTATTGTAGTACCAGTGGGCCCGCACCCCGCGTTTCCGGTCCCGGCGGGTACCATCTGTCCCCAGTGGGAGGCGGGCGATGAGTCCGCCGCGGACCACGGAGGTCACAATGGCCAGGAAACAGAAGAAGAAGAACCTTTCGTCACAGCGCTTTTCTGCGCTCGCCAAGGAGATCAACCGCGAAAAACTCTACTCAGTAGAAGAAGCGGTCGCGCTCGTCAAGAAGTCGGCCACCGCGAAGTTCCCAGAGAGCGTCGACCTCGCCGTCCGGCTCGGCGTCGACCCCAAGAAGGGCGACCAGAACGTGCGCGGCACGACCAACCTCCCCCACGGCACCGGAAAGAACAAGACCGTCGCGGTCCTCGCCAGCGGCGATGACCTCAAGGCTGCGCAGGCTGCGGGTGCCGACTTCGCTGGCGACGACGACCTGATCAAGAAGGTCCAAGAGGGGTGGAAGGACTTCGACGTCATGCTAGCGACCGAGGCGATGGCGCCGCAGATCGGCAAGATCGGCCGCTTCCTCGGCCCGCGCACGCCGAACAAGCGCAACGGCACCGTCACCAACGACATCGCCAAGGCCGTCAAGGAGATCAAGGGCGCGAGCCGCGTCGAGTATCGGATCGACAAGGCCGCCAACGTCCACGTCGGCATCGGAAAGGCGAACTTCACTGAGGACCAGATCAAAGAGAACCTCCTCGCTGCGCTCGACGCGATCATCCGCGCCAAGCCCGCGAGCGCCAAGGGCCGCTATCTACAGAACGTCGCGATCAGTAGCACGATGGGACCCGGCGTGAAGATCGATCCGACGCTGGCGACAAAAGCAGCTGGGCATTAGCGTTCGCCGGAAACAAGATCTCGGGCGAGGATCGCCCGGTCCCTCTTGTCCAACTTTTCGAAGTTGTTGTCAGCGATCTTGCGTCCGCACAGGGTGACGAACTCGCGTGCTATCTCGTCCTCTGGGAACGCGCGGTCTGGCACGACGATGAAGAACTGCCGCGTCACCATGAGATACATCGCCAGCCTGCTGCGCCGCGCCTTGATGAACGACGACCACGGGATCCGTTGCGACATTCCAGTGACATATTCGACGACCAGACCCTCGTCAGAGGCCCGGACAGTCCGCGGCCCGATATGGTTCCTGCTTTCAGGATGCAATAAGATCGAACGCCAGACGTACTTAACAAACTGGTGCGTAAACAGCCCTAGGCCCGTCATCGTCAGTCCAAACGGGACGAAAAAGAACCCGGAGTCGGCAAACGCTCCCATCGTCCAAGCCGCCGAAGAGCCGAGAACAACTATGAGAAGTCCCAAGGGGACATAGACAAGTCGCAGGATGCGCAGGTTCTTCTCGCTGGCGAACATGCCCTGCTCCGCGTTCTCTTCCAGAGTCGGGCTGAAACTCATCGATCGGATCTCGTAGTCGATTGGCAACGGATTCACTGGTCAGTTCCCCTCCGCCGATCCCGTCAGAACCGCCCTGTCCCTCTTGTCCAGTTTCTCAAAATTGTTGTCGGCTATCTTGCGCCTGCACAAGGAGACGAACTCCCGCGCAATCTTGTCCTCCGGAAATGCGCGGTCCGGCACGACCATGAAGAACTGACGCGACACCATCAGGTAGTTTGCGAGCCGTCTGCGGCGCACTTTGATGATCGTCGGCCAAGGGAAGCGCAGGACCATCCCTGTCACGTACTCTACGACGATCTCGTCCTCTGATGCCCAGACGGTTCGCGCAGTCGTGCCGTTTCTGTTTTCCGTACTCGAGTAGAACGGCTTCGAAGTGACGCGGATGAACCGCCCCATCGACACACCGAGCGCGACCAACAGCAGACCAAAGACTATCAGCATGCCAGCCAAGTCTGCAAAGGGGCCGACATCGTAGGCCGGGATTGCCAAACCTATCGCGAGAAAGACGAGGCCGATCGAGAAGCATGCGCGCCGGACGACATTGAAGTTCGTCTCCGCAGCGAGTTCGCCCTGTTCTGCGTTCTCCTCCAGCGTCGGGCTGAAACTCATCGATCGGATCTCATCGCTGTGCGGCACCGGCTCCATCGTCCCTTAGTCTCCGACGGGCTTGGTGATTTGCGCCCGGTGTCGCTCTTTCGCATAGGCGACGAACGACTGGTAGTCCCCTTCGCTTCCAAACGCGCGGCGGGAAACGACGATTGCTGCGTTAATCGGAACTGTAAAGAGGGTTGCACTCTTGCCCTCGACAATTCTCGTGACGGACCCCCATGGTATGAATCCGAACGACCCGTCGTGTCCTTCTGTGTGGAGCCCCTGGTCAGTCGCGGTGACTGACCGTTTGATGCGTACGTTGTTGCCGGGCCTGTTGCAGACATTCGTACTTGCCCGCCAGATAAGAAATCGGTTGAACAGCGGGAGGATAGCGAACGCGCCCCCAAGGGCGAGCAGTGTGTCGTTGGCCCGCATTGTTCCCTGTATGAACTTTGTCAGCCAGGCCAGGAGTGCAAGTGCGCTGAGGCAGAGCAGAAGAAGTGTACGTCGCCGAGTACTCGCCTGGCTCATGAGTAAGTTCATCTCATAATATTCGTCGAATCCAGGCGCGTAGGCGATCGTACGGTGTTCGTATTCACTGGGCAGGGGCGGGTGTTCCAATCTTGTTCCTCCTTCGACCAACAGCAGGATTCTACCGCCGCCTTTTCGACCTAAAATGCAGCCGCTAGATCTTCGCGATTCGTGAGATCGTGTCCCATGACGCCTGTAGGTCGGCGAGCAGCGGCATCTTCGCGCGCGCGGTCCTGATCTTCTCAAAGTCTACGTCTGCGACGACCATGTGCTCCTCCATCACGTCTCCCATCGCCAGCCTCTCTCCGGTCGGGTCGTAGATGACGCTCCCCCCGACGAGCCCCTTGCCGCCCTCGAACCCCGTCATGTTTGCGCTCGCCGCATAGACGCCGTGCTCTTCGGCGATCGCGCGCAGCATTCGGTCGTACCGGTCAACGTTCGAGGGCACCTTGCCCTGGAAGCCCCGCCCCGGGGAAGCGATCAGCGAGAATACGATCTGCGCGCCGTGCAGCGCGAGCAGCGTACCGAGGATCGAGTGCCAGGTGTCCTCGCAGATCAGCAGCCCGACCTTGCCGAACCGCGTATCGAAGACCCCCAGTTCGCGCCCTCGCGAGACGTAACGGTCCTCGTCGAACACCGTGTACGTGGCAAGGAAGAACTTGTCGTACACCGCGACCGTCTTGGCGTCCGGTGCGAAAGAGAACCACCCCGCACTGTTGAACGGCTCGCCGCTGGACTTGCGATAGAACCCGGCGAGGACGTCGACGTGCGAACCAAGCCCCGAGAGCCGCTCTGCGAGGCCGTCGCGCACCTCGTCCGGCTCCATTGCGACGTCGCACGCACCGCCCTGGACGTAGTAGCCGCTGACCGAGGTCTCCGGGAACGCCACGAGGTCCGCGCCTTCCTCGCCCACGGCCTGGCGCACGATCTCCGCCATGCGGTCGAGGTTGTGCTTCACCTTGCCCATTTCTGGGTGGAACTGCACGCAGGCGAGCCTGAAGGGCATGCGCGGAGTCTACCTATGGGCCCGAACCGATGCTGCGCAGCACCAGGCCCGTCTGCGCCCCGTCCCCAATGTGCATCCGCGAGGTCACGATCCCTCCTATCGTCGTCTCGTCCGGCGACCTCGGCACCACGACGCACAGCCGCTTGCAAGCGCGCGTCATGCCGACGTACAGCACCCGCAGTTCCTCAGCGCGCTCGATCTGGTCGATCCGGTTGAACAGCCACAGGTAGCACGCAGGCTGGCTCTTCGCGAACCTCGTGACGACGAGGCCGTTGCGCGCGTCGCAGAGGACCTCAGGTTTACGACGGCCGATCCTGCCGTGCGTGTCCGGAAGGACGACGACGTCGAACTCCAGCCCCTTTGCGCGATGGATCGTCATCAGTGTCACCGCGTCGGCGTCCTCGTCGATGCTCGGAGCCTCGCCCTCTCGGTGGCGCAGTTCCTGCACCTGGCGGATCTTCTCGGCGAAGTGCCTCGGGTCAAGCAGCGGTTCCGCCGCGGCCATCGCGAACAACTTTCGCACGTTCGCGAGAATCTGCTCGGCGTTCGGCTTCGCGGCGACGGACGCGAGGTAGGGCGAGACGCGGAACAGTTCGGCGAGGACCTCCCACGCGGGTAGCCGGTCCGCTGTGACAGAGAGCGCACCGAACCACTTGAGGAACCGTTCCAACTTCTCTTTGTCTGCCTCCGGCGGGTCGAAGTTCTGCAGCGCTTCGATCACTGGCCGGTCCTTTGCGAGCAGCACGAGCGAATCCAGCGAGAGCCCGACGAACGGGCTGGCGAGCAGCGCGAGAAGTTGGAAGTCCTGCGACGGGTCCGTTACTGCCTCCAGCGCGTTCGCCACGTCGCGAACTTCCAGCCTTGTGTAGAACTTTTCGCTACCGCCGATCACGCGCGTCGGCACTTTGAAAGCGGCCAGCGCCTCTGCGATGTCGTGAGCGACGCGGTTGCTGCGCACGAGGACTGCGATGTCGCGCGCGCTCGTCCCTCCTTGGATCGTTTGTGCGATCAAGTCCGCGTATCCGTATGTGTCCCTTTGGTCGAACTGCCACGCCTCGACTCCGGTGTAGTCGCGCGGCGCCGTGTCGCCAAACGGGTCGTCGTCCGGCGCAGCCTCGGCGAGCATCGCCTGGTAGTCCTCGGGCCAGAGGCTCGTGAAGAGGTCGTCGACGAATCGCAGGATGCCTGGCTCGGAGCGGTGGTTGCGCGTGAGGTTCAGGTTCGGCCGCTCCACGGTTCTGCGCACGAAGAGGTCGCGGTCTGCCAGTCGGAACCCGTAGATGCTCTGTTGCGGGTCGCCGACCATCATCTCCTTTTCGACGCCGAGCGCGCCGATCAGCCGGTACTGCACTGGGTTCACGTCCTGCGCCTCGTCGACCAGGATCGCCTTGAACTGCCTGCTCACACGCTCTGCGGTCGCCTTGTCTTTGTGCAACAGTTCGACCGCCTTGTTCTCCAGGAGCGCAAAATCGAACTCCTGCCGGTCGGACATCTGCGTCTCGGCCCAGCCCCACGCGAGCAGCGCCAGTTGCATCAGGCCGCACGTATCGGCCGCGGCGGCTTCGTCGTAGAGCGGGTCGTTCGGGCGCAGCCACTCCGGTTTCTTGTAGTCGTACTTCTTGAAGTTCGCGACGAGCGCCTTGCACGCCTTGTCCGGCGGAAGTCCGTCGATGTCTTCGAGCGCCTCGGCGGGGCAGTCCTCAAAGAGCGCACGCTTCCAGAGTCCGATCACTGCGTCGGTGCTTTGGTACTCCGCGCCCAGTTCGTCCACTGACCGGCCCGAACCGCGGACCTTGTCGAGCACGTCTCGGATCGCGCGACCGAGTTTTGCGTGGACGCTCTGCGTCGCATCGTACGCCCGCTTTCCTGCGAGCGCGCTGACCAACTGCTCCGCCTCCGGCTTGTCGCCGAGTTCCGTCGCCAGCGCCCATCGCACGGCCTCTTCGATGAGGTTCGCCTTGTCGGCATCGCCCATCACCTTGAAGCCGGGATCGACCCCGGCGGCGAGCGAGTTCTCGCGCAGTACGCGCTCGCAGAGGCTGTGGATCGTCTGGATCGGGCCGGTCTCGGCGCGCTGTGCCGCGTCGTA
>OBLQ010000518.1_pt1 | contig 14774 bp, 12 predicted proteins | sample 1519881 | NCBI WGS metagenome assembly OBLQ01 (sample SAMN01911456, study PRJEB22533) | soil metagenome | biome: Soil | place: Malaysia | collected 2012-04-30 | depth DG_metagenome m | reverse complement strand
GGAGAGCTTGCCCAGCATGCCTTCGATCAGGTTGTCCATGCGATAGGGGCTGTAGATCCAGCCGAGCAGTGCCTGCTGGCGCTGGACCACGCTATTCAGCGGTTCCCCCTTCCTGTACAGCGGCACGTACAACAGGGTGCCGGCCTGCGGTGCCTTGTCCGTTTCCTGCACCAGCAGCACCTTGCCGCTCAGCGCGGCGGTTCCGGTATCGCGCGCCCGCTCCATCGCCTCATGCCGCGTCGGCTCCGAATACATGTCATAACCGAAGGCGCGCTGGTTGCGCCAGTCGAAAGGTTCCAGGTAGATGATGGCGCTGTAGGGGTCCCGCTGGCCTTCCGGCCAGACACGGAAATCCGGGAAGCCTTCGCTGCGAAGCTTCTGTTCGGCTTCCGCACGCTTCGCAGCCGGAATGGAGATGGCGTAGCCCACACCCTGGATACCCGGATAATCATGATCCAGTTCCAGGTTCGAAACGTATTCATGCCATTCGTTGCGCGACACCTGATCGGAAGCCAGAAACAGGCTGCGGCCACCCTTCAGCACCTGGCCGTAAGCGGTCATGCGCTCCTCGATCTTGGTCTGCACTTCGGCGATATCCGCCTGAAACTGATCCTGCAGATGCTGCATCTGCTGATGGCGAAGAAACTGGATAGCATAGGCGATCACACCTGAAACCATCATGGTCATGATCAGGGTTGCGATCAGGGGGCGGTGAAGTCCCGCATAATCGGTGACGTTATTGGCCAACGGCGATCCTTTTACAACGGATGCTTTGATCGTATGCAATTGCCATCATGGCACAAGGGCAAATCATTGCCCCCTCAACCTGCTGCCGCCTTGCGCACCAGCGGGGCCACCTCAACCGACCGGCTACCGTCTCCCAACAGCAAATGGCCGTCCTGGATGGTGCATTGCAGCCGCATGGCACGCTCGGCCAATGCCCCGAGGGCAGCCACCGTATCGTCGCCGATCGCACGGACCTCAAGGTTGTCGAAGCGGGACAGCTTGCCGACCATCTGCTGCCACCAGGCCTCGCCGCTGCGCTGCTGGTAGGTGTAGACGATGACCTTCCGGGCGCGGCCGCAGGCCTTGCGGATACGCTTCTCGTCCGGCTGCCCCAGCTCGATCCACAGCTCGATCTCGCCGCTCATGCTCTTCTGCCAGAGATCGGGCTCATCCTCGGTGCTGATCCCCCTGGTGAACTGCAGCGCCTCGCCGGCATGGAAGGCGAAGGCGACGAGCCGCACCATCATGCGGGAGTCGGTTTCCGACGGGTGGCGGGCGATGGTGAGCTGGTGATCGGCATAGTAGTGGCGGTCGAGATCGGTGATCTGGACTTCCGCCTTGAAAATGGTTGCGTTGATGGCCATGCCCTTATCCCTCCACAAGAACCGCGGCATTCCATGGCATCGGTACTCGACTGGCAAGCACAACAGCGTCCTGTGCCGGGTTGACGCTCGCCCGACCATGATTACTTTTGCCGCTTAGCCGAAGATACGTGGCAAATTGTGAGGGGAGCGGCGCCACCTGCCATGCCAACAAAGCAAGCGAAACTATTTCCTGAACCGGTCGCTGCCCGTTTGCGACAGCTCATTACCCCGCCGGCCAATGTCCCGTCCGGCTGGAGCTACTTCTTTGTCGGCAGTACCGCCGCCTACCTGTGCGGCCTCGTCTTGCAGCCGATCTGGGCTGTCATGTTCTTCTGGCTCGATGCGCCCATCATCGCGTCGATCTGTATCGTCACGATGCTGATGTTCGTTGCCGTTCTGGCGTTGAATCAGCGCGGACTGCTGCGCGCAGCCATGTATCTGACCTATCTGGAGGTCACCGGCCATGCCGCCCTGCTGACCTACTATGTCGGCTGGGAGGGCAGTTTCCACTTTTACATCATGGACCTGCTTGCCGTCTGGTGCGTGGCCCCGATGCTGCGAGTCAGCACCCGGATCGTGGGGGCCTTCCTAGCCATCCTGCTCGTCGTTTATCTCCATCACACCTATTCGGCCGCTGCCCCCTACTACACGCTTCCCGTTGCCTGGATGACTTTCTTCATGATCCAGAGCATTGCGACAGCCCACGTCATCCTGGGCCTGTCGGTCTATTACTACGCCGTGGTAAACGAAACGATTTTCCGGGAGAGGGAAAGGCTCAGCCATCGGCTCGCAGAGAAAAGGAGAATGGACGGTATTGCAACCATTGCCGGCGGTGTGGCGCATCAATTCAATAACCTGCTTGCAGTCATTATGGGAAACGCCGAATTGATCCGGATGCAAACCGACACCCCCAAACGACAGCGCCAGCTGGAATCCATCCGGCTCGCCTGCGAAAAAGGCCACCAGCTCTCCAATTCCCTGCTGACCTATTCCGGCCACCAAAAAGGTGCTGTGCATATTCATAACCTTGCCGCACTGCTCCAGGATTGTACCAACCGCTTCGCCATCGACCATCCCGATTGCAACATCGACCTGCAAATCCACGACGATGCAGCGCAAATCGAAGGTTTCCACGACCAGATATGCCAGGCCGTGATGGCCCTTCTCGCCAATGCCCGCGAGGCAACGGTGGACAAACCCGCCGACATCGTCGTTTCCCTCTCTGCGATGCGCATGACGGCCGGAAAATTAAGGCGGCTCTCCAACAATTTCGGATTGCCCGAAGGCAGCACCGCAACCTGCCTGGAAGTCCGGGATCATGGTGAAGGAATCAAGGCAGACATCCAGAACATGATGTTCGAGCCCTTTTATACGAGCCGTCACCAGGTCGGGCTGGGACTTTCCCATGTTATCGGGCTTGTCCGCATGCTCCACGGCGGCATCGAGGTCGAGTCGACCATCGGCAAAGGGGCCCGATTTGCGATCTACCTGCCTCGAACCTAGCCGTTTCACTGCCACCAGGATGTAACGGTGTAGCACGCCAGGCATCGGACAGCTGGCAAAGCGACAGGCAAAAAAACAAGGGGGCCATGTGGCCCCCTTGCTCGATCGATTGGCCTGTCGGCGGAGCTCAGTCCAGCTTGTGCAGCACGTCGTGTACGCCCTTCTTGGCCGTCGCCACGAGCAGCGGCTCCAGTTTCGGGAAGTTCACCGCATCGCCCAGGGCCGGCACACTCTTGTCCGACACCACTTCGATATTGTCGGACCACAGCGTGTTACCGTCCCGGTCGACGGCGGCGATGAGATAGCCCACCTTGGCACTATGAGCGCCGGCGGAGACCAGCCCGCCCAGGTTGAGCCCCGAGAACCCGTAGCCCATATAGACACTGACGGTGATCACGCCATCGACGTTCAGGTCGCGGGCGAGCTGCTTCAGCTGATCCTTGTCGCGGATCAGCTTGTACTTGTCCGGCAGCACCATGCTGACGAAGAAGCCCTTCGGATCCTCGCCTGCCACATTCTTGTAGGCTGCGCTGCGCAGCACCTTGTTTTCCGGCAGCAGCTTGAAATGCCTGTCCTGACGGAAAGCCGTCTTGATCTCCGGCAAAATCTCCTTGAAGACGGGCTCGGCCTTCTCCGAATAACCCACATCCTTGCCCACCGACTGCACCATCCCCAGGATCGAGGCAGGGCCGCCGGCCTGGTTGCCGCTGTTGACGCTGATCTTGTCGTTGCAGGCGATCGAGACCAACGCGTAGGTCTTCGTGCCGTCGAATGCCTGCTTCTGCAGCGTGCCGCAGCTGGCCAGCAGCAGGGTCAATGCCGCCAGCGCCACTTTCTTGTAAGCCATCATTGATGGTTCCTCCCGTTTTAGCTTGATTGACAAACACCTGTCGGCCTTGTCCTAAAGCCATCCCCGCGGAAAGTCGTTTTCCGCGCCAGTGAACATAGGCAGATAGACCGCCTGGGCTGTGATGGCCGACACGTATGACATGCCCACTGAATGAACCGCCCTCCCCGGCCATGCATTTGGGCCTTTGGACGTTTCTGGTCTATGGTGATTTTCTGGTTTCCGCGCGGCGAAAACCCTGCCTGTGCCCGGCCACCGGCAGGCGGAAACCCAGGGGAGGTTGGCATGAGCGGTATCCTTTGCGGCCCGATTGTCCGGCGCACGACGCCGTCTGAAGTCTGTATCTGGATCGCCACCGAAGACGGCGAACAGCTCGGTGGCGAAATCCGGGACCGGGCCACGCAGGCTGTGGTCGGCATCGATCACGGAACCCGCAAGGTGAAACTCGGCGACAACTTCTTCGTTCACCTGATCCGCGTCCGCCCGCAAGGCACGCAACCCTTCGCACAGGATACCATCCTCTGCTACGACATTTACCGGGAACAAAACGGCAGCCGGCAGAGCCTGCTGGCGGACGATGCCGAGATCCGCTATGCGGGCGAACCGCTGCCCGGCTTCGTGATTCCCTCGAAGCTGCGCACGATCCTGCACGGCTCCTGCCGCAAACCGCACGCTCCGGCTGTCAAGTCCGCCTGGGGCGCCGCCGACCAGCTCAGCGTCGGCGACGACCTGCTGGCCGACAGTTTCGCCGATGCCGGCAAACGCCCCTCGCTGCTGCTGATGACCGGAGACCAGATCTACGCCGACGACGTCGGCGGGCCGCTGCTCGACCACCTGATCCGGCTCGGCGGCCACCTGACCGGCTGGAACGAGATCGTGCCACGCCGCCGGCCGCCGTCGACAGGTCCCGTTCCGACACCGGATGACCACCTGTGCGCCGCCGACATCCAGCTCTACCGCCGCGGACCGGTCCTGTCGGACGAGTGGACGGGATTCACCTCGACGGAGAAGGCCAACCACCTGCTGACCTTCGGCGAGTACGCCGCCATGTACCTCACCGTCTGGGGCGGACCGGGAGCGAAACCCCAACTGCGCGACTGGGCGGCGGTCCAGGGCAGGATCAATCCGTCCGCATCGCGGAACGAATACGAACGGGAGCTGAATCAGCTCCGGGAGTTCTGCGCCGGCCTCGGCAAGGTGCGGCGGCTGTTGGCCAACATCACCGTCCATATGATCTTCGACGACCATGACGTCACCGACGACTGGAACCTCAACCCCGACTGGGAGGATAAGGTCAATGCCAGCCCGCGCGGCCGCCGCACCGTCGCCAACGCCCTGGCCGCCTGCTGGGCCTGCCAGTCGTGGGGCAACAATCCGGAGGCCTTCGGCGATGCCTTCATCAGGACGCTGGCCGACCACCTGGCCAGCCGGGCCTACGAGGGTACTGCGGCGGACGCCTTCGATGCCATGCTGTGGGAGAAGAAACCCGACCGCTGGGCCTTCACCATCGACACCGAGCCGCCGATCGTCGCGCTGGATACGCGCACCTGCCGCCAGACGGGCAGCCACGGACCGGCCAAGGCGGTCAAGCTGATGAACCCGGCCGCACTCGCCTGGCTGCAGGGTGAACTGAACCGGGTAGCCGCCGGCAGCCATGCCTGCCTCGTCTCCGCCACACCGGCATTCGGCCTTAAGGCCATCGAGGGGATGCAGGCCTTCTTTACCGCGATCGGCATCAGCCCGGCCTCCCTCGACAACGAGTCGTGGGCCGAAGGCTTCCCCGAGTTGCAGCAAGCCATCGCCTCGCTGGCGAACCCTCCCGCCTCCATCGCCATCCTCTCAGGTGACGTGCATTACTCGTTCACGCGCAAGGGAAGCTTCAACGGCAACGGCAAGTCGGTGGCAGCGCTGCAGCTGACCAGCAGCCCGCTGCACAACGAGCCGCCCGCCCTGAGCTTCAGCAGCAACGACGTGCTGGTGCAGCACGGCGGCTTCATCGCTTCCGTCGAGAAGGACAACATGGGCAAGGGCACCGTCGTGACCGCGATCAACAATCTCGCCCGGATCGATTTCGACGATCACGGCAAGGCAAAGGGAGAGGTGCTGCTCAGCCGGCTGCCCGACGGCTCCCAGAACCGCGTCACCTACAACGACTGAGACGGCGGCAACTATCCGGCAAGCCGATCGTTCAGGATCGCGACGTAAACCCCTTCGTGCGAGGCCACTGTGGTGGAGCCGATCGTCACCTCCGAGGGCAACGTGATGCGGGCGCGACCTTTTTTCCGCAGCATCGTGCAGAAGCGCTCCCAGCCAGCGGCATCAGGCAATGCCGCCGTTGCCTCGAAGTCGGCATCGCCCGGCGCCAGGAATTCCATGCGGCTGCTCTGGATCACGATGCGGCTGGGCAGCCCCAGCTGCTGCAAGGAGAAATGGATCAGCCCCCAGCCGGCCAGGATGCCGAGCGACGAAAGGCTGCCGCCGAAAGCGGTATCCCGGTGGTTGATGTTGGCGGCCAGCGGCGCGCGCAGGCAGATCGAACCCTTGCCAAAAGCAATCACCTCGACACCGAAATGCGCGGTAATCGGGATATGCTCGTGCAGGTAGGTCTGCATGGCGGAGAGATCGTTACTCATGCCGGCGACGCTAGCTCAGCCGAGTCGCTTGCGGAAACCCCGGTCAGGACGACAACCGCGGCCCGGTGTCTTACTCCTCGAGGGCGAAAGACCTGATGATGTAGCCGCCGGATTTCTCGTCCAGTTCCAGCTGCAGCAGCCCGCGTGCCTGCGCTTCCTCCAGCAGCTGGCCGAAACTGCGGAAACCGTGATAGCTCTCGGAGAAACCGGGCTGGCGCCGTTTCAGCGTCTGTTTGACCATCGAGCCCCACACCTTCTCCTCCGCGCCGCGCTCCTTGAACAGGTCCTCCAGCGTCGCCATCACCAGATCGATCCCCTCCTGTTTCAGTGCCTCCTCGCCCTCGGGCACATCCTTGGCTTTGACCTTGGCCTTGCCGGAAGAACGCCGGCGCCGCGCCTTGCCCTGTTTCTCGGACTCGCGCACCAGATCGTCGTAGTAGATAAATTCGTCGCAGTTGGAGGTGAGCAGATCGGAGGTCGAGTTCTTCACGCCGACACCGATCACGACCTTGTCGTTCTCGCGCAGCTTGGAGACCAGCGGCGAAAAATCCGAATCGCCGGAAATGATGACGAAGGTATCGACATGCGCCTTGGTGTAGCAGAGGTCGAGTGCATCGACGACCATGCGGATATCGGCCGAGTTCTTGCCGCTCATCCGTACGTGCGGAATCTCGATCAGTTCGAAGGCCGCCTCGTGCATCGGCGCCTTGAACTCCTTGTAGCGCTCCCAGTCGCAGTAGGCCTTCTTGACGACGATATTGCCCTTCAACAGCAACCGCTCCAGCACCTTCCTGATATCGAAGGCGGCGAATTTGGCATCGCGCACGCCCAGCGCCACGTTCTCGAAATCGCAGAACAGCGCCATGCTGTAGGTATGTCTGTTATCGCTCATTGATCATTCCCTGTGAAGGCCGGCTCATGCCGGAACCTTCCGCAGCATAGCTCAGGAGAGGCGGTTCCTGAAATCCTCGTAGCTGAAGCGGCGAACGACGTCGAGCTTGCCCGACTCGCGCAGGATGGCGATGTCCGGATGGCGCACGCCGTTGAACATCGTCGTCTTCACCATCGTGTAGTGGATCATGTCCTCGAATACCAGGCGGGATCCGATCGCGAGCGGTGAATCGAACGAATAGTCGCCGATGACGTCGCCGGCCAGACACGAGGTACCGCCGAGCCGGTAGGTATGCGCCTTCTCCCGAGCCTCGCCGGAACCTGTGATGGCCGGCCGGTACGGCATCTCCAGCACGTCCGGCATGTGGGCCGTCGCCGAAATATCTAGGATGGCGACCGGAAGCGAATCGGTCGGCACGATGTCGAGCACCGAGGCGATCAAGGGGCCGGTGCGCCAGGCCACTGCCCCGCCCGGCTCGAGGTAGACCTTGACCTTCCATTTCTCGCGGAAGGCCTTGATACGGCCGATCAGCAGCTCGACGTCGTAGCCCTCTTTCGTCATCAGATGACCGCCGCCGAAGTTGACCCACTTCAGATTCGGGATCAGGTGACCGAATTTCGCCTCGAAAGCATCGATCAGCTTCACCGACGAGGCAGCGAGATTCTCGCACAGCGCATGCGCGTGCAGCCCCTCAAGCCCAGAGAGATCCGCCCCTTCAAGGTGCTCGGGGCGCACGCCAAGGCGCGAGCCCGAGAAGCACGGGTTGTAGAGATCGGTGGAGACCTCCGCGATCCCGGGATTGACGCGCAGGCCGCAGGAGCGACCGGCGGCCAGTGCCTTCGGCCCGAACTTCTGCCACTGAGCCACCGAGTTGAACACCAGATGGTCGGCCATGGCGAGGATCTCGTCGAACTCATCGTCGCGGTAGGCGGCCGAATAGATGTGGTTCTCGCCGCCGAATTCATCATGGGAGAGTTTCAGCTCGTAGAGCGAGCTCGCCGTACAGCCGGGCAGATACTGCCTCACCAGAGGAAAGGCCGACCACATGGCAAAGCCCTTCAGCGCCAGGATGATGGTGCAGCCGGATTCCGCCTGCACCCGCTTCATCAGCTCCAGGTTGGCGCGCAGCTTCGCCTCCTCCAGCACGTAGGCCGGGGATGGGCAGTCGTTGATCCAGTTGGGAAGCGGGTCTTGTGTCATGTCTGAAAAGCTAGCTATCGATATAGATGATGGGTAGAGATTCCGTGATGGATATTCGACATACTTGAACGGGATGCGAATATGAATATGCCTTTCGGGCAGAGGAATGGCTGTGAATGATCCAGAGAAAGCGGCGATAGATTTTATGTCTTGAGCCAAACCTCAGTAGGTTCCCTCCATCATTACCGGGCATAAGGGGCCGGTCCTGAATGGCAAATGCACAATCAAGAACCTGCCCAGTTAATTATAGTTCCATTCAGCAGAAGAGAAAATTTATTGAACGTAGGGATTCAAAATGCGTTTCAGCCTTTCTCGAACATTTGGAGGAGATTCTGAAACTAATTTCTTAACCACTTCACTTCTATATTCGGCTTTATATTGCTCAATCTCACGGCTACCACCATTCGCAAGAATCAACTTGACGGCATCAAGTTGCCCATAAATAACTGCATATTCCAGCAATGAATGAGTGTCACCCAAATATGGCATGCTTATTGTGCCCTTATGCTCGCCCCATTTGTTCTCGCCCGAATAGAATCCACGTGTTACAATCGATGTTTCGCGGATATCGTCCTCTAATTCTGGTTTTTGCCATTCAAGGTCAATGTATTTGCCCTCAAGGGTTTGGTAGGGATATTTAATCGTAAAGGGCTTTTGGACATCAAGCTTGATGCCCTCAGACAGGAATTTCTTGAGTACTGAGGTATTCCCTTCTATTGCAGCAAAAGCCACGGCCTGCTGTTTCGCTCCATCAGGATCATATTCCCAGACATAATATATCGTATCTTTCGAGCTGTAATTTTCACCCGATTCATCAACGTCAGATCCCCCGACAGTAGAGCTATAGGTCGATGTTTCTGCACATCCAGGACAAAGAGCCGGGGTCGTGGATGTCACATAAGTTTCACTTGGAGTGTAAGTCACTCTCTGAAATTTATGGTCAGCTATTCTAGCTCCTTTGAAAACTATCAAGTCACCTTCGTAGCCTTTCAGCGCCTGAACTGCTTGCTGTATGGATGGAGGTGTTAAAGTTTCAGGCGCATATTTATATTTATACTTTTCAGCAAGCATATTCATATCGGAGACTTGCGGTTCGCATATGGCGACCCTGCCCACTAACACATAACCCTTCAGGGTCAAAGCAAGGTTGCCGGGGTCCTCGTTTAATGTAGTGACGTTGCGTTCCTTACCATCGTGCTTCACACCAAATACCGTTGGACCGAGGCACGAAGGATTCCATGCACTTTGCTGGGGTACCCCAAGCGAGGCGCATCCGGATACTGAAAAAGCCAGAGCAACAAAGATGGATGTAGATAACGCCTGAAATTTCACGACTGATCCCATGTACCCCTCCTCGTCGCGAACCATCTAAAAAGATGATCTTTCGTTAATTGTAGTCTTGTTTCAACCTTAAGCAATTTCGTTGGATTTCAATACAATGGCGTCAACCCTCCCGCTCAATTACGGAGAGAAAGAACAACGTTCTCACTACACCTGCGACTGGATATACCCCCTTCTCATTCCTTCAACGTTAGTTTTTGTTTCACTGATAGTTGAATGGAATCTCATCTGTTCCTCAGATGCTTCGGCAAAGACAACAAATAGAAAAGGGCCGGAGAATTGCTCCGGCCCTTGTTTTCCGAGTAGGCGCAGGCTTATTGCTGTGGCGAGATTTCGTCGAGCGGCTTGTACTCGACGTCCTGCCATGGCAGGCCGTACCTGTTCAGGTCCGCCATGAACGGATCGGGATCGAGCTGCTCCATGTTCCAGACACCGGGCTTCAGCCACGTCCCGTCGACCATCTGCTTGGCGCCGATCATCGCCGGCACGCCGGTGGTGTAGGAAACCGCCTGGGCATACGTTTCGCGATAGCACGCTTCATGGTCGCAGATGTTGTAGATGTAGCGGGTGAACGGTTTGCCGCCACCCTTGGTGCCGGTGACGATGCAGCCGATATTGGTCTTGCCCTTGGTACGCGGGCCGAGGCTCGCCGGATCCGGCAGCAGCGCCTTCAGGAACTGGATCGGCACGATCTCACGGCCTTCGAACATGATCGGCTCGATGGAGTCGAGGCCAATGTTGCGGAACACCTCGAGGTGCTTCAGGTAGGCGTCGCCGAAGGTCATCCAGAAGCGGATGCGTTTCAGCCCCGGCAGGTTCTTGGCCAGCGACTCCATCTCCTCGTGGTAGAGAAGGTACATATTCTTCGGGCCCACCTGCTCGAAATCGAACGCTCTCTTGAATTGCATCGGCTTCGTCTCGATCCAGTCGCCGTTCTCCCAGTAACGGCCGTTGGCGGTCACCTCGCGGATGTTGATCTCCGGGTTGAAGTTGGTGGCGAATGCATAGCCGTGGTCGCCGCCGTTGCAGTCGAGGATGTCGACTGTCTGCACCTCATCGAAATGGTGCTTCACGGCATGCGCACAGTAGACATTGGTGACGCCCGGATCGAAACCGGAGCCAAGCAGCGCCATCAGCCCCGCCTGCCTGAACTTGTCCTGGTAGGCCCACTGCCACTTGTACTCGAACTTCGCCTCGTCCAGCGGCTCGTAGTTGGCGGTGTCGAGGTAATGCACGCCGGTCTCGAGGCAGGCATCCATGATGGTGAGGTCCTGGTACGGCAGCGCCACGTTGATGACCATGAACGGCTTCTCGGCCTTGAACAGCTTCACCAGTTCCGGCACCGAATCGGCATCGACGGCGGCGGTAGCGATGTTGCGGCCGGTCTTTTCCCTGATCTCGGCGGCGATCTGGTCGCACTTCGACTTGGTGCGCGACGCCAGCGTGATTTCGGAAAACACCTCCGGCAGCTGCGCGCACTTGTGCGCCACCACGCGGCCGACGCCGCCCGCGCCGATAATCAGAACCTTTGCCATGCCAACCTCCGGTCGTGTCTTGAATGCGGGGCGCATGCTAGGGGGGCGGATTATGACCTGCAATCGACAAACAATGACCCATGGTCCGGGGGCTGTTCAGCGGCAACCGTTCGGTCTATAAATCGACCATGCTTGGCCAGTATATCGGCGATACCGATTTCCCCGCCATCGTCGCCCTCTCCGTCCTCTGCGGTGCCATCATCGGCCTGGAGCGGCAGATGCGCGGCAAGCCGGCCGGTATCCGTACCAGCATCATGGTCTGCCTCGGCACCGCCACCTTCGTACATCTCGGCAGCCAGTTCGCCGGACCGGGCGTGGACCCGACCCGCGTGCTCGGCCAGGTGATCACCGGTATCGGCTTTCTCGGCGCCGGCGTCATGTTCGCCCGCGAGGGCACTGTGCTGGGGGTGACGACAGCGGCGGTGATCTGGATGCTGGCAGGTATCGGCGCATCCATCGGCCTCGGCCAGTATCACCTGGGTCTGGGACTCGCCGTCACGGTCGTGGCGGTGCTGTTCACCTGCGAGTGGCTGGAGATGACATTCGCCGCCCTGACCCGCGGCGTGCACGCCATCTACCACCAGACCGGCCGGGCGAAGGAAAAGGTCGACGAGGAACCACCGCACAATCCCAGCTGAGGCCCTCCTAGAGCCAGCGACGGCGACGGAAGAACAGCAGCATGCCGACAGCGATGGCGATCATGATCAGCCACACCAGCGGATAACCGAAAGCCCAGCCGAGTTCGGGCATGTTCCAGTCGCTGGCCTTGCGATCGAAATTCATGCCGTAGACGCCGACGATGAAGGTCAGCGGAATGAAGATGGTCGCGATCACCGTCAGCACGCGCATGATGTCGTTCATGCGGTTGCTCACACTCGACAGGTAGATATCCAGCATGCTGCCGGTCATGTCGCGGTAGGTCTCCAGCAGGTCCATCACCTGCACGGTATGGTCGTAGCAGTCGCGCAGGTAGACCCGCGTATCCGCCTGTACCTGCGGATAGTCGTCCCGCAGCAGCTGGTTGATCACGTCGCGCTGCGGCCAAAGCATGCGGCGTAGCAAAATCAGCTCGCGCTTGACGACATGGATCCTCTCCAGCGTATCGCCGCCGTCGGCCACATCGAGAATCCGTTCCTCCAGATCCTCCAGCTGCAGGCCGAACTGCTCCAGCACCGGGAAGCCCTGGTCGATCACCATATCGAGCATGCCGTAGAGCAGAAAATCGATGCCGCGGCTGCGCAGCCGGCTGCCGCCATCCTGCAGCCGCTTGACGATCGGCTGAAACGGCGTGAAATCACCTTCGCAGAAGCTCACCAAAAAATTGCTGCTCAGGAAAAAGCTGACCTGCTGTACCTCGACAAGGTCGTCCACCATGAACGGCAGGCTCATGACCATGAACAGCTGGTTATCATAGGGCTCGATCTTGGGCCGCTGGCCGGTATTGAGCACGTCTTCCAGTGCCAGCGGATGCAACCCGAAGGCCGCGCCGAGCTCTCGCAGCGCCGCCTCCGTCGGCCGCCCCTCGATATGCACCCAGGTCATGGTATCCCGCATCATGTAGGGATGGCACTCGGAAGCCTCGACATCCTCGCGGATGGTGATCTCGGCGGCACTGTAATCGAACAGGCGGATGCGCAGCGGCAACGCCTCGGGGACATAGGCCCCGGTCAGCGTGCCCGGTGCGGTTCCGGGCGGGTGATAGCGTTTGGTGAAAAATGCCATGCATTCCCCCTGACCCGATCAAGCATAGCTTATCACGCACGCAAGCGTAAAACCGGCTGGAGGAATACGCAGCCGCTGCTATACACTCCTAGTATGACATACTCGATTTTCAGCGACCGCTAGCCATGCACATGGATCCCCTGCTGCCGTCGCTGGTTGCCGCCATCTTCGGCATCCTGCTGCTGGCACTGCTGCTGCGCCGCTTCAACCAGCCGCACGTCGTCGCCTACCTGCTGGCCGGCGTCGCACTCGGCCCCTATGGCCTCGGCATCATCGAGGACCAGATCACGCTCGACCGGCTCGGCACCATCGGCGTAATCCTGCTGCTCTTCTATGTCGGCTCGCGCATCCACGTACGCATCCTCGCCCGTCACTGGCGCATCTCCATCCTCGGCACGCTGCTGCAGATCGCCGCCAGCGTGGCGGTGGTCGGCATCGTCGGCTGGCTGCTCGACTGGCCGCTGGCGCGCACGCTGCTGATCGGCTTCATGATCAGCCTCAGCAGCACGGCCGTGCTGCTCAGTTTCCTGAAAGGCCGCAACGAGCTGGATACGCCGCTCAGCCAGAAGACCATCGGCATCCTGCTGGTGCAGGACCTGGCCATCATCCCGATGCTGATCATCATCGGCTTCGTCGGCGGTAACGGCCATGCCTCGGCCGGCCAACTGGCCGGCCAGATGGCCGGCGCCGCTCTGATCCTCGCCCTCATCGGCTGGCTGGCCTTCGCGCGCGAAATCCACCTGCCGTGGCTGTCGCGCCTCTTGGCCCACGATCACGAGCTGCAGGTCTTCGCCGCACTCATCCTCTGTTTCGGACTGGCCACGCTCACCGGCCTGTTGTCGCTCTCCACAGCACTCGGCGCCTTCGTCGCCGGCATGGTAGTCGCCTCCAGCCGCGAGACCGGCTGGGTGGACAAGAGCATGGAATCGCTGCGCGTCGTCTTCGTGGCGATCTTCTTCGTCTCCATCGGCATGCTGGTCAATCTCGCCTACCTGTGGGCCAACCTGGGGCTGATCAGCCTGCTGGTGCTGGCGGCGATGCTCACCAACACGCTGGTCAACGCACTGGTGCTTATCGTGCTCGGCGAAACGCCGCGCGATGCCTGCGACGCCGCCGCCATGCTGGCACAGATCGGCGAATTCGGATTCGTGCTGGTGGCGGTCGGCTGGGGCTCGGGTGTAATCGGCAACGAAGGCTACCAGCTGGCCATCGCGGTGATCGCGCTGACTCTGCTGCTGGCACCATTGTGGATTGCGCTGGTCCGGCAGCTGCTGAAGTATGCGGCCGGCAGGCTGCCGCTCTTCTCGCAGGGCCGCGAGGAGCGCGATCCGACGGCCTGACGCACGGCCCGAGGTGCACACCGCTTGAACTACCGCCACAGCTACCATGCCGGCAATTTCGCCGATGTCTTCAAGCATATTCTGCTCGTCATGCTGATCGAGGCACTGAAGCTGAAGGAAAAACCGTTCGCCGTGCTCGACACGCACGCCGGCGCCGGCGTCTACGATCTCAACGACGAGACGGCACAGAAGACCGGCGAATGGGTAAATGGCATAGGCCGCCTGCTGGAAACCGGCGCCCTGCCGCCGGTCGCGAAACGTTATGTCCAGGCGGTGCGCGCCTGCCAGCTCACCGGCGGCCCCGGCAGCCGCCTCTACCCCGGCTCGCCGTGGCTGGCCCGCCGTTTCCTGCGACCGCAGGACCGGCTGGCCGCCTGCGAGCTGCACCCCG
>OBLQ010000517.1_pt1 | contig 14784 bp, 18 predicted proteins | sample 1519881 | NCBI WGS metagenome assembly OBLQ01 (sample SAMN01911456, study PRJEB22533) | soil metagenome | biome: Soil | place: Malaysia | collected 2012-04-30 | depth DG_metagenome m | reverse complement strand
CGTTCATCTCGATCGCCTTCATGACTACGTCATTCTTCCACGTGCGGTTGACGAAGGACTCCAACAGTTTATGCTTCTTTTCGCAGTCATCCAACCTCTTCTTGTAGTCGCTGATCATGGCCTCTAGACGCTGCCCTCGGTTTTCACAGTCGGTTAGCCTTTTGGTTGCAGCCGCATAGTTTGTCTTTAGGGCGCCGTAGTCGTCGTTGAGCGAGTTGAATCGTTCAAGGAGCAGGTCATAGGGAGATGGGCCAGTTTTGTCGTGCGGGATCTGAGACTGTAACTTGGTGATCATTTCCGCTTGTTCGGTGATCTTTGACTGCTGTTCGGTGATCGTTGACTGAGCGTCCCTGTACTGGTTTACTGCCGTCGTCTCATTCTTCTCGGCGGTCGTGATCGCGCCAGTGCCGTAGGTGACGAACGCAGCGGCGGTTGCGACTGCGGCGATCAGGCAGACTGCGGTCAGCCATCGGGCGAGCGAGCGCGAACGGCGCTCGATCTCGTAGTACTGTTCAAAACTTGTTTTGGGATCGGTGTCTTGTCCGGACATGTCGTTCACCTAGTTCTTGAGGATCCTGTCCTCTATCTCTTTGTTCACCTGGTTGCACTTCTCAGTGTTCTTCTCGTTGCTCAGGCAGTACTCTTGGTGGGCTGTCTTGAGCCAGTTGAGCGCGTTGAGTTGCTTTGAGCAACCAATCGCGTTCTTGATCGGGAACGTGGAGAGGGCGCTCACGAAGACTCCTCCGGCCTTGACGAGCACGTCGACGAGCGAACTATCGCTGTTGGCGATGGAGGATCCGGCGATAATCGCTGCCAGGCCGACGGCCATCTGGACCGGCACGCAGACCCAATAGAAGGTCTGCTCGCGCTTGACGAGAACCACATCCCTTTCCAAGAACTCTGTTGCATCCATTGGACCGACCTTCCTTTGGCAGCGCTGATCGCGCTATGTGCCCCATTATATGAAATCTGCACTTAAATGGCAAAGAAACCTTTTCACAGGCTTGTGTTTTCACTCATATCAAGGTTGTACGTCGCATCCAACTGTGTCTGGGACATGACGGTGCGTCTTGCTGCCCGAGCCATAATAGTCCGTCCATGATCCTCGTCGTCGACAACTACGATTCGTTCACCTACAACCTCGTCCAGTACCTGGGCGAGTGTGGGGCTGAGTTGGAGGTCTACAGGAACGACAAGATCAGTGTTGACGAGATTGTGGCCAAAGGGCCGAGCGGGATCGTGCTCTCGCCTGGGCCCTGCACGCCGAACGAAGCGGGCGTGTGCATCTCTGTTTCGATGGAGGCGCTGAACCCTGAGGGCAGGCTCAAGGACATTCCGATCTTCGGGGTGTGCCTGGGGCACCAGACGATCGGAGAGGTCGGCGGTGGCACGGTCAACCGCGCGAAGAACATCCGCCACGGCAAGGCGTCTCCGGTGGAGCACGACGGACAGGGGATCTTTGCGGGCGTTCGCAACCCGTTCAGCGCCGTCCGCTACCACTCGCTCGTTATCAAGAACGGGGCGGTGCCGGCCGGTTTCGTCGTCACGGCGACCGCGCTGGACGACGGCGAGATCATGGGGGTGCGGCACGAGAGCCTGCCGATCGAGGGCGTTCAGTTCCACCCGGAGTCGATCCTGACTGAGGACGGGATGCAGATGGTCAAGAACTTCGCGCGGCGCGCGGGCGTCATTTGAGCGGGCCGACCTCGAAGTCGGACATCTGCCAGTCGTTTTTGGGCCTGCGCATGAGGGTCATCTTCACGTCCGCCTTGCCCTTATCGAAGGTCGCCTCGCACGCCAATTTCGCGACCAGCACTGGTTCTCCTAGGCTCTTGCCGCCCGCTTCAAAAGATACGATCTTCATCTCGCCGGAGGCCAAGTCGCCGTAGGTCTGCTTCCATTGGCCGAACTGCTTTCTCGCCTCGTCTTCTGAGTACTTGTCGTCGAACTCGGGCGAGAGGCGGAGTTGCACGGCGGAGTAGTCCCACGAGCCAGCGAGCAGAACGAGGATTTCGTTGCCTTCGGTCTTCGCCTCAGTGCGGGCCCTGGTCAGCACCTTCTGCGCGTTGCTCAGCATCGACCACAGTCCGCCGCAAAGGCTAATGACCAGGATGGTCGCGACAAGAAGGGTGACCTTGGTGCTTTTCTTCACCGCGCCTCAGTCTAGCCCCTTCGCCGAGAGGACTTCCCACTTTTGGAACGGCTTCGCCTCAAGGACGATCTTTGCGCCGTGATAGGTGCAGGTGCTGCGGAACCTCTTGTCGGCGGGCTGTGGAAATACGACGCGCGGAACCGTGGTTCTGATGTCGGACTGCACGACGTCGGTTTTTGTGTGCGACTTCAGGTATTCGACGCACGCGGTCATCGCCTCGCCTTGCTGGCCCACATAGAGCCCGAGCGCGCTGACGGCCAGCGCCACGGCGACGACGCACGCGACGCAGACGCAGACCCAGAGCAGGCGCCTCTTCATTCCGCCTCTGTTTACATCTTGCGGAAAGCGCGCGTAGGTCGTTGCACCGCCTGTGCCAAAATTGCGGTCATGGCGCGCACCACAGTCCCCGAGGCGGAGGCCCTGCTCGACAAGGAGATCAAGGTGCTCGACAAGGGGTTCGTCCGCCTGGTGGACTACATGGGCGGTGACCAACGGGTCGTGCAGTCCGCGCGGGTCAGTTATGGCGCAGGCACCAAGACCGTGCGCCAGGACCGTGGGCTGATCCACTACCTGATGCGCAACGACCACACGTCGCCGTTCGAGCAGGTGCAACTGACGTTCCACACCAAGATGCCGATCTTTGTTGCGCGGCAGTGGGTTCGCCACCGCACAGCGAGACTGAACGAGATCAGCGGACGGTACTCGATCATGCGCGACGAGTTCTACGTCCCGGCGGCGGACCAGATGCGGGGGCAGAGCGCGGACAACAAGCAGGCGCGCAGTGATGAGAGGTTGCCCGACCCTGCGGTCGAGCAGATGCTCAAGGAGATCGAGGACGACCAGCGCGAAATCTATGCGCACTACGAGGGAATGATCGAGGGCGGGCTGGCGCGCGAACTCGCGCGAACGAACTTGCCGCTGTCGCTTTACACCGAGTGGTACTGGCAGATCGACCTGCACAACCTCTTTCATTTCCTTCGGCTACGGATGGACGCCCATGCGCAGTATGAGATCCGGGTCTATGCAGAGGCGATGGCCACGTGCGCGAAGGCTGTCGCCCCGCTGGCGTACGAGGCGTTCGAGGAACACGTCCTGAATGCAGTGCGGTTCAGCCGCGCCGAGTGTGAGGCGCTGTCTTGTCTGCTGGAGGGGAAGGAGCACCCTCTCGAGGGACGGGCGCTCAGGGAGTTTGAGGCAAAGTTGAAGAAGGTCGCTGCGAGCAGGCCGGTGCCGGAACCTGAAGAGCCTGAAATGCCGATGCCGGTTTAGGGGCTTGCCCTGTGCAGTCAAGCGGCGTGGCGTGTCTCGAGGAGCCGTGCCAGGTGGCGCCGTGCGCCTGCGATGCTGAACATCTCTTCGCGGAGCAGTTTCTTGAGGGTAAAGACCGTCTGGATGTCGATCGGCCGGTACCTGCGCTGGCCCCCTTCTGTCCGCATCGGCCTCAGAAAGTCCGCGAACTCACGCTCCCAATATCGGAGCGTGTGGACTTCAACACCGGTCATCTGGCTGGCCGCGCTGATGCTGACCGCCCTACCGCTGTTCTCGGGCCGACTCATTCGTACTAGGTTCTCCTTTGCCGCCGGTTGGCGGCACAACACACTCCTTATATCGGACTTTCCAGGCAAAAATGCAGGGGGCCAGGCTGGGAACTTTCCCGGGAGACGGGGTCTTTTAGGTTCAACGGGCGGTCTGGTCACACCTTCTGAGGGGCGACTGCCGTACAATCCGATAGCCCGGCATGGAGGATTTCTGTCGCTCGCAGAGAGAGGCGCTGGAGCAACTTGAGACGTTGGCTCCCGGCGCGCCTTTGCTTGCCCTCGGACAGACGGTCTTCTGGGACGAGCCGATGAAGGCCGGGGTGGTGCAGTCGCTGAGGCGGCTGGGCATGGATCGCAGGTTTGTCAGCGGCATCCACGACACCGACTACTTTGCCAAGCACGGGCACCGCGACTTCAAGAGCGGCTACGCTGCCCTTCCACACAACGACACCCGCACCCAGGGGCTGTGGAGCGCAGCCGGCGAGTTCTCGGTGCTGTTCGGCTCCGAGACGGTCATTTCCAAGGAGAGGCTCGCGGAGGCTGGCGGCAAGGTCGGGAAGGTCGCGCACCTGAGGCCCGGCTACCTGGACGAGGTGACGGAGGCTTGGGGCTGGCGAGGCGTCGTCTCCTTCGACCGGCGCTCGCAGACGATCGCCGAGACTGGCCTCTCAAAACTCTTCAACACCCTGTACTCGACGTTTGAGTGGGCGGTGGGGCAGAGCCTGGAGATGGTCGTGGGTGAGCCCCGCGCAGAGTCGATCAAGAAGGCGGACCAACTGTTCGCGCTGGTTTGCGACGCCGCTGACAAGGGGGACGGCAAGAGCCTGGCGGACTACTACAAAGCCTTGGCGCCGATGATGTACGAGGCGGTCGCGGGCGAGCGGCTGGATATCGACACGACCAAGACGACCGAACTTCTGCGGTTCAACACTTCAACGTGCGAGCAGGCTCGGTTCGGTTTGTTGAAGCCCTTCTTGGATCCAGGAACTCGCGAGCGCGCGTGCCAGGCCTACAACGAGGCGGTATCGCAGGCTGAGATGTATCCGCTCTCGCGCTTTGGCTCTGGCTCGCTACCGTTCGACGTCGTTTTGCCGGGGCATGGCCGGGGGACGCTCCGGCTCGGGAAGCGGGGGGGTCTGGTGATGTTCGAGGACCCGGTCGGCTTCTCCTACAAGAAGCCAGTGGAGACTGTTGAGCGTCTCGCCGAGGTTCTTGAGAAAAAGTTCGGCTCTGAAGTGGTGCTGGTAGGAAAGGCGGTGACCCTCATCGGCATGCTCGCGAGCGAGTTCGTCTTCGTCATGCACGAGGGAGCGAGCGGGTACATGCACGTCACCCGCGACTTCGACGAGAGGCTTGCCAAGATTTGCGGCGGGCTGCGCCTGAACCCGATCCTGCGCGTGAGGTACGAGCCGTGGGACGCGATTCACAAGTGCAAGGCATGGATCAAACTGCCCGAGCCACTACGTGGTCCGTTCGGAGCGGACGAGGTCAGTGCCGAGAGCCTCGCCAAGCGATGGAGGACCGTAGCGGAGAGCCAGAAAGCGCTTCTGGGCGAACTGAAGTCGCTAACGAGGCCGCTCGAACTGATCGAATTCTTGCAGAACCATCTCGGGGGCCAGTGGGGCAGTCTTGCGACAGAGTACACGTCTTTGCACGAATCGATGTCCGACCTGAACAAGCGTGTCGAAAAGACGCGGCAGGCCCGGGCAAAGACGATCAGGAGGCTACGGTCACTGCGCGACAAGCGCAAGGACGCAGAGGCCGCACTCGGTGAGCACTGGCGCAAGAAGCTTCTGGGCAAGGAGCCGGGCGCCGACGACCTGAAACGGCGCGAGGATCTCCAGAAGAGGCTCGACGACGTGATCTCTGAGATCGGCGAGACCGAGAAGTTGTGGCGCGAGCAGGATCAAGAACAGAGATCGCTCGTCGGCTCGCCAGAGATCGCGGCCTCGCACGAGCGCAGGGCGAGCATCGCTTTCGAGGCAGAACTCACGCGGTTGCGCCTCGTGCGCAATGCGATCATTGCGACGGACGGCCTGGCCAAGGCAGGTCACAGGCCCTCCGCATGGTGGTTTCCGCTTTTGAGTCCGAGCGGCTGCTGGTACAAGGAAACGATGAAGGCGGCCGAATACTATCTGGAGCCGCTCGTTTGAAGGGACTCAGGTTCTGGAAGACGCAGACCATCGGCAACGACTTCGTGCTCGTCCACGCCGACGACGTACAAGGTCTCGACCTTCCTGCACTGTCGCAGCAGGTTTGCGTGCGCCGCTTCGGCGTCGGTAGCGACGGGCTGCTCGTTCTTGGGCGGGCGGACGACGGCCTTCACCTGCAGATGTTCAACCCTGACGGCACAGAGGACTTCTGTGGCAACGGGCTGAGGTGCGCCGCCCTTCACGCTCTAAAGCAAGGCTGGGTGAAAGGCGAGCACCGCATCGAGCACTTCGGCAGGCTCGTCGCGGCAGACGTTTCGGAGGACGGTCTTGCGAGGACCGCGATCGGTCCAGCGGTCTATGATCCTGAGGAGGTACCTGTGGTCGCGGACGGGCCGTTCATCGATGTCGAGGTGTGCGGTGTCGTTGGCACGGCGGTCAGCACGGGCACGACGCACTTTGTCTCCTTTGTCGAGCGGATGCCCTCGGATGAAGAGTTTGAATCGCTGGGGCCGAGGATCGAGAACGACGCCGTCTTTCCACAAAGGACGAGCGTAATCTTCGCGCGTGAGAGTGGTAAACGTGAGGTCACCATTAGGATCTGGGAGCGAGGCGTCGGTGAGACGCTGGGCTGCGGGACCGGTAGTAGCGCGGTCGCGGCAGAGTGGATGCGCAGGCACGGCACTGCGGGCAGTGTGCGCGTCATCAATCCCGGTGGCGTTCTGGAGGTCTCGGCGAACGAGATCGGTGGGAGCCTGGTTACTGCATCGCGCCCGGTGGAAGTGTTCGAAGGCGTTCTCTAGGGTCTGCGTCCCTTCAAATAGCGTCGCATTGCGTCGAGCGTCTGTTCGCTCACGTGGTGCTCAATCCCCTCAGCATCGGTCTCGGCCGCTCTGTCGGGCACGCCGATCGAGTGGAGGAACTCTAGGACTGTCTTGTGGCGCTCGGCGGACTTCTTGGCCAGCCTGCGGCCCTTCGGCGTCAGGTCGATTGCTCGATAGGGCTCCGCCTTAACGTAGCCTTCGCGCGCGAGCCTCTTGATCGTCTTGCCGACCGTGACGGCGCTGACACTGAGCCTCGCGGCCAGGTCGACGCCTCGCGCCTCGCCCTTCTCGCGGATGAGGCGGTCGATCAGTTCGACGTAGTCCTCAGCGGTCTCAAGGCTGTGGTCTTGGCGCGTCCTTTGGAACCGGTTCACTCTGCTCGACATACTACTCTGCGTCCAGGTAGAGCGCCGCTATCTGCGGCGAAGACTCCATGTGCCGGAGGACCCGATCGAGCGGCTGGAGACCGCCCACCGCACCGACGCCCTGGCAGTTGAGCGCGCCCGCCGCTGATGCGAAAAGCAAGCACTTTGAATCGGGCCATCCCAGCCCGAGGCCATAGAGCATCCCAGCACGGAAGACGTCGCCTGCGCCGGTGCTGTCCACGACGTCCTCGGTCGGGATCGCGGGCAGGTGGAGTGGTTTCTTGCCGGGTCTGGCGAAGCAGAGCCCGTCCGCGCCGTCGGTCAAGATCGCTGTGCACTTCTGTCTCTCAGCCCAGTCGACGGCCCACTTGAGGTTCGCCGCGGTCTTACCGGGTGTGCCGACCCACGACGTGCTGGACTGCCAATAACTGCCCGCGATCAGGTGTTCATCGGGTTCGACGAAATCGAGCGCGTAGACGTCGCGGCCAGCGGCGTGGGCTAAGTTCAGGGCCTCGCGTGCAGCCCGGCCGTGGTTCATGTCGGAGGTCGTCCAGCCGCCGGGCCGAGTCGGGGCGAGGCTCGGCTGAGAGGTCTTTGGCATGTCGGCGAAGCCGTGGCCGAACATCGTGCGCTCACCGTCGGGAGTGACGAGGATGTGGCAGACGGGCGTTTCTTCGGTACCGCGGGAGAAGACAGTCTTTCTGACCCCGCGCTCCTCGAGGGCCTGAGCCAGGTAGTCGGCATCGTGCCCGGCACCGATCGGGTTGGAGACCAGGACGACGTCGACGCCCCACAGCGCCAGGGCGACGGCGGTATTGGCGCCCTCGCCGCCGAGCGAGCGCCGAGCCTCTCTTGCTTCGACGTATCCGCCGCGCTCAGGCAGACGGGGCACCTCGTGGGTGACGTCGAGGCAAACGGTGCCGTACACCACGGTCATGCGGCCTATTGTGGCCGACCTCCAGGTACAGTCGCTTTAATGATCTGGCTCCAGGCCGGGGTCTGCCTCATCGTCTGGATCGCCTATGGGTTCCTTTTGCGGCGGTCCTCCGAGCGACTGCGGCAGAGGATGCACTCAATGCGACGCGGTTGGCGCGTGCTGTTGGGCAGTGTAGGTCTGCTCGTCGGGCTCGGGGTCCTCGTCGTGGGGCTGTCGTTCGTCGTCAGTCTGGGGGCGCTAACGGGCGGGAGCCTGACGACGGAGGGCTGGGTATCTGTCGCGATCATCGGACTGGTGTTCGTTCATATTCAGGTTCTGGGCGCAGCAGCGATGACCAGCCTGGTACTAGAAGAAGTAACCGCCCCCACGAGGGGCACGTCTGTCTCACAGGAGAAAAAGTAGTTCAAATGAAACGCCGCATCGTTCTCATCTTGGTATTCGCGCTCGCCATCGCGGCGGTCGCACCCGCCCAACTGACTGCCGATCAAAAGGCCAACAGCGATCGAATCTTGACGAAAGTCCGAAAGCTGGACATGTACAACCAGGTCCTGCCCGTCTTGTTCACCAAGGATCAGATCAAGGCGATCCTGCCGGTCCTGGAGGAGCACCGGGCCAACGCGAGCAATCAGGAAATGGACGAGAACAAGATGATGCTTGGTTGGGAGAAGGACCTCGACGAGCAACTCAAGAGGTGCAAGGACAAGGGCGAAATGCCGAAGCCCGAGGTCCTCAACATGGCGAACATCTACTTTAAAGTCTTCGCGATGAAGCGCAAGGCGATCGTGGACGACGCGGTCGAAAAGCTCAAGGAGGTCCTGAAGGACAAGTGCAACGACGGCCAGCTCAAGGCGGCAGAGAACGCCCTCGATCCGCGCAACTACGTCCCGGACGCCGACCCGGCCAAGATGACGGACGACGAGAAGCTCGACATGTGGATCCGGCTCGTCCTGATCGACAAGAACACGTACGACATCCTGGTAGACCTTTCTAAGAAATAGGTCTGGGCGGGGGAACCCTTCGGCATAGAGGCTGATTGTTACGGATAGAAGCGCGCTTGGAGCGAAATGTTGAAGAAGATCCAGTCGTCGATCGTGCCGCTCGTGGTTGCGGTGCTCTTCGTGATCGCCGGTGCGGCCGCGATCAAGAGCGCGGCGGGCAGCAAACTCAAGCCAGCCGGGCCCAGCAAGGTGCCTTTCACGACCGATTCAAAGGCGGCGTTTGCACAGGCGAAGAAGGAGGGCAAGATCGTGATGGTCGACTTCAACGCGGACTGGTGCGGCCCGTGCCAGCAGATGAAGCGCGAGTTCTTCACGAAACAGGAGGTCGCTGACGCGCTGACCGGCGTCGTCGCGGTCGACCTAAACGTCGACAATCCGGGAGACGCCTCTGACATTGCCGACAGGTATCCGGTCGAGGCGTATCCCACTCTGCTTTTCCTCGATTCAAACGGTAAGGAGATCGGACGCCTGGTCGGCTACGGCGGCGTCGACGACCAGTTGCGAAGGGTCAAGGCGATCATCGCGCGTTCATAATCAGCGAATGTTTGACGAGGCGTTCTCCGACGCATGGCGCCTGCGCTACGGGAGCGACGATGCTCCCGAGTGCGAGGTGGCGGCGGTTTTTTTGGCTCATCGGTCTGTTCGCAAGTACTCTTCGCAGGCAGTGCCAGAATCGCTCGTCGAGGGACTCGTCGGAGCGGCGCAGAGCGCGGCGACGAGCAGCAACCTTCAACTTTGGTCGGTGGTCAGCGTCCAGGATCCCGAGCGGCGCAGGAAGATCGCGGAACTCTGCGCAGACCAGTCGCAGGTGCACGAAGCGCCGTGGTTCTTCTGCTTCTTGATCGACCACTATCGGCTAAAGCGGGTCGCTGCGAGCGTCGGTGAAGAGGCGAAGGGGCTGGACTACAACGAGTTCTATACGATGGCGGTCATTGATGCTGCGCTTGCCGCGGAAAGGATGGTGTGTGCGGCGGAGTCGGTTGGGCTGGGGATTTGTTACATCGGCGCTTTGCGCAACGACGTGAACGCAGTGGCCAAGTTGCTCGATCTGCCAGACGGCGTGTTCGGTGCTTTTGGTCTGTGCGCCGGCTACCCCGCTGACGACGCGGGAGCGCACGTCAAGCCGCGACTGCCGCAGTCGGCCGTGTGGTTCCGGGAAAAGTACGACCGCGAGGCTTCGATCGGCGACTACGACGCGCGGATGGCGGTCTTCAACGAAGCGGAGGGGCGCAACCCGAAGGTGACGTGGCCGATGCGCAGCGGCCGGCGCGTCGACGAGCACCACTTGACCGGTCGTGAGGCTCTGAAGGAGTTTCTGGAATCAAGGGGCTTCCTCAGACGGTGACGCGTGTGTCGACTCCGGAGGTCGCCAGGGAGGACGACCCTCCACTGAGTGAGCCAAGCACTCGAAAAAAAATGCCCCGCCGGTCAAGGCGGGGCTATTCGTTGGACCAGTACGTTGCGATACTAACTTCTTGTTATCTCGACCTCTGGCTGCGCAGGAACGCGGGGATGTCGAAGTCGATTTCGTCGAACGTGACGGCTTCGAGGTGAGCGCGCGGCTCGGTCTGTTCTTCCTGCACAGGCTGTCGTGAGGCGGGCATCTCCGTGCGTTCGAAGACCTCGCGGTCGAGGATGGTGGAGACGGGCGTCGGCTCCATTCCGGCGGCGAGCAACGTAATTGCCACCTGGTCGCCCATGGACTCGTCGAAGACCTGGCCCAAGAAGATGGAGGACTCCTCGGCGTCGGCGAACTGCATGATGTACTCCATCGCGTCCTGCGCCTCGCCGATGCCGAACTCGGGGCCGGCCGTGATGTTGACCAGGATGCGGCGCGCGCCCTGGATGTCGGTCTCGATGAGCGGAGAGGAGACGGCGGCCTCCGCTGCGACCCTCGCACGGCTCTCCCCGGCTCCGCGACCGAGGCCCATCAGCGCGACCCCAGCGCCCTTCATGACGCTACGTACGTCGGCGAAGTCGACGTTGATGAGGCCGGGCTTCATGATGATGTCGCTGATGCCCTGGACGCCCTGCCGGAGCGTGTCGTCCGCGTAGAGGAAGGCGTCCTGCAGGGAGGTTCGGCGCTCGACGACGTTGAGCAGTTTCTCGTTTGGGATCACGATCAGCGTGTCGACGTGGTCCTTGATGCGCGCGACGCCCTCCTCGGCGATGCGTCGGCGCTTGGGGCCCTCGAACCCGAACGGCTTGGTGACCACGCCGACCGTGAGGATGTCCATGCGCGTCGCGATCTCCGCGACATAGGGGGCGGCGCCTGTGCCTGTGCCGCCCCCCATCCCTGCGGTGACGAACACCATGTCCGAGCCCTCGATGATGGCACTGATCTCTCGCTCCGACTCCTTAGCGGCGGCGAGCCCCCTCGTGGGATCCCCTCCCGTGCCCAGCCCGCGCATTGAGCCCTTGCCCAGCGAAACCCTGGTCGGCGCATAGTTGACTTCGAGCGCTTGCGTGTCGGTGTTCAGCGCCACGAAGTCGACGCCCTCGACGGACGTCTGGATCATCCGGTTGACGGCGTTGCATCCCCCGCCCCCCACGCCGAGGACCTTGATGATCGCCCTCGAATCGAACAAGTCTCTTGCGGTCATATCAATCGTTGATGAAGCAAACCAGGCCGTACCAACGCACGGAACCTACAGGTCAAGACGGACCGCCGGGGGCAAAAGCCGCGAGTCCGGGCCCGCCTTTTTCCCACGGCTCGCGAGTATCCTTCCCGACATGGCACAGCCCGTCGTCGGAATCATCATGGGTTCGAACACGGACATGGAGACGATGGCGGACGCCGAAGTCGTGATGAAGGACTTCGGAGTCCCCTATGAACTCGAGATCGTGAGTGCGCACCGCACGCCGGACCGCATGGTGGAGTACGCCAAGGGCGCGAGAGGGCGGGGGATCAAAGTGATTATCGCGGGGGCCGGCGGAGCGGCGCACCTGCCTGGGATGGTGGCCTCGTGGACGACCCTGCCGGTAATCGGCGTGCCGGTGCAGTCGAAGGCGCTGAGCGGGGTCGACTCGCTGTACTCTATCGTGCAGATGCCGCGCGGGGTGCCGGTCGCCTGCGTCGCGATCGGCAACGCGACGAACGCCGGACTGCTTGCCGTTCGGATCCTCTCGACCGGCGACGCATCGCTCGCTCAACAGTTGCAGGAGTTCGTTTCGGCTCAGCAGGACATGGTGTTGAAGAAGAACGCCGAGGTTTCGCGCAAGGGATGAGCGCACAGATCCTGGACGGGCTGGCACTGGCGCGGCAGATCCGCGCTGAATTGAAGGAACGGGTCGCAGGGATGTCCGTTGTGCCGCGGATCGAGGCGATCGTCGCTTCGCAGGACCCCGCTTCGCTCGCCTATGTGGGCATGAAGCGCAAGTGGGCGGAGCTGTGCGGGATGGAGAGCGGCGAGTGGGCCGCCGGCCCTTCGACGACGCAGTCCGAGTTGATCGCGCAGATTGAACGTCTGAACGCCGATCCTGCGGTTCACGGGGTCTTGATCCAGCATCCTCTTCCTTCGCATCTGGACGAGCACGCCGCACTGGAGGCTTTGGGGGCTTCGAAAGACGTAGACGGGATCACTCCCGCCTCGCTGGGGCGGCTGACTGCGGGGCTATCGGGATTTCGCTGTGCGACGCCGCTGGGGATGATGAAACTGCTCGACCACTACGGGATCGAGTGCAGCGGCAAGCACGCGGTGGTGATCGGGCGTTCGGTGATCCTGGGCAAGCCCGCCGCGCTGATGCTGTTGGAGAAGAACGCGACGGTGACGATCGCCCACTCGCGGACCGTCGATCTGCCTTCGCTCGTGCGGCAGGCGGACATTGTCGTTGCGGCGGTCGGTCGGGCGGAGATGGTGAAGGGCGACTGGCTGAAGCCGGGCGCGGTCGTGCTTGATGCGGGATACAACAAGGTGGAGGGGCGCGAGAAGGACGTGGGCGACTGTGAGTTCGCTTCGTGCTCCGAGGTGGCCTCGTGGATCACGCCCGTGCCCGGCGGGGTCGGGCCGATGACGGTCGCGAGCCTGCTCTGGAACACGGTCGAGGCGGCGGCGAAATTCACGCAGTCGTGACACTTGCTTCGCTGACTCGCGCCGTGCTGGCTCTCTAGGGGGATAGAGCCAGCACAGCGGGAGTCAGAAGAGCACGCGATCACACTCAGTTCATCTTGCTCACAAACGAGAGGCGTAGCGAATAGTCGGGCGAATCCTTGGTGAGTCCGACGCCGACGCCGAACTTGAACAGCGCCTCGTCGTGGAAGTTAAAGCTGACCTCCGGCATGAGTTCGTGCGAGCCGTGGTCGACGATGTCGCTTGAGAGTTCGAGCGCGTAACCCATCCGCTCACCTGCCGTGCGTCCCCAGGCGAGGCTGTAGCCGTAGGTCACCTTCTGGCGCGAGGCGTTGACCATAGAGACGTCGATGTTGGCCATCCAGGCCGTGGGGGGCACCAGATTGCCAAGGATCCACTGGAAGTGGAACTCACCGGGCTCGCCGTTGAACGGGTCGTCCTCGTACTCGAGCCCGATCGTGTGGTTGACCTCGGGGTCGTAGTTGAGCCGGTGGAACACTTCCAGCCCGGTCGCCTCATAGCCGAGTCCGCAGCCGTCCTCCGCAGAAAAGTGGGAGTGGATCTCGAAGCCCCAGTCGACAAATTTGCCGAGGCCGAGGAAGAGCCCCGGCTCGACCTCAGTCTCCGTGCTGCTGCCCGACTTGATGACGTTGACGTCGCCGACGAACTGCCACAGACCGTCGTGGCCGAGGTCGTAGTTGGTGGTGCGGATGAAGAGCCGGCTGTGGTGCGCGAGCGCGGTCGCCGGGAAGATGACGAGAAGAAGGAGAAACTTTTTCATTGCATTTGGTGGTGGTCGTGCATTGCGCCACTTTTTTCCTCATCGGCCATCGGGGTGTCCGATGTGACGAACGAGGACGTGTTGTCTTTCAAAGGTGCCTAAGGCGCGGGCCCAGAAGCGGGCCAGCGAAGTTGACGAGGTCGTCTTAGGTGCTCAGGCGAAGCGCGGCGGTTCGACCGGTGGGGCGCGGTGCATGTCCTGCACCGAGTCGTCAGGCTCCGGGTAGGACTGCCTGAATTTGAAGATGGGAAATCCAGTGATGACCGGCACGTCGGGAACAAGCGCGGGCGCGGATATCGTGCTTAGATCGCTCTTGGCTTGCTGCTCGGTGCGCTCCTTGCAGCGACATTGGACGAAGTCCTTGTCGCCCGGCTTGGGTGCGACCATCTTTGTGGTCCCGTCGCTCATGCGCTTGGCGATCGTCTTGACGGATGCGGTCGGGCATTGGGTGCCGGGGGCGGTGGTCGTGCCGAGCGAGAGGGAGAGCATCGCGACGAGCGGCAGTACTGCCTGCCACATGAGCGTTCGTCGCTTTCTTTTGCTCATTCTCCTGTCTGCCCAGGCTACCTGGACCGGCTAATGAGGTCCCTGGGCGTAGAATGGCGGCAGGATGGCGTGGAGCGACTATCGCGAGTTTCTTGGGGCCCTGGAGAAGGCGGGCGAACTGAAGCGGATCACCGAGGCGGTGTCGCCTTACCTCGAGGTGACCGAGATCGCCGACCGCGTTATGAAGTCGGGCGGGCCTGCGCTGCTTTTTGAGACCGTCGTCGGACCGCCGCACCGGCTCGGCACTCCCGATCCCCGAAGCGCGGTTATGGGGATGCCTTCGATTCTGAGTGGGGCGGGTGAGCCCCTCACCCCGGCCCTCCCCCAAGGGGGAGGGAGTTCGGGCAGCCCTTCTTCGCTGGCTGCGGCGGTTCGGGCGGTGAGTGAGGGGGCCTCTACCCCCCCCCCCCCCCCCCCCCCCCC
>OBLQ010000516.1_pt1 | contig 14794 bp, 13 predicted proteins | sample 1519881 | NCBI WGS metagenome assembly OBLQ01 (sample SAMN01911456, study PRJEB22533) | soil metagenome | biome: Soil | place: Malaysia | collected 2012-04-30 | depth DG_metagenome m | reverse complement strand
GGTGCCGAGGTCCTGACCGCCCGGGCCGCGGCGGAGACGGGTCTCAGCCGGGCCTTCCGGAGCGCGGCGCGCGGTAGCCCCCGCTGACATCGCGCCACCAGATCCGGGCCAGGTCCCCCACGGCCCTCAATCCGGATCCGAAGGCGCGGACGCTGCTGCCGGGGCCGTAGCTCCATGTGACGGGGATCTCCCTCACATCGATCCCGTTGCGGCGGGCGATCACCAGCAGCTCGACGTCGAAGGCGAACCCGTCGATGGTTCGAAGGGCGAAGATGCGCTCGGCGCTCTGCCGGCTGAACGCCTTGAGGCCGCACTGCGTGTCGGACGCGGGAAGCCGGAGAAGGATCCTGACGAGGGTCCGGTAGACGGCGCTGGCCGCCCGTCTCGCAGGGGAAGGGCGGACCTCGGCCATCGATCCCTTCGCCCGCTTCGAGCCGATGACGATCGGAGAGCCGGCCAGGGCCGGCCGGGCGCAGGCGAGGAGTCCGCCGGTTCCGTAAGAGAGATCCGCGTCCACGAAGAGGATCACTCCCCCGCGCGCGTGGCGCACGCCCTCCGCGACGGCCGCTCCCTTCCCGCGATTGCGGGCGAACCCATGGGCCAGGATCTTCGGATTGCCTTGGGCGCAGCGGCGCAGCACCTCTGCGGTGCGATCCCGGCTTCCGTCGTCGACCACGAGGATCTCGTAGGGAGACACCTCCCGTTCGAGGCAGCTTCCTATCGTTCGAAGAGTCGACGCGAGGACCGCTTCTTCGTTGAAGGCCGGGATGACGACGGAGAGCAATGGGAGGTTCGTGTCGGACGTAGGTGCAGGAGGCGGGTCAGCGTCCGTTCGCTTGTCACCAGCGCCAATGTGTGGGCCGATGTGTGATGGGGGTCGCACGTCTCCCGCTGAGTCGTCTCCCCGTCGCAGCCGACAGAACCTCCGATCGGTGCGGACTCTAGCACATACGCCGGCTTTCAATCTCGCGATCCCACGGACCGCGCTCCGAATCGTGTTCGCCTGACGCGACACTGGCGGTTCGAACGGGCACGCCCGGCTTTGGTCCCCGAGAATCGAGCGAGCCCCTCGATGGCGCTCTCGATGCCTTCGAATCCCCTCGTCGCACAGCGATTGAGCCCGGGCAGGATCCCAGCCCCGCGCTTCTCCGCAGGAGATGCCGGAGCGGCTCGTCGCCGGAACGTTGAGAATGAGGAGCTTTCCGTCCGCAGTCACGTTCACCGGGGAGAGGGGGCTGTACCGAGTGGTCTGAGCGGGGGCCGTCAGTAGCCGAACCGCGATCGGCCCGGTGTGCTCACGAGCCACGTGATCACCTGGCAGGATCGGGGCAGGGAGCGTCTCCAGCCCTCGTCGAGGACAATCGCGGTGCTCCTGTGGCGCATCTCGTTCCAGAAAGGGCATTCCGGAATTATCCGGCCGCATCCACTCGGCAGCACGCCGCCTTGTAATATCTCGTGCGGCCAGATGTGGATCTCGCCCGCTGCGGCGATCTTGGAATGGGCGCCGAGAACCAGTTCAAGTAGGGTGGAGCCGCACCGGCCTGTTCCGGCGATGAAGGCGATACTGAGCTTCGGCGAACAGCCGGAAGACGACATATCGGTGGACATGGGAAGCGAAGGCTGATGTGGTGGCCGAGGGCGTGTCAATATGGCTTGAAACCACGGGGCAGTTGACGTCTTCAGGCGGGGCTGGGATGGGACGTCCCTTGCGGCCGGCCCGCGCCGGTGAGCTCCTCGTAGGCGGACATCACATCACCGGCAAGCCGATCCCGTGAGAACCTCCGGACCGCGGTCTGCCGCGCTCGATCTCCCAGGCGCTTCCTGCCGGCCGGATCACCGACCAACGATCGGACCGCCTCGACCATCGCCGGTTCGTCACCGGGCTCGAATCCGACGGCATCGACTCCGTCTTCGAACAGCTCGGCGGCTCCACCGGCGCGAGCGACGATGACGGGCCTGGCGCACGCCATCGCCTCGACGATGCTCCTGCCGAAGGGCTCCGGTCTCGTGCTGGCGTGCACGACCAGATCGAGAGCCCTGTAGACATTCACCGGATCGCGCTGGAAGCCGATGAAGCCCACTCGATCGGCGACCCCCATCTCCGATGCCATCGAGCGGAGCTCCTGCTCAGAGAACTGGGAGCCCATCGTCCGATATATCGGTCCCCCGACGATATAGAACCTGACGGCGGCCTCCGGCTCTTCCTCGCGGAACCGGGCGGCCATCCGGAGGAACAGGTCCTGCCCCTTCCAATATGCATAGGTGGCCACCAGGCCGACCCTCACGGTTCTCCTCCCGGCAGGCTCCATCCCGGCCAGCTCATCCAGCCACAGGCCGTCGATGCTCCCCGGGGAGAATCGATCCACGTCAATGGCGTTGTGTACGACCCGGACCGCGAGATCCGGCATTATCGCCCTGGCATCGTCTCCTATGGCCTTCGAGATGGCGATTGCCCCCGCCGCACGCCCTGAGACGAGCCGGAGCCCCCTGGTGACGAGAGGCCGCGAGCCGACGAAGTCCCTCAGGTGCCATATCACGGGGAGCTTTCTGCCGATCGCCAACGAGGCCAGCACGTGTGACTTGTTGTCGTTGGTGTGGACCACGGAGGGAGCGATCCGGAGGAAGGCGTTCCTCAGGTCACGGACGTAGCCGCGCGCCGAGAGGGCCGCGGTGGCGGAGCGCAGGACCAGCGACACCGCGGATGACCGCCGTCTTCCCGCGATCAAGGAACTGTCCCCTACACGGGCCAGGCGATCGGGCAGCGGCACCATCGTCGTGCGCACCCCGAGCGATTCCACTTCCCGAAGCAGCGGCCCGTCGCCCGCCAGCACCGCGTGGACCTCCACCGATGGATAGTGAGTCCTGAGCGAAGCCATCAGGTCGATCAGGCTTCGTTCGGCTCCGCCCAGCTCGAAGGCCGGGCTGACGTAGACGACTCTCACCGGCGCTTCCCGCTCCTCCACCGGGCGATGGCCTTCTGGTAGATCTCGCGATGACGCGCCGCGACGGCCTCCCAGGACAGGCTTCGAGCTCTCTCCAGTCCGCGCTCCTCGAAGCTCCTCCTGCGCTCCTTGTTCCTGAGGAGATCGACCAGCTCATCACCGAACGACTCGTCGCTGGCGATGACGCCGTACTTCCCGTCCTCGAGCACCTGGGCGGCCCCCCCGTTGGGAGACGAGAGGACCGCGGTCCCGCTGGCGAGCGCCTCGAGGTAGGCGATCCCGAATCCCTCGTAGACGCTCGGATAGGCGAAGACCCAGGCATTCCGGTAGAGCTCTGCGAGCCGTCGGTCGTCGGGAAACCGTATCGGATTGACGCTCGGGTGGGGGTTGCAGATGTCGCTCACGAAGTCCAAACGGACCCCCGGAACCTCGCGCACGATCCGGTTGGCGAACAGCCGGTGAAGCCACCGCCCCCTCTTGCGCCCCTCCCAGGTTCCGACGTATAGCAGCCTCGGGATCGCGTCCTTGGGCCCCGGATGGAAAACGTCCGGATCGACTCCATTGTCGACGAGCTGCTCAATTCCGTAGACCCGACCTGTCTGTCTTCCGACCGCGGCGGCCACCGTCGCCAGGCTGGCCGACAGGTGCTCCAGGGGATAGACAAGGTACTGAACCAACTTCCGTTTGACGCTCGTCGCATAGCGTGCCTCGTACAGAGCCGATCCGTGAAGGGTCCTGACCGTCGGCAGCTTCCGCCGAAGATAGAACCAATCATCGCCGTGCAGATGCAGGACATCGAACCCCTGGAACCTCACGAAGTTGAGGAGGAGCGGCAGGACGAGCAGTCGAGCCGGGATCCACCGCCCGATCCATGGAGCGCCAGCGAGAAGCCTGACGTGTCTGTAGGTCGCGCCGGACGGTCCAGGCGTCATGCTGAAGACGGTCACCTCATCGCCCGCCAGGACCAGCTCTTCCGCAAGACGATGAACCGCGATCTCGACGCCTCCGGGCTTTCGACCCGGTTCGGGCAAGGTCGTGTGAAAGAGGGCGATCTTCAGGGCCAGGTCCTCTGGGTGACTACCGGGGCGAGCCTAGAGCCATATTGACACGTCTTCGACCACCAACACTAGCCCGACGAATCCAGCGTGCCACGGAAGCGCAGAGGGCCCGCGGATGAGAGATCCGCCCGAGGGGCGGTTCGACTCGGTAGCCACCCGGGCGGCGCTCGAGCACCACGAGCAGGAGCGCCAGAAGCTCAAGAAGATCCTCCCGGGAAAGCCTCGTGGGCCCTGCGCGGGAAGCGAGAGGGGCCCGGCGAAGAAGCGCTCAGGTGGCGGGGGCCGCGGCCGGGCTCGCTTCCGCCCCTTCTCTCGAGTGATCCACGTGCTCCCGCGCCATCCAGCCCATCAGAAGCCAGCCAAAGGGGCCGCTGATCGTGTCTCGCAAGCTGAGGCCGAACACGCTGCCGAGGAAGTACGCGGACACGATGGCGAGGACGATCCTGTAGGAAAGGTCCTCAGGATGCTGCACACACATCGCGAAGGCGCTGCGTAGGAACGTCACCATCACGACGATGAAGAGGAGGGCGGCCAGAGGGCTGCTTCCGTAAATCAGCTCAAAGAAATAGGAGTCGACCGTGAACGGTTCTATGCCGGAGAACTTCAAGGCCGCGACCGTCCCCGCGCCCAGACCCCGGCCGAGCGGATGGCTCAGGAACCCGCGCCCCACGACGAAGGACCATATCGATAGCCGCTTCTGGAAGCTCGACTCCTCCGTCGGGTGTGCGAGGCCGGAGATGGTGTGCACGATGAAGGGATTGTGTGTGCCTTCGGCGCGGTAGATGTCCGCGGGGGAAAAGGTGTAGAGGTAGCCGTAGACGGCCGTGACGGCGACGAGGGCGACCACTCCGCGAACGAGGATGACGCGTGGATTCTTCGAGGCCACGATCAAGAAGGTGATGACCGCGAAGATGAGGATGAAGAACATCGACCTGGTCGCGGCCCACAGGAGCGCAAAGGACGTCAGCCCGAGCACGGCCAGGTAAATGAGGTGTCGCCGGGAATTCCAGTAATAAGCGAAGCAGATCAGCCCCGTCGTGGCCATGTACTGACTGAAATCGCCGAGTCCCGCGAACGTGGACATGATCCGGGGCTTCTCGCCGAAGGTCTTGAACATCCCCTTCGACTCCATCTCGTACCTCTCGACGTCCGAGAAACCGAAGTAGTGCTGGTACAAGCCGTAAAGAGCCGTCACCGCGCCGATCAACATGATGAGGGCGAAGATTTTCCTCAGGTCCCGCTCCTTCAGCGTGAGCCCCATGATCGTCCACAGCATCGGGATGATGAAGTAGAGGCCTCCCCCTATGCCGATGAGAATGTTCCCCTGGATCGGATTGAACATCTGCAGGCTTAGCAGGAGCCCGAAGACGAGGATCGCCTTCAGCAAGGCGCTCTGGGACACGTACTGGAGGATGCGGGGCCCGGAAAAGACGGCAATCCCGGTGACGATGGCGAGCGTCACGAGAGGCGGGAAGAGGAGGATGGGGTCACGGCTCGCGAACTCGTTGAAATGCAGGACCTGCCGGCGGATGAAGTACATGAACGGCATGAAGGCCAGGAGCACGAACACGCCGCGGCGAGGTGACAGGCAGAGCAGGCCGAGAACGACGAGAAGCACCAGTAGGAGCACGCGTATCTGCTCGCTCACCAGCAGGGAGGCCACGATGGCTCCCAGTGCGAGCAGCGCCGCCCCCCGCAGGAGCGCTCCGGCGCCCCCGCTGGGAGGGCCGCCGGCGGGCGTCAGCATGAGTAAGAGATCCTACCCCCCATCCCGCCGTTCGTGGGATTCGGAAAACCGAGGGCGTCATGTCGTGGTGTCCGACGAACGGCTTTCCGCCCACTAGAACTCACACGCATTCTTCTCCTCGAGTGCGCCACCGAGCGTCGAACGGTTCCGCCCTCCGATGCATCGCAGATGGCCCACCTCCACGGCGGGGTCCGCCACACCGAGGTCGGTCGGAGCTCAGCGCGGGCGGGTCGTGGGCGATGGGCGGCCGGCGATTCTAACACGCTCACGTTGTGCCTGCCCGATTGCACGTTGGGGGCTTTCCGTGGCGAGGACCGGTGAGGCCGGCTGGTGGTCAGGAAGACGTTGTCCAGCTTCCGGAACGACAGCCGCAGCCTCCTCATCTGCGACGCCAGCCACTCGTGAGCGTTGACGTAGATCTGCATCGTGAAGGGAAACCACGTCGAACGTCTGACGTGCATGAAGCCGAACTGAGGATCGATGAAGTAGAAGTAGCGCACGAGGCACTTGGCGCCAATCCGATCCTGCGTCCCGCAGGGGTCGCGACCTTCGCGAAGAGGGAGTGTGAATCAACGGACTGGATGACGCCAAAGCGCTCGTGCAGGAACACCTTCCGAACGAGGAAAACGCCTGCCGACACCAAGTGGAACAGGAGGTAGCCGGGCGGCGGGGTCTCTGAGGACATGAGATCCTGACGTAACGGAAGTCTCCTGCGACGGGATCCAGACGGTTGGCGAAGACCGTGACGTCGTTGTGGGGGGAGAGGTGCTCGACGAGGCGAAGGAGGGCCGTGCAACATGGTATGCTGAGCCGCATGTCGGGATACACGACTGAAATGTGCAGCCTCGCCATCGCATTCGACTTCATGGTCGCCATCTCCAGCCCATCATGCCATTGCGGATCACACGAGGATAACTGCGGTGACCCGATGCAGCGCACCTGATCTCCATCGACCGATGCGTGCTAGAAGAGCCCCCCGCAGCCGACGTGACGCATGACGCCTGACCCAGCTCGACGCCGGCACCAGAACGTTACGGCGATTGCCGTCGCCCTCATCGGCACCGCGTCGATCGCGGCCCTGATGAGCATCAACGGGCTGATCCCGTACGACAATCCGGCCTTCGCGAACTACGATCACCATTCCTACATGGCGATCGCCACCGAGGGTCCGGGCGCGCCCGGGAAGGCCTCGGCCCCTCCCTTCTGCTGGCGTCTCCTGACACCATTTCTCGTCCGGCTGATTCCCGCGCCTCTCCCCGTAGCGTTCTTCCTCGTCTCCTTCGGTGCCGTCGCCGCCGCCACCTACCTCATCTACGTCCTTCTGCTGACCTCCGGTCTGTCCCACGAATGGAGCCTCCTCGGTGAGATCTCCTACCTATCCTGCTTCTGGGCGGTCGGGTTCAGCCTGTGGGACTACCTCATGGTGGACGCGACCTCGCTCTTGATCGTCATCGCCGGCCTCGTCGTCCTCGAGAGGGAAGACTGGCCCGCCGGAGGCCGTCGAGTCGCGATCGTCGCCCTCCTGGCTCTGGGAGCCCTGAACAAGGAGAGCTACCTCGCCCTCGCCGCGGCGGCGTTCGTCTACTGGGTCCGCAGGGACACCGGGAGCCTGGCCGCTCGGTGCGTCCGATCGGCCATGCCGATAGTGCCGGCGATCTTCGTGATGCTCCTCGTCCGGTTCTCCATCACTCCCGATGCCTCACAGATGAAGGAGTTCTCCTCCTACAGCCTCGAGTCGGTCTTCCTCACCATGCTCCTATCGCGGCTCCAACGCCTGCCGGCGTTGACCCTCAACGCGTTAGTCGATCCTTGGGGCCCGCTCGTGCTCGTGCCCGCGTTGTTCGGCCTCCGCAGGGCGATCCGCTGGTTCGGCCTCCATCCGCATCGGCTTGCCCTGGTGGTGGTCGCCTTCGCCCAGACATTCGTGGCCACCTCGGTCGGTCGTCTGGTGGCCGTGGCAGCCCCCGTCATGGTGCTCTACTCGATCGAGAGCCTGCATGCTCGCTTCAAGGATGCCCGGCCGCAGTCACGGCTGATCGTGTCACTCCTTGCCCTGCAGTTCCTCTTCCAGTACGTGCGCCGTACTACCCTCGGTCTGTCGCTGCCACCGTACGAACCGAATCCTCTCGTAACGGCCTCCTATGGGATCCGGGTGGCGGCGCTCGTCTCGTTCGCGGCGATCTGGGCTCTCGCGGGTAGGAGCAGAGCACGTGGGCCGTTCGGCAGTGAAGGCCTGCAGCCCGGGGGCTGAGCGAACGCCCGCGGTGGAGCTCCTGGAGCTGCAGGCGCCCCGTGGAGGGCACGGCGAGCACCGAAGGCTCAATCCCACCTCCTTCCGTAGGAGCTGCTACACCACGAGCGGTAGTCGGAATAGAACGACTGGGAGGCCAGGACTCCGAACCGTATTCCCGTTCCCTGAGCACGCGCGAGAAGATCCACGGGGATAGGAGAATCAACGCGCGTTCTGGCCGAACCCCTGAATGGCCGGGCGTCCCAGATACCGTCTATGACAACTTCCGGGAGAATGGGTCGATCCTGCGCCCCGCAGGGCTCAATCGACTCCGGGAGCAACTCACTCAGGCCCGGCTGCGGTTAACCGACAAGCACCTCACCGTTGGCCTGTGTCATCAGCGCTATGAACCGGGCCTGCAAATCCGTGGCAGAGCCGGGATAGGGAGCCGTGTGTTCGGTGGATCGCGTGGTGCGAACCTGGATGGAGCTCGAGCCGTCCCCCGTCGCGTCAGCACCAAGATGCCGGAGCAGGTCGGACCATCGCGTCGACGTCGCGCACGCGCGGGATGTCCCAGAGCGTGATCTGCCGATCGCTGAGGAGGGTCGCGGCGGGAGCCGGCAGAGCCGCATTCTTGGCTCCCTTGACAGACACGTCGCCGTTCAGGGCCTCGCTGCCGAGGATCCTTATCTTGTCCAAGCTCCCGAGTCCCTCCCTGGACTGCTGACACACGAGAGGAAGGTCGTACGAAGTCATGACAAGCGAGAGCTCACGTCGTCCGAGACCCGTTCGACTTCCTTGGAGGCGGCCTCCCGGATGTGGTCGAGCGAGCGGGTCAGGGAGAATTCCTTGCGATAGAGCTCTGCCGCCCGCCTTCCCACCTCCTCCCACCGTGGGGGTGAGGAAAGCAGATCCTCAGCCGCCGAGACGATGGCCGCAGGGGACGGATCTCTCGCGAGAACGACGGAGTCTGTTTGGAACCAGATCGGCTCCGTCGATTCCCCTGCGTTCGTGATGACTGGAAGGCCCAGGGAGAGGCCGGCCATGAATGTGCTCCTCCGGGTGGTCACACCGTCAACGTACGGCTGCAGCATGATGTCGCATGTCTGGAGCTGTGCGGCCATGTCTGCAGGGGGGAGAGCCCCCGTCGCGACGAGCTGTGCTCGGAGACCGGGATGCTGATCGATCATCCGTTCGAGGAATTCACTGCTGTTCCTTCCCATCAAGAGGCAGCGCCTGCCCGGATTGCCTGACAGGAGGGCGGGGAGGATCTCGATCAGTAGCGGCGCCACTGCGGCCCCGTACGTCCCGAAGTGCCCCACGATGACACCCTTCTTTCCAGGCCCTATGTCGGATCCTGGCTTCTCGAGCCGGCTTCCTGCGGGGGTGATCGGGAGGTTGCTGGGAACTGGGAGCCACGTGACGGATTTCCTTCGCCTGATGAAGGAGGGCATGCGAGCTCCCCAAGCGGGAGTGGACACGAAGATCCTGTCGGCTCGGGCGGCCAGGATCGCAGCCATGATCGGGGTGACACATCCGAGGAGAAGGTGGCTCAGTTTGAGCCCTCGTCGTAACGGATAGGCATACTCGTGGAACATGACCCACACGGTGTCGGAGCGATGACTCCAGAGCCAGAGACAGAACGGCAGATTCAGGGCGCGCCACCCGAAGGCGCTCGCAACATACTGAACGAACAATCGTCTCGGAGGTGGATACTTCTTGATGCCCGTGCTCAGCTCAGCGAGGCTCCGGATTCCAAACCGGTCCTGCAGCCGATGAACCTGCACGGAGTCCTCAACCGGGCGCCGCCCCTCGGAAGGGGGGGCCCATACGTGCACATCGTGGCCCTCTTCTGCAAGGCCCGTTGCAATCTGCCGGCAGTAGTCGCTTACTCCTCCCGGCTGTGGAGGATACTCACCCGTGATGAAATGCCAAGACCAGGGCTTCAAGCGTGCATTCCGGGGTGGGCTTCCTGGCCCGAATTTCGGGGATCCTGGACATATGAGGAGGACGGACCGATTCGATAGGCCATGCGCCGGACTCCTGGAAGGTGGAGCATTCCCTTGCTAAGTAGGAGTTCGTGATTCCTCGATCACGGAAACGACTGACGCCAGAAGGGCTGATGGGGATGCCCCTCCTTGGGAATCCTGTTGGTGCTGAAGCCCTCAGGAAAGGAGGAAAATCCCCGATGCGGATTATACCCAAGCTCGGCTGGGTGGGCTTGCCCCGGTTTCGTGGACAGTTTGACTGCGCAACTTGAGACCGTCATTCGTGTTCTGCTTGGCTGATCAGGCCGATGGTCGAGTGACGCCGTGGCTGTCGTCACCTCGAACGAATGACCCTGATCAAAGTGGTGGACAGCGCGGATCCCGTGAGACGATCGATCGTGGCCGCCACGAGCGTATAGCTGATGGCGCCCGCGCCGACCAGCAATGCCACCGCGGCCGCCGGAGGAATCGAGCCCGTCCACAATATCCTGACCGTATCGAGTGTGACGAGCATCGCGGCACAGGCCGCTGCAGGTATCCCGAAAACCACAAGATACCCACGGCTCTTTATTCCGATGGCCTTGCTAATGCAACGCAGAAGGTAGACAAATCCCGCGATCGCGCTCGATGTGGTTGCAATGGCGGCGCCTTCGATCCCGTACAACCAGGTCGCGGGCACAATGGCCACGCTCATCAGGATGAGACGGAGAAGGGAAGCTCTTGCGGCAAGCTGCGGCCGGCCGATGCCGCCCGTGACCGCCGTGCAGCATTTCTCCAGAGCTATGGTAGCGCCCAGGAAGCAAAGAATCCGGAAGGCCCCCGTCATGGGTATCCACCGTTTCCCGAATACGAACGACACGACCTCCGGCGCCGTTGCGTACAGCCCGAATGCGACGGGAAAGGCGGTTGCCGCGGTGAGCCTCATCAAACGCACGAACGCGTCACGGACCCGATCCGGGCTTGCCTGGATATGGGCAAAGGACGGGAACACTACGCGCAGTACGACCATGGAGAACATCGTGATGGGAAGGGTCGCCATGCGTTGCGCAAAGCTGTAGAAGCCGAGGCTGACTACGTCGCCGATGCGACCGACCGCGAGCCTGTCCGCCTGCTCATAGGCCACCACCGTGACCTCGGTCCGGAAGATGTGTTTTCCAAAGACATGGAGCTCGCGGGCCCGGGCGAGACTGAAGCGAAGGCGGGGTCTGTAGGGACCCACGACGTAGCTCATTCCCACGATGACGGCGGTGCCGGACAGAAACCCGAACACCATGGCCCAGACGCTACGAAGCTGTACGGCGAGAGTGCATGTGACGATCAGGTCCACTCCTGCGCCGATAGTCGCCGGCAACGCGAAGCGTTTGAGCCTCAGCTGGCGCTCGAGGAGTATCCAAGCCGGGCTGACGAAACCCCGGAGGACCAGCGCGAGGGAGATCGCCCTCAGGACCGGCAGCAACTCGGATGTCCTGAAGAAATCGGCAAACAGGGGTGCGGTGACGAAAACGACGATTGCAAGGAAGAGCCCGCGCACGGCCGAGACTACCCAGACGGTGTCCATGAAAGGCGTGGGGTCGTCGCGCCGCTGGATGATCGCGCGCCCGAACCCCGTCTGCGAGAGCACTTCTGCGGCGTTGATGGCGATGAAGGCCATTCCCATGAGCCCGAACTCCTTTGGCTCGAGCAGACGGGCGAGTACCAGCGCGCGGACGAAGAGGAGCCCTCGCTCGATGCCCGTCATCACGGCGAAAGCGAACCCCGCCGAGATGGCTCGTCTGGTGAGGCCGCTCTCCGGTGTGCTGTAGGATCTAGACACTGTCCGCCGTCATTTCCGCCTCCATGAGGCGGTTAGTATAGGCCGTGGTCCGATTCAGGGAACTGACAGTACGAAGAGGAGGTACGTGATCGTGCTCCCCCCTGGCCGTGCCGCTCGCGGTCATCCTGGGAGGCTGGATGGCGGAGATCAAGGAGGGCTGGCTCTCCGAAGCGACCCACCACGGCCTTCGGATCTGATCGAGGTGCCTGCCGGCGGATCCCGGGAGAGAATGCTGACGGCCGTCGACCTCTACAAGGACGGTCTGGCGCCCGCCGTGATGATCACGAGCCCCGAGGGTTTCCCCGGTGCGGAAATGAAGGAGCAGATATCCCGGGGGATTCCTGAGTGCGCCCCGTTGCGCCGCTTCGGCCCTCACGCTCGACACGGAAGGATGCGGTGGCCTTTCGACAGACGGTTCTGCGCGGGAGGGTGGACCCCATACTGGTGGTCACCTCTTTCTTCCACCGCCGCCGAACGCGCTCGATCCTGACGCGAGTGCTCTCGGATCTCCCCGTCCGGATTTCCTGGAGCCATTCTTCGGTTGGATGTTCGCGCACGCGGACGCCGTGTCACGAGTCTTCGAGGATAGAGCGGGGGACTCCGAAAATCGATGATTTCGGCATCGATCCCCAGACTCCGAAGGTTTCGCAACAAACCGAGGCCCTGCAGCACCGCTCCGAAGTTGTACGCATTGTGAAAGGCAAGCGTATGGAACTGTCGCTCTTGTCCCGCGCGCGACTCAGTCCCTGGAAATATGCCCACGCTTCGAGTTGAAAGTCCCGATTCCGGACATAGGCGATCGTCGCCAGCAACGGATACCGGAGCATCCACTTCTGGAACACGGATAGCAACGCGCGTTTCGCACCACGCCCACCTGATCCCCCGATGTCTGGCGGCATGAGCGGATTCCAAGTCAAGGGTATGGGAGAACCAACGTGCGTTCCCGACCGGGCCCCGTCCCCACGCCCTAGTCGAGATACGCCTCCTTCCAGAGTTGAAACGAGACGATCGACCAGAGCAAATGGGAATGATTCGCCCTGCGATCGAGGTGCTCCCGGACCAGGCGTCGGACGGCGGACGGCTCGAAATAGCCTTCTCTTCGAAGCCGCCCTTCCTCGAGGTAGTCGTCCAGCAGGTACCTGAGCTCGCCCCTCAGCCACTCCCGCAGGGGAATGCTGAACCCCTGCTTCGATCGCTGGCTGATCGCCGGCGGCAGCTTGCGCGTGAGGAGCTTCCTCAGGATGTACTTCTTGATCCCTCTCTTGTACTTCAATGAGAATGGGAGACGGGCCGAGAATCCGACCAGCTCGTCGTCCAGGAAGGGAACGCGGGCCTCGAGCCCGTAGGCCATGCTGGCCCTGTCGGTCTTGGCGAGGACAGTGTCGGGCAGGAAGCTCCGCAGGAAGACCTGGGTGATCTTCTCGTCCCATGAGAGTCCGTCCAACTCGAGGACCATGCCGGAGAAGAGCGGCGTATCGAGGTCCGGTTTTTCGAGGACCAGTTCCGCGAGGCGGTCGAGACGCATCGGCCCGATCGTTCCGACGAAGTAGCTGAACATCTCCGCTTCGTCACGGAACTGGAGGATCTCCGCGGCTTTGCGGACCTGTTGCAGCCTGTGAGGGAGCAGCGCCGCGGGAAGCGCGCCCAGAAAGTCGTCGACGGAGCGGAACAGGCCTTGTCTGGCCCAGGGAGGGACGCCCGCGAGGAGTCTCAGCCGGTGGAGCGCCTGATGATAGGTGTAGCCGAAAAAGAGCTCGTCGCCGCCGTCACCGCTCAAGGCCACTGTCACGTGTTCCCTTGCGAACCGGCACAGAAGGAGTGTCGACAGCAGCGTGGGATCGGCGAATGGAACATCGTAGTAGGTCGGGACCAGACGCACCAAATCCAGGAAATCAGCGGGGGTGACGATCAGTTCGTGATGGTCGGTTCCGAGGGTCGCGGCGACGAGACGGGCATGGGGCGTCTCATCGAACTCCGCTTCGTGGTAGCCGATCGAGAAGGTCTTCAGGCGTTGACCCCCGGCGGCGGTACACGCCATCGTCAAGAGGCTTGAGTCGATCCCTCCGCTGAGCAAACAGCCCAGCGGAACGTCGCTGATCATCTGCCGCCGGACCACACGGTTCAGGATCGACTCGAGCTCGTCGAGCCAGTCCTCCTCTTTTCGCCCGTCCTCGACGGGTGATCGTGCTATCTCGATCGGGTCCCAGTAGGTTCCTTCGCGCGCTGTGCCCGGCTCGATCCGCAGCCAGGTACCCGGTCTGACCTGGTGCACGTCCCGGAGGATCGAGTGGGGGAGGGGGAGGTGGCTGAACTTGAGGTAGTGGAAGAGGAGCGCCCGGTCCACATCCCTGCCGACCCACGGGACTTCCAGCAGGGGCTTGATATCCGTCGCGAAGTCCACTTTCCCGTCCCTGCGGGTGAAGTGGAGAGGCTTGGCCCCGAAGCGGTCGCGCACCAGGTAGAGCACGGGAGTCTCGTCGCGCAGGTCCGCCAGAGCGAAGGCGAAAAGGCCGTTGAGGCGCCTGAAGGAGTCCTCCCGCCACTGCTCGTATGCGTGGATGATGATCTCCGTGTCGGACTGGGTCTTCATCGTGTGTCCGCGCGCCCGGAGATCCTCTGCAAGCTCCCTGAAGTTGTAGATCTCTCCGTTGAAGACGATGGCGACCCGTCCGTCCTCGTTGAACATCGGCTGGTTGGCCTCGTCCGACAGATCGATCACCTTGAGCCGCCGGTGGGCCAGACCGATGCTTCCGTGGCGGAAGATCCCCTGAGCGTCGGGGCCTCGATGGCACATTCGCCCGGCCATCTTCCCGAGAAGATCGGGTGAAACCTCCTCCCCGGGACGCGTGAACAGACCGCTAATGCCGCACACGGGACCGCATCTCCATGAGAAGCCTCTCGGAAGTCGTTTCCCAGGTGAACTCGCGCAGGACCCTCTCCCTGGCCGCCTGACCTCGCTGCCTCAGAGCGCCGGCGTCATCCAGGCTGTGGATCATCGCTCGCGAGATCTCGTACT
>OBLQ010000515.1_pt1 | contig 14805 bp, 13 predicted proteins | sample 1519881 | NCBI WGS metagenome assembly OBLQ01 (sample SAMN01911456, study PRJEB22533) | soil metagenome | biome: Soil | place: Malaysia | collected 2012-04-30 | depth DG_metagenome m | reverse complement strand
ACCCTGGCCAGGTAACGCGCATCGCGGTTCGTTACGCGCCGGAGTACAAGCCTATTAACGATCCCAACCTGTACTACACCTTCGACCCCAACGCGGGCGGACACGGATACGTCTGGCACTGCCACATCATAGACCACGAGGACAACGAGATGATGAGGCCGTACGCAGTTGTTCCGAAAGCGAGAGTGGCAAGGTCGTACGTAATAGGGACCCATTACTGAGACGCAACGCGCCGCAGGCAATGGGCTTGGCGCGGTGGCACGGGGGGGCTTTGTAAGCCCCTCCCGTTCCTGGAATCTCCCCGGGCGGAACGCATGAATTTTCAACATAAATCAAGTCGGTTTCGAAGAAAAGGAGAGTCGATGAAGAAGAAGGGTTTGACGGTAGCGTTGCTCATCGCGACGTTTGTTTGTTCTGCATTTTATGCCCTCGCCGGGGAGCAGACGTCCTTGAAGGACGAAAGGGACAGGCTCAGTTACAGCTTCGGGATGAACTTCGGGAGCACCCTTAGAAAACAGTCTATCGATATCAATCCCGAAGTCTATTTTAGAGGACTCCTTGACGCCTATAAGGGCGATAGGACCCTGATGACGGACGCCGAGGCGAGGGAAGCCGTCTCGAACTTCCAGAAGCAGATGGCCGCGAAGCAGGAGGCGGAACGTAAGGCCCTCGCGGAAAAAAACAAGAAGGACGAGGAGGCTTTTTTTGCCGCTAACAAAAAGAGGGAGGGCGTCGTGACTCTTGCGAGCGGCCTTCAGTACAAGGTCCTGAGAGAGGGCAAAGGGGAACTGCCCAAGGCAACCGACGTGATAACCGCAAATTACAGGGGGACTCTGCTGGACGGAACGGAGTTTGACACTTCCTATGAGAAGGGCGACCCCATAACCTTCCGCGTAAACAGCGCGATCCCGGGGTGGGTCGAGGCGCTTCAGATGATGAAGGAAGGCTCCAAGTGGAAGATCTTCATTCCGTCGTCCCTAGCGTACGGCGAGCGGCCCGTAGGAGTTATAGGTCCCAATTCCGCTTTGGTCTTTGAGGTAGAGCTGGTCAAGATCGAGTCGAGCCCCGCGGACGAGGCGGTCGCGCTCGCAGTGGCAAAACCTCTGCCTGGCGCACCTAAAGAACTTAAGCTAGTCGTAGTCCCGGAGGGGATCAAGCTTACGTGGAAATCCTCCGCTCAGGACCCCGGGATCGTGACAGGGTATGAGATCTTCCGGTCCGATCTTGCCAACGGTCCCTTCGACCTCGTTGGAACCGTGCAGAAAGGAGAGCTTGAATTCCTAGACAAATCCGCCTCGGGTGAAATCATTTATTACTATAAGGTGCAGGCAGTGGCGGGCAAAGAGCGCTCCGGTTACTCAAATACCGTAAGCGGTGAGAAAGTGAAATGACCATAAGAGGTGGCGCACTCGTCTTGTTGCCGGGGTAGGTCAATTTATAAAATAAATCAGGGCCTTCCCTCTGGTAAGGCCCTGATTTATTTTGATATTTTGGCTAATACCTCTGTTACGAAAATGAAACATTATAAAACAACTTGGCAGCTTTTTTGACAGATGGGTATTAAGTGAGCGAAAAAAGCTAAATTTTGCTGTAAAAACATTATGGTTTGCTGTAAAATGCGTTAAATAATAAATTTTATTTTTTAAAACGGGCGAAGCTCGTACCAATGTCGATGTTTAGAGCGGTATCTCATGAAACAGTGCCAGATCGGTAATATACTCCTGGACAAAGGTTTAATAGACGAGGAGAAGTTAAAGCTTGCGCTTGCCGAACAGGCCAGGACCAAAGACCGTCTTGGCGAAACTCTTGTCAACCTTGGGTGCGTATCCGAAGCCGATATGTTGGGTGCCCTGAGTATTGATCTCGGCATCCCGGCACTCTTGCCTCATAACTACCCGCAGTCGCCTCCTTCTCTCGATCGTAATCCAAATATTAAATTCCTGAGACAATACAGGGTGGTTCCGGTGGAGCGGAGCAACGGGACCTTAATGGTCGTCTCCGCCGACCCACAGGACCCTTATCCGGCGGAGGTTCTGAGGATGGCCACCGGCCTCAATGTCGAGGTCTTGCTCGGGAACGGAAAACGGATACTGGAAGCGATAGACTCTTATTACGGAAACGGGACTTCCACCGTAAATAAGATCATCGAGGATATAGGTGATAAAGAGGCGGATGAGGCGGCCTGGGACGTAGACGACGTAGAGCATCTGAAGGATATGGCCCTCGAGGCCCCTATCATAAACCTTGTGAACCTCCTCATAACAAGGGCTGTTGAGAAAAGGGCCAGCGACATACACATCGAGCCGTTTGAGCATATCATGCATGTCCGCTACAGGGTGGACGGCATACTCTCTGTTGCCGAGTCACTTCCGAAAAAGCTCCATCCCGCCGTAGCGTCGAGGGTAAAAATAATGTCGAAGCTCAATATCGCCGAAAGGAGGCTTCCGCAGGACGGCAGGATCAGGATCAATGCCGCCGGGAAGGATATCGACATCCGGATATCCACCGTACCTACGCATTACGGGGAGAGTATCGTCATGAGGCTGCTGGATCCCGCCGGGTTGATCTCCCTTGAGTCGATAGGTTTTTCAGACTCCAACAGGTCCGAGTTCACCAGGCTCGTCAGGCAGCCTCACGGCATGATACTGGTGACCGGCCCCACGGGAAGCGGTAAGTCCACTACGCTTTACTCGGCGCTTTCAAAGATAGATACCGTTGAGAAGAAGGTCATAACGATCGAGGACCCGATAGAGTACAACCTCAAAGGCATAAACCAGATACAGGTGAAGCCCAAAATAAGTCTCACCTTCGCCAACGGCCTGCGCTCTATCGTAAGACAGGACCCGGACGTAATAATGGTCGGAGAGATCAGGGACACCGAGACGGCGGACATAGCGATACACTCGGCGCTTACGGGGCATTTGATACTATCCACGCTCCACACGAACGACGCCCCCGGTGCCGTCACAAGGCTCATAGACATGGGGGTGGAAAGCTACCTCATTTCATCAAGCCTTCTCGCCGTGCTCGCGCAGAGGCTTGTGAGGGTCATCTGCCCGAACTGCAAGGTAGTTTATAAACCGCAGAGCGAAGAACTGAGGATCTTAAACGGTGAGTCGGAGCGCGTCAGGGCCCTAAACGGCGGAAGCTTTGAAGTGTACAGAGGAACAGGCTGCGATAAATGCGGCGGGACCGGCTACAGGGGACGTATCGGCATATTCGAGATGATGTCGATAAGCGACCGTCTAAGGCAGCTTATCGTTGAGAAGAAAAGCTCGGGCGCATTAAGGGCGCAGGCCCTGGAAGAAGGCATGGTATCACTGAGGGAGGACGGCTGGGATAAGGTCAAAAGAGGGGTAACGACTATCGAAGAGATAGCGAGGGTCACCCTTGAACAGTAAGGACGGACCCTCAGCGCTCCGGACCGGCCGATAAGAATATGGCGTTATACGATTACAAGGCAACCGACTTTTCAGGAAAGCCCGTAAGCGGGTCCATGGAGGCTAAAGACGAAGGCTCCCTCGTAGCCAGGCTTCAGGAGATGGGATATTTCCCCATCAAGATAGGTCAGGCCTCGGGGGAGAAGACCTCCAAAGCCGCTTTTTTCAATATACCGCTCTTCTCCAGAAACGTGAGAGGCAGGAATGTCGCAGTGTTTACCCATGAGCTTGCAAGCATGCTGGAGGCCGGAGTCTCGCTTGACAGGTCTCTTTCGATACTTGCCGAGCTGGAGAGTAACGCGGCTTTCAAGGAGATAATACTTGAAGTACTTCAGGGGATTCGAGGCGGCGACACCTTCGCAGACCGCCTTGGCAAGTACCCGGCGGTCTTCTCCGATATTTATGTGAGCACGGTGCGAGCCGGAGAGGCGGGCGGGGCCATAGAGACGGTCCTTGCCAGGCTGAGCAAGTACATGGAGAAGAGCCAGAGGCTCAAGGACGAAATAAGTTCTGCGCTCCTTTACCCGGTTCTTCTGACGTTAGTAGGAGGGTGCGCCGTGGCCCTGATGGTCCTTTTTGTCATACCCAGGTTTTCGGTCATCTTCTCCGACATGGGGAGCTTGATGCCTCTACCCACGCGGGTGCTCCTGGGCGTAAGCGCGGCGGTGCGCGGATACTGGTGGCTGATGTTCGCCGCGCTTGCCGCCGCCTTTATAGCAGCAAAAAAATCCATTGCTACTGAAACGGGGAGGCTGTCTTTCGACGGGCTTAAGCTAAAGACACCGCTCGTGGGGGACGTGGCGCTTAAGTCGGCGGTATCGAGGTTTTCAAGGACTCTGGGCACGCTCCTTCAGAGCGGTCTTCCGATAATAGAGGCCATGAACATCGCCGTCAATACCATAGGCAACGCTTCTCTTGCCAAAGATATCAAGCCTGTCATAGACGGGGTAAGAAGGGGTAGAGGGATGACGGCGCCTTTGAAAGAGGTGGCCTCTTTCCCTCCGTTCGCAGTGCATATGCTCACGATCGGCGAAGAGACCGGCAAGCTCGACGAGATGCTTCTTAAGCTTTCGGAGAACTACGACCACGAGATAAACACCTCCCTCAAGAGGCTTTTGTCCCTGCTTGAGCCTGCCATAATCCTTGTCATGGCAATAGTGGTCGGGTTTATAGTGATATCGCTTCTTCTAGCCATATTCAGTCTTAACGACATGCCTGTATAAGGAGAGAGAAATGACAGCCGTATACTGGAAAAGGAATTTTAAAGACGGCCGCGGGTTCACGCTCATAGAGCTTATGGTCGTCATAATCATCATAGGACTTATTGCGGCCCTCGTCGCTCCAAGATTTTTCGGCAAGGTAGAGCAGTCAAAGGTAAAGGCCGCCCAGGCGCAGATAGAGCTCTTCGGAGCCGCGCTCGACCAGTTCCGTCTGGATGTCGGAAGGTATCCGACTACCTCTGAGGGGCTTTCGGTCTTGAGGGAAAAGGGCGGCATGGAAAACTGGAACGGGCCCTATCTAAAAAAAGAGGTCCCCCCCGACCCATGGGGACACCCTTATGTCTATACCTCGCCCGGAGCCCATGACGACTACGACCTGGTTTCATACGGCGCAGACGGGACATCCGGCGGAGAAAACGAAAATCAGGATATTGTAAGCTGGAAGGGGTTAAAGTGAGACCTTCGTTTCCTAAAAACCTCGACACAAACTGTACGTGTGAACATGCCGGGAAGAAAGGCTTTACCCTTCTGGAGCTTCTGCTCGTACTCGTCATATTCTCCCTGGCCGTAGCCCTTGTGTCACCATACGTCGCCGGCGGCCTTTCAAGTACAAGGCTTAAGACCACGGCAAAGAAGATGACCGCGGCGCTCAATTACGCAAGGAACAGGTCTTTGAGAGAAAGGCAAAATTACTATGTGGATGCGCAAAGAGACAGTATAGTCATAAGCGCAAAGGGCGGCGCCCCGAGAAAGGAGATAGCCATACCCGAGGGGCTCAGCATGAAAACGGAATATAACAGTGTCATAGTCTTTTATCCCGGCGGCGGCTCAAACGGAGGCGTCTTCGAGCTCGGGGAATCGTCCAAAAAGCCCGTTTATGCCATAAGGGTCGAACCGGCTACCGGCGCCGTTACGGTGAGCCGCTTTTAGGAGCGTTTGGTGCCCCATGAACGCATACAGAGATATATCTGACGAAGAGAGGGGGTTTACGCTCCTTGAGGTCATGGCTTCTCTGGCCATATTGGGTTTCGGGATACTGCTTGTCATCGAGCTGTTCTCCAGAGGGCTGGCGACAGCAAAGTCCGTTCAGGACTCCACAGCCATGGCCATGCTGGCCGGGGAGAAGATGTCCGAGACGTTAAGCAGAAAAAATATCACGGAAGTAAAAGAGAGCGGATCGGATAACGGGTTTTCATGGAGCGTAAATATAAGCGCCTTAGATACGCAGGGAGCGATCGACAACCCGAAGCTGCATGCCTATAAGGTGGTGATAGATGTGGCCGGCACGACGAGGCGGAAAGGCGCTTTCAGACTGACTTCGATCAAAACGGTAATCGAATGAAATCTGCCGCAGCCGCGTATTCGACCGAGAAGACGGATTTAACATGACGGACGAGATTCACGGAAACCGTAAAAATAGGGAAGAAGGAGGCTTCACCCTCCTGGAGGTGGTGCTTGCCTTATCTATCCTTGTAATGCTACTGGGGGTCCTTTTCTCAGCCATAAGGCTCGGGATAAGGTCCTGGGAGAAAGGCGAGTCTGCGATGGAGGATACCGCGGCAAGAAGGTATATTTCGGCACGGCTTTCAAGAGACATCGGCTCGATGTATCCGTATATCATGAACGACGGAGAGAACGCGGAGTATCTTTTCAGGGGCTCATCTGTCTCACTTGGTTTCGTGACTGCGGCCGGGAGATACGGGGATTGGCTTCCCTGGGGAGGCGCGAGGTGGGTCGTTTACTCTGCCGGTGACAGGGGCCTTACGGTGGGAGAAAAGACGGTACCATCGAATGACATGGAGAACGCCGACGAAACGCACACGGTTGTGTTCTCCCCTGAAGTAAAAGACATAGGCTTTGAGTATATGGGACCAGACGGGTGGGAAAAGAGCTGGGACGCCAACGATAAAAAGATGCTCCCTTCGGCGGTAAGGTCAAGCGTAACATTCAAGGACGGTCGGGCGCCGTTGACCGTTACCGTGAATATAGGTGTTACCCAGCCAGAGAAAGCGAACTGAACCCCGGCCCTGATTCCACATGAACGTGAAAAGACGATCCGGCTGCTATGCGCTCAAGTCGATTAGTGGGGCTGTCAGAGACTCAAAAGGCGCTTCACTCATAGTAGTCCTCTGGGCCCTGACGCTTCTGATGATGATCGCAGCCGAGTTCGCCCTTACCATGCGGGTGGATACGGATTCGGCCAGAAACTTCAAGGACCGGCTGTCGGCGTACTACCTTGCCGTGACGGGGATCAACCTCGGGGTCTCCGAGGTCGCCGGCAAATACGATATCGTAGGGCTTGACGGCGGAGGAAAGGTCGTCTTCCTCAGAAAGGAGGACGGTGTGACGAAGACCGTCGAAGCCAATAGAGAGATGGAGCTGGGTAATGGGCGCGTGGCCTATACGATAGACGATGAGCTCGGAAGGCTAAACATTAACACCTCAACGCGCGAGATGGTTTTCGAACTGCTTAGATCCACCGGCGTGCAGGACACGGAGAGGGACGTAATCGCCGATTCGCTTCTTGACTGGAGGGACCCGAGCCGCCAGTTACACCGACTGAACGGCGCGAAGGACGACTATTACATGTCGCTGCCGAACCCGTATACGGCTAAAAACGGCAGATTCGATATGAAGGAGGAACTTCTTCTCGTGAGGGGAGTCACCCCGTGCGTCTACTTCGGCAAGGGCAATATCCCGCCCGAGTACGGGGCCGCATCAAGCACGCAAGCATGCGATAACGATTATGACTACTCCGGCCTGGAAGGGCTCGTTACTGTAAAAGGAGCCGGGAAGCTCAATATAAACACCGCTCCCGAGAAGGTGCTCGCTTCTGTGCTTGGCCAGGGCAGGGCGCAGGAGATACTCCTCAGGCGCAAAACAGCCGGTTTTTATGCGATGCCTGCTTATGGCGGTACGATAAGCTCGAACGTGTTCTCTATTTCCTCGAAGGGGGAAGTCGGCGGTATCCAGGTCGGGATAAGAGCCATCGTGGAGCTTAAGCCCTCGGGTGTCGTTATAAGCTACTGGAACGAAGAGAATTAGGCGTTAAAGCCGGGCCTCGAAGAGCGGCTGCTTTTAAGTACATAGGCGTCAGGCGGGTAAAGATATGGATTCACTGGGTATAGAGTTAAAAGAAGGTTCGTGGTCTCTTGTCCACATCAGGAGCACCCTTTTCGGCATAAAGCCTGCAGGCCACGCTGTGCTCACAGGTGCGAACGATGAGGAAAGGCTCGTAGAGCTTAAGGAGTATATCAGGGGTCATGGGATACAAAACCCACGCATAGCCCTGGGGGTGAACGGGGGCGCAACAGTATCGCGCGTCCTTGAGCTGCCGGCACCCGACGCTTCGTCGCTTGACGGCATAATGAAGTTCGAGCTCGAAAAACATTTCCCCTTCGGGCTGGAAGACATCAGTTACGGCTACCAGGTCCTGAAGAGGGAGAAGAACATTTTCGAAGTCTTCGTTGCTTCGGCTACGAAAAAGAGCATTGAGAAAACTGTTTCGATGTTCAGCTCGGCCGGCCTCAAGCCTATGGTAGCCGGGGGCTGGCAGGAGGCTGTCTTAAATGCGCTCTTCCATCTCAAGAAGCTTTCTCCCGAAAAGAATGTTGTCGCTGTACTCTTCGACGGTGCGAGCTTAAGTATTGAGATCATCTCTGGCATGTCTCCGGTTTTTTTCAAAAGATGCAAGGTAGAGTCGCGCAATGCCGTGGACCTCGGCCAGACCGTCAGGACGGAGCTAGGGCTTGCGCTTTCGTCCGCCGGGATCGCGGGTGGCAGACTCGACGAGGTCGTGGTTATGGGGGACCCGGCCCTGTGCGACAGTCTATCCGTGGATATTGCCGATTACACGGGAGCCAGGATTTGTGCTCTTACGCTTGGAGACGAGAACATGCCTCCTTCGGCCGTTTCGGCGTTCGGGCTTGCGCTCGTGGCGGCTGGCAAGGCAAAATTGAATATAAACCTCGCGAGCGAGCTGTCAGATGAAGAGGGGTACGGAAGCCGCGCCCGAACGTTCAAGCTTGTTGCGTTTGTGGCGCTTCTCGCGGTGACGATCGGCGCGTCGTATCTTTTGAGGGACATGGTGGCGATAAAGAGACTTGAGGCCGCCGTCTCTGAGGCGCGGGCAGAAAAGGAAAAAGTGGAGACGCTTATCGGTTCGGTGAAGGCCGCCGAAGCGCGTACAACGGCTCTTGACGCTATAAAAGGAAGCTATCCCGTAACGCCACTGGATATTCTGAAGGAGCTTACCGAGTTGCTGCCAAACGATACCTGGCTTACGGGCTTTGAGTACTCGAACGAAGCAGCCGTCATAGAGGGTTTTTCAGAGAGGTCGTCTTCCTTGATATTGAAGATGGAGAAATCGGTACACCTCAAGGACGTCGAATTAACCGGTCCGGTCACAAAGAGGTCCAACGGCAAGGAGCACTTCAGATTAAAATTCACCGTCCCTGGCGTGGTCAGGGCAGCTGTAGGGGAGAAGGGGTGAAGATGACGGCCTTTATCAAAAAAATCCAGACGGCGATGGAAGAGAACAGAAGGATGCTTCCCGGGGTCATCGTGATCGCCATTCTCGTGGCGCTTTTGGCTTTCCGCTGGGGTTACCGCCGTCACGTGGCCGGTCTCGAGGAGATAGCTGCGCTTGAGGAGCTGTACAGGTCTTCGATGTCGCTGGCGCAAAGAGGCGCCGACATCTCGAGGCTGAAAGCCGAGAGCGAGGCGCGGATAAGGGAGCGTGAGAAGGGGCTTCTCAAGGCCACGAAACCCACGGTCGCTGCGGCGGAACTCGTAGAGTCCTTCAAGGCCGTCACCTCCAGAAAAGGCATTGTGATAACCTCGCAGAGGTCCCTGGCTGCGTCCGACATGGCGGGATACACGGTTATTCCGGTCGAGTTCCTGTTCAGGGCCGACCTTGCGCAGGTCAAGAACCTGCTGTACGACATCCAGTCGTCGCAGATGCTGGTTGGTGTAAGGGAACTTAAGATAAAGGTACCGGAAAGCAACGACAACGGCAGGCTCGAAGTGCGCCTTGTTATTGAGGGCGCTATCAAAAAGGGCGGGGTCTAGGGAGGCGTATGTCGGGGGTCAACGGCGGATACCGGCTTACAAGCATCATGCTTGTTGCTGCTGCGGTATTTTTTTGCGTGTGGATTGTCGTTTTATGGGGCTCATTGCCCGGACTTCCTAAAACGAATGAGAAAAGTACCGGGAAGGCGTCTAAAAACGAGAAAAACGTCATTCCTGCTGTATCATATTACAACGTCATCGTCGAAAAAGACCTGTTCAGGCCTGCCAGACAGAAGTTCGTCATGCGGCCCAGGCCCAAACCACCGGTGGCTGTTGTCGCGCCTCCTCCTCCGAAGCCGCCCCCGAGGCTTACCCTCATAGGGACGATACTCCTTGACAACGAGGAAACCGCTGTCCTGGAGTACGCCGGCTCAGGCCATAGGTCTGCCTACTACAAGGTAGGAGACAAAATAGAAGATTTTGTAATTACGGAAATTCATGAGAACACGGTGTTGCTTGAGAGATCGGGAGAGGTTTTGAAGGTCGTAATGAACCCCTTGACCTCTGCGTCTCCGCAGCCGTTACAGCAGCCCAACGTACCAGGGCCGGCTGTCGTACAGCCTCCGCCCATGCTTTCCGTTCCTCGTCAAATTGCGCCGCAAAGTGCACCGGTCAGATGAACGAGGGCATTTCTGCAATGTGAGTTAATTTCCGTTGAGGAGACATTAAGGTCATGGAAGGTCCAAAAAGATCAAACGGCAGGGGCTTTGCAACAGGTTGCCCCAACAGGTACGGGCTCGGCAAAGTCACTTCGATGGCCGCTGTTCCGGTACTTGCGGTAAGCCTGTTTTTGGCAACGAGGACATTCGCTGAAGAACGGGTTGAGCCTCCTCAGCAGGAATCCCAACCAGCGGCAATCAACGGGGGACAGGCACCTGAGTTGATGCCTCAGGGTGCGGCGCCTGTGACCGGACAAGATAGCGGCGATTCCAAGGCAGCGGCTCCCTCGCAACCCGCTCCAACGCCGTCCGCCCCGGATTCTCAACCCCCGTTACCTCTGCCTCCTCCGCACACGGTTAACGGGTCGCCTCCGCTGAGGATACCTGTATTTACCCCTCAACAGAAACAACCGGAAGAGGTATCCTCCCCGTTGCCACCCGCGCAACCTCAAGCGCCATCTGTTATCCAGACGACAGGGCCCGGGAGTAATTCTAATACTTCGGCGCAGCCCGCCATACAGCAGCCACCGGCACAGGAAGGGACCGTAAATACGCCTTCAAAGCCGCCTGCTTCGCAGAGGCCGGAGGGTACGGTCGTCCTTAATTTTTCCGAAGCCAGCATCAAGGACATACTCAGGACCGTAGGCGAGATAACCGGCGAGAACTTTATTATAGCCCCAGGGGTTTCTGCAAGGATTTCCATACAATCGACAAAGCCGATACCAAGGAAGGACGTATTCGCCATATTTGAATCAGTCCTTGAGGTTAACGGGCTTACGGCGGTCAAGGCAGGCTCTTACTACAAAATAGTCCCGGCTCCGTCCGCGAAACAGAGATGGATAGGGCTTAGCACGGAGACCGATTCGGAAAAGATCCCTCCGGGCGATGGGATGATGAACCTTATCATCCCGATAGAGTTCATCTCGGCAAACGACCTTGTACAGATACTCAAGCCGATGTTATCGGCCTATGGCAACATAGTGAATAACACGAAGACTAACACGCTTATAATCACCGATATATCGTCCAACATAAAAAAATCACTTGAGCTTATAAAGGCACTGGACGTAGACGCCTTCAAGAAAACAAGCATCGCAATAGTGCCTGTGACCAACGTCGATATCAAGACGTTCTACAAGGAACTTTCCGATGTCCTGGGCGCCTTGGGCTTCGGAAAAGATAGCGCTCAGCTTTCAGTGGTTCCGATAGAGAGGCTCAACAGCCTCGTCATCGTCTCTCCGAGCAGCGAACTCGTAACTTCAGTGAAGGAATGGGTCGAGCGGATGGACAAGGCCTCTTCCACCGAAGGCACATCGATTCATATTTATTATGTTCAGAACGACAAAGCGTCGAATATAAAGAGCATGCTCGATCAGCTTTACACCGGGAAAAAACCAATACCGGTGTCTTCATCGACCACTCCGACGCAGCCTCCTGGAACTACTCAGCCGCCACATCCGGTCAGGTATGATGTCGCGTCGCAGTTCGACTCCGGACACAGCGGAGAGATAAGGATATTCCTATATGAGCCGTCAAACGCTCTCATAATACAATCCTCTTCGAGGGATTATCAGGACATCATGAATACTGTAAAGGAACTGGACCGTCCTCCCAAACAGGTCCTTATAGATGCGCTCATCGCTGAAGTAAAGCTCGACGAGAGCACCAAGTACGGTATACAGTGGTCGGCCCTTACGGGGAACGTGAACCTGCAGCAAAATACGGGGATTGTCTCAACAATTATAGGGAGCCCCCAGGCGGCGATAACGACTCCGATAGGTCTCACTGCGCCCTCCGGGCTTTCCGTGTTCGCAACCGATGCCAGCAAATTTTTCGGCATAATACAGGCGCTCGCAACCAAAGGACTTGTCGATGTGCTCAGCAATCCTCACATCGTCGTAAAGAATTATGAGAAGGCCTCGATAAACGTCGGAAGCGACGAGCCGGTGGCCACCCAGGCGACCCAGACGGCCGTGACCGGCACGGCGGGCCTTATACAGAACATCGAGTATAGAAAGACCGGAGTGATACTGACCGTAGCGCCGCAGATAACGGATGGCGGGATGGTCGCCATGACGATAAGGCAGGAGGTAAGCGACAAATCGACTGACCGGACCGTAGGCAACGCCGTCTATCCGTCTTTTACAAAGAGGGAGGCCGAAACATCAATAGTGGCTAAAGACAGGGAGACCTTGGTGATAGGCGGCCTCATACAGGATAAAAAAGAGAGGACCGAATCCGGCATACCGCTTCTTAGCCGCATCCCGTGGATTGGGAATCTCTTTAAATTTACATCTATTTCCAGTGGCAAGACAGAGCTTGTAATACTTCTTACCCCAAGAGTGATCTCCAACTCGGTTCAGGCCGCGGAGGTAACGGACGATGTAAAAGAAAAACTCGAAGGGTTGAAGGAGATGCTGAAGAAGAGGTTCTTTTACAATAAGTGATTTTATAAGTATTGTAAAAATAGCCTTAACCGCTTGGTGTTTTAAAAGGCCGTTTTTCAAACAACGCATCTACGAGCCGTGTCTCTTCATAATACGGTCTATCTAAATTGCTTGAACAGTTATCCGACAATGGCGCAGGATGTTCTGAAAAAGCATGGAAAACATGACATAACGTGATGTCGACTACATCCATAAACGCTCATACCTTCGGACAGTTTTTACAGCCCCGTAGATATCTTTAGTGTAGCGTACCCGACACGCCGCTATTTTACAATGCTGGCATAAACTACCTTCACAATATTGGAGACGGCGTCTATACTTCAGTGTTGAAAATAGGGGGATTTTTTCATGGACTTGACCTGCCTGCAGTTAGTGTACAACTTTTAAGGGTATTGGTCGTTACTATAGAAAGTTTCCAAAGAGCATCATGGGGACGACGCTCGTTGTAAATACCGACTACAGCACATTGTGCACCTTCAGTCGATATTGTTTTTAAGAAAAAATGAGCCCCCAAAAATGATCATCAGGCGATGGTCGGCAGGGTCATTCATATTGCGCGCCAGGCATTGGAATTCACCGCTGACGGTGTTGGCGTTGCTGTCGAACGAGGTAAGCTCGAACTCGAAAAACTTGTCCCGCAACGTGTCGTGGATATTCGTATGCCATGGTTGATCCCCCCCTGTGCATTGGAATACCGGACCACCTCCGCCAAAATATACCTCCAGAGACCCGATATTGGTCTTCTGGTTCAGGACCCCGGTGCTTTCTATATTAAAGCCTGTAGGTTCCGTGGATGCGCCTAAAACCACACCCCGATTTCCAAGGATGCGCGACCTCGTCGGCACGGATACATCCGCGCCAAATTGAATAAGGGGATTATCTCGTATCGCTTGAGCATCAGTCCCTCCGATGAAATACGATGTGGCGCAGTCATACAGCTTATCGTACCCAAGTGAACCGCCGATACTCTGCACATCGCGGGCTATGTCTTCGAACCGCCTCGGCTCGCTAACGCACCCGGAACCCACTTCCCTCTGAACAGTATAGATAGCCGAGTTGTCTTCGGGATTGACTATAGGTTCAACTATCTGGTAGTGAAAACTGACGACTTCGGCAGGCTTAACGTTACGAAGCGTCTGGCATCCTGAAAAAAGGACAGCCACGCCTAATACACCGCAGGCAACATGTAACTTCTGCAGAAATTTCATGGCACACCTCGGGTTCGATGTTTAAAAACTATTTTTTGAGTGAATATAGTATTAAGTATATTTGGAGATCTCTTATATGTAAAGTGCGCCGTGCAGTATCAAATATTGACCTGGACTTCCCCCGATTTTATAGGCAGTTACTCTTTGCCTAAAGAAGCCATCTCAAAGTCGTAGGGGGCTTATATTTCCGAGATGGCTGTGACGCCGAATCCTACAGTGGGCCCCAGGTTGACCTGATAGAAGGCAAGATAACCCTGAAGGCAGAGGACACCAAGAACGGAGAATCAAGGGTTATCTATATGGAAGGAGAGCTACTTGAGGCCGCGCGCTTCCAGAAGGCTTTGAAGGGTAGCAAGTATCCTAAATGCGTTTATGTGCTCTTTGGAGAGACAGAGGACGCATAAAGGACTTTAGAGGGGCATGGGACAAGGCCCTTGAAGATGCAGAGCTTCAGGGCAAGCTATTCTCATGATTTCAGAAGGACGGCAGTCAGGAACATGGTAAGGGCCGGAGCCCCTGAGCGTGTTGCCATAATGGTGTAAGGCCACAAGACCCGGAGCGTCTTCGAGAGGTATAACATCGTGAACGAGGACGATTTAAGGGAAGCCTCCGAGATGGTACTGGAGTATCACCAGGAGAAGGCCGTTACGACAAACGGACACAATTTGGGCACAGTAGAGGCACTGGCGCCCCAGATTGAAGCGGAAGGCAAGCCCGTAGTACATTAAGGGCAAGAGGGTTATCAGGATAACGAGGGGATT
>OBLQ010000514.1_pt1 | contig 14808 bp, 12 predicted proteins | sample 1519881 | NCBI WGS metagenome assembly OBLQ01 (sample SAMN01911456, study PRJEB22533) | soil metagenome | biome: Soil | place: Malaysia | collected 2012-04-30 | depth DG_metagenome m | reverse complement strand
GGGCTGAGCGGCGGCGGCGAGGGGGTGCGCGCCCTCCGCGCGCCCGGTTGCCCGTCCAATCGAGGATTGTCTATGATGGCGGTTCCGGCTTCCGGCGCGGCCGCAAACCCGTCCTCTGGAGATAGGCGATGCGAAAGCTCGGTCTGACATTCGCTCTGATGGCACTTTCCGCTGGGGTGCTCTGGGCGGGGGACGAGAGCGGCAAGGGAGTTGCCGCCGCCAGGGAGGCGGAGACCCTCTACCGCCAGGGCGCCTATGCGGCGGCGCTCAAGAAGTACGAGGAGGCGATGGCTGCCGGGACGAAGACCCCGGAGATCCTCTACCAGGCCGGAAACTGCTACCGCGTCGCGATGTCCGACCAGGCCAAGGAGCTCGAGCTGAAGAAGCAGGCGGTGCCGATGCTCGAGCAGGAGATCGCGGGCGGGCAGGCGGGGATCGCGGCGCACTACTACCTCGCGGCCATCTACATCCACAATCTCGCCGATCCGGTCAAAGGGGTGGCGGTCGCGCGCAAGGGAGTGGCCCTCGTCGAGAAGAATGATCCGACGCTCGAGAATCCGGTGGAGAACCTCTACCGGGCGGCGCGACTCTACGAGTTCCTCGGCCAGAACGACAAGGAGAGCGCGATGGATCAGCGCTTCCAGGACGCCGCGGCGGTCAGCCCAACGCCCGTCGATCGCGCCGCCGTCCAGATCTCGCGCGAGAAGCTGGCCGCCGAGTACATGCGGACGGAGAAGTACGACAAGGCCGCCGGCGTCTACGCGGCGCTCCTGAAGGTCGATCCGCTTCGCGACGATGACCGGCACCAGTGGGGGCTGGCGCTGCTGCGGGCGGGGAAGCCTCTCGAGGCGGCAAAGGCCTGGAACGGCGCGACCTCGGACGAGTACCGCACCGAGCTGGCCTATCTCTCCAGGGTCGCGGTGCGCTACGACGAGAGCGGCCGCCCGCAGAGCTGCGCCACCGCTCCCGGGGCGGCGACCCTCACCGACGACGCCCTGAGCGCAAAGGTGCTCGAGGCCGGCGCCAAGCTGCGGCAGTACAAGGAAAAGGCCGAATCGGAGTTCAAGGCGCAGCAGCAGTCCGTGATCGACGAGCAGAACCGGCACCGCGCGGAGATCCTCGCCCTCTCGCCCGAGGAGAGGAAGGCCCGCTGGGAGAAGAAGGAGGCGGAAGAGAAGGCGTCGGGAAAGGCGGACGCCGAAGCCGGCGGGGACTCCGCGAAGAAGCAGGAGCCCTCCCTCACGGGCCGGGTCCAGCCCACCCACATCTCGATGCTTCCCGAGAAGAGCGACGCGTGGAAGGCGGCCGAGAAGGATTTCTTCTGCCTCATGACCGAGTACGTGAAGAGGGGCCACCTCATTCGCATGTACGCCTTCCAGAACGGCATGGCCGATCTGATCTTCCGGTAGGAGTCCCTGCCGGGCAGTGACCCGCCCGCACGGAGCGCGGGCTGCCGCAGGGGGGATCGATGCGCCCTCTCATCTTCGTCGCCGACGCCCATCTCACACGCGAGGATCCCGAGGTGGATGCCTTCGTCTCCTTCATCCGGAGCGTCGGGCCGGGCGCGTCGGCCATCGGCATCCTGGGCGACCTGTTCAACCTCTGGTTCGGTCACCGGAAGTTCGCCCTGCCTCATCACCGGCGGGTGCTGGACGCCCTGGAGGATGTCCGCTCCCGGGGCGTCAGGCTCTTCTACGTCGAGGGCAACCGTGACTTCCACCTGAAGCGCACCCACCTGGGCCGTCCCTTCGGCGAGATCACCGAGACCTCCCTCGTGGAGATCCACGACGGATGGAGGATTCACGCGACGCACGGCGACGCGATCAACGAGGACGATCGGCAGTACAGGCTCTGGAAGGCCTTCTCGAAGTCGGCTCCCGTCTACGGGGTTTTCGGGCTCCTGCCGGGCCGCGCCGGCATGAGGCTCGGGGAGCGCCTGGAGCGAAAGCTCTCGGGAACGAATATCCGGAACAAGAGCCGGTTCCCGATGGAGCACTGCGTGAGCTACGGACGCCGCGCGCTGGAGTCGGGGTGCGACGCCGTCGTGATGGGCCACTTCCACGAGGAGCGGTTCGTACCCCTCGGGGGGACGGAGAGCAGGCCCCGGGGCGTCTGGGTCCTACCGGCCTTCCGGCACTCGCACCGGTACCTCGTGTTCGACGGTCCGGGGCCGCCCAGTTTCGAGTCCTTCGGGTCCTGAGGGCGGGGGCGGTCGCCGCGTGCGGGCGAGGGAGCTTCAGGCCGCCGGAACGCCCACGTACCGGCGGTAGGCCGCGTGGAGCTTCTGCGTGACGGGTCCGGGCCGGCCGTCGCCGACGGGCCGGCCGCCGAGGCGCGTGACGGGGAGAATCTCCTGAAGGGTGCTCGTCACGAAGAGCTCGTCGGCCCGATCGAGATCCTCCCCCGGGTACTCGCCCTCCTCGGCGGGAACGCCTTCGGATTCGGCCACCTCGATCGTCACCTCGCGCGTGATGCCGGAGAGGATCCCGCAGCGCAGCGAGGGTGTCTTCAAGACCCCCGAGCGGACGAGGAAGACGTTGGTGTGGGATCCCTCCGCGATGTCGCCGCGCGTGTTGAGGAGGATCGTCTCGTGGGCCCCAGCATCCTGTGCCTCCATGTGCGCGAGGAGGTTGTTGAGGAGATTGCAGGACTTGATGGCCGGATCGAGGGCGTCGACGGGGTTGCGGCGCCGCCGCCCGAGAACGGCGGAGACTCCGCTCCGGTAGCGCTCCGCCGGGATCGGCTGAAGCTCGAGGACGATGATCACGACGCACGGCTTCAGCTCCGAGGTGTGCTCGTAGCCGATGGCGCCGGCGCCGCGCGTCACCATCACGCGGATGTAGGACTCCGCGTTCACCGCCTCGCCCAGGGTCCGCGCGATCTCGTCACGAATCCGCCCGGGGTCGGGAGCCTCGATGCGAATCCGGGAGCATGAAGCGGCCAGCCTTCGGAGATGGCGGTCTGCGAGGCAGGGCGCGCCCCCGTACGTGCGGAGCGTCTCGTAGACGGCGTCGCCGTAGAGGAAGCCGTGGTCGAGGACGGGGATCACGGCCTCCGCGGCGGGCGTGATCCGGCCATTGACGTTGATGAGCTGGGACATGGATCCCGAAGACTCCGGCGGGGTCGAGGACGTGGCGGCCCGGCGGCGGCCGGCTTCACGACGAGAGAAACGCCGCGAACCCGCGGCGGGCCGCAACGTAGCAATGGGCCCCCGTCAAGTCAAGGCGGAAGCGGGTGTTACAATATCCGTTCCATGCGGCACGTGGCGGGAGAGCACGGGATCCATCCGGGCGCCGGCGGGACGGCGGCGGGCTCGAGCCGGGGCGCGGGCCGGAGAGGGCTCGCGTGGGCCATGGTCCTCGCCGGCATCGTGATGATCGTCGAGATCGCCGGCGGCGTCCGATCCAACAGCCTCGCCCTCATCTCCGACGCCGGGCACATGTTCACGGATTTCGTGGCGCTGGGGCTCGCTCTCTTCGCCGTCTCGATGGCCTGCCGCGCCGCGTCGCCGAAGGTCACCTTCGGCTACTACCGGATCGAGATCCTCGCCGCCCTCGGCAACGGCGTGCTGCTGACGCTCGTGGCCGGATGGCTCTTCTACGAGGCCACCCTGCGGATCGCCAATCCACCGGCGGTCGCCGCCCCCGTCGTCCTGGTGGTCTCCGTCATCGGACTGGCGGCCAACATCGCCGGGCTGCGCATCCTCCGGAGGGCCTCCGGAGACAACCTCAACATCCGGGGCGCCGCCATGCATGTCCTGAGCGACGCCCTCTCCTCCGGCGCGGTCGTCGTCTCGGGCACGGTGATCGCCCTGACGGGCTGGTACAGGATCGACCCCATCCTCAGCTACCTCATCGGCGTCTTCATCATCGTGGGAGCCATTCGTCTCCTGAAGGAATCCGTCGACGTCCTGCTCGAGGCCACGCCCGCCGGGATCGATCTCGAGAGTCTCCAGAACGAGATTCGCGCCATCGATGGCGTCCGTGAGGTCCACGACCTGCACGTCTGGAGCATCACATCGGGCATGCCGGCCTTCTCCGGGCACGTCATCGTTCAGGCCACGACGCTCTCCCACAGCGACAGGGTGCTCAACGAGATCAAGGAGATCCTCCGCTCCCGCTACGGAATCGGGCACACCACGATCCAGATTGAGTCGGAGGCCTACATGGAGATCGGGGAGATCCACGACGCCGTCCCGGGCTGACGGAGGGGCGTCCAGTCCGCCGTCAGTGGCCCAGGCGGACCCTCGATCGCATCCTGTCGAGCGTTGCGGCTCCCGCCGTGTTGAAGGGGACGGGGAGCGCCCCGCCGCTCAGGTGCCGGACGCCGCGGAAGCCGCCTGCAGGATGGCTCTCCCGGTACCAGAGGGTGCCGTTGTAGAGACCGGGGTAGCCCGCAGACTCGGGCGCGTGGTAGCGCTTGTAGTGCGACCAGGAGCCCGGAGGCGACGGCACACCGGCGTATCCGAGGAGCCCCCGGCCGTAGTAAGCGTATCCCGGAAGGTATCCGCCGGGATAGACGACCGGGACCTCTCCGGTGCTGGCCACGGGCTCGGATGCCGGGTTGAAGACGTTGACGACCACCTGGGGCGGAGGGGCCGCGGCCCCGGACGCCGGCTCTTCGTCGGCGGTCTCGGCGGCCGGCTCCCCGCGGGACCTGTAGGCGTTCTCAGGCGCCGGCTGCTCGTCCTGGACGGGCCCGCCCATGCGCTTTCCCGATGCGTCGAGGTTCGTGATGTGGAGGACCGGCTGACCGTTCTCGTCAGTGTCGGTGTAGATGCGGAAGGGAAGCTGCTCCCCCGGATCTGAAGTGGAGGGCGCGACCTCCGCACCGGCCTGGGAGGCGCCCGTCGCGCCGGCCAGATCCATCAGCGAGTTGATGAGCGAATCTCCCGCGCCCGCGTGCTTGAGGGCGAGGACCTCGTCGACCCCGACGTCGAACGCGAGGCCCCGGTCGGAAGCCTGCCTCAGGATGAGCGGCTCGCCGACGCCGGCCTTGACAAGGGAGACGACCTGGTCGAGTCCGAGGGGCCCGGGGGCTGATGCGGCGGCGGGCACGGCGAGAGCCAGAAGGGAGAACGCCAGAAGGCTCGATCTCAAGGCCGCTCGTGACATGGACCCCTAATTGTACCCCGCCGGGGTTCCATGCGCCATGCCAAGGCCCCTCCCGCGGGGCCTCCCGTGCGGGATCAAGCCACCGGGGTCCGGAGCTCGAGTACCCCCTGGTCCTTGAGCCTCTTGAGCTGAATGAGGGCTTCCGTCTCGGGGAAGGGGCAGACGCTGATGATCGACTGGAGGTCCCACGTGCCGTCCACGCGGCTCAGGATGAACATCTGCTCGGGAGTGAGGCTCGCCTCCGTGAGGCTCTCGGCGGGTCTCGCGAGGACGGGGACCAGCGTGGGCGCGAGGCCGTCCCGGTGGACCTGGCGGATGAAGGCCTCCTGGGCCTCGGCGGTGAGGCTGCCGAGGGAGGCGTCGTGGGGGCAGAGCGGCCGCGCCTCCTCGAGGACCTTCAGGGAGGCCTCCGCCTCTCCTGCGCGCAAGAGCGATCGGGCCTCATCGAGCAGGCCGGTGAAGGTGTTGCGGGGAGGCGGCGGGCTCTCCGCGCGCTTCCGGATCACGGAGACGAGACCGGCCTCGAGGAGGCCGTTGAGGGCGCGGCTCACGACGAATTCGGATGCGTGGACGGCGAGGCAGATGTCGGCGATGCTGCGCCGGCCGTCGACCAGGGCGAGAATGCGCGCGTCGAGGGAGCCGGCTTCCCGCGTTTCCCGGCGGAGCGGACGATTCGTCCGCTCCAGGACCGCCCTGCTGGAGGCGAGAACCCGGCGGATGCGATCCAGCTCGCCGGCCCACGAACGGCCCTTTTTCAGGACCTCGCCGATCTGGAGATCCAGCGGGACAGCGATGGTCGCGGGCAGCGCGCCGGGCTGGAACTCGAAGCGCGCGTCGCGCCACAGGAAGAGGCTGAAGATCGTCTCTTCCGCCTTGCGGTGGAGCGCCCGCTGGAGCTCGGCCTCGGTGAGCGCTTCCACCGAGACGAGGATGCGGCCGAGCATCGCGCGCGTCTGCTTCTGGGTCTCGATCGCACGCCGCAGGACGTTCTCCGTGATGAGTCCCTCGCGGAGCAGATAGTGGCCGATGTGATCGTTGGGATCGTCGCTGGAGGAGGCGATCACCCGCCCGTCGCTGGTCAGGATCCGCTTGGCGTAGCGCTCACCCTGAACGACGAGCGTGCCCGACTTGCGCCCGCGCTCGATCCACTGCAGCAGATCGTCCAGGGCCATCGTGCTGAAGGTGCCCGAAATGCTCACGCCGTCCGCCTTTCGCCGTCAGGGGATCTCGGCATATATGGAAATCTGGAATCAAATATGCGTCCTTGCGGCCGCCGGTCCAGCCGCGGGGTGACGGGGCGGCGGAGGATTCACCCGAATCGTGAGATTCCTGATAGTCTGCGGCCACCATGAAGGGCCGAAAGCTGGGGGACCGGTTCCTGCTGCGCCTCGTCCGGGGCGAGGAGGTCATGGAGTCCATCCGGAGGTTCCTCTCGATCGAGCGGATCCCGGGAGCCACGCTGACGGGGATCGGCGCGTCCGACCGGGTCACCGTGGGCTTCTACGACATCGGGATCCGGGAGTACCGGCCCTACACCCACGAGGGACGGATCGAGATCACGAGCCTCGTGGGGAACATCGCTTGGCGCTCGGGCGAGCCGGTCATCCACATCCACGTCACGGCGGCCGAGGAGACGAAGGGGACCTTCGGGGGGCATCTCATCGACGCGCGCGTGGCCGCCACGATGGAGATCTCGCTCGTGCCGGCCCCGGAGCGCCTCACGCGCACGATCGACCCGGAAATCGGACTGCCGCTGCTGGATCTTCCCGACCGCCTGGTCTGAGCCCGCCTCTTCCCGGGCGACGGCGGTCCGGGCACCCGGCGAACCCGGCGGGAATCAGGAGTAGGCGGGTATCCCCGTGACGGACTCCGCCACGATCAGTGTGTGGATGTCGTGCGTTCCCTCGTAGGTCTTCACGGCCTCGAGGTTGCACATGTGCCGGCCCACCTGGTACTCGTCGTGGGTCCCGTTGGCCCCGAGCATGTCCCTGCCCCGCCGCGCGATCTCGAGAGCCACGTTGACGTTGTTCATCTTCGCGAGAGAGACCTGTGAGGGGGTGGCCTCGCCCCGATCCTTGAGGCGTCCGAGCTGGACGCAGAGAAGCTGCGCCTTCGTGATCTCGCAGACCATGTAGGTGAGCTTCTGCTGGACGAGCTGGAAGGAGGCGATCGGCTTGCCGAACTGGAGACGGTTCTTCGAGTAACGGAGGGCCTCGTCGTAGACGGCCATGGCCGCGCCGACGGCGCCCCAGGCGATGCCGTACCGGGCCTGGGTCAGGCAGCTCAGGGGGGACTTCAGGCCCCGGCTGCCGGGCAGGAGAGCCTCCTCGCCGAGCTTGACGTCCTGGAAGGCCAGCTCCGACGTCACGGACGCGCGCAGGGCGAACTTCCCCTTGATGTCGCTGCTGGTGTACCCGGGTGTCCCTTTCTCCACGAGGAAGCCCCGGATGCCGTCGTCCGTCTTCGCCCAGACCACGGCGACGTCCGCGATGGTGCCATTGGTGATCCAGGCCTTCGAGCCGTTGAGCACCCAGCCGCCCGCCGTCTTGACCGCACGGGTCTTCATGCCTCCCGGATCGGATCCGTGATCGGGCTCGGTCAGGCCGAAGCACCCGATCGCCTTGCCGGAATGGAGGGCCGGAAGCCACTTCTCCTTCTGCTCCTCCGAGCCGTAGGCAGCGATCGGGTACATGACGAGGCCACCCTGGACCGAGGCGAACGAGCGAAGGCCGGAATCGCCCCTCTCGAGCTCCTGCATGATGAGCCCGTAGGCCACCGAGCCGAGTCCCGGAAGGCCGTAGCCGGTCAGGTTCGGGCCGAGAAGGCCCAGGTTCGCCAGGCCCGGGACGAGCTCCATGGGGAAGGTGCCGGCCCGGTTGTGCTGGTCGATGACGGGCAGGACCTCCCCGTCGACCCACTCGCGGACCGTGTCGCGGATCATCCGCTCCTCTTCGGTGAGGAGCGATCCGACGTCGTAGTAGTCGAGACCGGAGAAGCTGGCCAAGTGCGGTACCTCCGTTTCAGTTGGCGGCGGGCTCGAAGAGGGCCGCCATCCCCATCCCGCCGCTGATGCAGAGCGTCGCGATGCCGCGCCGGCTCTTTCTCCGCGTCATCTCGTGGAGGAGGGTGACGACGATTCGGGCGCCGGTGGCGCCGATGGGGTGTCCGAGCGCGATGGCGCCCCCGTTGACGTTGAGACGCTCCGCGTCCAGGGGGATCTCCCTCTGGCAGGCGATGACCTGCGCCGCGAAGGCCTCGTTGAGCTCGACGAGGCCTTCGCGGCGCAGGTCATCGCCTGCCAGAGGCCTCGTTGAGCTCGACGAGATCGGCTTCCAGCGGATTCACGCCCGTCCGCTCCTGGAGCCGGCGCAGGGCTGGGACGGGGCCGAGGCCCATGATGCCGGCGTCGACCCCCGCCGAAGCGTAGCCCGTGATCCTGTAAGCGTTGCGCAGGCCCCGCCGGGCGGCCTCCTTCGCCGTCATCACGAGAACCGCCGCGGCGCCGTCCGTGATCCCCGAGGAGTTGCCAGCGTGCACGGTGCCTCCCTTCCGGAAGACGGGGGGCAGGCCCGCGAGACGACCGGCGGTGACACCGTCGCGGGGGTGCTCGTCGTGAGCGAGGCGCGACGGCGCGCCCCCGCCGGAACCCGGCACCTCCACCGGAACGATCTCCTCCTCGAAGAGGCCCGCGCGCCGGGCCGCCTCGCATCGCTGCTGGCTCCTCGCGGCATAGGCATCCTGCTCCTCGCGGCTGATCGAGTAGCGGTCGGCCAGCGTCTCGGCCGTCTCACCCATGACCTTGCCGCACAGCGGGCAGATGAACCCGTCGCGGTACATGCCGTCGGCGATCGGGACATCTCCTTCCGGCTTCCCGAACCTTATCTCCGGGAGAAGGTGGGGCACCCCGCTCATGCTCTCGGTTCCGCCCGCGAGAACAATCGAGGCGTCCCCCAGGCGGATTGCCTGGGCGGCCAGAACGATCGCCTTGAGCCCCGATCCGCAGGCCTTGTTGACCGTGAAGGCGGGCACCTCCGGGGGGAGACCTGCGAGGTGGGCGATCTGTCGCGCCGGGTTCGGGCCCCCGCCGGCCTGGCGGGCATTGCCGAAGATCAGCTCGTCCACGTCGGCCGGGTCCACAGCGCAGCGTTGGAGGGAGGCGGCCGCCGCCGCGGTTCCCATCGCGGCCGCGCTCATCCCGGCCATCCCGCCTCCGAACCTGCCGATGGGCGTGCGGACCGCGCCCACAACCACGACGTCGACGGTCTCGCTCAAGGCAGTCTCCTCGGCCCGGGGGGGGGAAAGCGTCAGGATACTACGGCTGGGGGGATGGCGCCGCGTGAGCGCGCCCGGCGCTGCCTATTCAGGTGAGCTCCATCTCGACGGTGTCTCCGGCCTTCAGTCCGAGGGTGTCCGCGGCGCGGCCCTGGAGCATCGCGATCTCGAGGCTGTTGGAGGAGTTGAAGAGGAAGAAGGGCGTGCCCGGTCCCCCCTCGGCATAGGTGTTCCTCATCCCCGTGACGGCGGCCGCGGCCCCGGCCCCCTTCAGCCCGGATCGGCCGGTCTTCTTGAGAAGCGCATCGAAGGCCGCCCGGGTCACGTTCGTGATGACGTTGCCGAAGCGGTCGACCTGGATGACGCTGGCTCGGACGCGGCCGTCGGCCGCGACCTTGGGCCGCGGGAGCTCGGCCTTCACGGCGTCCTCGACCGGATCCCCGAAGTTCTCGATCGCGATCCCCCTTGCGAGATGGGCCGCCGCCGGCGCGAAGACGTCGCGCCCGTGGAAGGTGGGGCTGGCCGTCTCGCGGAGATAGTGGCTCGCCGAGATCTGGTAGACCTTGTGCGCCGGGTCCGCCTCGTAGAGGAGCGTGAAGACGCCGTTGTCCGGCCCGACGAAGTAGTGCTCCAGGGCGGAGACGATGACGGGGCGCCGGCTCGTGCCCACGCCGGGATCCACCACCACGATGTGCACCGTCCTCGGCGGAAATGCGGGCGCCGCGGCGCGGATCGTGAAGGCCCCCGATACGATATCGTGTGCCGGAACTTCGTGGGTGATGTCCACGATGCACAGTTCGGTCGAGACCTCGAGGATGGCCCCCTTGATCTGCGCGGCATAATGATCTGCGGTGCCGAAGTCGGTCGTGAGGGTCAGAACGGGACGTCGGGGATCGGGCACTGGGCGGCTCCACGTGTTTGAGGTGTCTGACTTTCGAGCGGCGCCCATTCTAACCCGGTCGTCCCCAAACTCAAGATTCAACGGATAGAGCCCACATGCGAGCCTTCCCAGCCTCCTCCCGGAGTCATCGGCGCGTGCGCCGCGGTCTTCTGCGAACCCTCCTGTCCGCCCTGGCGATCGCGGCGGCCGTTCCCGCAGCCTTCGCGGAGGCGCCGGACGCCGCGGCTCGCGTGATCCGCAACGCGCCGGGGCTCGACGTCGAGGTCGGCAGGGGAGCCTTCAGCCTTGGGGAGATCCGGCCCGAGGGCGGCGACGCCGCCATTCCGCCGCTCGTCGTCAGGCTCTCCGCGCGCTGGGCCGACCTGGAGCCGTCGGCCGGCGCCTACGACTGGAGCGCGCTCGACACCTGCGTGAAGACCGCCTCCGGCGCGGGAGCGCGGATCATCCTCGAGATCCACGGCGGCCACCCCGCCTACACGGGCGGCGCCGAGGTGCCGTCGCCCGGAGACCAGGCGGCCGTCGAGGCCTGGACGGCGATGCTGAGGGCGGTCGCGCTGCGCTACGGGGACCGGATCGACGCCTACCAGATCGGCCAGCATCCCGACGACTCGGGCGCGGACCCGGTCGCGGCCGCGAAGGACTACGCCTTCCTCTTCAAGCGCTCGGCGGTGGCTGTGCGATCCGGCTCGCCGGAGGCCAAGGTGGCGACGGGGACGATTGCCCCCACCTCGACGGACTTCGCCTCGGCCCTCTACGACGAGGAGATTTCGGCCTACACCGACGCGCTGTCGGTGAGCTTCGACGGCAGCGACGCGGAACGCGCGGGCCTGTCGTCGATGAGAGGATTGCTTCTCGCGCGCGATCCGAGCGCGCAGCTCTGGGTGAACGGCGTCCAGGTCCTGCTGGGACTCGAGGGCTACGGCCGGATCCTCCGGACCTTCATGGCCGCGATGGGCGGCGACGCGAGCCTCGTCACCTTCGCGGACCCCCCGGACAGCGAAGGGAAGCCCTTCCACCTCGGGCTGCTCGAGAACCTGCGCGGGATCTTCACCACGGGCTACAGCCCGCTCGTCGAGTCGGGTCCCGGAGTGAAGGTCCTCTCGACGTCGGGCGAGCCGCTCGCCGGGGCGAGGGTCTTGCGCTTCTTCGACGCCGACAGCAAGACCGTCCTGATGTTCTACGACGGCGGTCCCGGAGCGGCGAAGGGCGAGTTTGCCGTCTTCGTCCTCGACTCGGTGGACATTGCGCAGCCGGACCTGCACGACCTCGCCGCGGGCGAGTCGGCGCCCAACATCGCGCTCCAGAAGGACGAGGCCTCGGGGCTCACCCGGGCGGCGCTCCCTCTTGCGGGCTACCCGCTCGTGCTCAGCTACCGGAGGTTCACCACCCCCGAGTACGCGCGCGAGGGCGAGCGCCTGAACGTGACGGGAGAGAGGATCCCCTCCGCAGACGAGATCATCGCGAAGTACCAGGCCGTGCAGGAGGCCCAGGACGCGCTGCTGAAGACCGTGCGGGCCGATGCCACGGAGGAGTGGCACTTCACGACGGGCGCGACGGGAAGCTTCGATCTGCGCTTCGAGGAGGGCTACTTCTACGACCCGAACATCGGCGCGGAGTGGGAGCAGCGGGAGGTCTACGCGAACGGCGTGCGCTGGCGGACGAACCGGATCCCCGAGCTGCCCTTCCTCCTTCCCGAGAAGGCGGCGAGCCTGCCTCTCGTCGTCTCGCTCTCCAAGGAGTATCAGTACGAGTACGACGGGAGGGAGGACGTCGACGGCTTCGACTGCTACGTGATCTCCTTCAAGCCCGTCGACGATACGAAGCTGCTCTCGAAGGGGAGGGTCTGGATCGACACGAAGACCTTCGAGCGCGTGAGGATCGCCCAGGCGCAGAAGAACCAGCCCGCCCCGATCATCTCGAACGACCAGAGGGACACCTACGCCCCGGTCACCGGGCCCGACGGCTTCACCTACTGGATCCTCTCGCGAATCGACTCGGAGCAGATCTACTCCATCGGGGGCCGGAACTTCGTGATCACGAAGAGCGTGCGCCTGAGGGACTTCAAGATCAACAGCTCCGACTTCGGGGAGAAGCGCACCGCCGCCCTCGCGTCCACCCACACCATGCTCCGCGACACCGACCAGGGAATGCGCTACCTCCAGCGCCACTCCGACGGCTCGCGGACCGTGAAGACGGAGCCGAGCACGATGAACCTGTTCGCGCTCGGCGGGGTGCTCGCGAACAAATCCCTGCCCTTCCCCGTCCCCCTCGCGGGCATCAACTGGTTCGAGTCCGACCTCGGTCACAAGGGGCTCCAGTCGAACGTCTTCTTCGCCGGGGCCTTCCTCTTCGCCAACCTCTCCGATCCGAAGCTCTTCGGATCCCCCTTCGAGGCGAACGCCGATCTCGTCGGGCTGGCCGTGGCGGGCACCGATCGCCTGGTGCGGGAGAATCCCGCCACGGATCACCTCAGGGAGAGAAGCGAGGAGGAGATCACCCGCAAGACCCAGCGGCTGACCCTGGGTCTGGGGCTGCCCTTCTGGAAGTTCTTCAAGATCAAGGGTGAGGGCCGCCTCGAGTACGTGGACTACGGCCGAACAAAGGACACCTGCGACGCCTTCGTGTCGCCCAGGAACACCTGGGTCCGTTCGGGAATCCTCTCTGCGGAGTTCGAGCGGCGGGCCTGGGGGCTCGAGCTGGATCACGAGTGGGCCTGGAGGTCACGCAACGAGCCCTGGGGCCTCGACGCCGCCGATCCCAACGCCGCGTGCGTCTCCGCTGCAGTCAGACAGCTCCCTCCGGACTTCTCGGAGTCCGCGAAGACCTACGTCCGATACGGCGGGACGATCGCCAAGAATTTCTACCTGCCGCACAACCAGAAGATCCTCTTCCGCCTCTCGGGGCAGGGAAGCCGGGACCTGGACCGGTTCAGCAAGTACGGCGTCTCCTTCTTCGACAACCGTATCCGGGGATTCTCGGGCGGCGGCATTCACTACACGAACGGAGGGCTCTTCCGGGCGGACTACGCCTTCAGCGTCGGGAAGGTGGTCCGGTTCGGCGGGGGCGTCGACTTCGCCCGCCTGAGGGACCGCCAGCAGCTCGAGCCCTTCCGCGACTACACGGGGGCCGGCGTCTCCGCCCAGTTCGCGGCTCCGTGGAACCTGCTCGTGCGCCTCGAGTACGGCGTCGCGGTCCAGTCGGACATCCCGGAGTACCAGGGAGATCAGGAGATTCTCCTGACCGTCCTGAAGCTCTTCGCCCAGCGCTGATCGGCGCCCTCGAGCCGCCGGGGTGAGCGCGGCGGGAGGCGGAAAGAGCCGTCCGGGAGCCCCTCCCGAAAAGCCCGGCTCCGCGCTCGCTACGGGGGCATTCCCTTCCACCGAACTTTTTACCGATCGGTTACGTCCAAAGGGAACAGCCGGGCATCTAATCCCGTATAGAGAGGGTAGCCGAGGTCGGAAAGAATCGGCGTCAGGGAGGTCCCAATGGAGCTGATGATGGCGAGGACAGGACTCAGGAGGGCGGCGAAGGTCTTCACGATCACGCTGAGAGGCCCTCTCACCATCGGTGAGCCGGTCAGGATTCTGGAACGGGCCGTGGCGATGCAGCTGGGGCGCGGGATCCGGCGTCTCCGGCTCGACCTCAGGGGCGTTCCCTTCGCCGATGCCTGCGGGCTCGGCGCCTTGGTCACGTGTCTCGAGCGTGCGCGGAACGCGGGTGCGGTTCTGAGCGTCGCGGGCGCGCGCGGGAAGCTGCGAGAGGAGATTCGGCTGACGAGGCTCGATCGATCGGGACTCCGATCCCGGAGGCTTCCGGCCGACTCTCGCCATCCGAAGAGCCGAGATCGCGCCGACACGAGACTGGCAGGCGGCCTTCCCTCCCGTCTCGGGGCGCATGTCGCGTGAACGCGGCTGTGCGCCGGCGTGACGACGTGATTCGTGAAGGCCAAGAGCTCCGGAAACCGGCGGGAGCGCGGCTCCCCCGGCTGCAGCAAGACGAGTTGACCCCGAGGGTCGCCGGACGGTCAGGTTCCTCCCCCCAGTAGGCACCCGAACCTGCCCGTCGCCGGAGAACTCCCAGCTCCGGCTTCCCCCAATCCGGCGACCCCCACCCTCCCTTCCCCCCCTGCGACACAGGGGGGGAATCCGTCCCGGTTGTTCCCCGGGGTCCCGCCGCATACCATGTCACCTCCCTCGCGCCATGAAGGCCTGGAGGTCCCGGTGCCGGCGGGGGAGTCCCACGGAGAGAGGAGGCCACACTGAACCCCTTCCGCCAGATCGCCAGCGACACGGCCAAGCTCGTCGAGGATCTCCGGCGGGGCGTGAACCACCTCCTCTGGCGCCTCTCCTGGTGGCGCCGCAAGCGCCAGATCCACTCCCGGCAGGAGGCCGCGGAGGAGGAGAACCTCCGGCGCGGCGATCGCGCGGTCACCAAGATGTGCCGCGAGTGCCGCGCGCTCATCCCCGCGGGCGCCGCCAGCTGCCCGGAGTGCGGAGCCTCGACGGCGCACATCCGCTCCGG
>OBLQ010000513.1_pt1 | contig 14823 bp, 7 predicted proteins | sample 1519881 | NCBI WGS metagenome assembly OBLQ01 (sample SAMN01911456, study PRJEB22533) | soil metagenome | biome: Soil | place: Malaysia | collected 2012-04-30 | depth DG_metagenome m | reverse complement strand
ACCGATGCGCGATCTACCCCCGAGGGCTTCGGCGCGTCCCATTGTCGAAATTTCGCCTGACATCCACATGGCGGAATCGAGAAGAGAAGAACCGGTCATGGCGGGCGCGAGTTCCCGTCGAGACACAGTCAGGAAATAGCTTTCGCATTCCTCAAACGCTTAAACCTTTCCCGGGAAGGACCAGCAAGTGGTCCTTCCCCTTATTCTCTCGCGCGGACTACACAAGGAGTTAAGCTCCCGATGTCCAACAAAAGGGTCCTTCTCGTGGTCATGCCGTTCCTGACCTTGCGCCGCCCGCATCTGGGAGTGGCCTTGCTCAAGGCCGGGCTGACGCAGGCAGGCATTGGCTGCGATGTCCGCTATTTCAATCTCCGCTTTGCCGACATCATTGGAGCCGCGCTTTACGACCGCATAGCCGAGAATTCTCCCTCTCATCATCTTGCCGGTGAGTTCATCTTCACCCCCGCGTTGTACGGCGAAGATGCTCCGAGGTTCGAAGATTTCAAGGCCAGCGTGGCCGGCTATATCAGACCCTATCCCGAGGATTTTCTGCGCCAGATCGACCGGTGCCGCAACCTGAGCCCGACCTTCATCCATGAATGCGCCGGCCAGATTGATCCCGGCCTCTACGATATTATCGGTTTCACCTCCACGTTCCAGCAGAACATCGCTTCGCTCGCCCTTGCCCAGGAAATCAAGCGCCGCTCGCCCTCTACCATCACTGTCTTCGGCGGGTCGAACTTTGAATCGGAGATGGGCGTCGAACTGCACCGCCATTTTCCTTTTATCGATGTGGTGTGTTCGGGCGAAGCCGACCATGTCCTGCCGGAAGTAGTCCGCCGTCTGCGCGCCGGAAAATCTCTGCTCGATCTGGGAGGCGTTACCTGCCGCGAACGGGGCGAGAGCGTAACCAGTCCCACGGCACAGTCATTCGTCACCAACCTCAACGATCTGCCATATCCCGATCATGACGACTACTTCCGCGCCTTTCAGGCTTCCACGGCAGCCTCAGTGATCGAGCCGGAAATGACCATGGAGACCTCGCGGGGCTGCTGGTGGGGGCAGAAGCACCACTGCACGTTCTGCGGCCTGAACGGCCTGAGCATGACATTCCGCAGCAAGACGCCCGACCGCGCCTATCGCGAAATCAGGCACCTGCTCGCAACCTACGGCGACTACGACATCTTCAATACCGACAATATCGTGGACCTGCGCTATTTCAAGGAGCTGTTTCCGCGCATCGCCGCCGACGGCGTCAAGTTGCAGCTCTTCTATGAAACCAAGTCGAACCTGAAGAAGGGCCAGTTGCTGGCGCTCAAACTGGCGGGCAGCCGCGAGTTCCAGCCGGGCATCGAGAGCCTGAATTCGCATGTGCTGACGCTGATGGACAAGGGAGTCAAAGGCATCCAGAACGTGCAACTGCTCCGCTGGGCGGCGGAAATGCAGTTCAATGTTTCATGGAACATCATCTGCGGCTTCCCCGGCGAACAGCCCGAGGATTACCAGCAGATCATCCGCTGGATTCGCCTCCTGCCTCACCTGCAGCCCCCGGTGTTTGTCACGCGGTTCCGGCTTGACCGTTTCAGCCCCATGTTCCAGGACCCGGTGAAATATGGCATTACCAACATCCGCAGTTCGCCCGCCCACCGTTTGTGTTATCCGCTGCCGGAGGAATCCCTGCAGCGCCTTGCCTTCTATCTGGATTGTGACGCGCCCATCCTGCCGGAAACGCTGGCGGAGATCCAGACCATGTGGCGCACAGTGGACGACTGGAAGAAAGTCCACCCCGAGAGCAGTCTCACCGCCGAAGTGACCTCTTCAGCGCTGGTGATCCACGACCGGCGAGCCGGCTTTCCCGCCGCCGATTACCGCTACGAAGGCCTGGCCCGCACTCTCTACCTGGCCGCGGACGGAGTCCATTCCGACGCCCTTCTGCTGGAACACGCCGCTCCCCGATACCCGGACCATTCATTCAACATGGAAGACATCCACAGAGTCCTGCGCGACTTCGTGGACCTCGGCTTGATGCTGCAGGAAGACAACCTGTATTTGAGCCTGGCGACGTTTCCTTTTGATCAGCCTGAGGAAGGCATGCCGACACAGATCGCCGACGCCCGCGTCGCGGCAGCTTCACCTGTGAGCTGAAAATCGCCGGGAGAAAGCTCGCAGAGGACACAATGTCTCAAAAACGCGTTTTGCTTCTGGTCATGCCGTTCCTGATGCTGCCCCGTCCGCACCTCGGCGTGGCGCTGCTGAAAGCCGTAATGGCGCGGCTGGGAATGAGTTGCGACATTCGCTATCTCACTTTCCGCTTCGCCGAAATTATCGGCGCGCCCCTCTATGCCCGCATTGCCGAGAGGTCGCCTGCGCACCTGCTGTTAGGCGAGTTTCTTTTCACGCCGGCGCTTTATGGCGAAGATGCGCGCCCTTTCTCCGACTTCAGGGCCAGCATCGCCGACTATGTGTTGCACTATTCTGAAGATTTTTTGCGGCAACTGGAGCGCACACGCAATCTGACTCCGGCCTTCATCCGCGAATGCGCGGACGAGATCGACTTCAGCCGGTATGACATTATCGGACTCACCTCAAGCTTCGAGCAGAACATCGCGTCTCTGGCCATGGCCCGGGAAATCAAACGCCGCGCGCCGCACATCGTCACGGTGTTCGGCGGGGCCAATTTTGAGTCGGAGATGGGAGTGGAACTGCACCGCTGCTTTCCATTCATTGACGTGGTCTGCTCCGGGGAGGGCGACTATGTTTTTCCCGAACTGGTGCGCCGCATCCGCGCCGGCGAGCCGCTGCACGATCTCGGCGGCGTGACCTGCCGCGTCAATGGCGAAACCGTAACCAGCGCCGCGCAGCAGATGTTCGTCAGCAATCTGAATGACCTGCCCTATCCCGACCACAGCGACTATTACCGCGCCCTGCGGAGCTCGACCGTCACGGACATGGTTGCCCCCGAAACCACCATGGAAACCTCGCGCGGCTGCTGGTGGGGACAAAAGCACCACTGCACGTTCTGCGGCCTCAATGGCCTGGGCATGACTTATCGCAGCAAGACGCCCGAACGGGCCTATCAGGAGATCAAATACCTGCTCGAAACCTATGGCAGCCCCGAGCTCTTCAACACCGACAACATCGTGGACATCCGCTATTTCAGCGAACTGTTCCCGCGCCTGGCGGCCGAAGGCTACAAGATCCAGCTTTTCTACGAGACCAAGTCAAATCTGAAAAAGAACCAGTTGATGTCGTTGTGGAGCGTGGGCGGCAGGAGATTTGTGCCGGGCATTGAGAGCCTGAGCACGCACGTGCTCGGGCTGATGGACAAGGGCGTGAAAGGCATTCAGAACGTACAGTTGCTCCGCTGGTCGGAAGAGATAGGGTTTGAAGTGTTCTGGAATATTATTTGCGGCTTCCCCGGCGAAACCCCCGACGATTACCACCACACCACCCGCTGGATCAAGGCGGTGACGCATTTGCCTCCGCCGTCGGTGATCACCCGCTTCCGGCTGGACCGCTTCAGCCCGATGTTCAAATGGCCGGAAAAATACGGCATCAAGAACATCAGAAGCTACATCGGCTATCGCCTGTGTTATCCGTTTCCTGAAGATTCGATTCTGCGCCTTGCCTACTATCATGACTGCGATCCGCCGTCGCTGCCGGGCGTTCCGGAAGCAATCAAGACCTCATGGGAAGCTGTCGCCGAGTGGCAGCGCGTCCATGACAACAGCACGCTGAAAGCCGAGGTCACCCCGGAATCGCTGATCATCCACGAGCGCCGCGCCGGTTATGCGCCGGCAGACTATCGCTTCGAAGGCCTGGCGCGCGAAGTCTATCTGGCCGCCGATGGCGTACATTCGGACCTGGTGATATTTGAAACGGCGGCCAGCCGCCATCCTGAAGATAGGACCACCATCGAGCAGGTACGTAAGATACTGGCTGAGTTTGTGGCCAAAGACCTGATGCTGCGGGAAGAAAACCTTTATCTGTCGCTGGCAGTGCTTCCGATCGACGAAAAAATTGACACCGGAGACACAGCGGCACGGAGAAAGGCGGAAGATTTGGCTGCGAGCGTCCACGCTTGAATTTCGTCGTGCTCGTTCGCGGCTGAGCTCTATCCGTGCCGCAAAGTCTCGGACGGGTCCACTCTCGTTGCCCGCAGCGCAGGCAGATAGGTGGCGGCCAGAGCGATGCATGCTACCGCAACACCGCAGATCACGAACGTTGCCCAGTCCCCTGCCTTCACCTGGTACAGCAAATCCGAGAGCAGGCTGGTCAGCCTGGTTACAATCAGGGCCGCGATGACACCCAGGCCGATTCCCACCATGGCCAGATTCAGGCCATGGACAACGACCAGGCGCAATACGTCGTTCTTCCCGGCGCCCAGCGCCACGCGGATTCCAAGCTCCGACCAACGCTGCGTGACCGAATACGAGATCACTCCGTAAACGCCAACAACCACCAGAACCAGCGCGAGGCCCGAGAACAGACCCATGACCAGCACATTGAAACGCGGCTGGGCACGGTCGGTGTTCAACAGGTCTTCCATGCTCTGAACATTCGTGATGGGCTGGCCCGGATCAATGGCCAGAATCTGGTTCCGCTCGGCAGACACGAGCTGGTATGGATCGCCGGCGGCGCGCGTCTCAATGTTGAGGCTGGCCCACGGCAGTTGCGGAAACGGAATATAAAGCTGCGGTTCGGTCTCATCGGCCAGGCTCATGTTCTTCACATTGGCCGAGACGCCCACAATCTCAAAAGGCGCGGGAAACAGACCGACCAGCACGTGCTTGCCTACTGCGCTCTCATTGGGCCAGTAGCGGCGCGCCATCGCCTCATTCACAACCAGTACCCTTGGAGCAGCCGCATTATCGTGTTCCGTGAAGACCCGGCCGGCCTTCAGCGCAATGCCCATGGTCCGGAAATAATCGGGGCTCACGGTCTCAACAACGAACAGAGGCCGCCGGCTCAGCGGCATATCGGGCTGACCTTCGGGAAGGGCGGGCGTAAAACGCTCAGGATGCAACGGCAATGCTGAAGAAATGGAAGCGCCGCGCACTCCCGGCAGCGACTGAATCCGTCTCAGGCATTCTTCGTAAAATGCGACCTGTTTCTCGCCGTTCGCATACTTGATTTTCGGCAAGGATACGTTCAGGGTGAGCAGCGACTGCGGATCGAACCCGAGGTCGATCCTCTGGAGCCGATTAAAGCTGCGCACCAGCGCTCCCGCGCAGATGAGCAGAAGCATCGCAACGCAGATCTGGGCGACAACCAGCAGGTCGCCAAACAGAGAACGCCGCCTGCCCGCGGTGCTGCCCCGGCCTTCATCGCGCAGGACCTGGTTCACGTTCGTGCGTGACAGTTGCAGCGCCGGAAAAACGCCGAAGACCAGCCCCGTCAGCACAGAAATGCCGGCCACGAACAGGAGCACCCATCCATCCATCGTCAATGCCGAAGCCGGAAGAGCGTCCTTCGGACCGATCTGCGCAATGATGCGCGTTCCCATCATGCCCAGGGCCAGCCCCAGGACGCCGCTGATGGCCGCCAGCAGAAGGCTTTCCGTAAGCAACTGGCGCAACAGGGTCGAGCGCCGCGCACCCAGCGCGGCCCTGACCGCGATTTCCCGGCTGCGCACCAGTCCGCGCGACAGCAAGAGCCCCGCGACATTGGCGCAGGCTATCAGCAGCACCAGAGAGACCGCCAGAAAAAGAAACAGAATGTTCGTGCGGACGTTGGCCACCAGCCTGTCTCTCAGGCTTTTGACCACGATGTTGATCTGCGGGCCGGCGTCGGGGAACCTCGGATACTCCTGCCGATATTGCTGGTTCAGGACGTTCATCTCGGCCGCCGCCTGCTCGATGGTGGAGTTCGGATTCAGCCGGGCCACGGCGGTCAGATATCCGGTGCCCGACGCCCGCAGCCGGGCTTCGTTGGCCAGGTTCAGTTCAAAGAACCTGGGGCTCCACACATCGATCGTCCCCAGCAGGGCGAAGCGGAAATCCGGAGGCAGCACGCCGACAACGGTATAGTCGGCGGAATCGAGCGTGATGGATTGGCCCACGATATCGGGACGGGCACCCAACTGGTTCTTCCAGAGGGAATCGCTGACGATGACCACCGGCTTGCCCCCAGCCTGGCCCTCTTCGGCCGTAAACGAACGGCCTATTCTGGGATGCACACCCAGCACGTCAAAGAAGTTGGGCGAGACCCGCGCCGCGTGGACCTGCACTGGCTCACCATTCCCGGTCAGGTTGTAGAACTCGACACAGAATGCGGCGACCCCGGAGAACGAACGGCTTTGATCGCGGATCATCTCGAAACGCACAATGGAAAACGGATTGACGTTTTCCATTTCGCTCGATCTCGCCACCGCCAGCGTGACCAGCTTTTGCGGGTCGCCATACGGAAGCGGACGCAGCAGGACCGCGTTGAAGATGGTAAAGATGGCCGCATTGCCGCCGATGCCCAACGCCAGGGTAATTATCGCGGCGATACTGAAGCCGGGGTTTTTGATCATCATGCGGCAGCCAAAACGCACATCCTGCCACATTGCCGCCAGCCACGCCGCTACACGCGCGCTGGAATTATCATGGACCAGCCCATCAGGACCCATTCCTTGCTCCCATAGCTGCAGGCATAAGAATACATGTAAAAGTCTTGTCGCGGTGCCACATAGAGAAAAAGCGAGGCCCCGGAGCCGGGGCCGTCTTGCTGGCTTCCAATTTCAGCGCCACCCAAAGCAGGCGAGACTAAAGTATCCGCGGCAGTTCCGGCGCCGCCACCTGGTTTGCTGCCGCCCGGACGACCGGCCCCGCTTCCAATTCGAAGTTGCGGTTCTCCGGCAGGGCGAGGCTGAGATACCTGCCATCCAGCGACAGCATCAGGTCCTTTTCCACAAAATCTTTGAGCGCCGCCTCGACCCATGGCCCGGCGCCGAAATTCGCGGCGATGTCACGGGGCGTCCGCGCATCGGCGCAGTATTCGTAGAGAGACGCTTCCTCGCCGTGATACCGGTGCGTCCGCACCTGCTGCCGGCGCCCGTCGAAAATGAAAATGGTGGCAAAGGCCTTGCGATATTTCAGGTAGGGCCTCTGCGGCTGGGCCCATTTCTCCCGCCAGTTGTCCACCGTATCGAAGGTGGCCTCGTAGCTCGGCTCCCCCGCGATGTTGGTCATTTCCTGATCAAAGAAATAGGAGATGCGCGGCAGATTGAATTTTCCTTTCGGGAAAATATATTGATAGCACTTGAACGGCGTGAGTTTTGAAATGGATTGCGAGGCCGGATCCGTAAACATCGGCGAACCGCGATCGGCCCGCGCCATGATCGCCGCATACGGCGGCTGAAAATGCGGGATCTTGCGCATGACTTCGCACTGCACGCGATAATCTTCCGCGGTCTCTCCCGGGAACCTGCATAAAATATTGTAGGTAACGTTGATCTTGTAGTGCGTGCACCATTTGATCAATTCAATGTTCCGCATCCCGGTCGTCAGTTTCCTCATGCTCTTGAGGATGTTCGTGGAGAAGCTTTCCACGCCGGGCAAAACTGAATGCAGGCCGCCGCGCCGCAGCCGGGCCAGTTGCGTCCGCGAAAGGTTAGGCCGGATCTCATAGTGCATGGAGATGTCGCTGTTGGCGGCAGCCAGTTTATTGAACAGCTTTTCCGTGTATTCGGGGGCCAGGATATTGTCAATGGCGAAGAAGTCAAAGCACCGGTAACGGGTGGAAAGCGTCTCCAGTTGTTCCACGACATTGTCCACGCTCTTGGCGCGGAATTCCATGCCTGAGCGGTTCAGCCCGCAGAAAGTGCAATGGTTCTTCTCTCCCCACCAGCATCCGCGCGAAGTCTCAAATGGCAACTGCACCTGGCGCGCATTGGACCACAACCCGTATCCGCCGGCCTGGCGGGCGTAATAGAACTCGTCAAAATCCGGGATCGGGGTCTCATCCATCGCGTGGAAATTCGGGGCGCGTCCCGCATACCGCACCTGGCCCCCGGCATCGCGCCACATGATACCCGCGTGGCCTTCCATGCTTTGGCCGGAATACAACCGGCGGACCATTTCCGGGAAACCGACGTCAGCGTCCCCGCAGTGAATATAGTCAATCTGCGGACATCCTTTCATGATCTCGTCGGCGATGTCGTCTTCCATGGCGCCGCCACCCATAATGACCGGTATGTGCGGATACTTCTTCTTCAGCGCCCGCGCCATCGCCACGCTTGAAAGCATCTGCTGGTACACCACCGTGAACCCGATCAGCCCGAAGCGGCCCCAGTCGGTGCTCTCTACGCAGAAGTCGATAAACTCCTGCGCCCCGTGGTTGCGGAACTGGCGCAGGTCTTCCAGAGTGCAACCTGCCGCCTTGCACATGGCTACGAACGTTTCCTGATGCGCAAGGAAATATTGCTCAACGTCAGGATTGGCTTCCTCGCCGAAAGCCGCCTTCGACCAGACCCACTCACCCACCAGGCTCGGCCACACCTCGGCCAGCGTCTCGCTAAGGCGCCATCCAACGTGGGTCCCGAGGTACATGAAAAGAGAAAACGTCTGCGCCGGAATGCCGGCCTTTTCCAGCGTAGGCTTCAAAAGCGCCAATTGGATGGAAGGAATTCCCGCCGACTGCGAAGGCATGCTGACCAAAGCTACAGGCTTCATATAGATGCTCGCGCGAAATGTGAAGTGCGAATAATGTTTTTTGGCCGAGCGGCCAAATCTAAAAACAGAAATTTCGCCGGTTGCAATCAGGCAGGCAACACCATGGCGGCGGACCATGATTCCAACGAAACCCTCTGCTCGTCTCTTTCAGGGTTTCGCCGTCAGTCCGCTACGACGGTTAGATGTCGTTTATTTATGTTAGGGTTGCGCCGTAAAGGGACGTCCTCGGGGAAGGACGCCGGTCCGCCGGAAAGGCCAAGATGATATAAGGCCTGGCGCAGCCCAAACGAAAACCAATGAGCCACGAATTAACACGCACGAAGACGAATTTGTTTGCTTTTGGTCTCTTTTACAGATACTGCGGTTAACTGTTGTATGGTGAAATCCTTGAAAAATTTACGCCTTTTCCCCAACGCTGTGTTATAAAGAACCACTGCTATTTTCCAGCCAATGAAATCCCTATAATCATCAGCACGCGGCCGCGGTCGTGTTCTGCTCAGGTTCTTGCAAACCGCCCAGACGGTCCCAGGATGGGCGGCGCGAGCGCCAGGAATGCGACAGTACCGGCCGAAAATTCCGAATGGGAGGGCCGTATGCCGTCACGTCAACGCCGCGCCCTGGCGCGCGGATTCGTTCTTGTTGCGATCCTTGCCCTGTTTCTTCTGCCCCAATGCCTCGTCGGGCAGTCACAGATCACTACCGGCGTCATCACCGGAACCGTCACTGAGCAAACCGGCGCTGTTGTGCCCGGCGTGACAGTGACCGCCGTCAACGCCGAAACCAACAGCTCGCATGCGACCGCGACCAACGCCGAAGGGCGATTCACATTTCTGGCGCTGCAACCCGGGACCTACACGGTCACGGTGGCGTCCGGAAAAGGCTTCGCCGAACTGGTGAAGAAAGGGGTCACCGTGACCGTCGGCCAGACGGTTTCGCTCAGTTTGGCGGTCGGAATCTCGGGCGTGAAACAGGAAATCGTAGTCCAGGGCACACCGCCGATTGACGTGGCCCGGACGGAAGCCAGCACCACGCTGGACAATCTGGCCATCAGCACGACCCCGGTGCTGGGCCGCAAATTCGAAGACATGCTGACACTGACGCCGGGCGTCAGCGTCTCCCAGGGGCCTGACGGTGACGAGATCAACTTCAACGGACAGCGCGGCATCTACAACAACATCAGCCTTGATGGCGGCGATTACAACAACGGCTTCTTCGGCGAGCAACTGGGCGGACAGCGCGCGGCCATCGACATCACGCTCGACGCCATCGGCGAATTCCAGGTAGTGGCCAGCGGCGCCAACGCCGAGTTCGGACGGACGGCGGGCGGCATCGTCAATGTGGTGACCAAGTCGGGCACCAACAATGTACATGGAACGCTGTTTGAATATCAGCGGCTGCAATCGCTGACGGCCGATACTTCCGACGGAAAGCCGCTCGATGGTTTCCACCGGGAGCAGTTCGGGGGCACCATCGGCGGGCCGATCAAGAAGGACAAAGTCTTCTTCTTCGGCGCGTTCGAGCAGATCATCGCCAATCTGAACCGCGCCAACCTGAGCGAGCAATTAGGACCGGACGCATGTCCGGTCGCCGCGCCGACGGTCACCGCCAATGAGGCGCTGATCAACGGCAACATCGACTGCCAGCGGCTGGCGCTGCTGAATTTCTTCCAGGCTGGTTTCAGTGACAACGAAGGGCTGCCGGTGAAACATCCGATACGCAACTCGGCGCTGCTGGGAAAAATGGACTGGAACATGAGCGCCGCCAACCGGCTCAGCGTTTCCTACAACTTCGATTACTCGAAGAACGAAAACCAGACCTTCGATGTGCCCACCTACGGCACGTCGGCCAATGGCACGGAAGGCCCGTCGAAGATCCAGGCCATCAACGCCAACTATTTCAGCACCATCTCCAACAATAAGCTGAACGAGGCCCATGTCTCCTATTCACGAGAAGTCCGGCCTCGCGAAGCCACTAATTCACCGATTCCGGCGGACGTGGCCATGGGCTTCCAGACCACCTTCCGGTTCGGCAACCCATTCTTCCTGCAGCCGGGCATCGATGAGACCTTCTGGCGCCTGCAGTTCCGCGACAACTTCTCGATCATTGCCGGCACGCACACCATCAAGGCCGGGGCCGAGTGGATCCACACCCGCAACAGCCAGGTGTTCCGCGGCTTCTTCACCGGACGCTATATCTTCGATTCAGTGGACGGCTTCCTGCACTACGCGTCGCCCGCTTCGCTGGGGCCGGGCTTCGGCCCGACGGCCATGAGTTGTTCAGACGGCTCGTATGTCGACCTGACCGGCACGTGTCCGGTGGGGGCGACCCCCGACGGCGGCCCATTGCTCTTCTACCTGCAGGGCGCGGGACGCACCGGAATTGCCACCGACGCCACCGGATTTTCCGACATCGCCAACGAAGACTTCGCGCTGTTCATTCAGGACAAGTGGCAGATGGCGCCCAACGTCTCTCTAAGCTACGGCCTGCGCTGGGAAGGCCAGCAGTTCCCCGACCCGGTGATTCCGCCGTCGCAGACCGCCTACGGGCCGCTCCTCAGCAATCCGGCCTTTCCCTCGGACGGCAAACTGCCGAGCCAGTGGAAGGAGTTCCAGCCGCGGCTGGGCCTCGCCTGGGACATAAGCAGGAACGCCAAGAGCGTCTTCCGCGCCAACGCCGGAATCTACAACGCGCACCAGAACATGCTGACGCAGGTAGGCTCGATCACCACCAATGGCGTTCAGCAGCAGAGCATCTTCACCAACACCGCACTGGCAGGCCTGGGCTTTACGCCGACACCGCCGGCCTTCCCCGGCGTGCTCACGCCGGTCCCGCTGGCCCCGGGCGTATTTCCTGCGGGCACCGGCGTCCGCGTGTACGACCGCAATTACAATAACCCGCGTATCTACACATGGAACACGCAGTTTGAGCAGTTTGTGGCCGGCGACGTGACCGCCTACGTTGACTTCACGTGGTCGAGGGGCGTGTACCTGACCAACTTCCTCGACTACAACCGCGCCGACCGCGGCTCGCCTTTCGCTCCGGCGCTGGGCGAGACGATGGTGACCAGCAGCCGCGCCAACTCGCTCTACCGCGGGCTGACGGTGGGCGTGCGCAAACGCATGAGCCACAACGTGCAATTCGAAGCGAATTACGTCTATTCCAAGGACTATGACAACGATTCGAACGAACGCGACCCGTTCACGGACCGCAGCTTCGATCCGGGGTTCGACCTGAGGAAGGACTACTCGCTTTCCGACCGCGACGAACCGCATAAGTTCAACGCGTTCGCCACCTTCAACCTGCCCGCGCAATTCCGGCTCAACATGCGCATGCAGGCGCACAGCGCCCAGCCCATTACCACCAATCCCGACGGTGATGGCACGGGAGCGCCGTGCAGCATCCAGAATTCGCTGACGAGGGTGGTGAACGGCATCGATTGCGGCCGCAACCACCTGAGAAAAGACAACGCCTTCAGCTCGTTCGACTGGCGGCTGGCGCGTCCGTTCAAGTTCAGCGAGCGCTATTCGATCACGCCGATGCTGGAGATGTTCAATACCTTCAACTCGGACAACAATGTGAACCCGCTGACCACGCCGGGGCTGTTCAATTTCGACGGCTTCCTGCGCCAGGGCGTGGGCGACCCGAGGCAGTTGCAGTTCTCGGCCAAGTTCGAGTTCTGAGCACAAAGAAAACAAGAAGCAATCGCCGCTGATTTGCGATGATCGACGCTGATCCTTATCGGGGACCACGAAGATCGTCGCGGTCAGCGGCGAATTCTTTTCTGGACGCAAATCAGAAAAATCAGCCATGAATTGACACGAATCAATATGAAGTTTTCCGGATATCGCGGGCAAAAAATCCACGTAAACAGCGGGGATTCGCGATTTTGTCTTTCTTACTTGTATCGCCCGGCCAACTCTTCAAGACCGGGTATGGACCATTGCGGAACGAAGGTGTGTTCCGGGGGCTGGGAACCTTTCTGCAGGGCATCGACCAGCATTTCCAGGGCGGTATCCATGGTCACGGAGGTGACCACCGCGGCAGTCAGGGTGCCGTCATCGAGCAGCGGCTTCACCTGGCCGAGGACGCCAACGCCGATACAGGGCAGGCGCAGCCACTTTTCCCGTTCATCCGGATCGATGTGGTCTCGGAAGGCGGCCCTGGCGGCCAGAATGAAATCGGTATTCTGCGCCGAGATCAGATGGGTGTCGGCGGCGCGCACCGAGGGCAGACGAAGCCATGCTCCCACGGAAGCGTAGGCGCTGTCAGAGGTCCACTGGATTTTCAGGGTTTTCATCTGGATCGTGGAAGGGACAACGCTCTCAAGACCTTCGACGCGGCGCGCCGCCAGGAAGTTCGCGGCCGGACCACGCAGGTATAGCACGGACCCTCCACGCGGCAACAGAGCATAGAACTGCCGGCCCTGTACGCGTCCGACCTCGGCATGGTTCTGTGACACAGTGAAAACCGGCGCCCTGGCATCACGGCGCAGCACTTCGGAATAATCGACCTCGGCGTTGCTGATGACCCACGCAATGCCCGCATCCACCGCGGCTTCGGCGACACGGGGCAGGCCGGCGTTGGTCACCGGCTCGATGATGATGCCGTCAGGGCGCGACGAATTCGACTGGATGACTTCCAGCAACTGCTGGCTCTGCGCGATGGCGTCACTGTTGGCATTGACCACGACAAGGTCGACGCCCAGGCGCTCCGCGGCATTTCTTACGACGGCTTCCTGTTCAAGCAGATAGTTGTTCTGACCGGGGATGGACACAACAACGCTGATTTTTTTCACCAGAACCTCTCCACACAGCCGGGGCCCAACTTTATGTTTGACTAAAAATATACGCCTTAAAAAACAATTCATTAAAAAATAATGGTGCGCCAGCTAACCAACAGGCAGGCAGAGGGCCGCGACCGGTTGACGATTTCCGCCCGCCGGTGTACTATCGTCGGAGTCTTTATGCAAGGCTTGAACGCCAACCCGGCCACCGCTTGTTGTATGTGCATGTGTTGTTGTCTGTGCACATGTGAGCGGCCGGTTTTCAGTGATCATTCGTAGCGTTGAATCATATTTCCAGCAACCGGGGCCGCTCCAGCGAGCGGCCCTTTGCTTTTCCCATGCTGCTCCTGGCCTACCCGGTAACAAAGAAGAGAGGACAGCATGTCAAAGCAACCGATCGGCATTTACTACGAGCATCCCCACTGGTTTCAGCCGCTGTTTGCAGAACTGGAGCGGCGCGGAATTCCCTTTTCCCGTATCCATGCGACGCAACACCATTTTGATCCGGCGCAGTTGAACGGCGACGCCGGGTACTCGCTGGTCTTCAACCGCATGAGCCCTTCGGCCTACCGGCGCGGCCACGGACAGGCGATTTTCTACACCCAGTATTACCTGGCCCATCTCGAGCAACAGCGAAAACGGGTCATCAACGGAGCACGGGCGTTCCGCTATGAAACCTCAAAGGCGCTCCAGCTTTCCCTGCTGGAATCGCTGGGGCTTCCCTATCCGAAAGCGAGGGTCATCAATCGCGCGGCGGATGCGGTGGCGGCCGCGGAAGGGCTGCGCTTCCCCGTGGTGGTCAAGCCGAACATCGGCGGCAGCGGCGCCGGTATCGTCCGCTTCAACACGGCCGCTGAACTTGCAGAGGCGGCCCGGAACGACACCCTCGATCTGGGGCTCGATGCGACCGCCCTGGTGCAGGAATTCATTCCGGCGCGCGACGGCCATATCGTGCGCGTGGAAGTCCTCGGAGGCCGCTACCTCTACGCCATCAAAGTCCACCTCACGGGTGAAACTTTCGATCTGTGCCCTGCGGACATCTGCAAAACCACGAGCGGCGAAGACCTGCAACGCGCGGCCTGCCCCGTCGATGCTCCCAAATCAGGCCTGCGGGTGGAAGGCTATACGCCTCCGCCGCAGATCATCTCCAACGTGGAAATCATTATGCGTTCAGCCGGCATCGAGATCGGCGGCGTGGAATACATTGTGGACGACCGCGATGGGCAGGTCTATTACTACGACATCAACGCCCTGTCGAACTTCGTAGCCGACGGCCCCCGGGTGGTGGGGTTCGATCCGTTTGTCCGCCTGGTCGATTTTCTGCAGGAGGAGGCGGCCTGATGCGATACGGTTACTGGCTCCCGGTCTTCGGGGGATGGCTCC
>OBLQ010000512.1_pt1 | contig 14827 bp, 9 predicted proteins | sample 1519881 | NCBI WGS metagenome assembly OBLQ01 (sample SAMN01911456, study PRJEB22533) | soil metagenome | biome: Soil | place: Malaysia | collected 2012-04-30 | depth DG_metagenome m | reverse complement strand
AATTACCCACCAGTTTGGCCAGGCTGTCGAGTTGAGGACGAAGATCGGCCAGGGCGTCAGCCTGGGCGCGGTACTTTTCGGAATCCAGCTCGCCGTAGTGGAAGAGAAAGACCTCCGGCGCTCCCGCCAGAATGGTGACATAAGCCTGGTCCATGTAGAACGTGGCATCGGTGCCGTAGGGATCAAACCAGCCGCCGCCTTCCTTTACTCCGGCAACGTCGGCAAGCCAGCGATAAAGGAAAAAGCCGCGGTACTGTTGTGTATGGCCCCATTGGTTGGAGCTGGGATCGCGGAGTTCGGTGCCCACCCAGATGCGGTCATAGAGGTCCGATTCCTTGTCCACCACGTAGCCGCGATTCTGGAAGTTGTCATACCACTGGGGAAACTTCAGAATGATTTTCACTTTCGGATTGACGGCCCGCGCTGCTCCCAGAACATTCTTGCTGCTCATCTCGACCATCAGTTTGTCGCGATACTGTTTCCAGCTCATCGGTCCCTTCGCCCCCGCGCACTCTGAGCACTCGCAGTCGGTGAAGAAGAAATCGTCGATCATGATCTCGTTGAACAGGCCGGCGGCGTAGCGGAAGATGTCCGCCAGATGCTGCTGGTTGTGGTGGTTGGTGTAGCACGCTGCCACCTTCCAGCCGGTTGAGGGCTTGCCAAGTCCGGTGGTGGTGACGCAGCCGGAAACCTGGAGCCCCTCATCGCGGAAAAAGTCGCGAGATGCCTTGAGCGTAGCGGCGTCGGCCTGGTAGCCGTCGCGGAAGACTTCAATGTAGACCTTGGAAATTCCCATGCGGCGGCAGAAGTTGAGCGCCTGCTCACGGCCGGCCGGCGTTTCGAGACGGTCGCGAACGTCCTGCGCCGTGAAGAGCGTTTCCCACTGCGTTGCCCGCGCAACGGGAACGCAAGCCAGAAGCACGAGCATGTAGATCCCACACATGCGGAGAAAATGGGTCATGCTTGATCGGCAATCGGAAGAAGACATTTTCAGATCCTCAGAGTAGCAAGAGTGAGCGGCGCGCGATCATCGCCGCAGGCGGGATCAAACCCGAATTCGGTAAGGACAAAGAAGAATAGCACCGCACGGCATGGGCTGCAATATTTCCACTGGCCGGCCGTCAGAAATGGCCAAGAGGTCCGAACTTGGATTGAATGAAGGGTCCACAAATATTCTGTTGCTTTGGTAGGCCGAGCTTTGACCTGCGGTGAGTATTCAACCCCATTTCATCGTCGGAGTGATATTTCGCTGTCTCGTATTTTCAACAACATGGCCGGGTTCGTTTTCGGGTTCGTTATTTCCACAGGGACGATTTTTCAACAACTTACCGGCTTCGTTTTTGGGTTTGTTCGGGTTCGTTTTTGTCCTTGATCCTGTTTTTTCAATAACTTCTCCGGTTCGTTTTCTAAAAAAGGTATTCTTTTTTATTTTTCGAGCCTTAGAACCGCTTGTCGAAACGATCCTGCGCGCCCTTGTTTCAGCCCCGTATCCCTGAACAGAAGACTAGCATACTAGCGTAGCGTCTGTCAAGGTTTTTCGTCGAGAAGCGCGGCCACGCGCGCGGGGTCGGTGGTGGGGAGTTTGCAGGTATAGTTTTCGCACACGTAGGCGGTGGCTTTGCCGTCGATGGGGTGCATCCCCTCAATGAACGGAAGCCAACTGGCGAGTTGCTTACCCTCCTCGCCATCCACGACGAAAAGGACCTTGTTGGGCAGATACCGCCGGTTCACAACGTTGAGCAGCGCCTGTGTATCCTGACGGGTGCGGTCTCCGGCGATGACCACCTGCCTCGGTTTCGAGAGGGCGAAGTCCACGGCTGAAATCATCTGGGGCAAAGTTTCCGGAGCATGCTCGATCTGGCGGCTGAAGGCGGCAAAAACCTGGTCGGCTTTTTCGCGCCAGACCGGGCGGTTGGCCATTTCCGCAAGCCGCAGCAGATTTATGGCTGCGACGGAATTGGCGGAAGGCTCGGCGCCGTCATAGGCGTCCCGCATTCTCACCAGGATGGATGTATCATTGGGCGGGGTCTGGAAGTAGCCGCCGCCTTTGTCATCCCAGAAAAGCCGGTCCTGCGTTTCCTCGAGGCGGATGCCCCAGGTGAGATCGGAAACTCGGAATGAGGCTTCATAGAGATCGAGCAAGCCCTGGATGAGGCCCGTGTAGTCGTCGAGAAAACCGCCGATGCCCACGTCGCCTTCACGATAGCGGCGCATCAGCATACCCGTCCGGTCGTTGTAGAGTTTGGCCTGGATAAAGTCGGCCGCGTCCTGTGCCGCTTTGACGTATGCAGCGTCGCCTAGAATCTGTCCGGCGCGCGCGAAAGCGGAGATCATCAGGCCGTTCCAGGAAGTCAGGACCTTGTCATCCAAAGGCGGGCGCGGGCGCTGGTCGCGGGCCGCGAGCAGCCTGCCGCGGGCGTCGGCGAGCGTCGCGCGAATTTCCTCGGGCGACATGCCAAAGTGTTTGGCGGTCGCGTCCACGGAATAAGCCACCTGGAGAATGTTCTTCCCCGTGAATTCTCCCTGGGGATCGTTTTGGACGGCGACGTTTCCGTGGGGCTCGACGTCATAGTAGTAGCCAAAAATCTTCGCCGCATCCGGGCCAAGAACCTCTTCTATCTGGCCGGAGGACCACAGGTAGAACGCTCCCTCGCCGTGTTCAGGTTTTCCCTTTTCAATCTGGCTGTCGGCATCTTCCGCGCTGAAGAAACCCCCGTGCGCGCTGTGCATGTCGCGCAGGACGTAATCCAGGATGTCATGCGCGATGGCGGCGTAAAAGGGGTCGTGGGTGATCTGATAAGCCTCGAGATATGCGATGGCCAGTTGCGCCTGGTCGTAAAGCATCTTTTCAAAGTGCGGCACGTGCCACTTTGCATCCACCGAATAGCGATGGAACCCGCCGCCCAGGTGGTCATGAATACCGCCCTCGGCCATGGCATGCAGGGTGTGCAGCGTCATCTGGAGCGCCGCCTGGTCGCCAGTGCGGGCGTGATAACGCAGAAGAAAATTGAAGACCACCGGGCGCGGAAACTTGGGCGCGCCGCCGAACCCCCCATTCGCAGGATCATATCCGGATTTGATCTGTTGATAAGCGTGGGTGAGGATTGCTTCGGAAATGTTGGCCTTTTCGGGCGAGGGAGCGTTGACAGATTTTTCAAGCTGCTCCACCACATCTGCGGCGGACTTTTCAATGCGCGCGCTGTCTTTCTTCCACGCGCCGGCAACCCGCTCAAGGACGGTACTGAATCCCGGGCGTCCGTAGCGGTCAACGGGAGGCCAGTATGTTCCGCCGAAAAAGGGCTTGAGGTCCGGAGTCAGGAAAACCGACATGGGCCAGCCGCCGCTGCCGGTGGTGGCCTGCACGAAGGTCATGTAGACCTTGTCAACGTCGGGGCGCTCCTCGCGATCCACCTTGATGTTCACAAAGTTGTCGTTCATGATCCGGGCAATTTCAGGGTTGGTGAACGACTCGCGCTCCATCACGTGGCACCAGTGGCAGGTGGAGTAGCCGACTGATAGAAAGATTGGCTTGTTTTCGCGCTTCGCCAGATCGAAAGCTTCATCGCCCCAGGGATACCAGTCCACCGGGTTGTGCGCGTGCATTAGCAGATAGGGGCTGCTCTCGTGGATGAGATGGTTGGTATAGTCATGCGAAACTTGGTGCGCCCCGGCTTCTGTCATGGATTCAACTCCTTTTCTGATGATGCCAGCCGAGCGATGCCAAAGCCAGGCCGCGGCGGCCATCACAATGGCCATCGCCAGAATCCAGCTCTTTTTGCGATGCCCCAACACTCAGGTTTGATCCCTTCAACCTATACAAGGGCATTATATCGGGAATGGAGGGCATGTTGAAATCGATGGGTTGCCGATGCTGATTCCGGCTTATGCGGTCGACGAATCCACATCGGGGAGAGGTTTTGCATCCCTCGCGGCGTTGTGTCAGAATTCTCGGGCAGCTTGCCGAACGGGTCTGGCAGGCCGTGCTTCGCTTGTTCATGGCAAACATATCCTGGACCGACTTCATATGTTCCCTGGAGGGGTTGAGAACTGGGGAGCAAATGAAACATCGTCAGCCTTTCATACGAACCTTTTTTACGGATTGATCGCAACGCAGATATGAACGAGCCACTCTCTCGGGACCGAGTAACCTTCCATGGCTAAGTTCCAGACAGAAGTCCGCCTGAGCCGGGAAATGACGCTGCTGGACGCAACACTCATCGGAGTGGGCGCCATGATCGGGGCGGGGATTTTTGTCCTGACCGGCATCGCGGCGGGAGTGGCCGGCCCGGCGCTGATGGTCGCCTTTGCCCTGAACGGGGTAGTCACTCTTTTTACGGCGATGTCCTACGCTGAGCTGGGCTCATGCTACCACGATGCCGGAGGGGGCTATCTCTGGACCAAGGAAGGGCTTCCGCGCTGGAACGGTTTCCTTTCCGGGTGGATGAGCTGGTTTGCGCACGCTGTTGCGTGCAGTGTCTACGCGCTGGGATTCGGAGCCTATTTTGAATACGTCCTGAATGAGATGGGTTACCGGGTTCCGCATTGGGCGTTCCTTCCGCCTCAAAAGCTGCTGGGGGTTTTTGTCGCGTTTCTTTTTGCCTACGTGAATTTCCGGGGTGCATCGGAAACGGGCAAGGTGGGCAACATCGTTACCGGGACCAAGATTGTGATTCTTCTGATTTTTATTGCCTTTGGTATCGAATTTGTTTTTCACCAGCCGCATTGGGAGACGTCGGGCTTCACACCCATCATGCCGAACGGATGGAGCGGTGTGGTAAAGGCAATGGGCCTGACCTTCATTGCATTCGAAGGGTACGAGATCATTGCACAAAGCTCGGAAGAAATTAAGGACCCGAAGAGAAACATCCCGAAGGCCGTTTTCTATTCACTCATTATTGTGATTCCAATTTATCTGCTTGTTGCCTTTGTGGCGCTGGGGGCTGTCCATCCGCCTGAGGGCATGACACCGTGGGATTATCTGGGAGCGCAGAAGGAAATCGCGCTGGTGGATGTGGCGCGGCATTTTTTCCCAGGCGGTGCGCTGATGGTGCTGGTGGCGGGCCTGATTTCCACCATGTCGGCCCTGAATGCCACCGTCTTTTCTTCTTCTCGCGTTGCCTTCGCCATGGGGCGAGACCGGAACTTTCCCGCCTTCTTCAGCCGCATACACGCCAGAAAGAACACTCCCCATTGGGCGATTGTACTCTCGCTCCTGATCATTGTTTTCATGGCAGTGTCCCTGCCAATCGAGGATGTGGCGACGGCCGCGGACGTGATGTTCCTGTTGATTTTTCTTCAGGTGAACCTGGCCTTGATCAATCTGCGCAAAAAGCGTCCGGAGCTCGACCGCGGATTTTTTGTTCCACTGTTTCCATACCTGTCCATAGTGGGGATAGTCTGCAACTTCGGCCTGGCGCTCTATATGTTTACTTACAGCCCCAAGGCGTGGATTGTGACAGCAGGCTGGATTGTCGCCGGCGCAATGGTTTACAGGTTTTACTCGGGGTCGCGGGAGGTCGAATACGAGCGTAAGGTGCGGGCGCTCGAAAGGCTGGAAAGGAAGGAGTATCGAGTGCTGGCCTGCGTCTCAGACAGGGAAACCCTTTCGAGCCTGGCGGAAGCTGCCTTTGTGATGGCCAGGAAACACAACGCCGAAGTCATTTTTGTGAACGTTATCGAGGTGGATGAAAGCGAACCCCTGCGCGCCGGCCTGGCGGAATCCGCCGCCGCCCAGGAGATGCTGGACGAAGCCTGCTGGATGGCGATCGAGCGTGGCATTCCCGTCCGGTCGATTGTGCGTGTCTCCCACAGGATCTCCCAGGGGATTGTGGATACGGCGAAAGAAGAAGAATGCAACCTGATTGTCCAGGTGAGGGAAAAGCAGCCGACTTTTTTTGAGAGGTTCTTCACGACCGCGGTTGACACGGTGGTGCAGAATTCTCCTACGGAAACGGCGGTGCTCCACGGAACATTTCCAAAGGAGGGCATTCGCAGGGTCCTCATTCCTTTTGGCTCGGATATTCACACGCGGCTGGCCGTGGAAATGGCCCGCGCCTTCAAAGATTATTACAACTGCTCCATCAAGATTGCATTGGTTTTTGAGCCGGAAGTTCCTTTCACTGAGCGTGGCGAAAAGCTGGAAGCGATTCGAAAGATCGTCAGGGAAAACGATCTGGAAGCGGAAGTGGAGGAGATCCACGACACGGACGTTCTGCGGGGAATACTCAGAAAAGCCAGAGAGGCGGACCTGATTCTGATGGGGGCCAGGACGGGAGACTTTTTGCAGCTTCTACTGGGGAAATCTCTCACGCGTGAAATCACGGAAGGCGCTCCGTGCGCCGTGCTTTGGGTCAAGGAATACGAGGAGCGGCCGTCCTTTGTTGCATCTCTCTTCAAGGCCGGCCATGAGGAGGCAGAAGCGTGACACATCTGAAACAGATGATCTCAAATCTGGTTGATCAGGTGTTCGTTGAAATTGTTAACTACCTGCCACGCGTGGTGGCGTCTCTACTCCTTCTGCTGGCGGGCTGGTTTGTTGCCTGGCTGGCCAAACGCATTATCATCCAGCTCTGTGTGATCTTCAGGGTGCACCATTACCTGCCGCGCATGCGCTGGAGGAATGCGCTGTCAAAAGCGGACGTTCGGGACGCACTGTTCAACTACGTGGGAAACCTGGTGTTCATTGCCGTGTTCATCGTGTTTATTTACGGCGCCCTTTCGACGCTGAAACTGACTGTTCTGTCGAGCCTTCTGGAACATACCATTTTCTTTTTGCCGAGAGTGGTGGGATGTTTTGTCATTTTCGCTGCCGGGCTTTTCCTTTCCAACCGGATTTCAGTGGTGGTCCATATGGCGGTGCTGCGGGAGGGTATCCCACGGGCCTCGCTGATTGCACGGTTCATCAAGGGCGCGCTGGTGATGTTCTTCAGCGCCATGGCGCTGACCGTGCTCGATTTCGCCCGTCAGGTTGTGATTGTGGGCTTTACCGTCAGCTTCGCCACGCTGGGTGCACTGGTTGTGGTTGCAGCCGTAGCCGGTGGGAAGGAAATGTTTCAAAAGATATTTCACTGGCCCGAAGAGAAGTGAGTTTGTGAAGAATAGAATGGATTTCAGCCTCGGCTCTCCCACAATCACGACGTGGGTTGAATCGCCGCTCTACAGGTAACGCTGAAACCACTCCACAGTCAGCCCGATCACAGCAGACTCCCAGGCGATGGATGTAAAGGTGTGGTCGGCCCCGGGGATGATGACTTTCTGTTTTATCCTGGCTCCTGACGCCGCCAGAAAATCTTCGGCATGAGAGAGCGGCACCGTCTCATCCTTGCCGGGATGAATGATCCTTGTCGGCTTTGTAAACCGGCGGATGGCGCTGAGCGGATTGACCTTCGCGGCGTCCCTCAAAAAGCGGACGGAGATATGACGGGCGTCGTACTCAAAATCGCCGGGATGGTTCGGCGATGATTTTCCCAGGTCGCTCGACAACTGCTGGAGAATGGCGGGATGCGCCACGGCGCTCCACAGCGCCAGGGCTTTGGCGTTTGCCCCGCGGGCAACGCAGGCCGCCACGCAGCCTCCCAGCGAAAGGCCGCAAAGCCCTACCCTGGCCGGATCGATTCCTTTTTGCCGCTGCATGAACCGGACTGCGGATCGCGCGTCTGCGATTTCGCTCTGGAGCGTGGCCTCATAAAACGTTCCTTCGGATTCTCCCGAACCATAGAAATCAAATCGCAGGCTGGCAATCCCTTCGCGCGCCAGCGCACGGGCGCACTTGATGAAAATCCAGTGTGATTCCATGCGGTCGCCCGTGAAGCCGTGGAAAAAGACGACTGCAGGGGACCTGCCGCGAACACCCGCCGGCCGGTGAAGCATGCCGCGCAGCATCTTGCGGCGCGGGTTGGGAAACTCAACAAGAAATTCCATACCTGTCAGCTACCTGCCTGGCGTTTGTTTGGTTTTCCAGACAGGCTGTTGCCAACGCACCGCGCTCTTAACGCCATACTGCCGTTCTTGCCCGGGCACGGAAAATGCAGGCCATCCCGGCGACCTTCAATTTGAGCGGGGCTTTGCGTTACCCTTCGTGATCTTGTAACCATCCTTTTGCCAGGATTCGATTCGGCAAAACGACGTAGCCTGATAACCCAACTTCCGAAGTTCCATTGCGGCACGAGAACTGCGCCCGCCGTGGTCGCAGGCGGTGACAATGGTTGTTTCTTTTGAAACGTGCATTTCATTGATCTTCCCGGCGAGAGAATCAATCGGGACGTTAACGGCTTCGGGAATGTGGCCCTTGGCGTATTCTTCGGGGGTGCGCACGTCGAGCACCAGAACTTTTCCTTTATGACCCAGCATCGAGTGGAGTTCGCTTGCGGACGTCTCCGGGACGCCGGAAGCGACAGAAGGATGTTTCTGGGGAAGGGCGGCCAGCGAGGCTGTCAATGCACAAAGCACCACCACGCCCAGGATTAATCTGAGTCTCATCAGGCTCCCTCTCTTACAGATCTCCGCTAGCCAAGCCATTGGGGATTTTGATCGGTACCGTCAAAAGTGCCAGAAGTCTTGAAAAGCTGCAACCCGCCATTGGCCCCGGCCTTTGCAGTTCTTGCCAACAACGCGGCCACCTGGGACTCGCTCATAGGCTTGAAGGTTCGAACAGCTTCGAGCCCTTGGTTGAGGCGTTCCAGCGTGTCGCAGCCGTTGATCACCACAGAGGTGGGCAGATTCATGGCGTAGTGCAGGCATTCGATGGCCGTAAGCACATTGTTGCTGGGAATGGCCCCGAACGCCAACGGCTTCATGCCCAGGACGCCGATGCCATGCTTCACGCAGACCGGTACAACTTCCTTCCCGAAGCTATGATAATGGGGATCCAGAGCATTCAAGGGCATCTGGACAGCGTCAAAGGTGAACCCGTGACTGAGGCCCGTATTCAGCATCTTCAGGTGGATAGCCGGGTCCTTATGTCCTGTGAAGCCGATATACCGCACCTTGCCAGCCTTGCGGGCGGCCAGCGCGGATTCGAAGGCTCCGTTCGGCCCGAAGATGCGGTCCGGATCGCCCATGCGGATTACTTCATGGAACTGGATCAGGTCAATCACGTCGGTCTCGAGGCGCTGCAAGCATTCGTCAAGCTGTTTTTCCCAGGCGCCTTTCACCTGGGCGTCGGTCTTGGTCATCAGGAAGACTTTCTGCCGGTAACCGTCTCGGAGCGCCTTGCCCATCCGGATCTCGCTCGCTCCGTCGTTATAGTCCCAGCAGTTGTCCATAAACGTGACGCCGTGGTCAATCGCCGTCCGGACCAGTCGGATGCTTTCCTGCTCGCTCGACTGCGTGCCGATGTGATATCCGCCCAGCCCCAACAGTGAAACCTTTTCGCCACTGCGCCCAAGCGTTCGGTAGATCATCCCTTGTGATTGTGTCGCTGCCAATGCCTTGTCCGGTGTTGAAGTGCTCAAGCCGCTTCCCGTTATGCCCGCAATCCCCACGGCCATCCGGCCCAGGAAGTCTCTTCGCGACGGTTTCTCGTCCTTGTTTTTCATGCGACAGTCCTCCTTGGTTGGGTCGTCCCCAAAAAGAAAAACGCCATTTTCCCCGGATCGATGCGTGAATCATACCACGACTGCGGGTTCGGTTCATCGGCCAATTAGCCCCGGGAATCAGGAGGCTTGCTCTTTATGACAGAGGTGGATCATTTCCTTTTAAACATCATAGGATCGGTGGGATGGGACAGGGTTTCACGTCGCTGCGGGAAGTTGAGCAGGCAGTGCTGAATCCAAATGGACCATTCGCTATTGTAGGGAAGAAAGACCACGCCGAAAGCTATGCCTACCACGAAATCCTGACACGGATTGACCATCTGGCCGAACAGATTAGTCGATTGCTACCCGGCCAAGGACCAGCGGGAAGATAAGAGTTGGCGCTAACGGCGGACGTATTCCACGCCGTAAAGGGTGACGGCGCCTGGTGGCAGGTTCTGGGCGCGTACGACCCGGGCCGGGAGAAAGACGTTTCCGCCGCCCGATGAAAAGGGAATTGCGACCTCGATTTTGGAGTCTTTTTCATAGGGCCGCCTTCCCTCAAAGCAGAGGCCGCTTCGGGAAACATTGCGGACTCTGACCAGTTCATCTCCGTGTTCACGGCTTTGGATGCAGGCGACGGTTCGCACCTCGTGACGCGCGTCGCGCCGGGCATCCTGCCCGATTCTGGCAGAGGTTTCATCCTCGGCCGTCGGCGCCCGAAACGGCTCGTAGGTTTTCCTCCACGTCGTGGAGTCGGTGCACCGCCTGCAAAAGCGCGATAATGTTTCGCTGGATTCGAGGACCTCCAGCTCAAATCCGTCCAGGTAGACCAGTTCGCGTGTATGGCAGGAAAGACATTCAAGAACAATCCTGCCCACTGCGGCGACAGAATCTCCCCGTTGCGGAAAGTTAATGCCCCAGGGAGGCGCCTCCGGGTTCAACAGCATAATCCCGTAGACGTTCTGCCGGGATTTTCCACTGACCCGCGCGACCACCCGTGCCGGTGCCTCCTTGCCCGTTTCCAGGCAGCGAACTGTAATCTCCTGGTCCGATGCCAGATTTTGTTTCAAGCGGACGCGTGCCCCCGTCTGGCTCACTACTTCCGTGCAGCCTTCGCACAGGAAGACGTCGCCAAAAAGGTCGTTGGCGATTACTTCGACAGGCAATGCCAGGCTGACGCGTTCACTTTGCCGCGTCTTGAGGTCAATTACAGCTTCTCTCTTTTCCCACAAACCGTGCCTCCAGAATGCGCAACCTGCTGAATCAGCGACGCAATAACCTTGCCCCTCGGGCGCGTAGCCCTGCCTGGCCGGAATTCCGTGCTTCTTCAAGCCGGGACGATATTCGCGCAGTTCTATCTATCGGCAATGCAAAGCAATGCTTGAGAACCAGGGTCGGAGGACGGGAAGCTGAACATCGGCTGGTGGTCGTATACTTTCAATTTCGAACGGGGCGGCCGGTGCAAGGGAGAACCGGCCACAGCCCATGGCGCTGCTCAAAACGCCCTGCGAACTGCTCGGGAGCACTCAGGTCTACGCATGGGATGGTTCATAGAAATTCGTTTGATTACAAATTGTATGTTTGGGGACGGGTGTTTAAAATGAAATTAAGGTCCAATTGCAAAATGTCAGCCGGTGCTGCGGTGCAGGGCCGGAAAGGGGTGTACGGTCATGGCAGGTGTTGCCCGAGTTTTTACAGGGCCAGGGCGCTGTTCAGGCATAGTTAAGAAGGCCCTCATTATTGCGGTCATGCTTACTTTTCTGGCACTAGGGGGAGGTTTCCCAGAAGCGGCCGGGCAGTCAATTGGCCAGGTTCCGGGAAACAATCCCCAGAGTCCGCGCCAGAGCACGCGGGGGAATCGCTTCCCTGCGGAAACTCCGGATGTCTTCGCGAAAACCAGCCAAAAGCGGAAAAAGGCCCTTATGGATGACAACTTCAAGAAGCTGAAGGAGCACGCCCAGGACCTTGCTGAACTCGCCAAGTCACTCCAGGCTGAGATTGAAAAATCCAATGAAAACGTGCTCTCGCTGGAAATCGTCAAGAAGGCGGACGAGGCCGAGAAACTGGCCAGGAAGATCAAGAATGAAGCCAAAGGGTTCTAGCTTAAGCCGGCTTCGGATGCCGGCTGTTGGTTTCGACCCTCTCCCTTGTACATATGATGGCCCGCCCCGGGCTTATTCGGCTGCAGCCTGAGCCTTTTCGTTTTTCTGTATCCGCATCCCGTAGAACGAACGGTAGACAAAGTAATAAGAGATGGCGAAGAACACGGCAGCCAGGGTGTGTGTCAATCCCGTGCCGCTGGTCGCCGTTAAACGGACCGCAAGCTCCACAGCCAGCAGGCCAAACAGGGTTGTAAACTTGATGATCGGGTTCAGCGCCACTGAAGAGGTGTCTTTGAACGGATCTCCCACCGTGTCGCCCACTACGGTTGCATCGTGCAGAGCCGTTCCTTTTTCCTTAAGTTCCACCTCGACAATCTTCTTGGCGTTGTCCCAGGCGCCTCCAGCATTGGCCATGAAAATAGCCTGATACAGGCCGAAGGTGGCAATCGAAAGCAAGTAGCCGATAAAGAAGAAGGGATCAAGGAAGGCGAAGGACAGGGTGACAAAGAAGACCGCAATAAAGATGTTCAACATGCCGCGCTGCGCATACTGTGTGCAGATGGCCACCACCTTTTTGCTGTCGCTTGCCGAAGCCTTTTCCACCCCTTCCAGGCGTATGTTTGCTTTGATGAACTCCACGGCGCGGTAAGCGCCGGTGGTCACGGCCTGGGTTGAAGCCCCCGTGAACCAGTAGATGATGGCCCCGCCGGAAACCAGCCCCAATACAAAGGGCGCATGGAGCAGGGAAAGCTTGTCCACGTTGGTCGTCAGGCCGTTGGTTAGCGCCATGATGGTGGCAAAAATCATGGTAGTAGCCCCGACCACCGCCGTCCCGATCAGCACGGGCTTAGCCGTGGCCTTGAAGGTGTTGCCGGCGCCGTCATTGGCTTCCAGCATTTCCTTGGCCTGCTCAAAGTTCACGTCCAGGTTGAAATCGCGTTTCACTTCCTGCTCCACATTCGGGACGTGCTCGATCAGCGACAGCTCGTAAACCGACTGCGCGTTGTCTGCCACCGGGCCGTAGGAATCCACCGCAATCGTCACCGGCCCCATGCCCAGAAAGCCGAAAGCAACCAGCCCGAAAGCAAACACGGGCGCAGCCAGCATGATGTTTTCAAGTCCGCGTACACTGACCCATGAGCCGATAGCCATCAGCACCATCATGGTGAGCCCAAGGTAGTAGGCAGAAAAATTGCCGGAGACAAACCCGGATAGAATGTCGAGCGACGCCCCGCCCTCGCGGGCTGACCTGACTACTTCTTTTACGTGCCGGGCTTCCGTTGAGGTAAAAACTTTGACCAGTTCAGGAATCAGAGCTCCGGCCAGAGTTCCGCAGGAGACGATGGTTGAGAGTTTCCACCACAGTGAGGGATCGCCGCCAAGGTCCGGGATGATCAAGGCCGAGCTCAGATATGTGAGGCCGATGGAGGCAATCGAAGTGAGCCACACCAGCCATGTGAGCGGCGACTCAAAATTCATTTTCGAGGCGTGGGCGTAACGGGCTTTTGAGATTGCGCCGTCGAGGTAATAAGCGGCCGCAGCCGCCACCAGCATCACCACGCGGATGACGAAGATCCAAACCAGCAGTTGCACCTGGATGACCGGGTCCTTGACGCCCAGCAGTATAAACGTGATCAGCGCCACGCCGGTCACGCCGTAAGTTTCAAAGCCGTCGGCGCTGGGACCGACGGAGTCGCCCGCATTGTCGCCCGTGCAGTCGGCAATCACGCCCGGGTTTCGCGCGTCGTCTTCCTTGATCTTGAAGACGATCTTCATCAGGTCGGCGCCGATGTCCGCGATCTTGGTGAAAATGCCGCCGGCAATTCGCAGCGCCGCAGCGCCCAGCGATTCGCCGATCGCGAAGCCGATGAAGCACGGCCCGGAATAGTCACCCGGAACAAACAGCAGAATTATCAGCATCATCAGCAACTCGACGCTGATAAGCATCATGCCGACGCTCATGCCGGCGCGCACGGGAATCTTGTATACGGGATACGGCTTGCCTTCCAGGCTGGCGAAGGCGGTGCGGGAGTTGGCAAACGTGTTCACGCGAATGCCGAACCACGCCACGCTGTAACTTCCCAGAATTCCCACCACGCTGAACAGCAGAATAATGGCTACCCTGAACACCTGGTAATGGAGGAGCACTCCAAAATAAAGGATGATGATGGCGGCTATGAAGACCCAAAGCAGAAACAGGAATTTGCCCTGTTGAATCAGATAGGTTTTGCAGGTTTCCCAGATCAGGGAGGAAATGTCACCCATCGTTCGGTGGACCGGAAGGTTCTTCAGGCGTTTGTACATGACGAGGCCGAACAAAAGCCCGAAGAAGCAGAACAGGATGCCGAACAGCAGCAGGTTGTGGCCGCTCATTCCCAGGAAATCGACCTTGGTGAGGTCGGGGAGCTTCAGATTGGCTTCACCCGCGGCGGCCTCGCCCGTCTGTGCGAAGGCGGCTGTCGCGTTGAGCAGAGTCAGGGCGGCGCCGGCCATGGAAGCCTTCACAATAAAGCGCCAGGCGGACCATGTCCCAGACAGCCCCTGCACCTCAGCTTTACGCTGTCTGCTGATGGCGGTCGATATAAGGCGTAAAAAGCAGCTTGAAAAACGCATAAAGAACCTCGAGCGGATTGGCATTGAGACGATTAGCAGGGGCAGGCTCAACAGTAGAAGTACAGACGGAACGGTCATTTTTCTTCCCTCGCATCCAGGCGGTTGTCCGCTGAGGCGGCAATTGCCCGGAAAGCCTCAAGTATGGAAACCAGTGGATTGTTGATACGGTTGCACAGACCAGCCTAACGGGTAAGTCCTTAGTCCTAGACTTATAGCACATGCCAAAAATCGGCGTCAAGGGTATGCAGGCCCACCTTACCTTGGCAAGGTATTGATTTTCATTGAGATTGGGTGATTGGCGACAGGAATCACGCCCTGGTCCTTCTCAACCATCCAATCGCTTACTTCTGCGCTGCCCACGCCATGCCGTCACACCCCGGCCCGGCATCAATCTTCTTCTCGACTTTCCAGGTGTGAAGGTTGATGACGGCTACCTGCTTGCTGTGGTCGCAGGAGACAAAAGCAATGCCTCCGTCGGGCCGGACCAGAACTTCCTGCGGCGCTGCTGGAACGTCAATGGTGTGGACTACTTTCCAGGTTTGCAGGTCAACCGCGGCAACCTGGTTCTTATTGATCACTGCAACCACCAGGTAGCGG
>OBLQ010000511.1_pt1 | contig 14833 bp, 7 predicted proteins | sample 1519881 | NCBI WGS metagenome assembly OBLQ01 (sample SAMN01911456, study PRJEB22533) | soil metagenome | biome: Soil | place: Malaysia | collected 2012-04-30 | depth DG_metagenome m | reverse complement strand
CGTCGCGCCCGTGGCGCCGCCGGCCGTCACCTTCCGGCAGCTCACCTTCCATCCCCTGACGATCTTCCGGGCCGCCGCCACCGCCGACGGCAAGACGATCGTCTACAGCGCGGCGCTGAAGGGAAACGTCCCCGAGATCTTCGCGATGGACCCCGAGTTTCCCGAGCCGCGCAGCCTCGGCCTGCACGACGTCCAGCTCCTCTCGGTCTCCGCGAAGGGGGAGATGGCGCTCCTCACCCATGCCCGGTGGATCGGGCACCGGCTCTTCGAGGGCACGCTGGCCCGGATGCCGATCAGCGGCGGGGCCCCGCGCGAGCTCATGGAGGATGTCAGAGAAGCGGACTGGGCTCCGGACGGGGAGGAGCTGGCGATCATCCACGAGGTCGAGGGGAAAGACCGGCTGGAGTACCCCCCGGGGAAGATCCTCCACGAATCCTCCGGCTACCTGAGCGACCTGCGCTTCTCGCCGGGCGGCGACCGGATCGCCTTCTTCGAGCACCCCTTGAGGTACGACGATCGGGGCTCGGTCAAGATGGTGGACCTCGCCGGAAACGTCACGCTCCTGAGCGAAGGGTACTGGGGGCTCGAGGGCATCGACTGGACTCCGGACGGCAAGGAGATCCTCTTCTCGGCGGGCACGGGCTACAGCGACTTCGCCGTCTACCGGGTCTCCCGCGACGGGGTGACGAGGCCGGCCCTCCAGAGCGCGGGCGGCCTCACGCTCCACGACGTGCTCCCGGGGGGGAAGTGGCTGGTCACCCGCGACGATCAGCAGCGCGCGATGAGGGGGCGCGGTCCCGGCGAGACCGCGGAGCGCGACCTTGCCTGGATGGAGCTGTCGTCTGCGGAGGCCCTATCGAACGACGGGGAGACTCTCCTCTTCACGGAGGAGGGAACCGCCGCCGGCGTGAACTACGCCGTGTGCCTTCGCAAGACGGACGGCTCGCCGGTCGTCCGCCTGGGAGACGGGCTCGCCGCGGATCTTTCGCCGGACGGCCGGTGGGCGCTCGCCCTCATCTTCACGACGCCCCCGCAGGGGCTGCTCTACCCGACGGGGCCGGGAGCGCCGCGGCCGCTCGAGAGAGGGCCACTGGATCAGTACCGCGACGGCAGGTTCTTCCCGGACGGAGAGCGCGTGCTCCTGGAGGCCAGCGAGCCGGGACACGCGCCCCGCTGCTACGTGCAGGATCTCTCCGGAGGTCCGCCCCGCGCGGTCACACCTGAAGGGACCTCCGCGTGCAGGATCAGCCCGGATGGAGGTAAGGTCCTCGCCGGGACAGCCGACGGTGAATGGCGTCTCTATCCGCTGACGGGAGGAGATCCCGTCGCGGTGAAGGGCATCCTTCCGGGCGAGAGCGTCTGCCGGTTCGGCCCCGACGGGCGCTCTCTCGTCGTCTTCAGTCGAGCCCGGATGCCGGCGCTTGTGACCCGCGTCGATCTCTCGGACGGACGCAGGACGCTGATCCGGGAGATCGCGCCCCCGAATCTCACGGGAGCCCTCAGCATGTCGGACTACGCCACGAACGCGGACGGGACGGCGTACGTCTACTCGTACTTCGAGTACAGCACCCGGCTCTACCTCGTCGCCGGCGCGCGTTGAGGAGAGGAGGCGAGGAGAGCCTCTCATGTCGAAGCGATCCAGGGCGCGGGCATCGCGGGAGACTCGAGCGATCCCGTCCAGGTGGCTGCACCCCCTCGCCGTCGCGAGCCTCCTGGTTCTCTTCTCCGTTCTCTACGTGGCAACGCTTCACCCCGGCGTCGCCGAGGGCGATTCCGCCGAGCTCCAGTGGGCCGGGCCGGAATGGGCGATATGCCACTCGCCCGGCTACGCGATCGAGGTGGCCGCCCTGCACCTCTTCACGGCCCTGCCGCTCGGCGGGACGGCCGCCTGGCGGGCGAACCTGATGCTGGCGGTCCTGGGAATCACCGGGGTGCTGCTCCTGTACGGAACGGTGCGGCGCGTCACGGACAACGTGCTCGCGGGGTGGGTGGCGGCGGCCACTCTCGGCCTCACCACCGTGTACTGGACCTTTTCCCTCGTCACGGAGGCCTACGTCTTCGGCGGAGCCTTCATCGCGCTGTCGATGTACTCGGCGGCGCGCTTCGAGGGCGGCGCTCGCCTGCGATGGTTCCTGCTCTCCGCCCTGTCGCTGGGAGTGGTGATCACGGAGCGGCCCTCCGAGCTGACGCTCCTTCCCGCCTTCCTCATCCTCTGGCTCGGCGCCGGCGGCAGGGAGATCCTCCGGCCCAGGAAGGTGCTCGCGGCCGCCTTCGCCCTCCTCCTGCCCTTCGGCGTCGCCGTCGCGCTGAACGTCGCCAAGGACAATCCCGAGCGAGAGGTCGCGCAGAACGACTTCGTCCGCACGCAGATCCCGGGCGTGGATCTGTCCGGGGAGGTCACCTACCCGTACACGACGGATCGAGATCTCCTCCCCAGAGTCCTCGCGGCCGTGAACCACATGTCGGGGCGGAAGTGGGCGTGGCGGGTCCGTCCCGTGAACATCGGCCTGAACTTCAAGGAGTTCATGTGGCTCGTCAGCGGGCTCGGCGCGTGGGGCAATCGCTTCGCCCCGGCCGGCCAGCACGATCCGATGCTCGAGGGCGGCATGAGCCTGGGGCCGATAGGCCTGCTCGCGGCGCTCGTGGGAGCCCTCGCATGGCGCCGGCGGCGCGTCTGGGTCCTTCACGCCCTGGCGCTCGCGGCGGGAAATCTCGTGTTCGTGCTGCTCTACGGGGCGTTCGACACGATGACCTTCACCGTCCCCGCCTGGATCGCGCTTGCCTTCCTGGCCGGGCTCGGGTGCGACGCCCTGCAGGCCGGCGCGAAGACACCGGCGCTCCGGCGGCTCGCGGGCGGTGCGGCGATTCTGCTGATTCCCGTGATCCTCCTGTCGGTGAACTACCGCTACATCAGCCTGCGCACGGCGGGCGACCGGCACCTCGTGGAGTGGCGGCAGGGCATTCTCCAGTGCGACTGGCCCCGGAACAGCGTTCTTCTCATGACCTACTGGCCGGCCATGACCTTTCGCTACATGCTCGAGGTCGAGGCGGGGAGACGGGACATCCTGATCGTCCACGCGGAATCGAAGAGCCTCGACACGGCCGCGAGATACTTCGAGGCGCTCGGAAGGCCGGTTTTCGGAATGGGCAACCAGTTCAGGCTCACGGGCGACATGAGGAGGAACGCGGTGAGAACACCGGAGGCCATCCGGAAGACCGGGATGCTCTATCTGGGAGGCTGACGCGCCCGTCAGAGGCGCGGCGGCCCCCTGGCGGCCAACTTCCCTGTGGCGCGTCCCGGAAATTCCGCGTATCTTGAGCCGATCCGCGGAACACCTTCGCTCCCCTCCCGAACGCGAATCGCAGCGAACTCCCTGTCACGGGGAGCGGGGGAGATCCGCGCACTCTCTCAAGGAGACACCGTATGCGCAGAATCCTTGCCGTCGCATTCGTGGCCGCTCTCGCCAGCCCGCTCCTCCTCGCCGCGCCGCCCCCGCAGGGGCCGCAATGGACCCGCGTCGCCGCGCAGGTCAGTCCGAGTGCGCGGGAAGGACAGGCGGCCGCGTTCGATCCGGTCAGCGGGACGATGGTCATCTTCGGCGGCGACGGCATGCAGGGCTATCTGAACGACACATGGGCCTTCAACGGGACCTCCTGGTCCCAGGTCGCGACGGCAACGGCCCCGCCCCCGCGTACGGCCGCGGGAATGGCCTACGACGAGGTGTCGGGGCAGCTCGTTCTCTTCGGCGGCTACAACGGCTCGAGCTGGCTGGGCGATACGTGGACCTACGACGGCGCCACGCAGACCTGGACCGAGGAGACGCCGTCGGCGTCGCCGGCGCCGGCCACGGGCGCCGGGCTCTTCACCGATCCCGCGACCGGCCACGTGATCAGCTTCGGCGGCTACGCACCTCCCTTCTACGACCTCGAGACGTGGGAGTGGACCGGGAGCGACTGGGTCCAGCTCGACCCCACCACGGTGCCCAGCGCCCGCGCGTCGGCGGCCATCTCCTTCGACGAGGCGAACGACGACGTCGTGATGTTCGGCGGGCTGGGCAGCGTCAACACCTACAACACCTGGACCTGGGACGGAACGGACTGGAACTTCGTGTTTGCTTCCCCGCAGCCCCCCAATCGGTCCGGCTCCGCGGCGGCGTGGAGTCCGGTGCTCGGCAAGGTCGTCATGTTCGGCGGCTTCGCGGGACAGGAGGCGAACGACACGTGGACCTGGGACGGCTCGACGTGGGAGCAGCTGAGCCTCCGGAGGGCGCCCTCCGCTAGGGAGGCCCACTCGATGGTGCTCTTCCCTTCGACGGGCAAGATCATCCTCTTCGGGGGGTTCAACGGCCGGCGCTACTTCTCCGACACCTGGGCCTTCGGCCCGCGCCCGACGCACACTCTCCCGAGCCGGACCGGCGGAGTGATCGACTCGTCCCTCGCGACGAGCCGATCCGGATCGCTCGGGCGGTAGGAACCACGCGCATCATGTGAAATGCGGAACCCGCCGGCCCCGTCCCCACGGAGCCGGCGGGCGCCGCATGGACGATACCGCCACCTGGCTCGTGGACCGGGTGCCTCCCTTCGCCCCCGTCCGTGAGTGGGTCCTCACGCTGCCGGTTCCGCGGCGTTCCGGATGATCTGCGCCGCGGGCCCCACCTCGGTCGTGCTGCACATCGTCCTGCTTGCCGTCCTCTACTCTCCGCGCCGGTGAGCCCGCGGGCAGCCCCCGCTCTTCGGGACTCAGAGCGGCCATGCCGCGCTCGCGAAGCGCGCCGGCGGCGCGCTCAACCTCATCGTGCACTCCGACGCGCTCGCCCTCGACGGCGTTTCCGACGGCGCCGGCCGCGGCAGGCTCCGGCCGGTGGAGCCGCCCGCCGGTGTTGGAGCAGATCCTTCGACGCGTCGCGCGGCGACTCGCCAAGCTCCGTGAACACTTCTGCATGTCGAGCCGCTGAAGAGACGATGCTGAGCGGCCGCCCGGGCGGCTAAACTGTCGCCGGGAACACATCAGGAGGAGACATGGCACTGAAGCGCCCGAAGGGTCCGGCCGGCACGCTGGTCGTGCTCGAGCACACCTCAAAAATTCTCAAGGGCAACCCTCTCGGCGACCCGCACGTGCGCAAGCTCGGCGTGTGGCTGCCGCCGCAGTACGCCAAAGGGCGACGGCAGCGCTTTCCGGTGCTCTACGATCTGGTCGGATTCACCGGCTCGGGACTCTCGCATACGAGCTGGAAGCCCTTCGGCGAGAACGTCCCCGAGCGCGCGGCGCGGCTGATCCGCGAGCGGAAGATGGCGCCGGCGATCATCGTCTTTCCGGACTGCTTCACCGCGCTCGGCGGCAACCAGTACGTCAACTCCACCGCGATCGGAGACTACGCCGACTACCTCACGCGCGAGATCATCCCCTTCGTCGACCGCGAGTTCAGAACGCTCGCGTCGCGCGCGCACCGCGGCTGCTTCGGCAAGTCCTCCGGCGGCTACGGCGCGATCGTGCACGGCATGAAGTACGCGAGGTACTGGGGCGCAGTCGCGGACCATTCGGGCGACGCCTACTTCGACTTCGTCTACCGGCACGACTGGCCGAACACCCTGAACGAGATCGCCAGGTACCGTGCGCCCAGGCGCAAGGCCGGACCTCAGAAAGTCGTCAGAAACAGAAAGCTGGAAGCGGGCCTGGACGACGGCCGCATCAAGCGCTTTCTGGGAGACGTGTGGAAGAAGGAGAAGGTTCCGGTCAAGCAAGGCCTCGCCCTGATGAACCTGTGCATGGCCGCGACCTACGACCCCGACCCGCGGGCGCCGAACGGATTCCGCATCCCGTTCCACGCCGAGACCGGCGAGCTGATCGAGGCGCGCTGGAAGAACTGGCTGCGCCACGATCCGATCAACATGGTGGCGCGCTACCGGGCCGGCCTGAGATCGCTGCGCGGGATCTACGTCGATTGCGGCTGGCGCGACCAGTACCACATCCAGTACGGCACGCGCATCCTGTCGCAGCGCCTCGCCATGGCGCGGATCCCGCACCGCTACGAGGAGTTCGACGACGACCACTCCGGCATCGACTACCGGATGGACGTCAGCCTGCCGTTCCTGACGCGCGCTCTGCGCTGAGGGGAGTCACTCCGGCATCGGACTGCGGCGGAAGAAGTCGAGGATGAGGGCGCAGGACGCGCCATGCAACCGGAACTTGTCATGATGGACGCTATCGGGGTATGCCCGGTGACTCGATCGCCATGAGTGGACCCTCCCTTGCCGCGAGCCGGCCCGCATCGGAGTACCGGCTCCGCCTGGAAGCGAGACAGGCCGAAGCCCGGCTTCAGGATCGCCGCCACCTGGCGGTCGGCTACGCCCGGCTGGCCGTCGCCGCGGCCGGGATCGCCATGGCCTGGCTCGTCTTCGACTCGGGCCTATTCTCTGCGTGGTGGCTGATCCTGCCCGCAGCCGTCTTCATGGGCCTCGTGAAGATCCACGTCCGCGTGGAGAGTGCCCGCGATCGGGCCAGGAAGGCGGCGGCCTTCTACCAGCGGGGCCTGGACCGTCTGGAGTTCCGCTGGATGGGTCGGGGGGATCGGGGGGAGCGGTTCCTGGACGGCGATCATCCGTACGCGGCGGATCTGGATCTGTTCGGCGAGGGCTCCCTGTTCGAGCTTCTCTGCACGGCGAGGACCGGCGCCGGGGCGGAGCGCCTGGCTTCGTGGATCAAGTCCCCCGCTTCTCCGGAGGAGATCGGCGCAAGGCATGAGGCGGTGGAGGAGCTCAGGGATCGCCTGGACCTGCGCGAGGATCTCGCGCTGCTCGGCGAGGAGGTGAGCACCGCCGTCGACCCGGCGATGCTCCTGCGCTGGGCGGGATCGCCGCGTCTGCTCTCACCGGGGCTCGTCCGCTCTGCCGTCCTCGTGCTCACCGCGGCGGCGGCGGCCGGCATCGCGGCGTGGCTCGCGGGTCTGCTCGACCCGAGACTTCTCCTGATCCTGCTCGCGTGCGAGGCGGCGCTGGCCGCAGCCGGCCGCAGCCGTGTGCAGCAGGTGACGGCGGCCGTCGAGAGGCCCGGCAGGGAGCTGGAGGTTCTGGCGCACGCCCTCGAGCGCATCGAGGCGGAACGCTTCCGCTCTCCCCGCCTGGCCAAGCTGCGCTCCGCTCTCGACACGGGAGGCACGCCGACCTCGAAGCGGGTGCATGCGCTGGGGCGTCTGGTGCGCAGGCTGGACTGGCGACGCAATCTGATCTTCGCGCCGATTGCGGCGCTCGTCATGTGGGCCACCCACCTGGCCTATGCCATCGAGGCATGGAGGGCCGCCGCGGCCCCGTTGATGCCGCTGTGGCTCGACGTCGCCGGCGAGATCGAGGCGTTGTGCGCCCTGGCCGGGTACGCCTACGAGCATCCCGCCGATCCCTTCCCCGAGATCGTGCCGGGCCCTCTGGTCTACGAAGGCGAGGCGCTCGGTCATCCGCTCATCTCCGAGTCCGCGTGCGTGCGCAACGACGTCAGCCTCGGGAACGGTGTGCGTCTTCTCGTGGTGAGCGGGTCCAACATGTCGGGCAAGACCACGCTCCTCCGCACGGTGGGGATCAACGCCGTGCTCGCCCTGGCCGGATGCCCCGTGCGCGCATCGAGGCTCCGGCTCTCCCCCCTGGAGGTGGGCGCCTGCATTCGCGTGCAGGACTCGATCCAGGCGGGCCGGTCCCGGTTCTACGCGGAGATCCTCCGTCTCAAGCAGATCGTGGCGATGACGGACGGATCGGCTCCGGTCCTCTTCCTCCTGGACGAGATCCTCCATGGCACGAACTCTCACGACAGGCGCATCGGCGCGGAAGGCCTCGTGAAGGGGCTTCTGGCGAGACAGGCCGCCGGCCTCATCACGACGCACGATCTCGCGCTCGCGGAGATTGCCCGCGGCCTGGGGCCGGTCGCGAGCAACGTTCACTTCGAGGATCACCTCGAGGGGGGCCGGATGGCCTTCGACTACCGGATCCGTCCCGGCGTGGTGGAGAAGAGCAACGCCATCGAGCTGATGCGCGCCGTCGGCCTCGATGTCTGACGGGAAGGCGCCGATCGCCGTGATCCGTCCGTCCGCCCCACCTTCTCGTGCTGGCTCGCGACGGGGCCGCACTTCCGGCCTCGCGGTGCCCAGGGTGGTGCGAAGCCTGTTGCACGAGGAAGATTCATCCCCTTCGTTTCAGCGACTTGGGCGGAAACCTCCCGAACAGCCGGAAAGGCGCTCCCACACATAAGGGGGGCACCACTATCTCCGCACCACCATGCGCGGCGTCCGACCTTCTCCACGTTGCCTCCAGGGTGATTTCACGGTATGTATAAGAACCAGACCTGTCGGAGCATGGGGGCGGATTGCCCGTTACCGGTAGCTCTTCAGCGCGCCGGCGGGGGCCCCCGGCCCGGATCCCGCGGGCAGGCCGCCGATCCTGAGGATCGCGCCATGACCCTTCGACTCACCCACCCGGCCTCGCTTGCCCTCCTTCTCATCGCTCTCTGCGCAGCGGTTCCGGCCGCCGCCCAGCCCGTCATCTCGACGGCCGCCGGCGGGGGACCCGACAACGTGCCCATCTCGGAGATGCCCTATTGGGGGGCCCCCGACCTGGGCGTGGACGACGCCGGGAACCTGCTCTTCGTGCAGGGGGAACAGGTCTTTCTTGCGGACACCGCCGGACTGGTCACGCTGGTCGCCGGGTCCGGCTACCCCCAGCCGCGGGGCGACGGAGGTCCCGGCAAGCTGGCCGGCCTCTGGGAACCTTCGGCCGTGCTGCTGGACGATGCGGGGAATGCCTACGTCTACGACTTCTGGCACGGGCGGATCCGGAGGATCGACGCGGCCACCGGCATCATCGAGCTCGTCACGAGCGTTTTCACATGGGACTACCCGCCAGGCGATACCCCGATCGGGATGGACCCCTCCGGGAACCTCTACTTCGGTGCCGGGTTCTCGTACGTTCCGGCACCGGATCCGTACGATCCCCCGCTCCAGGACTACCAGCAGCACCAGATCCTGAGGCGGGACGCCGCCACCGGCGTCATCACCGTCGTGGCCGGCAACGGCAGCCGAGGTTTCGGCGGCGATGGGGGCCCCGCGGTGAACGCCACCATGAATTACAACCGGTTCAGGCTGGACGCTGCCGGGAACATCTACGTCCTCGAATCGGCGCGGGTCCGGAGGGTGAACGCGGCGACCGGCATCATCGACACCATCGCCGGCGACGGCGTTAGCGGGTACAGCGGAGACGGCGGCCCGGCGACCCAGGCGGGCCTCGCCTACCCCCGGGATCTCGCGGTGCACGCGGCCGGCAACATCTACATCGCCGACTCCTCGAGGATCCGGAAGGTGGACGCGGCGACCGGGATCATCCATACGATCGCCGGCACGGGGGCCTTCGTCGAGGACGGCGACGGAGGGCCCGCCATCTCGGCGGGTCTGCTGGTCTACTCCATGGGGATGGACGGTGACGGCAACATCTTCCTTGCCGGCCGGAACAGCATCCGGAGGATCGATGCCGCCAGCGGCATCATCGACACCTACCTGGGGCCGGGACCCGACCCGTTCTTCGGCGACGGCTTGCCGGCGACCTCTGGGCTTCTCCACAACCCGACCGCCGCGAGCCTCGACGCCGCCGGGAACCTCTATGTTGTCGAGCGGGGAGAGGACGTGCTTCCGGGATACACCGGGGGCGTCCGGCGCGTGGATGCGGCCACCGGCGTCATCTCCTCGATCCTGCCGGCAGGCATCCTGAACCTCTCCGTCGGAGTGGCCGCCGACGCGGCCGGGAACGTCTTCGTCTCCGACTGCTTCAACCACGTCGTCCGCCGGGTGGACGCCGTCACCGGGGCCGTCACGGTGGTGGCCGGGACCGGCCAGGCGGGCTTCTCGGGGGACAACGGGCCGGCTGTGCTGGCGCAGGTCAGCTACCCCACGGGCCTGGCCCTCGATGCGGCGGGCGATCTCTACCTCATCGACGACCACAACAACCGCGTCCGCAAGATCGAGGCGGCGACGGGGATCATCCGGACGGTCGCCGGCAGCGGAACGTTCGGATTCAGCGGAGACGGCTCCGCCGCCACGCAGGCCAGTCTCAGACTGAGGAGGATCAGCTCCTTCCTATGCAGTCCCGGCGGGATCACTGTCGACGCCGCCGGCAACCTCCTCATCGCCGACGCCGGCAACCAGCGCGTGCGGAGCGTGGACGTCGCCACCGGCATCATCCGGAGCATCGCAGGCGGCGGCTCCTCGCTCGGCGACGGGGGCCCTCCGCTCAATGCGCGGCTCACCAACCCGACCGGAGTCGCGACGGACGCCCTCGGCAACATCTTCATCGCCGATTCGGACAACCCGAACTTCGGCTACGAGTCCCGGCGCATCCGCTGGATTCTCCCCGGTGGCAGCGAGATCCGGACGCTGGCCGGCAACGGCCAGATGGGCTCCGGCGGGGACGGAGGCCCTGCGGTCGGCGCCGTCCTGGCCGACCCCACCGGCGCGGCCGTCAGCCCCGCGGGAGATCTCTTCGTCACCGATCGGAGGGCCGGCCGCGTTCGCCGTATCACGGTCCCCGATCCTTCGACCGATTCCGCACCGGTCGCCGACGCGGGCCCGGATCAGGCTGTCACGTTCAGCACCGACCCGAGGTTCGGCGTGAGGATCACCCTCGACGGATCGGGCTCCTTCGACCCGGACTCAAGCGCGACCCGGGACGACATCATTCTCTACGAGTGGTTCCGGAGCCCGACGCCGTTCGGAACCCTTCCGGCCGCCACCGGCCGGGTCGTGGAGCTCGGGCTGCTTGAGGGGACTTATTCCATCACGCTCCGCGTCGTGGACAGCTTCGGCGAGGTCAGCACGGATACCGCGGAGGTCCAGGTGACCTACGAGCCGCCGCCTCCGCCTCCCACGCCGCCCGTCATCACCGTCAGCCTCTCGCCGGAGAGCCTGTGGCCGCCGGACCGCCGGATGGTGGCCGTGACGGCGTCGATCACGACGACGGGATTCGTGGACGGGCCCCAGATCAAGCTCCAGTCGATCACGACGCTGGATCCCGGAGGCAGCGATCCGGACGACGTCCAGGAGGCCGATCTGGGAACTGCGGACGTCGATTTCCTCCTCCGGGCGGCGCGGTCCGGCCGGAGCACAGGCCGGATCTACCGGATCGTGTACACCGCGTCCGACAGCCAGGGGAACACGGCGTCGGCCACCGCGACGGTCACCGTGGCCCACGACTTCAGGGCCCGCGCCGGGCACGCGCTGCCTTCGAGACGCGACGTCTGCGGATCGAGCGGCTCCACCGGAGGCGATCCACGTGCAGGCTGTCGGGAATCGGATCCTCGACAGCAACCGCCTCTTCGGAAGGAGCGCTGAAGCGGTCCGCTTTCTCGAGGTGGCGGACGGGAAGGAGGTGACCTCGCTTCTCTGGCAGGCCCCGGAGCGCCCGGAGATGATGAGCGGCCTCTGAGGCTGGCTCTTCTGCTCCAGGAGGCGCCATTCGGCGGCTGGCGCCTCCTCCCCGGCGTGCCTTAAACTCGCGCGGCTTCGGGATCCTCAGACCCGGCACGGCCGCCCCGCACCTCACCGTGCCGTCGCCCCGGTTTCCGCATCGCTTCATCCCGTTCCAGGAGGCACACCCCCGACATGCCCGCCCCCGGCACGATGCTCCTGCACTACCGCCTCGAGGAGATCATCGGGGAAGGGGGGATGGGCGTCGTCTGGCGGGCGCGAGACACGACGCTCGACCGGGAGGTGGCAATCAAGATCCTCCCCGAGGCGCTGGCCTCGGAGGCGGACCGGCTCGCGCGCTTCGAGCGCGAGGCGAAGGCCCTCGCGGCGCTGAACCACCCGAACATCGCCTCCGTCTACGGGCTGCACGAGGCGGGCGGCGTGCGGTTCCTGGCGATGGAGCTGGCGCCGGGAGAGGAGCTTCTCCGTCTCATCAAGCGCGGCCCGGTGCCGCTCGACGACGCGCTGAGGATCGCGCGGGCGATCGCCTCGGCGCTCGAGGCCGCCCACGAAGCCGGAATCGTCCACCGCGATCTCAAGCCAGCGAACGTCATGGTCTCGCCCGAGGGGAGCGTCAAGGTCCTCGACTTCGGCCTGGCCAAGAACCTCGATCAGGAAGCGGGCGCCGTCAGCGGGTCGATGTCGCCCACGCTCACGACGCCCGCGACGCGGTCCGGTGTCATCATGGGCACGGCCGCCTACATGAGCCCCGAGCAGGCGCGCGGCCGGGCGGTGGACAAGCGGGCCGACATCTGGGCCTTCGGCGTGGTGCTCTGGGAGATGCTCGCGGGGGACCGGGCCTTCAAGGGCGAGACCGTCTCGGACACGCTGGCTTCGGTCCTCAAGGAAACACCGGATCTCGACGCGCTGCCGGCCTTGACGCCCGCGGCGGTACGCCGGCTCGTGGCGAGGTGCCTGGAGAAGGACCCGAAGCAGAGGCTGCGCGACATCGGCGAGGCGCGGATCGCGCTCTCGGGAGACCTCGAAGCCGGGGCCGCGGCGCAGCCGGATGCCGCTCCCCGGCCTTCGCGCAGGATGAGCCTCACGGCGTCGGTGATTCTCCTCGTCGCCGGGGCGGCGATCGGATCGCTCGCCATCTGGGCGCTCGCAGGCGGGAGCGGCGAGGTTCCCCGCGCTCCCAGCATGCTCCTGGCCATTCCGCTCGACGGGGACCATCCGCCCGGCAGCCGCCTCTCGCGCCCGGTGGCGATCTCCCCGCGAGGAGACCGCGTCGTCTACGTCGCGGTAAAGGCCGAGTCGTCCGAGATCTTCTCCAAGGGCGCGGACGAGCCGGACATGAAACCGATCGAGAGCACGGAGGGCTACATCGATCCCTTCTTCTCTCCCGACGGCACGAAGCTGGGCCTCCTCGATGCTCGCCAGACGGACGACCTGAAGCTGGGATGGATCGATCTGGCGGCTCCCGGCCGGGTACAGGTGCTGGCCGACTACGCGGTCGTGGGCGCCGTGTGGGGGGAGGACGGCTACGTCTACTTCACCTACACGAAGCAGGACTCGCCCGATACGATGCTCATCCATCGCGTGGCCGACTCCGGCGGCACGCCGGAGCGGGTGACGCACAGGGAGGCCGGCAGCAAGGAGACCCACTGGTGGCCCGAGCTGCTCCCGGGAGCCGGGAAGCTCCTCTTCGCCAAGGTGCCCAACTTCGAGTTCGGCAAGTCGGAGATCGACGTCCTCGATCTGAAGACAGGCGCCGAGAAGCTGCTGATCCCCGACGCCCGGCAGGCCCGGTACGTGCGAAGCGGGCATCTCGTCTACCTGCAGAAGGACACGCTCCTGGCCGTGCGCTTCGATCCCGTGAAGGCCGAGATCACGGGCAAGCCGGTGGCGATTCTCTCCGGTGTCAAGACGAATCCCGATTCGGGCTCCGCGGCGTTCGCCTTCTCGCGGAACGGCACGCTCGTCTACCTGAGCGAGGACTCAACCGCGGCCTCCGCCAGGCTCATGAGATACGACCCCAAGGGGAATGGCGCGCCCCTCGTCAGTGAGACCGCGGATTACAGGTGGGCGCGGGCCTCCCGCGACGGGCGGCGCGTCGCCGCGTCGGTGCTGGTAAGGCCCGGGAAGTACCAGCTGCAGATCCACAACATCCAGCGCAGGACCTTCGCGACACCCAGTGTCGGCGACACCGTCACGGGCGTGGTCTGGTCGCCCGACGGGCAGTGGGTCTACTACGTCGTTCCCGACCTTTCGTCCCGGATGACGGCCATCAACAGGATCCGCGCCGACGGGTCGGGCCAGCCCGAGACCATCTGCAAGACGCAGTCGAGCGCCGCAATGTGGGACATCTCGCCCGACGGCCGGTGGCTCGTCCTGAGCGACTCAGCCGGCGCATCCATCGGCATGGCGATGGTGCCCGCGGACGGCAAGGGGAAGGTTCAGCCCCTGATCGCGACCGACGCCAACGAGGGCAACGCGCGCATATCTCCGGACGGACGCTACGTGGCCTACGTGGACGACAGCCTGGGACGAGCGGAGATCTTTCTCCGCACCTTCCCGAAGCCCGGCGAGGCGTGGAGGATCTCGACGAAAGGAGGCAACAACCCGGCCTGGTCGCCGGACGGCAGGAGGATCCTCTTCCTCCAGGACCAGGACGTCATGTCCGCGGACATCGGCGCGGGGAGCGAGCCGGAACCCAGGGAGCCCGTCAAGCTCTTCACGCTCAAGGGGCCCGCGTTCGCCTGGGCCGGCCTGGGAGATCCATCCCTCCAGGTGCTGCCCGACGGGACGATCATGATCATCCAGCCCGACGCCGAGCATGCCGCCCCGGGAACCATTCGCGTGGTGACGAACTGGTTCGATCAGCTGAACTCGCAGGTACCTTGATCTGAGCCGGGCCGGATCCTCTCCGGTCTGGCGGCCTCCCGGTCGCCGCGATCGAACTTCCGACGCCCCGGAATGTCCACAGCAGCGGCTGCCCGCCGGAGGGCGCAGCGCGATCCGCCCGAGGTGAATATTCCGTCACCTTTCCGGGAAGGGGGTTCCCGGCCCTCGCCGATGCCGGTATAATCGACGGCACTCACCACTCGGCTCTGGGGGCGTCATGGGGGACTTTCCCGTCGGGACCAGCCCGAGGTCCGGCCGGCCGGATCCGCCCGGCCCCTGCCCCCCTGCATCGAATCGCCTTCCTTCATCGCTCGTCTCGACCGGGAGGATCTGCTCCATGAGATCGTCGGCCACGGCATTCGCTCGTCTCGGCAGAGGGTTCACGTTCGGCCTCATCGCGGTCTGCGCCCTGGCCGTCGGTCCGCCTCTCCGCGCCCAATCGGCCCAGCCGGGCCCGGCGGCGAAGAGCGCCGCGATCCACCGCCTGCTCCAGG
>OBLQ010000510.1_pt1 | contig 14836 bp, 11 predicted proteins | sample 1519881 | NCBI WGS metagenome assembly OBLQ01 (sample SAMN01911456, study PRJEB22533) | soil metagenome | biome: Soil | place: Malaysia | collected 2012-04-30 | depth DG_metagenome m | reverse complement strand
ACGAACGGAGCCGCATTCTATCTGCGCCGGTAAGGATGCGTCAACCCTCGAAATGTTAATATTCACTTCTGACAGATTAACAATATGGAAGAGCATGAGGTGCCCATTGCCCGGTAGGTCGACTAACGGGACAAATTGCTCCTAGTACCCGCATGGACCGTAACGCACACAGATTACAGATCAATGCGGCGTAGCGGCGTTTTGCTCCCGATTGCCCGTGAACCGAGCGTCGAAAGTCAGTCCACGGAATCCTAGTCAATGGAATGCAAGATAAGGTGGCCCGCGCAGAGAAATTCGGAATTCATATTTCTGGTTCGGGGACTGGGAGGTCGCGATCTAACCCTGCGAAGCGCTACGTATCGCTACTGCGGGACCAGCAGCCGTGTCGGAACGTCACGGAATTCTGGCGGAAGCGTGTGGGAGTCGAACCCACCATTCTGGCCGCGAAGGACAGAATCAATGGCTTTGAAGGCCACGAGGGTCACCGGACCCCATTCGCCTCCGAATTGTGTGCGGGATGGGACCGCTACGCCGCTGCGCATTATAGCAGACCGGGCGCAGCGCGTTGCGCCGGTGCAGCGCAGAACCAAGTGCACAATCGAAAGCGCCGGCGAGACGCCGGCGGTACGCTTAAACCAGAGAGAAAGGCAGATCCCTTCCCGCGACACCATCCGGGACGCAAACACGACGCACCACCGTTCGCCGCAAACGGACGGCCGGGTTCGGGATGACACGGACTATGAATCGGCGGGGCGGCGGGAGACTTTTTTGCGGGCGAGATCGAGAAGTTTTGCGTCGGTGCAGACTTCGTAGTAAGCGCGGTTTCCAGGAGTGCCGATCTTCCCGCCAGGAAGCAGCTGGCGGACGAAACCTTTGCGAATCACAATCGGCTCGAGGGACTCGCCGAGAGGAACTTCGCCAAAATAGAGCTGGACGCGCTCCTTGCCCCACGGCAGCGGGAAGTTGCCTCCCATGGGGGCAAGGGAGATCTCGGCGCTCAACTTCTGAAAACCGTCCTCGTTCAATTCGATGCCGTTGAGGTTGTAGCGCACAAGCAATTCCTCGCCTTCGTCTTCGACAGCGTCGTCCATCAGCGTTTGCAGGAGAAACAGGTTGAAGGGAGACGGGTTGGACCGGAAGAGACGCTTGGCCAACTTCGAGCAGCTCGACAGGCGGTCGGAAAGATTGAGCGCGCGGGAGATCATGATGCGCGAATCGGCGTCCATCCAGAGGGAGGGCGCCGAATCCTGGAAGGCTACGCCGACACCGAGCTCGAGAGGCGGAAGGTCGCCGGCCTTCGCGCGGACGTTGTAAGCCTGGGTGACAGCCAAGATTTCCCTTGCAAGGACGCAGGCGCGCGCGACGGCGCGCTGCGTGGGACGCGTCGACTCGGTTTCGTAGATCGCCAGGATGATGGCGTCGCCCTCGATGAAGACTTTGGCGGCTCCGTAGCGCTCCAGCATGCGCTTAACCGGCTCGTGCAAGGCCATGCTGAAGTGCGACGCGGGGTTCATGCCGCGAGCGAGAAGATCCTTGGTGATGCCGGTCGAGCCCCGGACGTCCGCTTTGATGACGACATGGTTGATCACGGGGTCGTCGGCGGGACGACCCTCGTCCGGGTGAAGGAATTCGTAGAGACTGTTGTTGGCGCGCGAAAGCTCGCGGGTCCGCTCGGAGCGGACCAGATTGATGCGCTCCAACCAGCTGGCCACTTGATGGTAATTGCGGCGATCACGATGCAGACGCATCAAATCTTCCGCGAACTGCGCGCAGACGGCGAGCGTTTCGGAGTGCGATCGGCGGCGGATGGCGCGCGATGCCTCCTCGAACCTCTTCATTGAAACCTTGCGCGCGGGAAACTTTTCGAGGATCTGCTCGACGCGCTTGGCTTCCTCGCGATTCACCAGCGCTTTTTTCAATTGCTGGAGGTGGACGGGAGGGCAATATTCGGCCGCGATCTTGCGCAGCTCGTATCCGGCGAAAACATGAAAGAGCAAGTCGCGCTCCTCAAGGCGGTGCACCCACTCCTCGAGCAGGCGCGCCCGGGCTTCTGGAGCGAGCTCCCCTTCCCTGAGAGAACGCCCCTCGGCGGCCGCGGCGTCGAACAGGCGCCGAGCGTTCGCGGGCTCGCTGAGATAATCGCCGAGGCGGCTTTGCAATTCCTCGGCGAGAAATTCCATGCGCTGCTGAGCAGCATCGATCTGCGGGCCAAGTTCCTCGAGATTACGTTCGAGCGACGCGTACTTTCGGCGGAGATCGTCGAGTTCGGTCTGCGCCTCGGACGGGGCCCCAGGCTTGCGCTTGAAGAGCCACGGAAACGAGTCGTCGCTCTCGCGCACGCGGCCGGCGGCCTCCTCCTGCTCCTCTTCGACGCGAGCCAGTTCGGAGCGCAGCAGCTGAGCCTGTTCGAGGAGGCGATCGTGAGCCTTGCGTGCCTTGGTCAGCTCCTCGGCGCTATCGCCGGCCAGCACCCAATCGCGGACGAATTCCAGCAGGAGCACATCGAAGACCTGGAAGCGGTCCGGATCGTTTACGAAATTTCCGAGCAAGACGTAGTGCTCCAGGAAGAAATGATCGTCGTGACCGCCCTCGACGAAAAGAAAGCGATTTTGCAGCAGATCATAGGTGTCCCGAAAATCATCGCCAAAAAGAGCGCGCCGCGACTTCGCAAGCGCGCTTTCCTCAATATCGCGCCAGACGCGGCAAAGAGTCTCGCCGACCTGGCGGATGACATTCTTGCGGTCCGCCTGGATCTCAGAAATTCTCGAGCGCATCACGTGGGCCTGCTCGCTGTGCTCGAAGAGTTCGCCACGCGAGCGGATCCACTCCTTGAATTCGACCAGAAGGCTCGAGAACTGATTGGCGGTCTCCTGGGCGATGAATTTCAGGAGCGCAAGACGATGAAGGACATCGGTTTCGATGGACTGCTGGTACTTCGCCCGAGTGAGCGACTCCTGCAGAATTTCGGTGAGAAGCCTGCGGAAGGCCGCGTGCTCGGGAGCCCCCGAACGCTTTCGGTCCTTTTCCTGGTTGTAGGGAAGGGTGAGGTTCACCGTCTGGCGGACCAGATCGAGCAGGTATTTCCTGGCGAACTCGACAAAGCGCGGACTCAGAAAGACGTCGTGGTGAATATTGTCGACGCCCAGCGTCAGATTCTCCAACCGGATTTCGGCTGAATACGGTTCGAGCTTCATCCGGGCGGGATGTGTGGACGTCGAAATGGTGCGAATTTCGGGCACGCGGGATCCGCTAACAACCCAAATTCCACTGTAGCCGAGGCGAAAATTGGGGGCAATCGAACTAGGCGAAAGGGTTACTGCCGCATAAGCACGCGGAGACTTTTGCCTTCTCGCAGACGAGGCGCGCTTAACGCCGCACCACAGGAGCTACCGGTGGCTCAAATGCAGCGCGCGCCCGTCGAGAACATGGCACCGAATCGAGCATTTCCGGGTAAAATGGCGGACCATGCCAAAGCTAATGGAAGGCAAGACCGCCATCGTTCTCGGCGTTTGGAACAAATGGAGCATCGCGTACGCAATCGCGCAGGCCTTCGTGCGCGAGGGGGCGACGTTGCTGCTCACCTATCAAAACGAGCGCGCCAAGCCTGCCGTTGAGGACCTCGGGCAGCAGCTTGGAGTGTCGGGATTGTTTCCTTGCGAGGTTCAACAGCAGTCGGACATCGACAAGCTCGCCGAAGCCCTGCAGGCGCAGGGACGGCGGCTGGACGTCGTAGTTCATAGCCTCGCCGCTGCAAAACACGAGGACCTCAATCAGCCGTTCGTGAATACGTCGCGGGAGGGCTTCCAGTTCGCGCTGGACGTGAGCGCGTATTCGCTGGTGGCCATAGCGAAGGCGCTATCGCCGCTGATGACAGACGGCGGCGCAATCATGACGCTGACTTATCTTGGGTCCACGCGCGTGGTTCCCAACTACAACGTGATGGGTGTAGCCAAGGCGGCGCTGGAAGCGGAGATGAGATATCTCGCCAGCGAGCTGGGGCCGAGTAAGATCCGCGTCAATGCTATTTCCGCGGGCGCGATCAAGACCATCTCCGCGCGAGGGATCAAGGATTTGTCGAAGATGCTCGACTTCATGGCACAGCACGCGCCGCTGCGGCGAAATACCGACATTGCCGAAGTCGCGGATACCGCCGTCTTCCTTGGAAGCGACCTCGGGCGCGGCGTGACAGGCAACGTGATCTACGTGGATGCCGGGTTCCACATCATGGGCTAGTGTTCGCCAAGACCTCCGCAGTGTCTTCAATCGAAATCCGGCGCGTGTCTTCGGAAACGTGCTCGAGATGAATGCGCACGACGGGCCAGTCGGCGCGCAGCGTGAATTTCTCCGGCCACTCGACGATCACGATCGCTTCTTCGGTGAGAAAATCCTCGAGGCCAAGCGATTCCAGGTCGTGAAAGTTCCCCACGCGGTACAAATCGACATGATAAACCGTCGCGGCATCCGCGTACTTGTGGACCAGAGTGAACGTAGGGCTCGTCACCTGGTCTTCTTCGGCAGCGCCGAGGCCGCTTACAATTCCCTTCGTGAGCGTCGTTTTCCCTGTCCCGAGGTCCCCTGACAGCAGAATGAGCGCCGGAGGTTTTAAGCGAGCGCCCAAATCGCGGCCAAGTTCGAGTGTCTTTTCGGCCGAATTCGTGACGATCTCGCGTCTAGACACGACCGCACTCGGAGTAAAATTGCCGATACGCGGCCGGAATGGCGCGGATGAGATCGGAGGCCATCAGGGGCGCCTCGCCGACCTCGGCTGCCGCAGTATCTCCGGCAAGGCCGTGGAGATAGGCGCCGAACGCGAGCAGCAGGGGCCAGTTCGCTTTTCCATATTGTGCCGTCAAACCTGCGAGCATGCCCGTGAGGACATCGCCGGTGCCGGCGCTTGCCATCCCGGGATTGCCGGTGGAGTTGATCCAGATCGGGCCGTTAGGCGCGGCGATGACGGTCTGGTGCCCTTTCAGGACGACGTGCGCGTTCCAATCGCCTGCGGCTTTCAGCGCCATCTCAACCCGGCGGGATTGGACTTCACTTGTCGAGCAGCCCAGTAGACGCGCCATTTCACCCGGATGAGGAGTGACCACGATTGAATCCGTGGGATCTCTCAGCTCGTGTACACGGCCCGCGAAAGCATTCAAGCCGTCGGCATCGAGTATGATGGGTACGCGTGCCCGCATACCCGCAACCACGCGAACGAATTCCTGCGTTTCGGTCTGCGTCGTCAAGCCAGGGCCAACGGCGAGCGCGTTTTTCCCCGCGAGGAGCTTGCCGAAGAAATTGCCCTCAAAGCAGCGGGAGGATATCGTGCCGGCGAGAGTGGCGACGAGCGGTTCGGTCATGATTTCGGGCGTGTGCGCGGCGACGATGGGAAGCACCGGCTCGGGCGTTGCGACCGTAACAAGGCCGACTCCGGCGCGCAAGGCTCCCCACGACGCGAGCACCGCTGCGCCGCTCTTCCCAACCGAGCCAGCAACGATCAGCGCGTGGCCGTAGTCGCCCTTATGCCCCTCCGGTTTCCGGGGGGCGGCGAACCGGGCGAATTCTCGCGGCTCGCTCCAGCGGAGATTCTCCTTCCCCACCTTCTCGATTAGTTCCGCGGGTGACCCGATTTGCCGCACGGCGAGCTGGCCCACGTGGCGAGGTCCAGCGCCGAGCACGAGGCCAGGCTTAGGGGCCGTGAAGGTGACCGTGTAGTCTGCCGTAACGGCGACGCCGGGAATTTCGCCTGTGTCCGCGTGAAGCCCGGAGGGAATGTCGACGGCTACCACGATCTGCTCGGGGCGCCTGCTATTCACATCGCGGATCGCTTCCTCGAAGAGGCCTTCAACGGGGCCCCGCACGCCTGTGCCCAGAAGCGCGTCCACAACGATGTCTGCAGAAGCCACTTCTGCCCTTGACGATTGCCATTCCTTCGCGCTGCGAATCACGCGCAGCTCGCGCGACGTTTTCTTCCAGCGCCTGAAATTCGCCGCGGCGTCCCCTTTCAATTCCCGGGGCTCCGCCAGGAGAAATACGCGCGGCCTCGCGCCCATCTTGAGCAGGTGTCGCGCGGCTACAAAGCCGTCGCCGCCGTTGTTTCCCTTGCCGCACAACACGATGATGTGGCGCCCCGCGAAGCCCGGAACTCGCGATTGAATGACCTGCGCAACGCTCTTTCCCGCATTTTCCATGAGCGTGAGGCTTGGCACACCATAGCGCTCGGTGGAGAGGCGGTCCACTTCTCTCATTTCTGCAGCGGTGAGGATCTTCATGGTTGAAATCTCATGGCGCTACCGGGCGTCCAAGAACACGCCAGTATAATGCGCATGACGGCGAATGTCGCCCCGCGTCCTTAACCCATGCGTGCGACGACGACCGTGATATCGTCCGCTTGCTCGGGCGCACCGGCCCACTGATCGACGGCGGAGATCAGGTTTTCGGCGAGGCGCCCCGTCGGCAAAATTCGCTGGCGTAGGACTTCCGCCTTGAGGCGCTCGACTCCATACTCCTCGCCGTAAATATTGGCCGGCTCCGTGAGGCCGTCACTAAACGCCACAAGCAGGCTACCGGGCTCGACCACGAGAGTGCACTGCGCGTACACGGAATTCTCGAACAGCCCCACTACCGTGCCGCCCTGATCGAGCTGCTGAACGCCGGCGCTCGAAACGACAAACGGAGGAAGATGGCCGGCGTTCGTGTAGGTGAGCGTCTTCACTTCCGCATCGTAGACGCCATAGAAGAGCGTGGCGTATCGCTCCTCCGGCGTATTCGTGAACACGTGGCGACTCAGGCGGGCGACGATGTCGGCCGTGCCTCGCTCGCCGTCGAACAAGGCCGTGCTGTGCAGCGCGGCCTGCAGGCTGGCCATGACCAGCGCGGCGGAGATTCCCTTTCCGCTTACGTCGGCAAGGGCAATCCCCACGCGGGAGGGGCCGAGCGGAATGAAGTCGTAGTAGTCCCCGCTGACGACGCGGGCAGGACGGCACACCGCGGCCAACTCCAAACCCGGTACTTTCGGGAGCGAACGCGGAAAGAGCTGTCGCTGCACCTCGCGAGCGATCTCGATCTCATTCTCGAGACGCTGATGCTGGCGCTGCTTTTCGATCAGATCAGCGATCGATGCGGTCATCTCGTTGAACGACTCGCCGAGCGCGCCGAGCTGATCGCGCCTTGATACGCGCACGCGGTGCGCGAAATCGCCCCGGCGGACGTGCAACGTGGCGTCATACAGGTCGGCGACGGACCGCGTGATCTTGCGCGCCAGGAAAGTTCCGGTGGCGAAGGCCACGATTTCGAGACCCACAAAAATGAAGACTGCGACTACCAAGATATCCGCCAACATTGGCCCGACCGCCCCGAGGGATGTCAACAGATCCTTGTTTACAGCGGAGAGCCGCAGCGAGAACTGCGCTAGAACCGGGCGTCTAAGCGCATCGACTCCCGCGTCCGCACGGAAAGCCTCAAGAGTCGCCACGCCCCTGATGCGCAGGTCAAGCCAGTGGGCCGCCGGCGCCAAGATGCGATTCTTGCTGCTCACCTGCTGGCGGGCCACATAAAGCACGCCGTCGAGCCGCAACCCTCTGGCCGAGGAGCCGGCTGCGGGATCGAGCAGGGTGAGCTCGATAGGTCCCAATTTCGAAGGCAGACTGTCCAGTAGCGCGGGCGTAATCGGCGCGATGACGAGCACGGTGGCCCGCCCCCTCGGAATGGACAGCGCCTCGGCCGAGGCGAACCAGAGACGCCCGCCGTACTCGGCCAGTCCCGCGAACTGCTTTCCCTTGTCCGCGCGGATGAGTTGCTGGCCGTGGTTCAAATACACACGGAGCTCGGGCCATTTCTTCTGCGCGGCATCGATCACAGTGGCTACGCTCGGACGCGAGAGCACCGGATCCGAAATGGCAGGACCCGGCGGCGGAACGGATGGGTCCTGCTTCACGCCCGGTTCCAAATTGAGAGCCGCGGCGATTGCGTCCGTATCGGCGGCAAGAGTGCTGATGTGATCCTGAAGGTCGTCCCGGAGCAGGTGCGCGCCGATTTGAAGCTCGAGCAGGTAGGACGCGAAGCCGACCATGGTCAAGAGCAGAATCACAGGGACGACCGCCATGAAGACATAGGCGACGATCAGCCGGTTCCGCAGGCTCCATAGCAGCGGCGCGCGAGCCACGACGATCAAGCGGACCGCCGCATACACCGTTGCCGCCAGCGTCAAGAAACCCAGAAACGAGAGCAGCGGAACCACCGCTCCCAGGGCGCCGGCGAGGCGGACCACCGCGTATAGAACGATAATTCCGATGGCCACGCGATCAAACGGAGAAGTCCGCCGCACGAAGAACCAGAATCGGCGCGAAGAGAATCGAGTCATAGACGAGGGACGCCCCACAGCTCGGCAGCGAACTACGGCGTCTAACGCTGAGGCGTCAGCGTGTTCCGACGCAGATTCAATTATTCCACGAAATTCTACTCCGGAGGCGCCTTCCTCACTCTACTGTGCCTCCGCCCGTAAAAGACGTAAACCAGCAGGCCAATCGCGAGCCAGATCAGCAATCTCCACCATGTTTCAACCGGCAAGCTCATCATCGCCGCGAGCGACGTGACGATGCCGAGGATCGGAACCACGGGAACAAAAGGAGTCTTGAACGGCCGCGGAAGGTCCGGCCTCTTGCGGCGCAGCACCCAGACCCCGGCGCTGACGATGACGAATGCCAGAAGAGTTCCGATATTCACCAGAACAGCAAGGTCGCCAATCGGGATCACGGAAGCGAACGCGGCCACGCAGACTCCCACCACAATCGAGGAAATCCACGGCGTCCGGAAACGAGCGTGGATCGCTCCGGCCCATTGCGGCAATAGCCCATCGCGCGACATCGAGTAGAACACGCGCGACTGCCCGAGCAGCATCACCAGCATGACACTGCCGAGGCCCGCGACGGCGCCTGCCTTCACCAGCAAGCTGCCCCAGCGCACGCCCGTGGCATCAATGGCCACGGCGACCGGGTCGGAAACGTTCAAATCCGTGTACGGAACCACGGCCGTCAGGACGCCAGAGACCAGAATATAGAGAATCGTGCAGATCACCAGCGAGCCGATAATCCCGATCGGCATGTCTTTCTGAGGATTGCGCGCCTCTTGCGCGGCGGTCGAGACGGCGTCGAATCCAATGTATGCGAAAAAGATCACCGCGGCCCCGCGCGCCACTCCCGACAACCCAAAGTCACCGAACCTTCCTGTGTTCGGTGGAATGAAAGGGTGCCAGTTCGCCACAGCCTGGGACGGATGCCGAAAGACGTACGCGCCCGCCACGCCAATGAACACCAGCACGATGGCGATCTTAAGGATCACAATCGCGGAGTTGACGTTGGCAGACTCCTTGATGCCTACGACGAGAATGAAGGTGGCAATTGCGATGGCGAAAAACGCCACCAGGTTGAACACCCCGACCGCGTGCGGAAGGGTGGCCGGATCCACTCCGGCCGTTGCCAGCGACTGGCGCACAGTATCCAGCCCAGACCAGTGTCCCTTGTAGAAGACCATCTGCGTCCCCGGCGTGGTGATCCATTTCGGACTGATGTGGAGGCCGAGGTCATCCAGAAGGCTCACGAAGTAGCCGCTCCAGCCCGAGGCCACCGTCGCCGCGCCAAACGCGTATTCCAGAATGAGATCCCAGCCGATGATCCAGGCAAAGATCTCGCCGAGCGTGGCATAACCGTACGTGTAGGCGGAGCCGGCAATCGGGATCAGCGACGCGAACTCCGCATAACACAAGCCCGCGAACGCGCAGATGATCCCCGACAAAATGAACGAAATCACAATCGCCGGTCCCGCGCTGGTGGCCGCGGCTTGCCCCGTAAGCACGAATATTCCCGCGCCGATGATCGCGCCGATCCCGAGCGTGACCAGATTCAGCGGGCCAAGCGCGCGAAGCAACGACGACTCGCCCGACTCCTTGGCCTCCTCCATGATTACGTGCAGCGGCTTCGTGGCAAACAACTTGCTTGCCATGCATCGCCTCCCTGTGTGGTTCTGTGCCGGTCGTAGAACCGGCTCTCTCGCCTCTTAACCTTACACAACGTCCGACGAAACCTGCACGGTTCCCGATCGCCAGCGCCAGATCGCGTACACCGGTGCGCCGAGCACGACGATGATCAGGCCCGGCCAAGTGTACTGCGGTTTATATCGCAACAACTGGATTTCCAGAAATACTGCCATCGCCAGATAGAGCAGCGGCAAATACGGATAGCCGAACGCACGATAAGGCCGGTTCATCTCCGGGCGTTTCCAGCGCAACAAGAAAAGCCCGGTGAGCGTCAAGATATAAAAAATCAGCACCGCGAAAATCAGAAAGTCCAGCAGCTGGCTGTACGTGCCTGAGAGGCACAAAACCGAGGCCCATACGCATTGCACCACGAGCGCCACGCCCGGGGCATGATGGCGGTTCACCGTGCCCACGGACCGGAAAAACAGCTTATCTTTTGCCATGGCGTAGTAGATGCGCGCGCCGGATAGAATCAGGCCGTTGTTGCAGCCAAAAGTCGAAACGAGAATGGCCAGCGCCATCAGAATTGCGCCCGACGGGCCAAAGATCACTTGTGCCACGGCGGTGGCCACGCGCTCGTCGGCGGCGAATTCGATTCCGCGAGCCAGTGCCGTGGCGCCGTGCGGATCGCCAGAGATCGGCAGCACTCTCAAATAGGCGACGTTTGCCAGCGTATAGAGCAGGATCACGAGACTAGTGCCGAGTGCGAGCGAGACCGGCAGATCGCGGTGCGGCCTTTTCACTTCCGCAGCCGTAAACGTGATGTTGTTCCAGGCGTCCATGGCGAAGAGCGATCCCACCATGGCGACGCCGACAAGCGTAAGCGTGCCGATCACGCGCGTCGGGTGGTCGGGCGGATAGGGATGCAGCACGGACCAGCCCGCATGGCGCCAGAAGCCGGAGAAATTCACCGCACGAGCCGCCGAGGTAGCAAACCAGAATCCCAGCGCCACCAAGGCGGCCAGGGCGCCGGTCTTCGCCACGGTGAAAATATTCTGCACAATCTTGCCCAAGCGCAACCCGCGCGTGTTGATCCAAGTGAGCAGCACGATGGAAAGAATTGCGAGGAGGTTCTGCCGGTTCAGGCCGACGTGGTAGGGCCCAAGCGAACCAAACCACAGTTGCCACGGCCCCAGCGTCCCCGTTTTCCATATCCACGCGGACGCCGAGAACCAGGGCGCCAACACCGCCGTGAACTTCGCGAAAGCGATGGCCACAGCGGCAATCGTGGCCGTCTGGATGACCAACAGCATGGTCCAGCCGTACAGAAAACCCCAGATAGGACCGAGCGATTCGCGCAAATAGACATACTGGCCACCGGCATGCGGCATCGCTGCGGCCAATTCCCCGTAGCTGAGCGCTCCGATTACCGTCATCACGCCGGACGCGATCCACACGACCAGCAACAGGCCGGGGCTCTGAACCTGGTGGGCAATGTCGGCGGAGACAATGAAAATGCCTGATCCGATCATCGAGCCGACGACGATCATCGTCGAATCGAACAGCCCCAGCCCCTTCACAAGCTCGGCCGAAGGGCGAGCGGACGCGGAGCCGACAGTTCCCGACAGTTCTGCCATTCCCCCTGCCCTTCGGAGCGGCCTCAGCCGCGCTCGGACCGAACGCGCTCTGCGATGGCGAGATACTCGCGGGCGCGACCTACAGGATCGCCCGCCGCCACGAGATCCCGAATCACCGCGACCGAATCGGCTCCGGCGCGGAAGACTTCGGCGGCTGAGTCTACCGTGATGCCCCCAATGGCGACGAGAGGTTTTTGCGTCAACTCTCTCGCCGCGCGCAGAAACTCGGCACCCACAACAGGATCGGGATTCTCTTTTGTGGCGGTCGGAAAGATAGGCCCCACAGCAATATAATCCGCCGAAGTGCGTGCCGCTTCGCGCAATTGATCGAGATTATGTGTCGAAACGCCTACCCAGAAAGGGCGCTTGCAGATCCTCCGCGCATGCTCCACGGGCAGGTCGTCCTGGCCAACGTGCACTCCGCCCGCCCCGGCGATGGCGGCAATGTCCGGACGATCATTGAGGATGAGCCGGACGCCGTGCGGCGCGAGAAGGGCCGCAAGTTCTTTCACTTCGCCGTAGATCGTCCTGGCAGGCGAGCGCTTGTCCCGCAGCTGAACGAGCCGCACACCGGCGCGGGCCAATTGCCCGGCCAGTTCGATTGCCGGCACTTGGACGGTGCTCGGATCAACGATGGCGTACAGCGGTGGAAACAGCGGTCCTCTCCCGTCTAGATATCCCCTCGCCGACGAAACCACGGACGGCGAGCTCGCAGCCTCCAAGAGGGCGACTCCGCCCGACGAAATCGCGTTCCAGCGCGGTCCTCCGGCGCGGATTCTTACTTCCCTCCCATCGTGGGAAGCCGCTCGAGAAAGTGGGTGTCGATGTTCCCGGCAACAAAGTCAGGATCGGCGAGAATGCGCTTGTGCAGCGGGATCGTGGTCTTGATGCCTTCGATCACGAACCCCTCGAGCGCGCCCTGCATCCGCGCGATGGCTTCGGCGCGGTCAGCTCCGTGGGCGATCAGCTTGGCGACGAGCGAGTCGTAATAGGGCGGCACCACCGCGTCGGCGTATGCTGCGGTATCCACGCGAATCCCCGGACCGCCCGGGACACGAAACGCGGTGATGCGTCCCGCGGAGGGCGTGAACGTTTCGGGATCCTCCGCGTTGATGCGGCACTCCATCGCGTGGCCGCGAAACTCGACCGGGCCCAGGACATCCTCCAGGCGCTCCCCGGCTGCCAGTCGGATCTGAGATTTCACGAGGTCAATGCCTGTCACCATCTCGGTCACCGGGTGCTCCACCTGTATTCGGGCGTTCATCTCGATGAAATAGAGTTCGCCTGACGGATCCCGCAGAAACTCAACCGTCCCGGCGCTCGAATACCCAACCTTGCGAAGAGCCTCGACCACCTGCCTGCCTATACGCTCGCGAGTCTCTTGATCGACGCCCATCGAAGGAGATTCCTCCAATACTTTCTGGTGACGACGCTGAAGCGAACATTCGCGCTCGCCTAGATGGATCACATTGCCGTGCCGATCGCCCAGCACCTGGAACTCAATGTGCCGGGGGCGCTCGATGAGCTTTTCCATGTAGACATTCGGGCTGCCAAACGCTTGCTCGGCCTCGGCGCGCGCCGTCTGGAAGGCCGGAATCAATTCTCGCTTGCTGCGCACCACGCGCATTCCCCGCCCCCCGCCGCCCTCAGAGGCCTTGATCATCAGCGGCAGCCCGATTTCTCCGGCCACCCGCCGCGCAGCAGCTTCGTCCGGCACCACGCCCGCGCTGCCGGGTACGACTGGAAGTCCAGCGGCCGCCATCTCGGAGCGTGCCCGGTCTTTCTCGCCCATCATGCGGATCACCTCCGGCGAGGGCCCGATAAAGGTGATGTGCGAGGCTTCGCAAACCTCGGCGAAATTGGCATTTTCTGAAAGGAATCCGTAGCCAGGATGAATCGCATCCACATTTGCGATCTCCGCTGCGCTGATTACGTGGGGGATGTTCAGGTAACTCTCCCCGCTTCGCGGGGGGCCGATACAGATCGCCTCGTCTGCGAACCGGACGTGCAAAGCGTGGCGGTCCGCTTCGGAATAAACCGCGACCGTGGGGACGCCGAGTTCCTTGCAGGCGGCCAGAATGCGCAACGCAATCTCGCCGCGATTGGCGATCAGAATTTTTCGGAACATAGCGTTTGGAGTGTGCGTTCCGTGCAGCTAATGAGGGCGATCATCGTCTTTTCGGTCGGCGGTTCGCCCGGAATCACTTCTTGCCGTGCAGTCGGATGCCGAAGAGCGTTTCGCCATATTCGACGGGCTGCGCGTTTTCGACGAAGATTCGCGCGATCTCGCCTGCTACGTCCGATTCGATCTCGTTCATCAGCTTCATCGCTTCGATGATGCAGAGCACCTGACCCGGCTCCACGCGATCACCAATGGCGACAAACGGCTTTGCGTTGGGGCTCGGAGCTGCATAGAACGTTCCTACAATCGGAGACTTCACCAGGTGGAGATCCTCATCGACGCCAGCGGCTCCTCCCCCTTGCTCTCTCGCGCCCGGAGCAAGCGCCGGCGGCATAACGCCATGCGCCGACGATGGGCGAGTGGCCACCGCCTCGCCCGCCGCGACCGGCCGAAACGCTCCCGCGGGAGGCGCTGGCGCTCGCCTCAGGCGAATGTGAACGCCGCCGCGCTGATACTCGAATTCCTCGAGTCCATGGCTTTGCATGAACGCGAGGAGGCGCTCCACTTCCGCTAGGTCAACTCCGCTCACTTGCATCCGAGCGTCTGATTCCGGTTTCGATTTTTTTGCCATTTAGAGTTCGAGAAAATCCCGAGAAGCAGTTGTCAGGTCGACTGCGCCCTGCGCTGTAACCACGACATCGTCCTCGATGCGAATGCCCCCCAAGCCCTCCAGGTAGACACCCGGCTCGATCGTCACAACCATCCCTTCTTGAAGAACCGTATTGTCGCCCTTGCCGAGCCGGGGCATTTCATGCACTTCCAGGCCCAGGCCGTGTCCGGTGCTATGCGTAAAATATCGGGCGAGACCCCGCCGCCTCAAGGCGCGCCGCGCAGCCCGGTCTACGTCGCCTGCTCTTGCGCCCGGCCGGATGGTGCGCCTAGCCGCCTCCTGTGCCTCCAGAACTGCGGCATACAGGCGCCGGACCCTTCCCGGCGCGCGACCCAGGAACACGGTGCGCGTCAGGTCGCTGCAGTAACCGCGGAGTATAGCACCGTGGTCGAGGACGACCAACTCGTTTTTCCTGAGTGGCTTGGCGGTAGGACGCGCATGCGCCC